>ERZ724508.356-NODE-356-length-33120-cov-6.423590_pt1 | contig 33120 bp, 25 predicted proteins | sample MGYA00376041_ERZ724508 | MGnify/ENA primary metagenome ERZ724508 (study PRJEB28724, sample SAMN07190887) | wastewater metagenome | isolation source: effluent of sewage treatment plant in Hong Hong | place: USA: Christiansburg, Virginia | collected 2016-03-01 ...
TAGTGCCTTACACCAAGAAATGCAAGGATATGTACGTGTATCTCCAGCAGGAAGCACTGTGCCATTATCTTTTACATTAGGTAAAAATACAACAGTCCTTAAGTAACTATCATTTAATTTAAGGGGTAGTTAATTTAGTTAACTACCCCTTATTTATAAATTTAAGTATCGTATGAATACCTCCATTAGTAAAATATCAAGAATACTTCTGTTCGTTACTGCTCTATTATTAATCGCAGCAATATTTCTTCCACTTTGGATGATTGAGCTCCAGGCTCCTCAATATCCTGAAGGCTTGGTATTGAAAATGTATACGTATGGACTAGCCGGACAGGTTGATATTATTAATGGTCTGAACCACTACATCGGAATGGGTACACTTCATTCAGAGAATTTTATTGAATTCACAATATTGCCGTATATTATTGGCTTCTTTGCTTTGCTTGCATTTGTAAATACTTTTTGGGGGAATAAAAAAGTATTGTATATTTTATTTATAACATTTTTACTATTTGGTATTGTATCCATGATCGACTTCTGGAGATGGGAGTATGACTACGGACATAACTTAGATCCGCATGCAGCTATTGTTGTTCCTGGTATGGCATATCAACCTCCATTAATCGGCTTTAAACAATTATTAAATTTTGGTGCGTATTCTATTCCAGATATCGGCGGCTGGTTTTTTGTCATTTCAGGATTGTTGCTATTATGTGCAATCTTGATTGAAAATAAAAAAATTAAAAAAATATTAAACTTGAATAGCGTAAATACCATTGCATTAATTACAATGATTTGCTTAACAAGTATGTCATGTGATTATTCAAAACCTGTACCTATTCAATTAAATAAAGATGCATGTGATTATTGCAAGATGACAATTTCAGACAGTAAATTTTGTTCCGAAATTATTACAGAAAAAGGTCGGTGTTATAAATTTGATGATGTGCATTGTATGGTTTCATACCATAAAGAAAATACAAACGTTAAATCACAATATTTTTATGTCCATGATTTTAACGGAAATATGGAATTTATAAATCTTGCTAATAGCTTTTTAGTTGAGAGTAAATTTTTTAAAAGCCCTATGGGTGGTAATACAGCTACAGTAAAGACAAAGGAGGACGCTGATAAATTGTTACAAACATATCCAGAATCGAAAATTGTCTCTTGGGATGAATTATTAATTCAGTAAAATGAAATATAGTATAGGTATTATTTTCGTGTTTTTCTTAAGCCATTTTGTCTTTTCAAAGACGTTGACGGTGGGGTATGGGCAAAAAATAGTCCGCATACAAAAGGGAATAGCAACTTGTAATGCCGGTGATACATTAATCATTAAATCAGGGGTCTATAGAGAAGGTAATATTTTAGTCGACAAGCCACTGTATATTTTAGGGGAAAATTATCCCATTCTTGATGGGGTATTCAAGGACGAAGTAATCTCTGTAAAGTCTGCTTATGTAACAATTGATGGTTTACATATTAAAAATTCTCGCCAGAAAACATTGGATGATCCAGCGGGTATTAAGCTATATGAATCTAATTATGTGAATATCATAAATAATAAATTCACAGATAATTTTTTTGCGGTTTATCTTCAATATAGTTCACATTGTTTGGTTAAAAATAATACCATAGTAGCGCATGCCATTGGAGAAACCAGCTCAGGAAACGGTATACATTGTTGGTATAGTGATAGCTTATTAATTATTGCAAATACCATTACTGGACATAGAGATGGTATCTATTTGGAGTTCGTTACGGGTTCTTTGGTTTGGAGAAATATTTCTCAAGATAATGTACGCTATGGTTTACACTTTATGTTTTCACATAGCGATTCCTACATCACAAATGTTTTTAAAAATAATGGAGCAGGTGTAGCAGTTATGTTTTCTAAAAATGTAAAAATGGTTAATAATAAATTTGAACAGAACTGGGGAGATGCTTCCTATGGATTGTTATTAAAAGAAATTTCAGATTGTTATTTAGCAGGAAACAAATTTTTTAAAAATACGACTGCAGTATTAATGGACGGAACGAATCGGATTGAAGCAGAAAATAACGTATTTCAAAATAATGGTTGGGCATTGCGTTTGCAATCCAATTGCACTGGAAATGTATTGCGTTACAATAATTTTTTAGGAAATACTTTTGATATTAGTACCAGTGGTAGTTTGGTATCAAACACTTTTGATAGCAACTATTGGGATAAATATGAGGGCTATGATTTAAATAAAGATAATATTGGAGATATTCCATATCATCCCTTAAGTATGTATTCTATTATTGTTCAAAAGATACCTTCAGCGATGTTATTATTTAGAAGCTTTATTGTGTCCTTGCTTGATAAGTCTGAAAAGGTTATGCCTAGCTTAACGCCTGATAATTTTGTTGATTTAAATCCCTTAATGCATTCATTAAAGTTATGATAGAAATTAATACTGTTTCTAAAAAATTTGGAAAGCTTCAAGTGCTAAATCAAGTAAATTTGAATTTAGAAAAAGGAGAATGTGTTGCTTTAATTGGCCCGAATGGCTGTGGTAAAACAACTCTTATTAAAAGCATATTGGGTATGGTATTGCCAGATTCTGGTACAATTGCGATTGGTGGCAAATCTATTTCGAATGATTTTTTATATAGAGAAAAAATAGGATACATGCCACAGATAGGTAAGTATCCCGTAAATATGACAATTAATCAGATTATACTCATGATTAAAAGTATTCGTAATACAAATCAACCCTTGGATGAAGAGTTATACGTTGATTTTGAAATTGACAAATTGAAAAATAAAAAAATGGGTACTTTAAGCGGAGGTACAACCCAAAAGGTTAGTGCAACGCTTGCATTTTTATTTAATCCCGATGTATTAATATTGGATGAACCCACAGCAGGACTGGATCCACTTGCTGCGGAAATTTTAAAACAAAAAATTCTCAAAGAAAAAGAAAAAGGGAAGCTTATTATCATTACTTCGCATTTGTTAAGTGAATTGGATGAGCTTGTAGATCATATTGTATTTATGCAAGAAGGTAAACTCATGTTTCACAAATCTGTAGATGATTTGAAAAATGAGACGGGTACAGACAAAACCTCTAAAGCGATCATTCATATTTTAAAAAACTAAATCAAATGAATCGGATTTTAAAATATGTATTTCTAGACATCTTTCAGAATAAGATTGTAATTCTCTATACTTTAATTCTTGCCTTGTTTGCATGGAGTACCTTAAGTTTAGAAGACAATAATTCTAAAGGCTTGTTGACCTTATTAAACATCATATTGTTGGCGGTACCCTTAGTTTCTATTTTATTTTCTACGATTTATGTATACAACAGCAATGAGTTTATTGAACTATTGGTAAGTCATCCCTTGAAAAGAAGTAAGATATGGATTAGTCTTTTTCTGGGACTTTCATTGAGTTTGATTTTTGCTTTTGTTATTGGTGCAGGCATACCCATTTTGCTATTCTCTGAATGGGATAAAGCATATATGATGATACTGGTAGGGATGTTTATTACCGTAATATTTGTTGCTATTGCATTTCTAAGCACCATTATAACGAGAGATAAAGCAAAAGGTATTGGCATATCCATTTTACTGTGGTTGTACTTCTCCTTGTTATTTGATGGCTTGGTATTATTTCTATTATTTCAATTTGCTGATTATCCAATTGAAAAATATATGGTTGTATTGACTTCATTAAATCCAATTGATTTGTCTAGAGTATTAATATTACTTGAATTGGATGTTTCAGCAATGATGGGGTATACCGGCGCTATCTTTAAACTTTATTTTGGAAGTAATGGTGGCCTGATTGTTTCATTCTTACTCTTATTTTCTTGGATAGCATTGCCGTTTGGATTGTCATTAATAAAGTTCAGAAAAAAAGATTTATAATATATTTAAACAAGCGATTCTTGCGTTTAATTTCAAGACAATGCTATTGATTTAACGTGTTCAATAAATTCAATTCGATTATGACAAAAAATGAAATACATACATTCCATATTCCAGTAATGGGAATTGGATACACCATAGATTCTCCTGTTAAAGTTGCGCGTTACGGTATATCATCGGTAGTTTCAATCATAGAAGATCATGTCATTGAAAGACTTCGAGAGTATTACACTCAATTTATAGGCCAAACGTATGTTGAAATTAAAACCAATGAAGTTGATTATAGAGCGCGACGTATTACTTCGTATTTGAATATATTAGATACGATTGTAAGTAGACAATTTGATGAAATTAAATCTCAATCGTTTAGTGGAGATTCTGATATTGTTAAATATTTTGAAATGTTGCCCGACAGTAGTCCGTTAAAAGCCCTTTATGTTGAAATGGATGCGCTTGATGGAGAAGATAAATTTAAATTACAAGAAGTGTTGCGCACTAGAATGGCCAAAGGTTGCATTGATGTGAACATCATGACCAAGCTTGATAGGGTTAATTATGATGCTAAAAATGAAGCTATGGCTCCTGAATTCAATGATGCAATGGCTGCATTAAGGGGCTTTGCGAACAGTACGGTAGAAGCATCTGTTATTTTTTCTGCAGGTATGAATCCACGGTTGTATACCTATTGTGAAAATTTCCGTGATTTCTATCCATCTAATAATATGCGCAAGAAAATTGTTATTAAAGTAAGTGATTATAGATCTGCTTTAGTTCAAGGGAAAATATTTGCAAAGAAAGGATTGTGGGTTTCTGAATTCAGAATTGAATCTGGTTTGAATTGTGGTGGGCATGCTTTTGCTACAGATGGTTTATTGATGGGACCTATATTGGAACAATTCAAAAACAATCGTGAAAGTTTGTATGTAGAATTAATTGATATTTATAAAAAAGCTTTATCAGAAAAAGGGGAAGAATTAAACGACTTTATTCCGTCTATAAAAATTTCTGTTCAAGGTGGTGTTGGTACAAATCAAGAACAAGAATTATTACTTGATTATTATAACGTTGATAGCGTTGGTTGGGGAAGTCCATTCTTATTAGTTCCGGAAGCTACGGATGTAGATCAAGAAACCTTGTCTTTATTAGAGCATGCAAAAAAAGAAGATTATTATTTGAGTAATGCATCACCATTAGGTGTTCCTTTTAATAATGTTCGAAATACAAGTTCCGACAAACAACGTAAAAAAAGGATTGAAGATGGTAAGTCTGGTAGTCCGTGTTACTTAAAGTTCTTATCTTTTAATACAGAGTTTACAGAAAAACCTATATGTACAGCTTCGTTAAAATATCAAGGATTGAAGATTGCACAGTTGCAAGGAAGTGATTTAAAAGAAGAAGATAAAAAATCAGAGATAGATAGAATTCAAGAATTGGACTGTTTGTGCAGCGGATTAGGCGTGTCAACACTACTTGTGAAAAAGGAAAAGCCTATGTATAAATTAAGTGCTGTAACAATTTGTCCAGGGCCTAATCTTGCATACTTCTCGGGTGTGTTTACGTTGAAAGAAATGGTCGGACATATTTATGGTAGAAATAATTTATTGAATGATTTACCTCGACCACATGTTTTTATCAATGAATTGAATATCTATGTGGATTATTTGAAAAATGAAATTAATAAATGCAAACTGAATTTTACAGCGAAACAAATCACCTATTTCAATACATTTAAAAATAATCTTTGTTTAGGAATTGATTATTATGCTGGATTAAAAGTTTCGTTAGATTCAAAATTAACAGATTGGTTAGAAGCTGCAAAGTTGGAATTGAATAACATACAATTAGCATAGTTTATCGTGCAATGTGTATGATGACTCATTCTAAGATTAAGCGATATCCAATTATAAAATAAAAATACCATCCAATGCAAAAGGATAGCTCTTTCGGGCTATCCTTTTTACTTTAACTAAACTGAATCGGGGAAACTACTATTATTAATCAATCTATTAATTTGAATAAGATGGGTCTGTGTGAGAGCGATGATGTTTTGCTTTAGGTTTTTTGTATTTATGACCTTGTGATGAAATTGCTGCTGATGCGCTAAATGCAATTAGTGTAAATACGATGGTACATAATGCGATTATTTTTTTCATAGTGGTACTTATTTAATAAAGATTCACATATATATTACAATACAAGTATACAATAGGATTCTGTAGACATTTTGGTTGAATTCTGTAGTAAATTTGATTTTAGGTATAATTGCCTTTAGCTACTAAATTCTTTTCTTAATTCTTTTCGTAGAATTTTATTAGATGCTGTTCTTGGTAAGCAATTCTTATAATAAATGTTGCTGATTTTGAAAAGCGGATTCAGTTCTGTCTGTATCATTTTCTGAAGTTCTTTTTTAAGAACGGCTTCATCTGCCAGTTTATTGGAAAGTTGTATTACGAGTACAAGTTTCTCTGGACCGCCAGTTTTATCTTGTGAGGCAATAGCTGCACATTCATATATATCCGGATGAAGATTGATTACCGTTTCAATTTCGATGGAACTTATTTTGATGCCTCCCAAATTCATTGTGTCATCTGTTCTTCCAATACTTTTATAATATAGAATATTGCCATATTTATGAAGGTGGAAACCATCTCCATGTTTTCTTAAGATTGGATAGTCCGTTATTTCAGGAAGGTTTGAATAATATTCTTCGTAATGACTTTTATTTAGCAATGTTTGTGACAAGCCCATCGCAGGGGGAATGATAAATACTTCTCCAGTGCCCACTTCGCTTAGTGCTGTATATTGGTCTGTAACAAGAATGAATTCTGTGCCTGGTGTAGCCGTATTAAAGTAGGATACTGCATTGGGTAGTTCTACCACACTGCTAATATATGCACCACCAATTTCAGTGCCTCCACAGTATTCAATAATTGGCGCTTTGAAATCATTCATGTAACTTAGGTACACGTAATCTTCTTGATCCGATGGTTCTCCGGTAGAGCTAAATACACGAATATTCCAATCTTTAATTTTTCCGAAATCTTGATTTCTCCAACTCTTAACAACTGAGGGTATTGTTCCTAATACAGTAACCTTGGTTTGAATTGTGAAGTCTATAAATCCTTTTTTGGAATATGCACCATTGTAAATGGCTATACTCGCTTTGTTTAATAAACTTGCAAAGATTAACCATGGGGCCATCATCCAGCCCATTCCACTGGTCCACGTTACAACATCACCTTCATGTATGTCTTGTAGTAATGCACCGTCTGCGGCACATTTAATTGGCGTAGTAGCTTTCCACGGAATTGCTTTGGGCTCTTTGGTTGTTCCAGAAGAAAATAAAATAGATATATTGTCACAACTTGAATGGTAATAGGATTTCGTTACTTCGGATGATGTAGAATATAATTCATGAATTAAAAAATCATTTTTATTATTTCGAATCTTTTCAGCATGTTGTATCTGAGAATCAATAAGTATAATGGATGCGGGATTCGCATCTAGTACTTTTGATAACACGTCTATGTTTTTGTCTGCATAGATATATTGATCCGTGGTTACAATTGCATTGGCATGAATGATTTCCATACGCTTTTTTAATTCTATTGAAGAGAAACTATCTGCAACCAAAACAGGTTCAGCACCAATATATATTAATGCTAAATAACATATTATGGCATCAATGCTGAATGGGGTATACAGAATAATTCGATCCTGTGCCTTAAATCCTTTCTCTTTTAAACCTGTCGCAAGACTTTGTATGCGCTTGGTTAAATCGGTATACGTTACTGTTTCAATTACGGTTGATTGCTCACTTTTAAAGTAAATTGCTATTTGATTGGGATCTGCCGCTAAGCAGCTTTCAACAATATTGAAGCGGGCATTTTTAAGCCATATACAGTCATCTGGATTGGGGGCAATTTCTAAAACGGATGTATAAGGAGTTGTAAACTTTAAGGGGATGTCTTTAATAATGCGTTCCCAAAATAAATTTTTGTGTTGGATAGACCATGTGTAAAATTCTGTATAGGACATATTCATTTCTTCCATCCATTTTTTTAGATTAGATGGAATTGGGTATTGTTCGGGTACCCAAATAATAGGAACGGCTCCGTCAGAATACATACTTTTGAAAAACGAATAAATCTCTTCAAAAGTAGCATCAGAATGATTCTTCAAAAAAACATTCCACAGATTTGTTTTCGATATGTTTTCAGAGGGCATATATCTTTCATTTTTCATATATGTAGTACGTACAAGTTAATAAAGAGATTGTGAAACCAAAGAAAGTATCAATTTGTTATTATGGCACAATACTTGCTTTGTTTTATGTAATTGTGAAATAATGCTTATGTTTCGAATTTATCTCATACTTGCGTTCGTATTTACTTCTGTGTTTTACTCAAATGCACAAGCAGATGTGAAATTTAAGGAGCTAGCACATGATTTTGGTCATGTTCAGGCTGGTACAGATACACTTTGGTACGGTTTTAGCTTTACAAATACAGGTAACGAACCTTTACAGATTAATGATGTAAAAACGTCCTGTGATTGCACCTTAGCGGAATGGCCTAAAAATGCTATTCAACCTGGTAGAACAGCAATCATACGTGGTGGTTTTAAAATCGTTGATAAGTCTGGTTCGTTTCAAAAGAATATAATAATCATTACCAATACTTCTCCCGCAACGACGATTTTATCGATTAAAGGGGAAATAATTGAAGATGGTAATACAAGTCAATAAAGAATAGTGTTTTAGTTTAATGTAGTTTATAGTTTATAGTTTATTTTCAAAATGCCCTTTGCTTGTCACAAAGGGCATTTATTTTTATAATTCGTATATTACACCATTCTTGCATTTAAAAAGCCCTTATTTACATTGAATTAATTTCTCCCAGCATATGAAAGTTATTGTCTATAGTGCAAATCAATATGATATTACCCATTTTCAGTCCCAATCAGATCCTTCTTTTGAATTTGAATTTGTAAAAGAATCACTTAACATAGACACAACAGATTTAGCAAGAGGGGCATTTGCAGTTTGTATTTTTGTAAACGACGATGCTTCAAAACCTGTTTTAGAAAAACTTTCAGCACTAGGCGTTAGAGCTATTGCCATTAGGGCTGCGGGGCACGATCAAACAGATCATGTTGCTGCACATCAATTGGGTTTGCATGTTGGTAACGTGCCCGCATATTCGCCAAATGCTATTGCGGAGCATACCGTTGCTATGTTATTGACCTTGTCACGCAAAATAGTTGAAGCAGATAAACGCGTCAAATCGTATGATTTTACATTAGATCCACTTGTTGGTTTTAATCTACATCATAAAAAAGTCGGCATTATTGGCGTTGGTAAAATAGGCGGTATTACAGCCAAAATTTTGCAAGGTTTTGGATGCAAATTAATAGCGTATGATCCGCAGCCTAACGCAGTTTACACTAAAGAATACGGCTTGCAATATGTATCCTTAGATGAATTGTTTAGAGAATCAGAAATAATCATTATTCAAGCGCCATTGAATGCGCATACAAAATATTTAATCAATAGCAATGCGATTGCAACGATGCGAGATGGTGTATATATCATCAATACCGGAAGAGGACCGATTATCAATACGATTGATGCGATTGAAGGCTTAAAGTCTGGTAAAATTGGGGCTTTAGGTATTGATGTCTATGAGAAGGAAAAGGGATTGTTTTTTAATGACCATACCATGTCCATACCAACAGATGATGTATTTGCGCGGTTGTTGACATTTAAGAATGTCTTAGTTACAGGACATATGGCTTTCTTAACAACAAATGCATTGGATAGCATTGTTCAAACAACGATGGATAATTTGAACGCATGGAAATCTGGACAAGATTCTCCCAATGAAATTTAGTGCGATTTTATCTTAAAAAAAATAAAAAAAACAGATGGGAGCAGGCATGTTGTTTCCCTCTATTTATATAAATAAATTCTATATGCAAGTTCGAATGTATTTTTCAATTTGTTTATTTCTCTTTGCGATAACAACGTTTGGTCAAGATCTAATTCAACAACGTGTCGAATTAGAACGTATTATAGCGCAAGGTGAGTATTCAAAAGCGCTAAAAAAATCGAATGAAATAAAAAGCATCACAGAGAAAAAATATGGTATAAAGACTGCAGAACATGCTAAGTCTCTATTGGATATTGCTGTTGTATATTATTATATGTTTGATTGTCCCAATAGCGAATTATACATACATTCAGCTATTGAAATTTTTGCTTCCACAAAAGGAACACAATCTTACGAGTATGCCAATGCTCTTCAAAATGAATCGTATATTTTATTGAACTGCAATAAAGTAACGAATGCAGAATTAGCTACGAGTAAAGCTATAAAAATTATAAAAGAGCATGTTACGGATAGTACCTTATTGCTTGCTTCTTTATATTCTGATTTGGGGTATATTCAAACTACATTAGGTAAAATAACAGAAGCAAAAAAGAATTATATTACAAGTTACGAATTAATGAATGTGTCTAAATTTTTAAAAACAGAGGCATTTGCAATTTTATTGAATAACATAGCAAATCTATATCATGACATTTCTGATTTTGAAACTGCTAAGAAATATTATACGCAATCGTTAGAGGTACACAAAGATGTGTTTGGATCGAACTCTTCAGAGTATGCAATGGTATTGAATAATATGGGGATCTTATTTTTAGATTTTGGTTTTTATGAAGAAGGAGCAAAATATATTTTTAAAGCAGCATCGATTACAAAAGAAAAATTAGGAGAAAATAGCTTGGAATATGCTAAGGCTATGAATGATATTGGCAATATTTATGATAAAGAATCGGATTATAAAAACGCAGAATTATTTTATACGAAATCTTTAGTACTTAAAAAATCATTGGGTGTAGAAGGTAAGGTAACCTATTGGAATACGATGAACAATCTAGCGCTATTGTACGCTCGGCTTGGTAATTATTCCAAAGCGACCACTACGATGCAGACGCAATTAGAATTAATTAAGAGGTATAAAGGTGAAACGTATCCTGAATATGGAAATTATTTAAATAGCATGGCTAGTATTTACGAATATACAAATGACTATTCCAATGCTCTTGTTTATTTTAATCAATCTTTAACGTTTTATAAAAAATATTATGGAATTGCAGATCCAAACTATTCTCGAGTATTAAATAATATTGGATTGGTTTCTGTTAAGCAGAAGAAATATGCTGTAGCTCTTCAATATTATAACGCATCGTTGGTTTCAATGGAACAGGACAGTATATCGAATGCCTTAGAACTTGCCGATACGTACAATAATATAGGCGAATTGTATTCGCAAACAGAAGACTTTGCAAATGCAAAAACACAATTTACACACGCATTAAAAATATACGATCGGGAATTAGGAAGAAAACATCCTACTTATTGGAATTGTTTTTCTAATATAGCTCTGTTGGATTATCGATCAGGTAATATTGATAAAGCAATTAAAAGTACGCAAGAAGTACTAGATATGAACATTTCCTTGTTGTACACGAATTTTACATTTTTAAGCGAATCAGAAAAATTGAAGTATTGGGGTAAGATATACGATCAGTTTGATTTTTATAATTCTATTTGTGTAAAGGAGCACCTCAATAACCCAAATTTAGTAGCATCTATGTATGATTATACCTTGGCTACGAAATCCATTGTATTTAATTATACATCTGAATTGAAAAATAAAATCATACAGCAAGGAGATACGACTTTGTTGCGTCTCTATCAAAAATGGATTACAAAACGCCAAGAGTTAGCCACGTATTATAATTTTACAAAGCTGCAAATTGAAGAGAATGAAATAGATTTGCCAAAATTAGAAACAGAGGTGAATGATCTCGAAAAAGAAATTGTTTTGAAATCTTCCGCTTTTAAAATTTCAAGAGAAATTAAAAATATTACGTGGAAAGATATTCAGCGAAATTTAAAAGAAAATGAAGCTGCTGTGCAGTTGGTACGTGTTCAATTATTTGATAAAGCTTGGACAGATTCGATTGTTTATGTGGCTTTAATCTTGACGAAAGAAACAACTACCAATCCAATTATGGTAGTTTTAAAAGACGGCAATAAACTTGAAAAAAAATATTATAAGGGGTTTTCAAATGCGATTAAATTTGGACAAGTTTCTGAAGAATATTTTGAAGCCTATTGGAAAGAAATTGATCAGTATTTATTAAATAAGTCAGTTGTATATCTGTCTCCAGATGGTATATACAATAAAATAAGTTTGCCTGCATTGAAATTGCCAGACGGTACATACTTACTAGAGAAACGAAATATTCAAGTAGTACCCTTGTTACGAAATTTGACAGTAACTGTACCGAAAAGCAATCTTAAAAATAACGATGCTATATTATTTGGATACCCCAATTATAATAAAAAACTTACTGCTGCTGAAGATGCTACGCAACTAAATGAAAACAATATTCAAGACTCTTTGCTAAGAGGGTATCAGTTAAATGACTTACCTGCAACTAAAATTGAGGTAGAATCTATTGCCAGTATTTTACAAAAAACGGGTATTCAAACGCACGTATTATTAGGTGATAACGCCAGTGAAACTGAAATTAAAAAATTGATAAGTCCCTCCATATTGCATATAGCAACGCATGGCTATTTTGTTAAAGATTACGAGATAGACGAAAATTCAAATTCGGTTACAAATTATAAAGAGAATCCATTATTGCGGTCTGGCATTTTGTTGGCCGGGTCAAATTATACGTTGAGCAATCAATCTTTCGGGAACCCCTTAGATGATGGTATATTAACAGCATATGAAGCCATGCAATTGGATTTAAAAAATACACAATTGGTTATATTATCCGCATGCGAAACAGGTTTGGGACAAGAGATGAATGGAGAAGGAATTTTAGGTTTACAACGATCTTTTATGTTGGCAGGTGCTGAAAATATGTTGATGAGTTTATGGCAGGTGAGTGATGTAGGCACACAACAATTAATGGATTTGTTTTATAAAAATTGGGTTGTAAATAGAAATACGGGAGAGGCATTTAGAAAAGCTCAACTTGAATTAATGAAAACACATCCGTCTCCTTATTATTGGGCCGCATTTATTTATATAAAATAGCTATGTCATATTTAGATAAAATTTTAAAAAAGAATCAAGACCGAAAAAAAGATAATTCATTCCGAACATTACTTGTTAAGGAAGGATTGATTGATTTTTTCTCAAATGATTATTTGGGTTTTGCACGTAGCAAAGAATTGCATGCGGATATTCAAGCAAAGGAACTTGCTGCTGATTTAGCTATTTGCAATGGCTCAACGGGATCTCGGTTGCTTTCAGGTAATTCAGACTTGGCGCAGTCTGTAGAAAAGTACCTTGCAAATTTTTTTAATACGGAAGCTGCATTGATATTTAATTCTGGTTATGCTGCAAATGTCGGTGTGCTTTCAGCACTGGCTCAAAAAGGCGATACCATTTTATACGATGAATTGATTCATGCAAGTTTGAAAGACGGTGCGCGCATCTCTTTTGCCGATCGTATTTCTTTTAAGCACAATAATCTAGAAGATTTTGAATATAAAATTCAAAAAGCAAAGGGCGATGTATTTGTAGTTGTAGAATCGATTTATTCCATGGATGGGGATAAAGCACGATTAAAAGAAATTTGTGCTATAGCAAAAAAATACAATGCCTGTGTGATTGTTGATGAAGCACATTCTACAGGTATTTATGGTATAAACGGACAAGGTTTGGTTTGCGAAGAACAATTGTCTGATCAAGTAGATATACGCATTCATACGTTTGGTAAAGCAATGGGTATACATGGAGCATGTGTTGTAGGTTCAACAAATGTTATTGAGTACTTAATTAATTTTTCCAGGTCGTTTATTTATACAACAGCCTTTTCACCACATTCCTTTTTTTCGATACAAGCAGCTTTTGAACGTGTACAACATTCAGCAGAAATAATTAAGACGCTACATGCCTCTATTCAAAATGTGTCAACTGGCTTGAGTGCATACCAAGGTTACATAAAAAGTTCTAGTCCCATACAAGTATTGAAATTTGAAGATACGGAAACTGTAAAACGTGTTTCCGCTTCCATTCAATCTGCCGGCTTTGATGTAAGGCCTATATTATCACCAACGGTAAAGAAAGGAGAGGAGCGTTTGCGTATTTGTGTACATGCATATAATACCGAAACTCAAATTCAGACCCTGCTTGAAACTCTACGCATTAATTTATGAAAAAATATTTTATTACAGCAATCTCTACAGATTCTGGCAAGACCCTTATTAGTGCCATTGTTACAAATGCTTTGCAGGCAGATTATTGGAAACCCATTCAGGCAGGTGTCGAGCAAACGGATAGCGATACAATGCGTCAATTATTGCATAGCGATTATTCTATGATACATCCAGAGGCTTATCTATTAAAGATGCCAGCTTCACCGCATGCTGCAGCCAAAGACGAAGGTGTTGTAATTGATTTGAATACGATACAATTACCCGATACACATGGAAATGATTTAGTCATTGAAGGTGCTGGCGGCATACTTGTTCCCTTAAACGATACAGATGTCGTTGCAGATTTAATAACACATTTAGATGCTGAAGTTATTTTAGTATCGAATCATTATTTGGGAAGCATTAACCACACCTTGCTAACAGCGGAAGAATTGAAGCGTCGAAACATCAAAGTGAAAGGAATCATTTTTAATGGCCCGGATAATAAAGAAACCGAATCCATCATTCTTAAAAAAACAGGTTATACAGAATTGTTACATGTATATCCTGAAAAAAAAATAACGAGTGAAATATTAAAAGCATATTCTGTAAAATTATTTGATCATTGGTATGAATAAAAATATAATTGAAACGGATGCAGCACATCTGTGGCATCCGTATTCCCCTTTATTGAACAAAAGAAATGTGGCTGAAGTTGTTTCGGCTAAAGGAATGTATTTGCATTTAGCCGATGGCACCAAACTATTAGATGGTATCTCATCTTGGTGGGTAAATATTCATGGGCATGCAAACGAAGTGTTAGCAAAAGCTGTTCACGAACAAATCCTAACGTTAGATCATACCTTGTTTGCTGGTTTTACACATAAGCCTGCGGTTGAATTTGCTACTCGATTGCTTGCAACAATTGCATGTGAACAACAGCGATTATTTTATTCTGAAAATGGAAGTACGGCGGTAGAAGTAGCATTGAAGTTGGCAATACAGTATTGGAAAAATAAAGGTGCGCATAAAACAACTTTTGTTGCTATTGAAGGTGCCTTCCATGGAGATACCTTTGGAGCTATGTCTGTGAGTGCACGCGGACTATTTACAGAAGCGTTTGATTCATTATTAAATCCGGTAGTATTCATTCCCTTTCCCGATGGTACCAATGATGATTTGGTGTTGAGTACCTTGGAAGAATATATACGTGGAGGTGAAGTTGCCGCATTTATCTATGAGCCGCTCATTCAAGGGACTGCAGGCATGCGGATCTATACGCCAGAAATGTTAACGAAGTTGATTTTGTTGTGCCGAAAATATAATGTGTTGTGTATTGCAGATGAAGTCATGACAGGCTTTGGCAGAACAGGAAAGAAATTTGCATCACACTACACTACAGTAAATCCGGATATGATGTGCTTTTCCAAAGCCATAACCGGTGGATTATTACCGCTTGGGGTTACAACTTGTACCCGTGAAGTTGAAAAGCCATTTTTAACAGATCAACTGCATCGTGCATTTTTTCATGGACATTCCTATACTGCAAATGCAACCATTTGTCGTTTGGCATTGGAGAGTTTAAATCTATTTGAATCGGTAGACTGTCAAGAAAATATTACACGAATTGAATCCAAACACGCCGCCTTTCTATTAACAATTGTTAATCATAAGAATGTGAAGAGAATTCAATGTTTGGGAACAATACTGGCCATAGAGTTGCAAACAGAAAATGGATCAACACATTATGAGCATGAAATACGTCACTTTTTGAATGATTTCTTTCTAAGTAGAGGGGTTTTACTGAGGCCATTAGGCAATATTATTTATATATTGCCTCCATATATCATCACAAATCAACAATTAGATGAAATATATACAGTTGTTGATGAATTGTTAATAGCTTTAAACTCAAAATAAAACTCACTATAAAATCTATTCGTGTATATTTGTATGTATAGGTGTGTAAAATTTATTCGAATGAACCGTATTTTGCTTGTTCTTTTTTTTGTTGTTGGTTTAACAACACATGCCCAAGTTTTAACTAAAAATGTTGAATATACTGTAGCAAGTTCCAATTTGGAAACTACGCAACAAAACTTGACAGTTCAAGTTGGCAAAAATCAATTTGTAAGTTTGAATAAAATTAAAGGAGGGGTATTAGGCACTTCCAATTTTTTATTAGAAAAATATGATTTGGATTTAGCCGTTCTGTTTAGTGTTCCTTTATCTGTGGATGTAAATGAAGATTACAAAGAATTGCATTTGGTAGACAATCAATTGTTTTTATTTTCTGAATTGCATGATGTCATTCAAAAAAAGAAAGGCTTGAAAATCTACATTTTTAATGCTGAAACAGGAGCCTCAGTACAAGAAAAAGTATTGAATGAACAAACCGTAGATAAGTGGCTTGAATATACAGCCAAAGGCAGTTCAAAGGAGACATTTGATTTAGCGATATCCAGTAATTTGACGTATAATTTTAATACACCAATTGAATATCAATACAGCATTCAATTTTCGCCCGATAAAAAAAGCTTTCTATTTTACACCTTTGATTATAGCTTAAAAACACTTGTTGCCACTACAAGTATTCTAGATACGAAGTTGACTGTATTGCAAGAAGGTAAAGTTAGTGTTGATAATAATTTCGTTAATTATGGTATTTTCATAAATAATAGACAAGAATTACATATTCTAAATTGTGATAAGTTGGGACGAATTGTATTGGTTCGATTCAATTTGCAAACCAGAGATATGGTGTTTTTAGATATTCAAAGTACTATTGCAAAAAGAGAAGGTCTTAAATTGCAGTTTTTGAATGATGATGCTATATACGTTGCAAATATTATTACTTCAAATAAAAAAGCGACAGGAATTATGTATTCGAAGTTTAATTTTACTGACAAAATTGTAGAAAAATTAAATATACATGATTTTTCTGAAGGGTTAATTCAAACAGCTAAAGCGGTACATACTTCAACAAAAATATTTTCAAGTGATGAGGATTGGGTGAATTATCAAATCTCAGATTTTTATGTAAACGAATACGAAAAAGTTATTCTAGTCCTTGAAAAAAGAGATTTGGAAATAACAGGATATCGATATGAATCGAATAGTGTAAACGATGTTAAAAACTGGATGCTTAAATTGGGTAAAGTCCATGTTGAGTCGGTCGTGATTCTTGCATTTAACAAAAACGATGAACTGCTTTGGGAAAATTATTTTGCTAAAAATCAAGTAAACGATATTACGGGTGGAACATTATATTCGTCCTATTCTATGAATATAAGTGATGCAGGTAAGATTCGTATGTTATATGCTTCCAGTGATAATTCAACAGGTGTTTATAACATGCTGAGATACGTTGAATGGGATGAACTCAGTGGCAATAAAGTGAAAGATTTGTCGCTCAAAAATGACGATAGCTTGGTGTTATTAAGAAACTACACACTTTGGTGGGAAAGCAAATTGATTTTAGTTGGCAAAAAAGGATTGTTGGGTAAAAAGACGATGGCTGTTTCCTATGATTTAGCGAGTAAATAAGTTTAAATTATCTACTCAGCCAAATCAACGTATTACCATTTAACCGTTTCTTTGTTTAAGAAAGCAGCAATTCCTTTTTTACAGTCTTCAGAACTGCGAGCCGTCGCATTCATTTCTGCAGCATACCTTAGCGCTTCATCTAAGGGCATTGAATGTATTTCTGATAACATTTGCTTGGTTAGCATCATAGATGTTTCGGAATTGTGTGCAATTAAGTGCTGTGCGAACTTCATTACTTCTTCTTCTAATTCTTCTTCAGATTCATAAATGGCATTGATGATGCCAAATTTTTGAGCCTCCGATGCTTTAATAACATTGCCACTCAACAACATCATACGCGCATGTGTTTCTCCAATTTTTTTAACTAGAAAATTCATCACAATTGCCGGAATAAAACCAATCCTCGATTCCGTGTATCCAAAATTTGCTTCTGGTATGCTAAAAGCAAAATCACATACGGTTACTAATCCGCAACCACCCGCCAAGGCATGTCCATTTACTTCAGCGATTACAACTTTATTCAGGGTGTAAATTAATTTATACAACTCCATCAAATGGGTGGAATCTATTAAATTTTCTTTATACGTATTGTGTTGCAATTGTTGTAAATATTCTAAATCCGCGCCTGCACAAAATGCAGGTCCTTCAGCCTTTAATACTATAATTTTTACAGCCGTGTTTTCTGAAAAAGATTTAAATGCTTCTTTCAATTCACTCGTAAATTGAAAATTAAGTGCATTTCTTTTTTCCGCACGATTTAAGCTAATATATCCGATGCGTTCGTGAATGTAAGTTTTTACGAATTCCATAATTATAGAAGTATATAATAAAGATACATAGAATTTATCACATCATTTGAAATGTAAAACGGATTTTACTTTTAAAGAATGAAATTTTTGAGGGTGATAACGGCTGCTGTCTAATTCTTTATAAGAGTATAATGTATTTATGGGTACTGAAATAGTTGTGCAGTTTTTTTTAGTAATCCAAAGCATATTGTCATTTGCAATACAGGCTATCATACCGCTGGATGTTGGTGGAGATGTATATTCTTGAATTTCAGCGAGATTGTAATATGCTTTTATCCGAGATAGATCGGCTGGTTTTGCGGGGATTTGAGTATATAAAGATGCATTTAAGCCTTGCATGGAAAGTACGGCAGATCGCTTTCCGTTGCTGATGAAAACTACTTCTGTTTTATGCTCTTGAAGGTATTCTTGTTGTATCCGATATCCACTCCAAACGAAGCAGATACATATACCAATGGCTACGGTTCGTTTCGTTAAGATAAAAGGATATTGGATGTAGAAGATAACAATGCTCGATACAATTAAGGCTTCAAGCACACTAAAAGAGATAGGTTGAATACTACTATATGGCAACTCAGAAAATACATGCGCGCAGGTTGCGAACAATTCAATAATCCATTGTGTGGCAATAAAGAGCCAAGTAAATGGAACGCCAAGACCCACAAAAAAAATGCTTATCATACTAGCAAATAGACCAATGGTAGAAATTGGAATTAAGATAATATTTGCAGGAATAAAATAAAGTGGAAAGGATTGAAAGTGATACAAAACAACAGGAAGCGTTGTGATTTGCGCGCAAACCGTTATGGATAATCCTTCCATAAAATACTGTGCTATTTTATTCTTATATGCTATGTGTTTGGAAATATATTGATGCAAGGTTAAAATTCCTAAAACGGCCAACACAGATAATTGAAATCCTAGATTCCATACTTGATACGGGCTACACCACAAAATAATTAACATGCTGGAACCAAGCGTATTTAATCCGCTGCCACGTTTTCGGAATGCATACGCTATTGCAAATAGGGCACACATAATGGAGGCGCGCAATACGGATGTGGAACAACCGCTTAATAATGTAAAATAACACAATACGATTAATGCCGTTATTAAAAACACAAAACGACTTTTTTGAGAACTTCCAAAGGGAATAAAAAGCAAAAAAAGTGCTTCATATATTAATGCCGTGTGCATACCCGAAACAGCCAATAAATGGGATACCCCACTTTTTAGAAAGGAATCCTTAGTTCCTTTATCCAGCTCTTCTCGATAGCCCAATAGTAGGCTTTCTGCTAAACCCTTCGATTGGGGTGTGGTGAATATCTGTGCAGTAGACTTTTTAAATTGCTTCCTACTTATTTCTATCCAATGATAAAAGATGTTTGATAGTGCATGAGAACTATCCTTGATGATTGAACAAAGCTCAATTTTTTGTTGAATACCATTGCTGAAAAGATAATTCTTATAGTCAAATTCAAAGGGAAGAACAGGTGCTTCTATGGGGATTGCCATTTTTGTTGTTGTAAATACATCTCCATAAGAAAGATGAATGGCTGTGTCCTTACAGATTACTAAAAATGTTTTGGCATCAAAAAAATCAAGAGCGGAAGAATGTATTTCTGTCGCTTCGAATTGTGTTTGAAAGGATTGTTTTTGTGGAAAGGAACTGATGCGTAATTTTTTGATTGCATGTGTTTCTGTTTGTTGCCAAGTATGCATCCTAAGTATACCTAAGCAACACATTAGTATACTGATGCTGATAAATAATTCTGTTTGATACGTGCGAGAAGGTTTTACGATTCTGAAAACAATAAATAATAAACAGCCTACCGAAATAGTAGCTATCAATAAAAAAGGAATATGGAAATACTGTTCTACAATAATTCCTATTAATAGAAAAAAAGCATAGCGCAACATCGGAATATGTTTCCGTGAAATTTCTCCCATAGCTGACAGGATTAAAAATTGGTTTAAAAGAATCTTTTAAATTAACGCATTAGAATGTAAATCGGAGGGGTTTGCAGAATTGATTTGCAAAATATTAACGAAAGATAATGGGTGTGGGCTTTTTCGGTCCCTTTCGACTAATGTCGTCGCTTAAAGCGAACATATTAGTCGAAAGGAAGATGGGTATTTTTTTTGATACTAGACTAAAAATTTACTGCTTCACTATTTTTCGAACCAGTTTTTGATTTCCTTCTGAAACTTGTAATATATATATACCACTTGCCAAGCCAGACAAATCCATTTCTCTGGTATAGCTGTATACATTTTGATCTTGTGTTTTTAATATCAGTTGGCCAAGTAAATTATAAAGTACATAATCTATGTTTCTCTTTCCTTCAAATACAGACGTAATTTTAATGATGTCTGATGCGGGGTTGGGGTATACGTTTACAAACAAGGTAGGGGAAGAAGCTGTGATATTGATGTTGTCTAAATAAAATGTATTTATTCCTTTCGAAAAAGATACAAACTTTATTCGCATACCTGCATTATTGGAATAGGTAGATAGGTCTATTTCCGTGGTTTGCCATTCGTCTGCTGTAGGTTTAAATAAAGACCGTTGTTGATTCGTACTTGTAAAGTCGTTTCCATACAAGCGTTTAATTAATACCCAGTTATTAGAACAACCTTGTGTTACATACACACCAATACTGTCGGTTTGTCCATTTTTTACTTTGGGGCTATAAGCCCAATCAAAGAATAGTGTAGGCGATAGTACAGTTTTTAAATTAAGGTAAGGAGAAATATAACTCACTGAATACTTATGCGTATTTGGAATGCTCTCTACATATACACTATCATTGGTAACCGAAGTACAATAACCTCCTTTATCAAAAGCACTGTAGTTATTTAATTCAAATCCTTTTGTGTATGTGCTACTGCTGTTGGGGTTGATGCTACTCCAACCATCTGAACTGATGTCGCTATCTTCAAATGACTTTGCATAAGGAGCTGCTAAAATTGTTCCGGTGATGTTGCAACAACCCAATGAAGAAAATAAGGCATAGCGTCTTGCACTAAATTCCATAGTGCTGCGCATACGCGATTTCTGATCTTGAGTAAATAAATTCATACATCCATCATCCGAATAATCCATATAGTTTTGGATCATGCGTGATGGAGTACATACAACCGAACCACTGCCGGTGGGGATATTACTACAAAGCGGAACAGCTGATGTGAATGCATTTCCACAAGGAGGTGTATCCGCACAATAATCGGTTAGCGAACAATCACCACTATTGTAATCGCCCCAAGGGTGAGATAAGCCAAACCAATGGCCAACTTCATGCGTCGTAGTTCTTCCTAAATTATATTTCGATTGTAAGTTGCCAATCGTTCCAAAGGCTGTATAATCAATCACTACGCCATCTGTCTCTGCTACTCCATCGTTTGGGTCTAATCCTGTAATGCTAGAAGATCCGGGTTGTTGCGCATAGCCTAATACATTACCACTAATATCGCAGACCCAAATATTTAAATATTGATCGCTGGGCCAATACGTTAATGAGCTCAGCAAACTTGCATCATACACACCATAGCTTGCTTTATTGTTGTAGGTACGCGTAATACCAGAGGTATAATTTCCAAATGGGTCTCTGTTGGCAAGGCAAAATTGCAATTTGACATTTGCCGCAATGGGTAGATAGCCTACTGGCGTATTAACTTGATCTGCATTGAGGCGTTGGTAATCGTTATTGAGCACTGTAATTTGAGATTGTATTTGTGCATCACTGATGTTTTTGCCACCAATTGTGCCACTCAATACATCATGTACAACATGTATCACAACGGGTATGTGAATAACGGTATCCGTGCTTGCACTTGTTCTCAACGAATTTCGTTGGAGTTGCCCCAACTCCTTTTTGAATGCATTTATTTGCTTAAAAGCTTCTGGCTTCGTTGCTTTTAAATGTTGCATGTATTCCTCCGAACCGCATCTGCCGCCTGTTTGTGACCAGCTATTAAAGCAGATACATGAAAAAAATGTTAAAAATAGTACTATCGATTTCATTCGTTTTTCTTTTCTTCTTTTTCGTAAGCTTCCAAAATACTTTCGACAAGTTTGTGACGCATCACATCTTTTTTATCCAGCTCAATCATGGCAATACCTTTTATCCCTTTCAAGATTTTAGTTGCCTCAACCAAACCCGATTTTTGATTGCGGGGCAAATCGATTTGAGAGCCATCGCCTGTTACCACCATTTTGCAATTATTACCCATACGTGTCAAAAACATTTTGATTTGCATGGCCGTAGTATTTTGCGCTTCATCTAATAAAATGAATGCACCGTGTAAGGTACGTCCACGCATATAGGCAAGAGGCGCAATTTCAATAACGTTGTTTTCGTAATAATATTTCAGCTTTTCTGCCGGAATCATATCTTCTAAGGCATCGTAAATAGGACGCAAGTAGGGATCGATTTTTTCTTTTAAATCACCTGGTAAGAAACCCAAACTTTCGCCTGCTTCAACAGCGGGTCTGGTAATAATGATTTTTTTAATCTCTTTATTTTTTAATGCACGTACTGCAAGTGCAACCGAAATATAGGTTTTACCTGTACCTGCAGGTCCCAATACAAACATGAGATCATTATCACGAATACCCGTAACAATCTTTTGTTGATTGATGGTACGTGCTTTAATAATGATTCCTTTATTGCCATGCAAAATAATGTCGTCATCTATGTTGGTACTAGCAGTACTGCCTTCGCCAACCACTAGGCCATGCTGCGTAGCTAATTCATCCGAACTTAAAATGGAACGTACATATTTGTCGTCCAGATACCCATATTTATGAAAGTATATTTGCAAGGTATCAATCACATCCGCTATGCGTTGAACTTCCAACATACTGCCAATGATTTTTATTTCATTGCCGCGACTGATAATCTTCGACTTTGGGAAAGCTGTAACCACTTCATTGATATTCTTATTATGAACACCCATGAATTCTGCAATCGGCAGATCTTCTAGATTAATTATTTTTTCTACAACCAATTCTATTCTTGTTAATGTTAGAACAACACGATAAAAAAATGTATTTTTACTTTACAGATTTACCGTTTTTCGCTTTATAATCAAATATACTAAAAAGACAGATTGGTTTATGGCAATTATTACTTTTATGTCGGATTTTGGCTGGCGTGACCCTTACGTCGCTTCAATTAAGGCAAAAATTTTGTCGCTCAACCATAACGTGCAAATTGTTGATATTTCGCATGAGATAGAGCATTTCAATATACCGCATGCAGCGTATGTAATGCGCAATGTTTTTAGAGATTTCCCCAAAGGTACCGTACATTTGGTGTGTGTCAATACTCCCATGACGGGCAAGGAGAAAATGGTCGCCATAAAATTAGAAGAGCATTATTTCGTGGGCATGGATACGGGTTTCTTCTCCTTGCTGAGCGATAAACTTCCAACTGTAATTGTTGAATTAAGAAAAGACGATAAATACGCACCAGTTTTCCCCGAGCGAAGTACGCTAGCTACCTCAGCTGTGTCTTTGGCGAGTGGTAGTTCCATTTACAATATGGGTGTCGAATTAAAGCAATTGGGTTCAATGATGTTGCCGCAAGTGAAGGTTACTAAAAATCAAATCTGGGGCAAAGTCATTCACATTGACCATTACGGTAATTTGATCACCAACATTACCACAGAGATGTTTGATAAAGTGCATGACGCTCGTTCCTATACGGTGATGTTTTCCAGAGAGCAGTTAGAAATTATTTCTACCACTTATAATTCGGTAGAAAGCGGGGAGTGCGTGGCAGTATTCAACAGCAGCGGCAACCTGGAGATAGCGATTTGTCATGGCAATGCAGCAGAACTGTTGGGCTTGCAGTATGACAGTCAGGTACAGATACGGTTTGTAGATTAGTCTCTAGTAAGTACAAAGTATGGAGTACAGAGTACAAAGTACTGAATCAGCAACATCAGCTTTATACCTCAGATGTACATTAGCAATAGACAGTCGGGTACTTTTAAATTTCTAGAGGTGGCTTGTTCATATTCATTCAAAAAAATAATTTTATCCTAATAATCAATACTTTGTACTCTGTACTCCATACTTTGTACTTTCCTCCTTTGCTTTTCCGCAAAATATCCTTACTTTTGCATCCCTACATAGAAGATGTAGATCGCTTCTGCGAAGATAATGCCTGGATGGCGGAACTGGTAGACGCGCACGACTCAAAATCGTGTACCGTGAGGTGTGTCGGTTCGATTCCGACTCTAGGTACAATTAATGACTAAAGCCACTGATAATCAGTGGCTTTTTTGTTTTTGTTGTCAAAATGTTGTCAGAAATAGTGTTAATTTAGAAGGTTTCTACATAAAATATAGTGGAATGCTATAGAATTATATAGATTACAACATTAATAATAAAACATTCTAATAGCTTTTTGGACGTAGTTTATGAATTTCACATTATTTTTTATCAATCACCATATAAGTTAGTATAAAAGTTGGTACTCAATTATGAGCAAACGATTTTGTATTTTGCGAAAATTAAATACAAGAGAAGGATTTAGACGAGATGAAATTTATAGATTTATTCGCAGGACTTGGGGGGTTTCATAAAGCATTGCACGAACTTGGGCATGAATGTGTCTTTGCGAGTGAACTTAATCCTGTACTAAGAGAGACATACAAAATGAATTGGGGAAAGGATATAAATATTCAAGGCGATATCCGAAAAATTGTAGAAAATGATATTGATAGTATACCGAAACACGATATATTATGTGCAGGGTTTCCTTGTCAGCCATTCTCTAAGGCCGGTAAACAAATGGGTAGAGAGGATGAAAGAGGTACATTGTTTGATGAGATTATAAAAATATTAGAACATAGGACTCCTACATATTTTATTTTAGAAAATGTGCGATTTATTGCAAAACATAATAATGAAGAAACTTGGAATGCGATGAAAGCAGAGTTTGATCGATTAGGATATACAGTAGATCATAGAGATTATTCACCACATGAATTTGGAATTCCACAACATAGACAACGTATTTTTATCGTTGGTTCGCTAATTGGACTTGAACATTTTAGTTTTGATAAAGTTGATAAGAGTAGGAAAGCAGTAATAGAACTAGAAAAATTTCTTGAAAGTAATCCTACTGATGCAAAGAAATTATCTAAAGCTAATCAAGATTGTATAAAACTTTGGCAAGAACTTATTGATTCTGTTCCCAAAGAAGTTAAAATACCAGGTTTTCCAATTTGGGGGATGGAGTTTGGTGCAACTTATCCTTTTGAAGAGAGTTTTCCGCATCTTCTTTCAGAAATGGAATTGGCACAATACAAAGGTAATTTCGGATGTAGTTTAAAAGGAATGACTAAAGAACAACAATTAGCTAATTTACCTAGCTATGCAAGAGTTGAGAATGATTTCCCTGTTTGGAAAAGAAGGTATATTAAACAAAGTAGATTGTTTTATAAAGACAATAAAAAATATATCCAAGATGTGGTTTCTAGAATTGCGACTCTTCCGTCTCAAAGTTGGCAAAAATTAGAATGGAATGTTGGAGATGGAAAACGTAAAATTAATAATTATATAATTCAGTTTAGAGCTTCAGGTATTAGAGTAAAGAAAGCTGATTTTTTTCCATCGCTAGTTTGTACTAATACACAGATCCCTATAATTGGTTGGGAGAAAAGATATATTACTAAAGTTGAAGGATTAAAATTGCAATCATTGACAGGTTTGAAATTACCTTCAAATGATAATGCAGCATTTAAGGCTCTTGGAAATGCTGTTAATTCAAAAATAGTAAAATTAATAGCTACACAACTTTTAATAGATAATAAATTAAATACAGTTGCAAATCCAAATAATCAGTTACCCTCAAAACTCCATGGAAAAGCAAGATAAAGTAAGCATAAGGCCTCAAGTAACTATGCTATCTGTTCTCAAATATTTGGAATATGAAACATGGTTTGCTTTAGCTGAATTTATTGATAATGCAATTGCAAGCTATCTTAAAAACAAAATTGCTTTGAAAGATGTTGAAGGTGATAATTATAAGCTTGAAGTTAGAATTGAAATTAATGAATCTGATAACAAAATAACAATTAGAGATAATGCAGCTGGTATAGGTCAATCCGATTATTCTAGAGCTTTTAGAGCCGCTGAAATACCTCCAGACAATACCGGTCTTTCTGAATTTGGAATGGGGATGAAATCAGCCGCTTGTTGGTTTGCGGATAGTTGGTGTGTTACATCTACTTCATTAAATGAAGACACAGAGAAGAAAGTGTGTTTTGATATGAAAAAAATTTTTGAAAATAAAATTGAAGAACTCGATGTAGAAGTAAATAGCTGCAATAAAAAAAATCATTATACAATTGTTGAATTATTTGATGTTAATAGAATGCCAAGAAGAAGAGGCATTGGAAAAGTAAAAGATCATTTAAAAAGTATTTATCGAGAATTTATTCGGAACGAAGTTTTAATTTTGAAAGTTGATAATGAAATATTATCCTTTGAAGACCCTAAAATTTTATTGGCACCAAGATACGATGCCCAAACAGAAGAAGCGATATCATGGAGGAAAGAAATTAAATTTGAAATATCAGAAGGTTTAAGCGTTTCGGGTTTTGTTGCAATAAGAGAAAAGGGTTCTACATCTGAAGCAGGATTTGCTTTATTCCGAAGAGGTAGAGTAATTGAGGGTAGTTATGATAATGGATTTAGGCCAGATTTTATTTTTGGTGCCCCCAATAGTTACCGTTATCAACGAGTTTTTGGAGAACTTCATTTGGAAGGGTTTGATGTAAACTTTACAAAAAAAGGTATTCATTGGGATGAAAATCTTGAGTTGTTTTTAAGAATCTTAAAGGATGATATTAGTAGTAAAGAATTTCCACTTTTACAGCAAGCAGAACAGTATAGAGCTAGGGCTTCTGAAAAAGAATATAAAGGTGCTAAAAAAGCATTGGATGAAACAGTTGATGATTTTGCTAAAAGAGCCCCTCAAGTTGTAGCAGATATTGTTAACGCTCCCCAAATAGTTTCAGAACCAGAAAAACAAGAATTAATAAAGACTGAAAAAACGCTTCATAGAGAGTTTGATATTCGTTTTAATAAGGTTAATTGGCGAGTATCAATTGAACTTTCATATGATACGTCCTTAAAGGAATTCATTGAAGTAGGCGATAGTTTCATCAAAGATAAATCAAAAGAAGATTCTGAAAGACAAATTGGTATTCGTCTTTCGCTTACGCATCCTTTTATGGTCGAATTTGCTGGGACTGATACAAATAAAATCGAACCAATTCTCCGTATTGCAGCAGCATTTGGTTTATCTGAAGTGATTGCAAAAGGAAGTGGTGTGAAAACCCAAGGGGAAGTAAGACGTAATTTCAATGAATTGATTTCAAACTTATCACGATAAATTATTAAGATGAAAAATGAAATAGCCGGAAAAGGAAATAGAAAACCACAATTGGATATTCCTGTTGGTCTAATAAATCTTGATCCATTAAACCCAAGAATTGTCCCTTATACTGAAGGTAATAAGGATCTTACAGAGTTTGATTTAACATCAATTTTATACAAGCATTTCGATACTCAGGTTATTGCATTGTCTTTAGTTGCAAATGGATATTTTGATGAAGAGCCAGTAATACTGGTGCCTAATAAATTGCCGGAAGGATTCGAATTTTCAAAATATCCGAATGTTGATGACTTAACAAATCAACTGAAACAATATGTAGAAAAAGGAGAAATTAAATTTACTGTAGTAGAAGGTAATCGAAGAGTTTCTACTATAAAAATATTGACAAATTCAGGCCTACGCGAAAAGATTTTCTCGGATAAAAATTATCCTGAAATACCAAGTAAAGAGATTTTAGAGGATATTTCAATTATTCCATGTATAATTTACGAGAATAGAGAATCAGTGTCATCATATTTAGGAGTTAGGCATATTGCTGGACTTTTAAAATGGGAGGCATTTGCGAAGGCTTATTATATAGCAGATACAATTGAAAAGGAAAAACAAAAGGGTAGAAGTGAACTTGAAGCATTACAGCATGTTCAGCAAATTGTTGGTGATAGGTCAGATACTATAAGAAAACAATATATAACATACAAACTGTTTCTTGAAGCTAGAGATGATTTAGATTTTGACACAAAGCCTTTAATAGAAGATTTTTCTCTCATGACAGTTCTCTATAATTCTCCTGCAATTAGAGAATACATGAAAGTTGAATCATATGCAAAAGTAAATTTAGATGAAAGAATTGTTCCCATAAAATCTCTACCAGAATTTACAAACATTTTGACTTGGATTTTTGGTAATTCAAAGACTGGAGAAAAAGCAATTTTGACAGATTCTAGAAATATAACTAATCAGTTAAGTTACGTTGTAAATAATGAGACAGCACGAAATTATTTGATTGAATTTAAGGATTTAGATGGAGCATTTGAAAGAACTAATGGTGAAAAGGAATTTCTTTCAAAAAATCTTATAAAAGCTACTCGAGCTATTCAAACCTCACTCCAATTTGCATACAAATATAAGAAAGACGAAGAGTTATTAAAACAACTAAAATCATTAGAAGAGTTAATAGCAGTGCTTAAAGAAAACTTACAATAGTTATGAGTGAGTATGTTGATTTTAAAAGAGGATTTGAGATTGAATGGCTTGAGTTAAATCTGTTAAATACAAATAGACCAATGTCTAAATCTCTAATAATTAGTTTAGCTCCAGATATTGATGAAACTGAAATAGATAGTTTGTTTAAAGAAATGCGATTCAGGGCGAGTCAATTAACTAAACCTTATTTTAGTATTGAATCAAATATCATTTCACCTTTAGCTGCCAAAGAAGAAATCCCTGAATATTATCTTTGTATTTATTATTCATTCTACGGTGCTGCGAATAGTCCTGTTGGTACTAAGCTTTTTGAAAATATATCTGCTCAGGCTTTGAAAAATTTTATAGGAGGTGAGGTTTACGCCTTAGGTTTTCCTGCTGGCAAAGGTTTGAACATTTACTTAGATGAAATCTCAAAATTGTGTTTTGAAACTAGAGGTCGAAGATCTGATGGAACATATAAAGACGATGGAGTAGATGTTATAGGATATAAGTTGTTTGGCGATAACAGGTCATCTAATATATATGTACTATTACAATGCGCTGCAGGAATTCATTGGAGACAAAAAAAGAAAATTGAAACTGGTAGATGGAGGCAATATATTTATTGGTATGATGAAAATATCATATCATCTATTTCAACCGTAGACTATGTTTCTAAAGATGATTGGGAAAAACAAGCATCTTCGTTCGGCCTTTTATTTGATAGAACTAGAATTTATAATTCGTTATATTCTAAGCCAGTTCTTACTGAACTAAGAGATTCTGTTTTACATTGGGTTGGATCAATTTAATAAATATTTTTATGTCTGAACAAATAGAAATTCAAGAAGTAAATCAAAATGGTATTTGGAATCCTTTTGTAGGAGAAGAAACAAATGAACTGCTTCGAAGTAAGGGGTTTACCAATACCGATGGAACATTAAATGAAAATGGAGCTAGGATACTCGATGAAACATATAGAATCATGCAGGTTTGTGGTAATCCTAATGATGCAACAAACAATGAAACAGGGATTGTTATAGGATATGTTCAAAGTGGCAAAACTCTTTCATTTACAACTCTTACAGCACTTGCTAGAGACAATAACTATCAAATTGTAATTGTAATAGCAGGTATTTCCAGCAATTTAGTAAATCAATCTACTCAAAGATTAGCAAGTGATTTGAGATTAAATACTCGTTATGATCGGAAATGGACTTTATTACAAAATCCAACTAGAACAGAAGATTTTGAAACAATCGAAACTTCATTAGCTCAATGGGTAGACCCAACATTTCCAAATGAAAGATGTAGGACTGTATTAATAACAGTAATGAAAAATACATCTCACTTAAATAATTTATTAAATATTTTACAAGGTCTTACTTTAGCAAATGTTCCAACTTTAATCATTGATGATGAAGGTGATCAGGCTAGTTTAAATATTAGAGCTAGGTGGGCTGCTAGACAGAATATTGATATTGAAGATTTAACCGAGAATCAGGTATCAACAATATATAGAAGGATAAATGCTATTAAATCAATTTTTCCTCACAATACATTTTTGCAATATACAGCTACACCACAAGCAAATTTATTTATTAATATAATGGATAGATTGTCTCCTAACTTTATAAAGTTGCTTACGCCTGGAAAAGAATATACAGGGGGAGTAGAGTTTTTTATAAATCACACGAATTTAGTGATTGAAATTCCTCAGATTGAAATTCCAACACATGATAATATTCTGTATGAAATACCAGATAGCTTATTAGATGCATTAAAGATTTTCTTTTTAGGTGTAGTTGCTGGAGAAATTCAAAATAACCATAGGAATAGGACTATGCTTGTTCATCCTTCAAGATTGCAGGGAGATCATAATGAATTTACTAATTGGATCCGTACTACTTGCTATAGTTGGCAAAGATTATTGTCAGGTAGCGATAATGAAGAGAAGAGAGAATTAATAGAAAGCTTTAAAAATTCATATAGCCAACTTCAACAAACAGTTGAAAATTTACCTGAATTTGAAATTTTAACAGGTATTAAGTTAATTCATGCTATTCGTTATACTCAAATAGTAGAAGTGAATTCACGAAACGGATCAACACCTCAAATTAGTTGGCAAGATTTTTATTCTTGGATTTTGGTTGGAGGTCAATCCATGGATAGAGGATTTACGGTAGAAGGTTTGACTGTAACTTATATGCCAAGAAATATTGGAACAGGAAATGTTGATACGATTCAACAAAGAGCAAGATTTTTTGGTTATAAAAAAAACTACTTAGGCTTCTGTCGTGTATTCCTTGATCAAGTGACAATTGATTCTTATAACTATATTGTTGAACACGAAGAAGATGTTCGTAATAGGTTAATAGAATTTGATATTGATAACAGCCATCTTAATGATTGGGAAAGAGTTGCTGTTTTAGATCAAATGTTGAATTTAACAAGAGCAAATATTTTATATGACGATGTTGAAAGAGATAGATTTGGGAATGATTGGTTTCGCATTAATGCTCCTCATGATACAGAAGAGTATATCAAAACAAACAGAAACTCTATTTTTGAATTTTTAGAAACACAAAGTGCCTTTTTCTCTGAGGATTCTGGCCATATAAATCGAACAGATGATCAAAAGCATTTACTTGCTAAACTTTCGTTGAAAGACTGTTTAGAACATTTATTGAATAAGTTGAAATATACTAGAGAAAGTGATTCTGCTACTTATTCTAGTTTAAGAGGAGTATTAAAAAGATATTTAGAGGGATATCCAAATGAAGAATGTTCTGTTTATTTAATGAGTGCAAATAGCTTGACTGATTGGAAAAGAAGGAAACGTAAGCTAGATAGAAATGACGAAATACAACAACTATTTCAAGGTCGAAATCCTCGAACTGGAGAAGTCATATATCCAGGGGATTCAGAAATAAAAGATGAAAATGTAATAACTATTCAAATTCATTTACTTGATTTAAGAGACACTGATTTCGTAAGTGTTCCAACGGTTGCAATTTGGATACCTGAAAGAATGGGTAAAGATATAATTCGACAAGTATGAATTTAATTGAGTTATATGATGAATTAATTATTCCAAGTACGACTGGAGATGTTTTCACAGCAGTTCCTATTCCTGAGTTTCCTCAATTTAGAGTTGCGATTAATTCTGAAGAAAGTCCAATTATTTTGCTTTCAATTAATGATCCCATTAAGGATGTTTCACTCAAGAATTTCAGATTAAAACATCTACAGCTTCAGCAAAATATTAATTGTAAAATTATCGAAGATGAAAAAGTTAGTTTTCAAATATTTACTGTAATAACATTTACCAATAGTGATCGAAATTTGCAGGAATATTTTTTTAAAATTTCTGAAACATTAATAAAAACCATTGGTGGTAATCCAACACAGCAACAACTAATTTCCTCATTAAATAAATTTGTTGAAGTGTTTCGAGCATTAACTGATGTTCCTAAAAAAACGGTACAAGGGCTTTGGGCAGAGTTATTCTTCATTGAAAATGGCACCGACTCTAGTACTTTATTGAATTATTGGCATCAAATACCTGAAGAAAAATTTGACTTTAATGCTGGAAAAGAAAAAGTTGAAGTTAAAAGCAATACTAATTTTGATCGGATTCATATATTTTCCTCTGAACAGTTAAATCCACCCCAAGAAACTCAAGTATTAATAGCTTCCATTTTTGTTCGGCAAAATACTAATGGGAAAAGCATTCAAGAATTGGTTAATAATATCACTAATAAACTAAAGAATGATTTTGAGCTTATAGATAAGTTAAATAGCATTGTTTGCAACACATTAGGTAATACAATTGAACAGTCAATTATGATGAAATTTGACTATGGAATTGCTAAGGATTCATTGTTATTTTATAAGCACCAGGATATACCGAAGATTGAAGAATTAAATATTCCTAATCAAGTTTCAGAAGTTAAATACAAATCGGATTTGTCATGGGTCACATCCATTTTCTGGGGAGCAACTGGTTTAGGCGAATAATTTAGACAA
>ERZ724508.357-NODE-357-length-33035-cov-5.078563_pt1 | contig 33035 bp, 31 predicted proteins | sample MGYA00376041_ERZ724508 | MGnify/ENA primary metagenome ERZ724508 (study PRJEB28724, sample SAMN07190887) | wastewater metagenome | isolation source: effluent of sewage treatment plant in Hong Hong | place: USA: Christiansburg, Virginia | collected 2016-03-01 ...
AAGCAAAATATTCATCACTTTGCTCAGCACTGCATTTTTTTGCTTGACCTATAATTCTAATTTGTCGAAAAACATCTGGCCAATAAAATGTTAAAGATACATCTTTGGTTTTTTCTATTTCTTTTGACTTTGCACTATTGTAATTTGTGTAGATATAAAATATTCCTTTTTCTTTCTCACCTTTTTCGAATCTTCGTAATGCTACGGTCCTAGCATTTACTCTTTTCCCGTCATAAGTTGAAAGTATTAATGCATCTGGTTCTTTCACATTCTTTTTTATTGCATCATTAAACCAATCTTCAAAATGATCTGCTGGAGATTGTTTTATGAAGTCATCGCCCAAAGGAATTGTAGGATACTTCCTTGGTGTAATATTTGTGTCTTTTGGTAGTACCATGATGCTATTTTAGTCTGTTTTAATGCTATCTAATGCCCTGTTATAGCCCAAAGCTTTAATAGGTTATAAACATATTATTTCACTATCGCTTATTATTAGAATCTAATATTTTTAAACATCTTGCTCTATTGAATCGTTGAATTAAGGCGAATGGCAAGTTTAAAATTATACATACCCCAAACATAAAAGTAGCGAGCCACCAGGGGTTATAAAGATAATATACAGGGCAAATAAGTGGCGCAACTATATGTACTAGTTCTGCACGGCGTGTTTCTATAATGAAAGCATGTACACCTTCTTTTGTTTTCATTGAGAGCTGTTTCTTTGAAACACCTCCATCAAATGTAGCTCCTGCTTCAGGAAGCTTATCCTTCCATTTTCTAATTTTTAAATATTTTTCTAAACGCTTTTGAGTTTTTTCATTTGTTGGAAAAATATCGTATTTCAATATACCCTTTGGAAGTTGAGTAGATATATAGCCTACCAAAATACCGAAAGGAACCCATATAAAAATGTCGATGAATACTAGCATTACATTATTCTTCATTGATCATCCATATTCATTTTGCGTCCCGCCCATGTAGTTTGTAATCTAAATATCTTTGAAATAACACTTATTGAAAATACTATTATAAAAAATGATAATGATAATGGGTAGGCTATTGCCACAAGAAAATAATTTCCAATTTGATTTGCCACGCGTATCAAAAGTAATAGCGAGATAAAAAATAAACCCAACAGTATGTATAATTTTACTTTGTCGGTCTCCTTATAAATTTCAATTGGAATTGAAATTATCGATCCATAAAATAGAACAATAATCAAGCTTGGTAAAAAGGGCGCATGTCTAAAACCGGAAGAAATGTTTCTTTTCCATCCTAAGAATAAGGTTGAGAAATTTTCAAACATGCGATAACTTATTAAGCCATCACCAAGGTATCTAGTTATACTAACCTTTTGTGTTTTCATCACAATACTTAGGGCGACGTCTTCAATAATTGAATTTTTAACTTTAGTATTTATAAATCCATTTGTAGTTTCATAAATTTGTCTCCTCATAGCAATACATGGCCCATATAACCCGAAACCAAATGGAATTGTTGAAACCACTCCAGTTGAAACTATTGAAGATATATGAAAAAATAACGATAGTTGTTCAAAGAATTTCTTTGACCTGTGTTTTGGTTGTATAGTTACAACTTCTTGATCAATATCTGAAAATAGTTCACGTATTTTATGAATAAATTTTGGTTCAACAATAGTATCAGCATCCAAAAATATAATAATTTCACCTTTTGAATTCTTAAAACCAATATCGCAAGCATTTGTTTTCCCTTTAATATCTTGTGCCTTGGATTCTATATTGATTACCTGTGCTTGATGTCTTTTTGATATTTCTTCTGTATTATCGGTACTCATATCATTAGCGACTATTATTTCAAGCTTATTATCATTATTTTCATTGATCGATTTCAATAATATACCTATACGCTTCTCTTCATTACGAGCAGGTATAATTATTGAAATAACACCAGCATATGGTGCTATTTCAGAAGATATGTTTGGTTTTTTCACACATCCATTTTTTTGACTTATCAAAGCAAAAGCAAATACGGATATAGATATAAATACAATATTAAACACGTATCGAAACTAGTTCATTTTCTAGGCTAGCCTTAAACTGTGAAATCAAATAATGTGTTACCACAAGGTGAAGAAAAGAAGAAAATGGTTAGGGCCATGTTCGATTCGATTGCACCTACTTACGAAAAAGCTAATACTTATATGACTTTTGGTCTAGATAAATATGCACGTAAAATTCTTGTTAAAGAACTTCGTATACCACAACATTCACTTATTTTAGATTTAGCTAGTGGTACAGGTGATTTTTCTCGAATGTTTACTAAATTAGGCCATGATACACTTGCAGTTGATCTCTCTTTTAATATGTTAAAAGCTGGAAAAGATACCAAGAATAAAATTCAGTGTGATGGTACTAATCTCCCATTTCAAAATGATAGTTTTGATGCCATTGTGTGCGGTTATGCTTTGCGCAATTTTGTAAATATTGATGAACTCATTATCGAATTATTTAGAGTACTAAAACCTGGCGGTAAATTTATGGCAGTAGATGTGTCAGTTCCTACAAATCCTATTATTAAATTCGGCAATCAGATTTGGTTTAATAATATAATTCCAAAAATTGGTCGATTTATTTCAAAAAATAAAGAAGCATATGAATATTTGCCTCGTTCTACGTCATATTTACCAAGTGATGATATATTATCTTCTAAATTTAAAGAACAAGGTTTTGAAGCAGTCCGTATATCAAGACTAGTTGCAACATCTCTAATCATGATTAATGTCACAAAGCCTGTTGGTGCAGTTAATGATTAACCTACTTGATAATCTAAATGTTGAGACTATTGGTTATATGTTTGATCAGACTATGGAGGATTTTTTACAAATTGATGATCGTATATTTATTTCATCTCGTGGAACTTATATAAACAGGGGTCTCATTGATCATGTCGATCATAATAAAGCAAAAAATGCACTTTTAGAAATATCTTTAAAACTCCAATTAGGCTCGGAATTGGGTACTGATATTAAGCCATTTATTGTTTTTGCTAAAGGATTCAATTCGAAACCAGATTCTCCAATAATGGTCGATTTCCCCAGGGAGATGATACATATTGATGTTAATAATCGTGTAACGCATTTTTCTCTTAATAGTGATAATTTTTCAACTCAGAATACAGATGAAGATAACGTATTTTTATATCCTCATTCTATAAAAATAATCAGTGAAGAATCTCGTGAAATATTTTGCGACAAGGTCAACAAAGCTACCAAGAAGATAGCTAATACCGAGTTAGAAAAAGTTGTTCTTGCTCGACAGATTAAAATGAAGGCAGATGTTAGTTTTGATCCTCGCCTCATTGTTTCAGAACTTATAGATAGTCAGCCAGAAAGTTATATTTTTAGCATTAATTCTTTCGTGGGTGCTACCCCAGAGCTTCTAATCGAAAAATTCTCTCGTACAATTTCTCTTTTGCCAATGGCTGGGACACGCAAACGTCATGCACGTATTGACGACGATGATAACGATGTTGCAAATTTACAGACAAACAGTAAAGACCTTTCCGAGCATGCTTTTTTAATCGAAAACATTCTTTCTAAATTGAGTACTATAGCTTACGATATTGCTGCTAGTTCAACTCCGCGAGTAATACGCCTTCCCCACGTTTCACACTTAACAACGCCTATTAGTGCAAGTGTTTCAAATGATGTTGATCTTTTAAAACTAGTAAATTTATTGCATCCGACACCTGCTGTAGGAGGAACTCCCCTCGATTTAGCATTAGACACTATTAGAGAGCTAGAGAATTTTGATCGTGAAATTTATGGTGCGCCAATAGGCTGGTTTGATGCCGATGGCGATGGTCAGTGTGCGATAGCTTTACGTTGTGCAAAATTGACAGAAAACGTTGCCACTCTTTTTGCTGGCGTTGGTATTGTTTCAGGATCTGATCCAAAAGAAGAATTTGATGAGACTCAAGCTAAATTTGGGCCCATGAGGGATGCTTTATTAAACATTGTTCACTAAAGCTTTTGTTAAGATGATATATCTTAAAATGAATGGAAAATATGGCAACTATTAAAGATTTCTACCAGGGGGCACGCCCCAAAACCCTGAGTGCCGCCATATCACCAATACTTATTGGTGTTTCATTAGCCATTGGAAATACCTGGTCATCAAAAAATATTTCTACGTGTCCAAGTACTGCTAATTGCGTTGTAACTAAGGAATATTTTTATTCCATATTTAACTTTAATGTTGCAATTGCTTGTTTGATAGTCAGTCTCTCATTACAAATTGGTATTAATTATGCGAATGATTATTCTGATGGTAAAAAAGGTACCGACGATGTACGTGTTGGTCCTATGAGACTTGTTGGATCTGGAATTGCAAGTGCCAAGAGTGTTTTTATTGCTATGTGTATTTCCTTCTTTGTTGCTTCGATAGCTGGCATCTATGTTGCTAGTCAATCTTCGTGGTGGTTAATTTTAATTGGCATTTTTTGCATTGCTCTTGCTTATTTGTATACAGGAACTAAGTTTGCTTATGGCTATTTTGGATTTGGCGAAATTGTTGTCTTTATTTGTTTTGGCCTTGTAGCTACAGTGGGCACTTTCTATTCATTGACTGGTCGTGTTACAGCTTTAAGCATTGCTGGTAGTGTTATCCCTGGCATGTTTAGTGTTTCTATTTTATTAGCTAACAATATTAGAGATATAGAGACAGATCGTGAATCAAACAAAAAAACTTTACCGGCTAGGATTGGAAAGAATAAAGCTCAAATACTTTTTACTATATCATTACTATTGGTTGTCTTAGCTATAGGAGCAATTGCTTCTAAATATGATTATGTTATTTTTGTGCTAGTAATATCAGTTTTTTTAGGTGGTATAAATCGTAAAATGCGTAATGCTAAAACACCTAAAGATTATATTTCTATTTTAGTTGCAACTTCTAAATTCAATCTTATAACTAGTGTTTTGGTATCTGTATTAATTTTCGCCTCGATTAAAGAAATATTTAACAAATGAGCGAGAACCAGAAACAACATTGGCGTGATGAGCTTGAATTGTTTTATGTACCCAAAGATATTTCAGTTGATTGGGTTAATTTAGAGTTTAATAAAGGTTATGAAAAATACGACCGTGATGGTCTAATTTTTACTGGACCTAAAGTTTCAACTGAAGCCACTCCCCTAGAGGGATATTTCGGCAATAGTTATAAATGTATTCGTGGTGCTTTAGATTCTTTGAGTTTTACATTGCCAGAACCAGTTCGTTCAAAAGATGAAGTAAATCTAACTTATCTTGTTTCTAATGATGACGATTTAATCACCGATAATATCTCTAACCCATTATTTTACAAAGTTAAAGTTTCTAGTTTCCAAGATGTTGATCGTGTAAAAAAGCTTCACGATCTTAATAGTTCAGCAAGAATTAGAATTGACTGTAATGGTGCTTTCAATGTTGAAGATTCTCTTAAAATAATAGAATTATTAAAAGATGTCGACATAGAATTTATTGAACAACCATGTAAAACAAATAGTGAAAATGCCCAACTTAGAAAAAAGACTGATGTTTTAATTGCACTAGATGAATCTGCGAATTCTCGTGAAGATATTGATGAGATTCAACATTTAGAAGCTGGAGACATTATTGTTGTTAAAGTTCAACCAGCTGGTGGCATTTTTAGCGCACTTGATATAGTTGATCAGTGGGGAAAAGATGTAGTCATTGGTTCAATGATGGAATCAACTATTGGATTAGATCTAGGTATGAAATTGGCTTTATCTATTCCAAGCTTAAATTATGCTTGTGGTTTAAGCTCTTCAAATATTGGCAATATTATTCGCGAACCACTCTATTGATATAGATAAATTATTCGGTGTTTGTAAAGGTATTCTATGATCTGAATCGAAAAGTATATGGTGACTAAAAGCTGTTTTCTTTTTTAATGATCGTGCTATAACACTATATTTTTCATCGCGTATTCCTGAACAAAACATTATAGGTACTTTTAATTCACTTATTCTTTCATTATAATTTGGCATCACACCTTGGCTAAGGTTCATTAATTGCTCGACTAATATATGTGACTCATTTATACGCGATTCTTTTAATAGGTTTTCAACTTCTTGATTATCTTGGTCGAATATTTTGTTATTATCGAAACTATCCCAAAACTCATTTCTTATATTTCCGTTTTTATCACATTGTTTTAGAATTTTGTTCGAGAGTTCGATATCTTGCTCACATCTTTCTTTGCGTTGATGATCATTTTCTATTCCAGCGTTACCGGATATGATGATAAGTCCTAATATATTCTCTGGATATTCAATTGCAGTTCCAATTGCTAGTCGTGCTCCTTGGCTGTAACCTATTACTATTGTTGGCACGTCTAACTGACCTGATATATATTCGAGGTTATGTTCCCATGTGAGCTTAGGTTCTATTTCTATACCACGTGCATTCTCATATATGTCAAGACTAGAATACATAGTGTTAGTTAAACCAAACCCAGGGATAAGAGAAAAGCTGATACTCGATGGATCTGGATTTAAAATATTCATAAGGATGATTCTTACATGAACGCAAATGTCGATGCTTGTTTTGCTCTACTTGGTAGGTTAAAAAGTCTCGGTATTACTCATTGTGTCATTTCTCCTGGTGGTCGCTCTACACCTTTAGCATATGTTGCTAACCAACTTTTTGAAGCTAGTGTGGTAATCGACGAGCGTGACGCTGGTTTTGTTGCTCTTGGTCTCTCTGCGAGTACTGGTGTTGCACCTATTGTAATTACTACATCCGGTTCTGCTCCTTCTCATTTATATCCTGCTATTTGTGAAGCATTTAATTCGAATTTGGGGATTATTGTTCTTAGTGCAGATCATCCGCATATTGAACGTGCTGCTGGTGGTGACCAAACTATTAATCAGGTTGACCTTTTTGGCACTCATGTTCGTTATAGTTTCGACACAAAACTAGCTAGCGACATTAGCGATAAGTCATATTGGTTTGAAATCTCTGATAATATTTTTAAAACTGTTAGCTCAGATAATATTAATTGTGGTCCTGCTCAACTTAATATCGCTTTTAATAAGGTTTTGACTCCTGATGGCGATGAGAGTTATTCTCCTGGAAGTTTTGACATTATCTCAGAGGAGGCTCCTGAAGATTCTGAACGAGATGTAGGAACTATCCTTAAGAATATTTGCATAGAAATCGAATCTATACCTAATGGTGTGATCACATTAGGAAGAAACCATTACATGGATATTTCTAAGATACAAAATTTAAGCAATATTTTAGATTGGCCTATATTCGCAGATGGCAATTCAAATGCTCGCTATATCGATGGAGTTATTACTTCTTATGATTTTATGTCACGTCAAAATAATTTTGATGAGATTGCACCTTCATATGTCTTGCAGTTTGGTGAACCTTTAATTTCTAGCACATGGACAAAAAGAATTAATTCTTACAAAATGAATGTTACTGCTTTTAAAAAGTTCGATGACGGACGTGACCCAAATCTAAATATTTCAAAATCTATAATTAATAATGATATCAATTTCTGTTTAGATGTTCTAATAGATACATTGAATAAAAATTCGACTGGTTTTAAAAATAAAGTTCTTGCTTTTCAAGACGATGCCCGTAATAAAATTGAGATACTATTATCTACTAATGTAAATAGTGAACCAAATCTTTTTAGTGAAATAGGTAAGATTTTAGGCGGTACTTCAACTTCACATGAGAATACTCGAGTTGCTAATTCCGAGAAAAGAAGTCATCCTAATCAAAGTGGAGAACCTCTTCTAAATATACTTCTTGGCAACTCTATGCCTGTTCGATACGCAGAGCGTCTTTGGACTTATATAAATTCGAATACAAGAGTATTTAGTAATCGTGGAACTAACGGTATTGATGGCTCTCTATCTACAGCAACTGGTATTGCAATTGGATCTAATAGTCAAACCCTTGCTGTACTTGGTGATGTTACTTTTGCTCACGATTTAGGTTTTCTACCACATGCAAATAAGTTTGCTATTAAAAATGATTTGAATATCATATTTGTGGTGATCGATAATGCTGGCGGCGCTATTTTTTCTCATCTTCCACAAAGTACAAATGAATATATGAAAGATTTGTATAACGAGATCGTTAAAACTGATCCGGAAATAGATTTTAATAGTGTTGCTAAATCATTCAAATGCCGTACTGGACATGATCTCAATGACTTAAAATCAGCATTGTCCAGCAACAACCCTGGTGTTGATGTAATTATATTAAAAACAGAACATTATTCCGGTCGAGACATAATGCCCCTTGTCTAAACATCAATTGCAACTAGCTCTGATTCGGCATACGCAAATGCTAGAGGATCCGCCATATAACTATTTCTTGGGTCGTCGAGTATCTTTTCTAGTGCGATCACTACTTCTGGATGATACGTAAATTGGTTTGAGTTTGAGTAAAGTTCACCCAATGCAAGTTTTCCTAAGGACTCTTCTCTACGTGAAAGAACTTCATAGTCATTTGCCAGACGCAAAACTGATGCTGCTAAATCATTTTGTGCCACGACTTTACCGTTTACGACACCACGATAAGGAATACTATGATTCTCAATTATTTCAGCAATACGATTTAATCCACCTGTTCGTCTAACTATTTTCGCTGTTACTTGTGCCGCTTGCTCATCGGTAACCTCATCATCACCGAAATTTACGTCAAGTACAGCATCACCAAGAGTATGTAAATAGGCTGCGGTTTCAATTGCTTCAATTTCACGTTCATCAAGTTTCATGTATCTTGCCATTGCTTCAGCTAAATGTGCAACTCGTGATGCGTGCCCTGTTGGAACTATTCCACCTAACTCTGGTGCACTTGAAAGTGCTCGTATTGTCTCTTTATAGTTTTTTACCACACGATAATATCTTGCAAAAGAAAATCGTGCTACGAGAATTGGTATTGTACATATCCAAAATGCATTTATTCCTAACTCATTAGTTTTTGATCCAATAGTTGCTGCTGTCCCAGCATAACCTATCGTGAGTAAGGTAGTACCAGCAAAAATACTTATTAGTGCGGCATAAACTTGAAATGAATAGTAGTTCTCTTTTGAATAAAATTGTTTCGCAAGTAGGTTGTAAATTTCATTAATAATAATCATTGATGCTGTGCTTATTAATACTGTTATATATAGATTTACATTATTGTATTTTAGAGTAGTCCTTACCTCTCTATACACAAATAGCCCAGCAATATATATAGATAATCTATTCATAATGAATAATAGCCGTGAGTTTAAATTTGCATTTCTCAATATAAAAGCTGAAACTATCGTGGCTAAGACTATAACTAGTATTGTGTCGTTTAAGCTATAATGGCCATTTCCTATTTTTGTTGTTGTCCGTGCAAGTGCTGGTATTGCAATGATACCTAGTGTTACTGGACTGTGGCGCACAAGTGGGATTTCTAATGTCTCACCAGCAATTATTATTGCACCAAAAATTAATAATATTGACAAATCGCTGAATCTTTCGATTCGATATAACACTGTTGCGGATATTAGTAATATTAAGCAGATTATTGATGTAAGAGAAATTCGTGGGTTTACAAAATAACTTTGTTCTTTACTAGCTCGTTCACGCAATCTAAGTTCACGAGTTTCTTTACGAATTTGTTTTTGTATTAAACGTGATTGTTTTGCTTCTTGTTTTGCTTCTTGTTTGTCAATGATTTCTTGGTTTAGCTCAGCTTGTTCCCAACTTGCTATTCTTTTGCGCTTATTCATTAGATTCACCGTCTGTCATCAATCCAAATGAAGTCGAGGAATCTGCAATACTTTTTTCATCCTGAGCAAACTGATTATTATTATCATCTTGAGTGTGAGGAGCGAGTCGATGAATTACTTTATCCTCATCCTCAGAGATAGTGTCGCCAATACCAGCAGAACCCACACCCATTATCGGAGCATCGAAGTGTAGCGAGTCAACTTCGTAACCGTCACCATATTTTTCGCCACGATCGTCTATTGCCTTAATTAAAGCAGCAACTACTGTGGGATGAAATTGTTTACCCTTATTTTTTTCTAATTCGGCATATGCTATTTCCATTGAAAGTGCTTTTCTATATGAACGAGATGAAGTCATTGCATCAAACGCATCGCAAACAGAAACTATGTAAGGTTCGAGTTTTCTTGTATTTATATTTCCATCCATCAAGTTATGATCGCCACCAGAAGTGTGAGCAATAGGTCGCAAAAATGTTATTGCTCGTAAAATATCTTCCGTTACATTTTCGTGTTTCTTAATAATTGCAAATTCTTCATCGGTTAGCTTACCTGGTTTATTTAATAATACGTTTGGTACGATTAGCTTTCCAGTATCGTGCAATAGTGCTGCTTGACGTAAACGTTCTAACCTTTTTGGGCCATAACCCAATTCTTGGCCAATATATTTAGCAAATTTAGCAACACGCTCAACATGACCTGCTGTATAAGCATCTTTTTCTTCAAGAGCATAGATGAGGGTATTTATTGTTGAGGATTGAGATTGGCTCATTGTTGCATAAGAACTATGAAGTTCACGACCTATAAATAATGGAAGTGCGAACATTACAAGCATTGGCCAGCCATATGTAATATAGAGCCTACCTAACAAACCACAAAATACTGCTAATGGTATTGCTTCAATTAGTGATTTTCTTGCATCTTCTAATAGTTCCTTCCATTCTTCCCCTTCAATTATGTAAGAAAAAGCCAACAAAATATAATTTGCAAGATTCATTGAAAGTGATGCAATTAATATTTTTAATGCAACTGTAATATAGGAGTCATTAAAATTAAGATTTAAAATTACCAAAGTAAAATAACAAGCACATGCGGCAGCAATCTCATTTGCATAGTTCAGGAAGAGAAAGGTCCATTGACGTTTTTTTATATTTTCAGGATAATAAATTAAAACTACAAGGCTAAGCACATACGTAAGAGGTGATTTTAATAGTACGGAAATCACGGCTATACCGCAGAGCAATGCAACATTTATTTCTAATCCTATTGTGCTGTTACCTTCAGTAACAATTGTCACACGGATTAGTGAAATTAGAAAAAATAATGAAAATACAACTACAGGAATCCAGAGTATTCTTGTATTTGTACCGACTAAAAATATACAAGCAACTATTGAACCAAGAAATGAAATACCAGTATATAGTCGCAGTCGGTTTTGAGGTGTCATAATATACCGGAACAAGTAGCGGCCTTCATAAGGCTTATGTCCTATCCTCCCCATTTAAAAATCATCGAGAAACTACATTACTAGTGAATTTAGCTCGAAATGTTCAATTCATTGAGATTATCGTCTAATTAATATTGTTTCTTAAGCAACAATCAAGAAATACTAGGACAAATATATTATCGTATATGGCCCTGAAGTGGATAAATGGAAATACTGCAAGATTCAAGATTTATATATTTAATCGAGCCCTATAACTCCTAGCTGGCTAAACTATGAACGACGTGCACCCATTGCAGTTCCGCTAAGAATATTTGTTCCTATTGTTGCTACAGCTTGTGCCGCCTTGGAAAACATTTTTCTCATTTTAAGAATCACCTCACTTGAAACTATGTCATTCAAAACTCACTAGTTGTTATGAATGCGCTAACGCTCCGCTGTTTTAGATGTTTACTTTAAATAAGCTAGGTGTGCACATAAGGCTCGATTAAGCCTACAAATCTCAAATCCTCCTTTTCAAGATCTAAGGGTCGGACCCTTAGTAAATAGTTATCCATAAATAATGAATATCGTATATTAGAAAGTATAGAACTATTCGAAGGAACTTCGCAATAGCCTTATGAAAATATAGTAATTCTCTAAAAAAATGTCATATAGAATAAAAATTATATTTTACGAGTCAATTTCGTAACACAAAACCCATCCATAATATCGCTACTACCAGGTATTATGCGGGTTACTGCTTTTGAAACCGACAAATCAAATTTTTGACCATTCCAAGACGTAATAGGTGTCGTTTTTCGACCAACAATAGACAACTTGTTTTCTACAGGAACTAATTCCCCACCCTTAGAAGCAACACGTTTTATCACTTCTGCTATTACTGCTTCGTTTTCTTCAGGTGCCAAAGTACAAGTAGAATAAATAATATTTCCGCCTACCTTTACCAATTTATATGCAGCACTCAATAGTTGTATTTGTAGACGAGCACATTTTTCGACACGATCTAAACTCCAACCTTCAAGTGGGTCGGACTTCTTAAGAAAATTGATACCTGCCTCGTTAGAACATTCAGCATCTACCATCACAACATCAGCGATCTCAAAACCTTGATTGGCAATTGAACTATTAAGTGACAAAATAATGTCACCTACTTCATTTAATGACAATAGATTCGGCAGATGTTTCCCATCAGCATTTATTAACTTTGAATCATTGGAATCAATATCGTAAGCAGATTCTTTTAACGATTGTTTCAAACGATTAAAACGATGTTGCTTTGGTTCAACCATAATAGGCAGTTCACCAGCTACTGTTGCCACATGCATAGCTTTACCGCCAGGCGAAGAACACATATCAATAATTTTCTGTCCTGGTTTAGGATCCATCAACATTACAGGTAGCCAACTAGACGGATTTTGAATGAAAATATCACCATCAACATATTCTTTAGACTCAACTATTAAAGAGGTTTGATCGGCGGGAAAAGAAAACCCATCTTCGTACCAGTCAATCGGTTCCACGTTTATCCCAAGAGCAATTAGCGATTTAACAATCTTCTGACGTGAGGCTTCTCGTTCCTCACCTTGCAATGTTGCCCAGGCAAAACCATTTAGACGAAAAGCTTTATATTTTGTAGGTCTAAAAATTTCTTCAACATGTGATTTAGAAATATTTAACAATTTGCTTGCGCGATCGGCAAATGTATCAACATTAGTTTTCGTACTAAATCTATTGCTTTTAGATTTCATCTAGATTTCTCTACTTCACTTGCATCGACAACTTCGCGTGTTGTCAAGATCAATTATGGACGTCTTGGGAACTTAGAAAAATCAGGTTTAACTTTATTTTTATAAGCATCGCGGCCTTCTTGTCCTTCTTCACTCATATAATAAAGAAGAGTAGCATCACCAGCAAGTTGTTGTATTCCAGCCAAACCATCAGTGGCAGCATTATGGCCTGCTTTTAATAATCGTAAAGCCATTGGTGAATGTATCAACATTTCATTCGCCCATTTAACTGTCTCAATTTCAAGATCTTCTACAGGCACAACTGTGTTTATTAGACCCATATCAAGTGCTTCTTGTGCAGAATATTGACGACACAAAAACCAAATCTCACGAGCTTTCTTCTGTCCAACCGACTCAGCTAATAGTCCAGCACCATAGCCACCATCAAAAGATCCAACTTTTGGCCCAGCTTGACCATAAATAGCATTATCTCCAGAAATAGTTAAATCGCATACAACATGTAGGACATGACCGCCACCAACTGAAAAACCAGCAACCATAGCAATAACAGGTTTAGGAGTTCGACGTATTTGGATTTGTAAATCTAGTACATTAAGACGTCCAATACCATCAGAACCTACATAGCCGTCATCACCACGCTGGCTAATATCTCCACCTGAACAAAATGCTTTAGAACCTAGACCACATAAAATAATTACGCTAACACGAGCATCATCACGTGCAATATCAAAAGCACGCATCATCTCTTGGACAGTAAGCGGTCGAAATGCATTACGAACTTGAGGACGACAAATAGTTATCTTTGCAATACAAACTGGCTCATCTTCATTAGAAATTTCATATGTTATATCACAAAATTCCTGATCACTTCCTGGCTTCCAACTAGCACCAGCCTTGATTTTACGACCGTCGTCATCAATTTTATTTTCGTCATATATATTTTTTTGTTCTTGCATCATCACCTTTTCAGTTTGTAGGGTCTAACCCTATTGAGGTAGTTATCCACAGCCTTTTAATGTGGATAACTAAGAAGAAAGGCTAAACCTTTCAAAATCAGTTATGCACACGTTATTGCTAAGTGTTCTAGTATATAACTGTGAATACCCCCCATCTTAGAACTTTTTTATATGACACTTCACACCAAGAGTTAGACATATTGTGTAAACAAATATTTTCAGCTTGGGATGATGGTATTGGCGTAAGCGTTATAGACACTAACGCTCCCCAATACATAGTTGACTCGGCAATAATTTCATTAGACCCCGACGAAGTAGTAAATATTTCAAATCAATGTTCAAGCTACAGTCGGAATTTAGCTATATTTGAGGAAGATATATCAGTAGTTTCGCTCACTAGTGGTTCAACAAATAAACCGAAGCCTGTAGTACATACTTTTGATTCAATGAGAGAAAGTGTTAATGCAATAGCAAATGTCTTAGATTTGAACAAAGATGATTCGTGGTTATTGTGTTTATCACCAAAATATATTGCAGGAATGGCCACTTTGGCTAGAGCTCATATTTTAGAGCAAAAAGTCGATTGTCTAAACATATTTAATGTCCAATCAATTGCCGAAATGATTACCAACCTAAAGCCAAGCTTGATCTCACTTGTACCTACTCAATTGCAGATACTCGTAGATTGTGAAATAGATTTATCCTGTTTTAAAGCAATACTTGTAGGTGGAGCAAGTGTTGACTCAAAACTTATAGAACAATGTAGCAATCTTGAATATAACATTCATAGAACTTATGGTATGACTGAAACTTTTGGTGGAATTTGTCACGATGGTAAATTATTTCCAAATACAAATGCACGAATCATAGATGGCGAAATACAATTAAGATCAACATCAATTTTTAGTTCATATCGCCACAACTATTCTTTATCACAATCTAAATTCACTAATGACGCTTGGTATAAAACTGGAGATATAGGATTAATAGATGGTGATAATACTTTGACAGTCTCAGGAAGAATTGACGACATAATAATTTCTGGTGGTATAAAAATAAATCCCAATGAAATTGAGAATACCTTATCTAAATATATCGATCAACTATTCATTGTTGGTGGAATACCACACCGAAAATGGGGTCATGCGCTAAGTGTTGTTTTCGAAAAAGAAATTCCATATGAATTGACTATAGAGAAAATTAGAGAACTACTTTCAAATGATTTTGATAGAAAATATTTACCAATTTATATTGCAGCAATAGAGGAATTCCCAAAGACAAGTACAGGTAAATATATCCGTAAAGAGATTTTAGAAAAATGCAAGATAATTGAGGAATATACTTAATGGAAACTATATTTGAAACAATCACAAAAAACAGGCTAGATCCTGGGAATATAGATACGGCGGTTAATAATGTTGTCTCAAAAATTACTACTGAAAATCCAAAAGTTAACGCAGTAATTTGGCAAGATGAAACTTTTACAAATAACGAAATTGCCAGGGTAAAAAATAGTGTACAACCCGACTCCGCTCTTTTTGGCCTACCGATTTTGGTTAAAGAAATAGAAAGTCCAATTTTGGGGACACCAAATTCTTGGGGCAATAAAACTCTAAAAGAACAAGGTTATAGAGATACTTATAGCGCAACATCAACAAAGCTCTTACAAGACGCTGGTGCAATCATTGTTGGTAAAACCAACAATTGTGAACTGGCAATAAACGTGACAACAAATTCTTTCGCGCATGGCCCGACACTTAACCCTAACGACTTATCTAGAAATGCTGGAGGTTCGTCTGGTGGTTCAGCTGCAGGAGTTGCTACAGGAATGGTGCGTATAGCAACTGGTAATGATGGTGGAGGCAGTATTCGTATTCCCGCAGCACACTGTGGAATTTTTGGATACAAATCTTCTATGGGTCGAATTTCTAATGGACCAATTATTGGCGCACCCTGGGCGGGATTATCTACAAAAGGTTTGCTAGGACTCACAATAAAAGAGATTGCAAAAGTTGCCGACATAATGAGCGTAAGCCAGCCTGGCGACTTATACAGTTCCGGCAAGGCCGAGTCCATCTTTTTAGAATCATTAAATAACGAATTACCTAAATTAAAAATTGGGATAAGAACAACAACAATCGGAAACTCATCAGATGTAAATAGAAATTTTATTACAGCTACAAATATGCTTGGCGATTTTCTTTCCGACCAAGGCCACGAAGTAATAATTGCTTCGCCAGCAATATTTGATCAAGATTGGATCCTAAAATCATTTGACAACATTATTGCATCAAACGCAAAAGTAGACTTCGAAGAGATGATCAGACGAAGTAATAACGCAATTAAATTAGATGATTCAAGTTCGTCTGTTCAATATTTTGTAAACCAAGCTGAAAATATCTCATCTTCACAATATGTAAATAGTTGCTATGATATGGAATATTTTGCCTATCAAACAGCGCCTTTTTTTGAGGATTTCGATATATTACTCACACCAACCGTTGCAGATTACGCGCCAATAAATAGCGACATTGAACTTTATGGTGAACCCCCATATAACCCGTATTCATATGCCGGTTTTACATGCCCAATCAATTTTATAGGTGCTTGTGCGATTGCCCTACCTATATCCCCGTTAAACCTGACCCCAAAAGATGAGTTATCCACAGAAAGAGCTCTGCAAGGACGGACCCTGCAGACTGAGTTATCCACAGAAAACCTGCCCCTTAGTGTTCAAATAGCCAGTAAACGAAACAACGACACGCTATTGTTCCAAATGTCCCACTACTTAGAGTGTAATTACCCAAATATACATAGCAATTCTTTGATTTAGGGGGTTTAATAAAAGCAAGGTGTTACTGGGCGGTAATATACTACATTTGGGGGTAAAAAATGTCGATAGAAGGAGGTATGAAAATAAATAGACATTCAAGTGACACCGTTTCTAATAATATAGAACAGAATAATGCTCCAGGAAAAGTCTCAACATATCACCCAAACCTATTTAATAGAATAATCTTAAAGATTGGCCGCACCGCGACTAACCCAATTTCGATAACTATAATTTTAATTTCATATGGCTACTGGCTATTTAATCATGGGGCATCCGATACAAAATATGACATTATAATAAGTGCAAGTATCGAATTCACAAAAGGTTTCTTTGCCTTTTTGGCAATATTTGGAAGTTATAGACTTTTCAAAATAGAAAGACTATTTGGCTGGAGAATAATTTCTGCAGCATGCATATTTTGGTTTATCGGTGAAATGATATATGGAATTGCCATAATCAAATCGAACAGACAAGATTTACCGGTATCTTTTGCCGATTGGTTCTTTCTTGTGACAATACCATTAGCAATAATTGGTGTTTTTAGAGTTGGAATGTCGGGATTAAGGAGACATGAGAAAACAAGAATTATCCTCGACTCACTTGCAATAGCTGGTACCTTAATATTTATATCGCTCTCATATATTGTCGACTTGATACTTACAAAAACAGAACTTACATTGAGTGACGCTACTGTACAATTGTTATTCGTAATTTTAGATATAACCTTCGCATCGCTTGTATTTTCAATGTTATTATATAGAAGATTCGATAAAATGATAATGCCAATTGGTATAGGTATGGTATTTCAGGCTTTAGGCGATGTTCTTTATATCGCAGATAAATTTCAGGAAACTTCATCAACAAGACCATTTATTCGCACATTACTATTATGTGCAGCAATGCTTTATTGCGTTGCATCACAAAGATCTAACGGTCGTCCAAAAACGATATTACCTGAATTTGGTGACAAGCGTTTAAGAATGGGTGTATTCGCAATTGTAACAATTGCAATAGTATTTGCAATTGTAGAATTACCTACTGTACATAATATTTCGTCGATAGTTGCATTTGCTTTTATAGCATTATTTGTTGTTACGTTTATTGGGCAGATAACTAGCCATTACGAAAACCAAAAATTAGCAAGACTCCAATTTGAATCACTGAACGCAATGACAAGAAGTGAAGAGAAATTTCGTATTGCTTTTGAGAACGGACCTACAGGTTTGGTCATATCATCATCAGATGGAAAAATCATAAGAGCTAACAAAGCATTCGCTAATTTAATATCAAGCGACTACAAAGAATTAATTGGCGACGAACTATTAATGCATATACACCCAGAAGACCGAGAAAAACACATACGTGCATCAATTGACTCTGCAAGAGATAGGCCAGTAAGCGAATATGAAGTCAGATTCATCGAACGTGAAGGTTCAATTTCCTGGGGATCAATAAATGTATCAAAAATGTTAGGCGATAGAGATGAATCATTCATAATCTATCAAATAGAAGACATAAATATACAGAAAACATCCTCACAAAAGCTTGAATATATTGCAGTACACGACACATTAACAGGTCTAGCAAATAGAGCATATTTCTTGGTTCGGCTTGATGAGGAATTACAAAACACAGGTCTTGCACACCGAACAATGGCTGTATTATTTTTAGATCTAGATAGATTCAAAACAATTAATGATTCGCTAGGGCATGATGTTGGCGACCAAGTAATCCAAACAATTGCACAAAGAATTAGTCAAGTAATAGGTAGCCGTGGAATCGTAGCCAGATTTGGAGGTGACGAGTTTATAGTATTGATATTAAGCCCGACAGATGAAAATTTAGCAACGATGATTGCAGGAGAAATTCTAAAAGAAGTTACAAAACCTTTCTTATTAAAAGATTCAGAAACATTTATATCTTGTTCAATAGGTATAGTCCTAACAGATAAAAATTCAAATAATTCTCAAGCATTATTAAGAGATGCTGATAGCGCGATGAACCGAGCAAAAGATTTAGGCAGAAACCGCATTGAGCTAGCAGATCACCAGGTACACAATATTGCTATGACTGAACTAAAAACAGTCAATGAATTACATAGAGCAGTAGATAATGGAGAAATTAAAGCCTTCTACCAACCAATATATAATTTAAAGACAAAAGAACTATCTGGTTTCGAAGCATTAGCAAGATGGATTCATCCTACGAGAGGAATTGTGGGACCTGATGATTTCATAGATATGGCTGAAGAAACTGGACTTATAATGGATATCGGGAAACATATAATGCTTGAAGCATTTACGCAACTAAGTATTTGGCAGAAAATCTATACTCAATCCAACGGAAGTCCTTTGACAATGAGTGTAAATCTTGCAGCACGACAATTAAACAGTACAAGACTAATGTCAGACATTGATGAAGTGCGAAGACTCGTAGAAGTAGAAGACGATTCAACTACTTTTGAGATTACAGAGAGCGCAATATTGAGCGACACAAATAATGTAGAAATGTTACTCAACGATATACACAATATGGGCTTTAAATTAACCATTGATGATTTCGGAACAGGATATTCTTCATTGACATATTTAAAACGCTTCCCTATTGATGGATTCAAAATTGATAAAAGTTTCGTTCTTGGTTTCAATGCTGACGAAGATGATACAGCTATTGTTAACTCACTAATTGGTTTAGCAAAATCTATGCACTTAGGAGTTACGGCAGAAGGAATAGAAACCTCGAGTGTATTAAAAGCATTAAGTTCTTTGGGATGCACATATGGTCAAGGATATTATTTTTCAAAACCAATAGCGCCAGAAGACGTTGACTTCAAGAAGCTAAAACAATACTCGGTAATGGATGAAGATTATAGCGACCCAATGGTTGACAGACGAAAGACCGGTATTGGAGATCGACGTGAAACACTACGTAATGAAAGCAAAAAAATTGAGGACCGACGTCAAGCCGGCCCTCAAAATGATGTTATTGAAATAAATACAAAATTTAAATCAGGTTCTTAGAGATTCAATGAAAACTCTAAGGAGTCTCTTAGTGTGATCCGACAATTTAAATCAGTCGCTAACTCCACTGCGGATTATCCACCTGAAATATCTTGTGGTTTTGATTGCCCTTGATTAATAAATGGCATAAGTCCACGAAGTTCAGCCCCAACTTTTTCTATTTGATGAGCTCGAGTTTCTTCACCCATCTTTTGGAAGTTAGGTGTTCCCTCTTCATTTTCCTTTATCCATTCTTTTGCAAAAGTACCATCTTGTATTTCTGTTAGGATTTTTTTCATTTCTGCTTTAGAAGATGAAGGTACTACGCGTGGACCACGAGTGTATCCACCATATTCAGCAGTATCACTTACTGAATAATTCATAGTGTCTAATCCACCTTCATACATAAGGTCGACAATAAGTTTTAGTTCATGCATAGTTTCAAAATATGCTGATTCTGGTTGGTAGCCAGCTTCAACAAGTGTCTCGAAACCATTTTTAACAAGTTCCGCAATACCACCACAAAGTACAGTCTGCTCACCGAAAAGATCAGTTTCTGTTTCTTCTTTAAAAGTAGTCTCTAGAACTCCAGCGCGAGTAGCACCAATACCCTTGGCATAGGCCATTGCTATTTTGTGCGCGTGACCAGTAGCATCTTGTGCAACTGCAACTAAAGCAGGAACACCTTGACCTGCTTCGTAAGTACGACGAACCAAGTGACCCGGACCTTTAGGTGCAATCATCCATACATCAACATCAGCTTGAGGCTTAATCTGATCAAAATGAATATTGAAACCATGTGCGAAAGCAACAGAATTTCCTGCACTTAAGTTTGGTTCGATTGAATCTTTATAAATTTTTGCCTGACGAGTATCTGGACACAAAACCATTATTATGTCAGATGATTTAACTGCATCTTCAATAGTAAGTACTTCGAGGCCAGCTTCTTTAGCTTTTGCTGCACTCTTAGAACCTTCACGTAGACCTACGCATACATTCATTCCTGAATCTTTCAAGTTCAAAGCATGTGCATGTCCTTGTGATCCATATCCTAATATTGCAATTTTTTTATCCGCCAATACTGCGCTATCCGCTGCATCGTCGTAGTAAACAGTTGCCATTATTTTCCTTTCAGGAACTTACCCTAAGGTAAGCTCATAATTTGTAGATTCAAACATCTCGCCATTGGCAAGATATTAATCCTTTATTTTTTTACGTTACTGGTAATGAATTCTTTACTTGCAAAGCTAAAGCCATCAGTACTTCATCGCTTGTTGGCTGACCGTCAGCATCACAATATGCAACACTAAAAGAATATTTACCTGAAACAACATATATTGTGCTACCACATGAATCGCCACCAAGGACAATAACATATTCAGGAGCAACAAAAACCTTTTCACCTAATTCTGGAGCATCAATAATTCTCTCTTGGCCAGGGTTAAAAAAATTACTTGATTGTATTACTGATACACCCAGACGAGGAAAACTCTCATCATCTATTTTCCATTCACAAGTTTTATTCGGCCCCACAGAATTCTGTTGTAATGAACCCGAGTCTTTAGAGCCCGGTACATACAAGTTAATACTTTCAATAGAAATTGTTGTGCAAGGATCAGTAATAAGTTTAAATTCTTCAGCACTAAAAGTTGGAATAGGCTGAGTATTTTTTTGTGTAGAACCATCATTTATTTCTTTAGCATTTGAATTATTAGAAGAAGAACAGCTAGAAATCGTTACAAGCATGACAAATGATAGGCAAAAAGATATTGATAGTCTGATATAATATTTATTCATACTAGTTATCTTCCTGTCCATCGTTTTCGAAATCCATTTCAATATCCCATCGGTCCATACAATCTTTGCAACGGTAACTTAATATCGTACCAGTTTCCACTTCTTCGTCTTTCTCAAGTCGATCGAGTAGGTAAGCTGGTGAACCACAATCAACACAGACAATTTCTTGTGGAGGTTTGCCAAATCTAGACACTTAATACCTTAGTTAACTTTAGATGTTGAATGTGCATCTATTCTAGCGTCAAGTTTTTTGAGTGCAATACGTCCCGTTCTTTGAGTTTCAATAATACCGAATGGTTTTAACAATTCGGCAATAGCATCGACTTGGTCAGGTGCCCCGACCATAGAAACTGTTAATTCACCAGAACCCACATCAATTATTTTCGCATCAAAGATTGAAACTAATTCTGTTATCTGACCACGCAAAGCCGGTGTTGCTTTGACACAAATAAGTGCAAGTTCGCGTTCGACTCCTTGACCAACACCTATTTCTGTAATTTTAATAACTGGAATAAGTTTATGCATTTGTTTTACAACTTGTTCAAGAGGAGTGTCGTGAGCATCAACAACAATAGTCATTCGAGAATAAGCAGGATCTTCAGTTTCGCTTACAGCCAAAGAGAAAATATTGAATCCGCGTCGTGCAAAAAGTTGTGCAACACGTGCCAAAACACCGAAGCGGTTTTCTACAAGTACCGAATAGATATGATGACCGTCTTTTACATAAGTTAACTTAGCCATTATTTCGCCTCCTGTTCTTTTTGTCCACTTTTTGCAGGGACGGACCCTGCAATACCTGCAATATCTGGTTGACCAGCGTGTGGTGGATACATTGGGCCCAACTCAACTTGTGAGTTTGTACGACCAACAGGAACCATTGGAAATACTTTCTCGTTTTGATCAATACGAAAATCGATAACAACAGGACGATCGTTAATAGCATTAGCTTTCTCAATTGTTGTAATAACATCTTCTTTTTTATCAACACGAAATGCTGCACAACCCATTGCTGTAGCCCACATAACAAAGTCTGGAATGGTATCGCTCAAATAAACCTCGCTATAGCGTTCTTCATAGAAAAGTTCTTGCCATTGACGAACCATACCTAAATATGAATTATTTAATATTGCAATCTTTACAGGAATTTTTTCAATTGCTGCAGTAACAAGTTCTTGAGCAGTCATTTGGAAACATCCGTCACCATCAACTGCCCAAACCATACGGTCTGGTTTAGCAACCTTGGCTCCAATAGCAGCGGGTATAGAAAAGCCCATGGTACCTAGTCCACCAGAGTTAATCCATGTATATGGGTGGTTGAATTTCCAATATTGTGAAGCATACATTTGGTGAAGCCCAACGCCAGAAACCAATATGGTATCTTCATCTGCAGCTGCATATATTTGTTCTATACAATATTGTGGTTTAACAGTTTCGTCATCGTCGCGATCATATGCAAGTGGGAAATCTTTTTGATTTTGTTTTATATGCGCTATCCATTCTGAAATATCTTCACGCTCATTTTTCCCAAATTGTTTTTCAGTAGCTTTAATCAATTCTTCTATAACTAGGCGACAGTCACCAACAATAGGAACATCGGCATTACGAACTTTTCCAAGTTCAGCAGGATCGACATCAACGTGAATAATTTTTGCTTCTGGCGCAAAACCATCAAGTTTTCCGGTTACTCGATCATCGAAACGTGCGCCAAGTGTTATCAACAAATCTGATTCTTGCATTGCAGTTATCGCAGTAAAGTTTCCATGCATTCCTGGCATACCTAGACAAAGTTCATGCTCATCAGGGAAACAGCCGCGTGCCATAAGTGTGGTTACTACTGGAGCACCAATTAATTCCGCAAATTCTTTTAGAGCGTCAGCAGCACGTGCTTTTAAAATTCCGCCACCAGCATAAATTACTGGCTTTTTAGATTTTGCAATAAGTTTTGCTGCATCTTTAATTTGTTTAGGATGACCTTTAGTAGTTGGTTTATATCCTGGTAGATTAACATTTTCTGGCCAATACCATTCCATTTCTGCATTAGCAATATCTTTAGGTAAATCAATTAGAACAGGGCCAGGTCTACCAGTTGTTGCTACATGAAACGCTTCTTGAACTATTCGAGGTATATCTTTTGCGTCTGTAATTAACCAGTTATGTTTTGTTACACCCATAGTTATTCCTACAGTGTCACATTCTTGAAAAGCATCAGTACCAATAACGCTTAGCGGAACTTGGCCTGTTATTACAACCATTGGTATTGAATCCATCATTGCATCTGCAAGAGGAGTAACAATGTTTGTAGCTCCAGGGCCAGATGTTACCATTGCAACCCCGGGTTTGCCTGTTGCATGGGCATACCCCTCAGCCATATGACCAGCACCTTGCTCGTGACGTACGAGGATGTGCCTAATAGGTGACTCTAATATGGGGTCGTAGACTGGCAAAATTGCTCCACCGGGTAAACCGAATACAACATCAACGTTTTCCATCTCTAGACTTTTTACCAAGGCCTGTGCACCTGTTAGCTTCATGATTCCCCTTTTGACCCTTTTTATTCTACTTTGTTTACTTGATTTGTCTCTATATTTACTTCTTTGGCTTCATTTTTAAGTTTTTAGCTTTAGAAATGAAAAACCCTCCGAGTTTTCGGAGGGTTGCCATGTTATTCGATTATGTCGAAGAGCATGGCTAAGTAAGGAGAACGACAAGTAAAACTGAGTTGTGTGTGTAAATAGTATTTGTCATAACTTAAATATTATACTACCTGTAAAGTACATCTGCAAGTATAAAAAATTATACTTGCATCGATCCTAAACTATTACCACCAATATCAAAGGTAAAACGATCCAAACTTGATGTTGCATCCGATAATGCAGAAAATGTGTGTGGATCTACACGGTATGCTCGATCTTGATCTGGAGTTTGACCAAGAATAACCACTATTCCCGAAGCTTTCCTAGTTCGTGGATCTAAAGTGTCAGCATATCTTGCCAATTCATTTGCAGGATCTGGAAATTCACTCGATAATGGTAATATATATGCTCGATCTTGATCTGGAGTTTGACCAAGAATAACCACTATTCCCGAAGCTTTCCTAGTTCGTGGATCTAAAGTGTCAGCATATCTTGCCAATTCATTTGCAGGATCTCTATCATAATAAGCCGGGCGTCCATTAGCACCAAAAGGGTTTCGTCCACTAGCCATAAAATCTCCTTATTTATTCTTCAATTATAAAATATCTGGGGATTGAAGTCAACAAATTATCCGTTTATTTACGGTTAGGCCAGCAAACATGCAGAAATCGTTCGTTTAAGACAATTGTCAGTACTGTTGCACTAACTCTACTTCGTTCTCGTCATCTTCAATGATCATGCCATTAGATTGATGGTTCCACAGTTCGCTAAACATACCGTTCATCGCTAGTAATTCTGTTTTGCTTCCTTGTTCTACTATTTCTCCATTGTCTATAACAATAATACGATCTACGTTATTTAATGTTGATAAACGATGCGCTACAGCAACAACAGTACGATTCTTCCAAAGTTCCTCTAATGATTCTTGAACTAATGATTCAGTTTTAGAATCTAAGGCGGAAGTTGCTTCATCAAGAATGAGGAGTTGAGAATCTTTTAAAAATGCACGTGCCAAAGCAATACGTTGACGTTGACCCAACGAAAGTTTAATACCACGCTCGCCCACCAAAGTATCGTACCCATCTTTAAGCGAGACTATAAATTCATGAGCATGCGCCTTCTTAGCAGCTTCAACAACATCAGCATGTGAAACTTCAACATTCTTTGCATAAGCTATATTAAATTCGATACTTTGTTGAAACAATGTTGTGTCTTGGGGAACATAACAATTTAATAGTGCGAGCTCTTCTTTTGACACTTGATTATTATCGACACTAAGCGCAATATGGTCAAAATCATAAAAACCTAATAATAGTTTTACTAATGTAGATTTTCCAGAACCAGTTTTACCAACAACACCGATCTTCTCACCTTTTTTAATCACTAAATTCAGATTTTTTAGTACCAACTTTTCTGGGCGATCCGGATAAGCAAAATTCAAATCATCAAAAGATATCGCCAAATCAAAAGTAGGAACTTTATATTCTTTGATTTCGTGTTTTCTGGAATCTTCAAAATATTCTTTTATTACATTTCGATCTTCGAATAGAAAATTGTAATTAGTCTTATAACTGGCAAAATGTTCTGTAAAAGTGCCGAATGATTCGACAAGTCGCCAAAACAAATCGGTAAATTCAACTAGTACTGCAATAGACAATATGAACTGTGCAAAGGTAATGCTTTTATTATTCAATAAGATGAGGTTGAACGTTAATATGCATGCCCAAAGGACAAATCTCAACATGAAAGAAGCACTAGCCCAGAATGCTGTATATACGGTTCTGGCTTTAACATCAGCTATAGCCAACTCATTGTTAACTTTTCTAAATGAATTCACTTCTTTTCTTCGGGCTCCAAAAGAAATCACGTTAACAAAATTTGAAAATGAATCGAATAAGTTTCCATCAACGCTTGTATTTATATCAGCAAATTTACTTTGAGCTTTTTTCATGCCAACTATCTGTATTCGTAATACAACAAAAATTACAACAAAAAATACGAGATAAGCAATACTGTTTTCAATGATTGTTGAATATAACAGTCCTACGAGCACAGGGATACTTGAAATCAAAGTGATGAAATTCCAGTTATAAGCAAAATATAATGCATCCATATCGGATTGGATTCTTGTTATGCTCGCTGCAGATTTACCACTTGGCTGTGATATAAATTCAACATAGTCACGTTTCCATGCTGCATTAAATAGAATTTCACGAAATTTATAGAACGATTTTTTTATTTTTCTTGCATAGACGAAATCAGCACCAGCCCACAAGATGCCATGAATAACCATTACACTAAACATGCTTGTACTGTAAAAAATGAGGTCGTGTACGTCACCTTTTGAGTTAGCAATTTTTGCAATAAAATATGGTAAAAATGCACCTAGTACAGCAGAGATAATTCTTAATATATCGATTGAAAGATATTGTGCTTTATAATTCCAATACAAACTAAATATAGCTCGCACAGATTGATCAATTTTAGATTTTTTAGTTTTGTTTTTTATATTTTCCATCTAAATCTCATTAATTTACATTTTAGTTTTTAACAAGGTTAAATGATGACACAAATAGGATTAAATATCCACTGAATAAAAATATAAGCTTAACTTAAGCCAGCAAAGCCTATTCCACCAAGATCTGCAATACCTCTATCTTTGGGAACATGGCGTGTTATATCTGAAACTTCAGGTTGGTCTTGTGTACTTATAAATATTGATGCGTACGGGTTGATTGGCTCTAAACATGCATAAATATCTTTTGTAAGTTTCACCAGTTTTTCTCGCATTATCTCATCTAGCATTATCTCGGGAACTTTAATATTGACTACTAAAAAATCTATATCATATATGTCAATTACCCCAATATCAACATATTCTATAAATTCTCGCTCTAGTGAGATGATACCCTCGAACACTTTTCTTGTCTCATCACTAAAATCAAATTTAGTAGCTTCTGTATATAAATTTGATCGCAATGCATTATCAATTTTCTTGATGAATGAATTTATAAATGGTTTTAAAAACATTATACCTGCGTAACAAAACCGTCCTTGACCATTCCCAAAGACAACATCATTTTTTTTCGCAGCTGCAGCAAGTAATAGATCTAAAATTCTAGTTTCACGATATTGATTGTCGTAATCGTCAGCGTCAGCATCACCGCCTAAAACCAATACGCTACTTTGATTGGTTAGTCCGCCGACAGTTCCAAAAACTTCTACGGAAGAACCAAGCTGAGTACTAAGTTCATTTAAAAGTCCCTGAGTTGGAAAAGATTTAAAATCAGTATCCGGTCCGTTGACATTGCCTGTAAAACCCAATATGGGGAGCTGAAGTATTGGACCAGCGTAAGAAAATGTGCCATGATGAGATAATTCCATACAAGTAATATATATCTGTTCGAATGCATCCATACTTTTTTATCTTATAGGATATTTAGCTGAATTGTCTACTTACCTTAAAATCTGGCTTGGTCTATCGCATTTTTTTATTTTTTAACGTTTAGGTTAGTCTTACACTAAGGCCTAAACCGCCAAATTCTTTAGCCACAAAAACTGGTTCTGTTGGTGTACTAAGTTTTTTGTTATAGCTATAGTTAAGGTCTGTAAAATTTTCCATTTCATCTAAAGTCTGGATTCGTTCTTTGATCAGCCAGTGTACGTAAGCGCCACGAGCTATTTTTGCGTGTACAACAACAAATGTGGGTTCTTTAGTTTTGTGGCTGATGGTCAGAAATTTCGGTGTTACTATTTGAGCATTTTTAATATAAGGCAAGAGTGCTTTGCTATATTCAACGCTTGATAGGTTTATAATTATTTCGTCATTTATTGTTTTTGCTAGTTTGTCGCCCCAGTATTTATATAGATTGTTGAATTTTTCGTCGGGTAGTTTGTACGCCATTTCTAGTCGATAGGGAAAAATCCCATCTAGTGGTTTTAATATGCCGTAGAGTCCAGATAATATTCGTAAATGTTCTTGTGCAAACGCACGGTCTTGTTTGTCTAGGGCAGCAGCTTGTAGCCCACTATACATGTCACCTAGAAAACTGTCGATTGCTGGGGTTTGTTTAACAGGAGTTTTTGTCCAACTTTTTATCAAGAGTTTTGTTGTTTCTGAAAGTTTAGGAGAGATCTTCATCATGCTCGATATCTCTTGCACTTCTAACATTTTCATATATTTAGATAATTCGTTTGCTTGTTTTAAAAATTCCGGCGTTGTAGTTTCGCCCTCAGACGTTTGCGCTACACGCATAGTTTTAGAAGAATGGAACAAAAATTTCACACTCTATTATTACATTTATCTTCATGCTTAAAGAACTTTGCTTTATTTCTGAGTTATCACAACTTTCAACGCTCCTGTTTCCCCTGCTCTAGCAAAAGTATCATATGCGTCGATCATATTTTCCATCTCAAAATGATGAGTTATAAATTGGTCTACTTCTATTTGATGATTCTTTGTTAGCTTTAGCAATGTAGGTGTTGAGTATGTATCTACTAGCCCAGTAGTTATCGAAACATTTTTTGACCATAAAGTTTCTAGATGCAAAGTTGCTGGCTTTCCGTGCACACCAACATTTGCGATGTGTCCACCGGGTCGTATCAAAGTTGTAGCAAGTTCGAACGTATCAGTAATACCTACAGCTTCGATTGCAACATCAACACCAAGATCTTCAGTAAGTTTACGTACAATTTCAAGTGGGTCTTCACGTGAACTATTAATAGTTATATCTGCACCAAAACGTTTCGCTGCTTCTAACCTTGCATCTATAAGATCGATTGAAATAATACAACTAGGGCTTAGCAATTTTGAAGATAGTATTGCAGATAATCCAATTGGCCCCGCACCAATAATTGCTACAACGTCGCCTGGTTGAACTTTCCCGTTTATCACCCCTACTTCGTAAGCAGTAGGCAGAATATCTGCCAACATTAATATTTCTTCGTCAGCAACACCCTCAGGTATTGCATAGGTTGAGTGATCAGCAAATGGCACTCGTACATATTCGGCTTGCGTACCATCGATCATATAGCCGAGTATCCATCCTCCACCATTAAGGCATTGCCCAAAGTGCATTTCGCGACAGTATCGACATGATCCGCACGCGCTTACACATGAAACTAAAACTCGGTCGCCAACTTTTAAGTTACTAACTGATGTCCCTACTTCTTGAACGGTACCTACGGCTTCATGGCCTAGTATTCTTCCCTCTTTAACTTCAGGTGTGTCTCCTTTTAAGATATGTAAATCGGTTCCACATATTGTTGTGATGTCTACTTTTATTATTGCGTCGCTTTGGTCGATTATTTTTGGCATTGGTACTTCGTCCCATGATATTTTTGTTGGACCGTGATATACGAGTGCTTTCATGTTTACTCCTTAAGATGCAATGTGTTGTTTTGCGATTCTTGGATCTGCAAAAAATCGCCGAGGGTTGCAAATAGCATCAGTGCAAAAAATACGAGCGCTATTATTCCTGCCCATAATGCAATTGTGGCAACTACTGACCAACCCCACGCGTAAAGCAAAAGCCCGCGTAACGTTTCGCCTTTAAATGATGAGGCAACTTGTTCTTGCAATTTTGTGTCTGTTGGGTTTGCTCTTGACAGTTCGCTTAGTTGTGAATAAGTTTTTCCTTCATTTGCGGTTTTTAAATGCTCTTGAATATATTCATTCGCATAAGCTTTTGCTTTAGGACCACTGTTTACTTTTTGTCCAGCATATTGTTGTAAGCCTGGAAATTCTTTTTGATCAAAACCAGGTGAACCTTTTTCGGGAAATGTTATTTGTTGAGCGTCAAGTTGACTATGAACCATGTCTAGACCGAAATTCGCTCCATATAAAAGTAAACTTCCAGCGATCAACAGTCCTAGCGTTAATACAACTTCGACTATTCGTCGTGTAGCTATAAAACTTAGAGCTGTTTTTTTGGTAGTGGCACGTGTGCTAGCAGGTGCAATTTCTTCAGGGATATCTTTTATCTCGAGATCTGACATAGGTCTCCTTATAGTTAGGAAACGTCGAGCCTGAACGGGCGACAATTTTAATCATTGTCCATCCCAAACACAGGCGTCTCTCGGTGGTTGATTTGAACCTACACCTTATATTGACTCTATGTACAAATTAACGTTTAATAAAACGTTATGAGGTGTTTCTCCTATAAGGATGCAGATTCTTATAACTTTGTGACACTGCCTCTTAACCTTACATAGTCGACAGACCACCTTGTTTCGCTTAATTGTGTTGGTTTTAAAAGCTCGATAGCGCTTTCTATAACTTTCACTCTGCAGCTTGTTTTATTGCATGACGGATATTTGCGACATTGTTCTTTCCGCCCATTTCGAATATAAATCTTCCGTTTGTTTTTAAACAATTATATATCGCTCGTGCTGCTTGTTCTGGATTAGTTACCCAATGTAGAGTTGCAGTAGTCGCTTGTTTTACCAGTTGTTTGATCACCAGCAGGTAAAGCCTTTACAATTGCTTTGTCTTTATCGTTTAAATTCTCGAGCCAGCATAAACCGTGGTATGAAAGTTCAGCTGTATCACTGTGAGCTTTTACGTATGCGGGGTCTTTAGATGCTTCGTTGTTGCTGCGAAGATCGTAAACTCCATAATCAAAACCTACGTTATGTGAATTTTTGAAACCAACAACTGTTGCGATCACATCGCCTTGTTTAAAAGGAATTGAAGGTTCAATTTTTTGCGATTCCGAATTAGCTACCGTACCTACAGGTAGTGCATCGACAATCTTTTGAAATTTTGGTGTTAGATCGTGTAGATGTCCAAGACGAATCATAATTCCACATTCATTTTGAATATCGAAACCATATTGCGGTTCACCATCGATCAGTAAACTAACTGCTCGGGTTATTGATCCATTAAAAGGCATAACTACTTCGATTTCATTAGTTTGATTATTATCAAAACGGAATCCACCGTGAGCTTTATATGTTCCACCGAGCCCTTCATATGTGCCTGATCGAGATTGTCCAGGGTAAAGTATCGACGTTGCCTGATCAATGTTAGTAGTTGGAAGATTTAAGTTCAGCGGGTCTGGACAAGCTGGCGCTTTTGAATCGTAAGGCAATGTGATCCAACCTCCGTGACCATCTGATGACCAAGTCGCATCGTTGCCTGTTGGCCATTTTGCTTCTTCTGCTTTTGCCGGAGTTGTTAGATCTGTTTTGCTTGAGTCTTTTTTAGTCTTGTCGTTATCCTTAGAACTACAAGCTGTGAATGCTATCGATATGACCGCTAAAATTAGAAAAGTAATAACAATTTTGTTATTGGCATAATAATTTTTTCGGTTTGTCTTCATGAGAAAAGTATAGCCTTAGAGATTTTAAATAAAAGGTCAATCCAAACGAATGGCTATGAAACCGCACTCTTTTATAGGTTTAAGCGCGTTGTTAAATTTGGCTTATGCTCCTAGTTTTATTTATAGTGTTAGCGTTATACTTCTAATTTCCGGTGTTTCTTTTTCTCTAATAAGAGCAGGTCAAAAATAATCGTCAACGATTCAACAACAAATAAAGTGAGTTCTATTTTGATACCTCCCATATCGCATGCTCTACCTTGTTGTATCGTGTTTATTGCAGGCTTTTGGTTTAATACTGGTGTTATTTAACAACCAATCCATACCAGGCTAAAATGGACATATAGGCCGAATAATTATGGTGGAGATAAGTTGCTTTTACCGGTCGCTAGGAGCATCGCGGGTAATCGCCTTGATTCTATATTTCATTTAAAAAGAAGAGTTGAAGCGGGCAGACTTCCTGGTTTTACTTTTCCCCCAGAATTATTAACGAAAGCTACAGGGCAAACTAGCTCGTATTGGAAAGATCCTCCTGTCCAACCATACCACGATGATATTCGCGGTGAGCTCGGTGATCTAGATGGCATTTTGAATATCCCGAATATAGAGAGAACTTATGGCCGTTCATTTGATGGTGACGGCGAAAGCGGATGGGTAAGATTTTCTTCTCAATATATTAAACCGTACATTGGCAGTATCAATGTTATGACACAGCCTGAACCTGCTCAAAGTATGAATCTTGGCATGGGGGGCATGTAAGGTATTGTTCAAATGCATGATCGATCATTGCAGTGAACCCGCGCTGTGTTCGTACAGATAAATTTGTGTTTACAAATTCTTGTGCACTGTTCGCTTTTTGTAGCGTCAATTTTCCCTGTTCATAATATATTTCCTGTCATGTCTCGGTTAAGTATTAATTAACTATTTTAGTAGCAGATATATTTCGTTTTTGCCCTTATTTATAAACGAGTTGCGAGTATGCCAATTTCTATAAGGTGTATGATTAGGGCGAGGTTACATGGAACATAAATCAAAAACTAAAGGTCGTTTATATATGGGATACCTGTTTGTACTTGCATACGTATTATTAGTTGGCGCTTCAACAGTATTAATGAAATCGACTTTAAAAACTATTGATCCGTTTCAACTCAATTTTCTTATGGGAATAGGAATGTTAGTTTCTGGCTCACTAGCACTTTTAATAGCAAACAAATCTTTTAATATACCTATAGGCGAATTACCTATGGGGATTCTTATAGGTCTGATGATGGCACTAGGCTCAATATTTTTCACACTGGCAATAAACGAAATGCCTGCCGGCCTAGCATCAGTATTAGCAGCAACCTATGTAGCAGTAGTAATAATACTGTCATGGATATTTCTAAAAGAATCAATGGACCTAATAAAAATCGCAGGACTAGCAGTCACATTCATAGGAGTATTGATGTTGAGTTATAAGGCTTAGAAAGGCATGGGGCGCTTTAGAAAAAGCGATTAACACTTTATTCTCAGTCGCTAGTAAAGAAGCAA
>ERZ724508.360-NODE-360-length-32976-cov-5.330245_pt1 | contig 32976 bp, 45 predicted proteins | sample MGYA00376041_ERZ724508 | MGnify/ENA primary metagenome ERZ724508 (study PRJEB28724, sample SAMN07190887) | wastewater metagenome | isolation source: effluent of sewage treatment plant in Hong Hong | place: USA: Christiansburg, Virginia | collected 2016-03-01 ...
AACCCCAACCCCAACCCCAACCCCAAAGGCGATATGGAAGACGATCCATCAGGAAAATAAACGTACAGCCCAGTACACAATAAAATCCAATAGAAATTCACAGCAAAATCAGATGTCGATGATTGTTCGTTTCTTTTGGTTGCGCATCTTCTTCTTTTGGATTTTCTTGTCGAATCGTTTGACTTTCCCACTATTGTTGGCCTCTTCCTATTCTCGCCTTTACTACAGTCCCTTGCGCTCCATCTTCGTCTTCAGCTCCATATTGGCTATCCTCAAACACTCGTCGGTTCGTTACTTCATCGATAGCACATCCTGTTCACTCACTGGGAACAGTGTCAGCTTTTTGTCAATGAAGTGCTCGATATTCTGGTATTCTTACACATCGTACTGAGTCACAAAAGTAAGTGCACGTCCAGCTCGACCTGCTCTAGCTGTCCTTCCGACTCGGTGGATGTAGTCCTTTGGATTCATCGGCAGGTCATAGTTGATAACGCAGTCGACCTCAGGTATATCAAGCCCACGACTCGCCACATCAGTTGCGACCAGTATCTTACTCTCCTTGCCTTTAAACCGAGCCAATGAGCCGAGCCGCCTAGACTGAGACATTTGCCCATTGATTGTGACAGCTTTGTACTCGAGCTTCCTGAGGAACAAACACACCCGGTTCGCATTGATGCATGTGGCCGTGAAGATAATGATTTCATTTCCGATTTTGCTGCCGAGGATATACGCAAGATAGACCTCTTTGTATTTAGCAGGAATGAACAGGTACTCCTGCACGAGATTTTCTACGGTTTGATATTTCTTGCCAACCTCGACCTTAACTGGATCCTTGAGAGAGGCACGCTCAAGCTTCTCGACCTTGTTGGTCATCGTAGCAGAGAATAGAAACGTATTCCTTTCGTGCGGTAGAGCCTCGATGATCCGATTAATTTCCTTCTCGAAGTCCATCGACAACAGTTTATCGGCTTCATCCATCACAAGGAAGCGGACATTGCTGAGCTTGAACGACTTGGTGTTCTCGATGTGGTAGATTAGCTTGCCGGGAGTTCCAATGATCACGTGAGGGTTGTTGTTCAGCACTTTGACCTGAGTGTTGATGTCGAGTCCACCAACGATGACTGCTGTCTTCAGACCAATATCAGCGCCTAGTGCTTTGAGGTGCTCCGATATCTGCACACAGAGCTCGCGAGTAGGAGAGAGGATGATTGCGAAGTATGGAGTTGGCCTACAATAGAACACAATGTTTACTTCTCCAAGAGCTTCTGTATGATGGGGGTGATGAATGCCAGAGTCTTTCCACTACCGGTTTCGGCTAGTGCAATAATATCGCGACCCTTTAGGGTATACGGGAGGGTCTGCTGTTGGATGGGAGTCGGTGTGCGATACCCCAACTTCGTCATGGCCCTGAGAATCTCAGGACAGACACCAAGCTTCTCGAACTCAGAGACCTCCTGCTGGGGTTGTTGTTGTTGCTCCATAATATTGGACTATAATCGAATTATCATGCTGTGTCACTTCAGAGGTGTGAGCTTGCGGACAGTGTTCTTCTTGATTTCCGCAAACCTGGAAGCAGCCATCTGCTTCTCCTTCTACTTCTCTTTCAGCCTGCCCTCCAGGATGGTATTCTACTCCTGAAGGAAAGCAAGCTTTTTGTTTAGTTCTTCCAACTCTCGTTCGTGTTTCTTCTTGGCGATCTTCAGGGCATTCTCCGCTATCTCCCGTTTATACTGAAGCTCTATCAAGTTCTATTGTGTGGGCTCCATCGATTCATAGCTTTCCTTGTTGTGAATAATGTCCTTGATGGACTGGTACTGTCTGCATAAGAGATTTATTACTTCTTGGGTTCCTTCTTGTTGAGTTCTTACTTCGGTCGCATCTTCCTCTTCTCCTTGAACTGCTCAAAGGTGAGTGGTTTATCACCCATCGCCTAGCAGACTGTTCTATACTTGCTCTGAAGCTATTCCACTTGAGCCTGCTTCTTCTGCAGCCCTTCCTTCTTCTTCTAGCAGCTAACTTGGAGATTGCCAAGCAGTTCCTTTAACCCTCGTATTTCCTCTGCAAGTTTGGCAACTTTGGCCCCGCCGCCTTACTACTGCAATTTGGAACGGGCTTACAACATCTTCTCCTGCTTCCTCTTGACATTTGCTAGTTCCTTAATCTCATCGTGCAGCTGCTTGATCTCCACATCCTTTTGCCGAACTGTCTCTTCAAGTTGGAAGAGTTCTTAGATGGTTGCACCCTTCCCTGCGTTCTTTGTCTGAGCCTTCAACTCGTTGTGGTATTGTTTCAGTTTGGTCTTGGCGTTTTCTAGCTCCTTCTCCAACTGCTTTTCCAACTTCTACTCGTTCAGCAGCAACGGTTGCTGTTTACTGGGACTCTGCTGATGCTGCAGTTTGGTGTCCATTGCCTGCCTAAGCTCCTTAAGATTCCCGTCGAGCTTGGCATCCTGCGCAGTGAGCTTGGCAAGGGTATCCCGACTTTCCTGCAGTTCTGCCTGCAGTTTATCGGTAGTGCTTACAATATTCAGCATGGAAATGTATAACTCCAACAATGGCAAGGGATATTAGTCATTCAAGCTAGAAACCCTTCGGGCTGAACAACATTAGAGAGCTGTCCTCCATCTCCGAACTATTCTTCTTTCGGAGAGTCTTGCGAGGAGAATCCTACCACTCACGGCTGATGTTAATGGCACAAGTACTTGAGGTAGTAACCTGGGATGAGGAATTACTTCATCTCGGCAACCCGCAGACTTATCTAGTTGAGGACGGCTTCGTCAAGCACGCCAGCTTCCTGTTCTCCTTTGGTTCGGTACTGGATTTCGGGGCCGCCTCCGTATAGCTCTTTGAAGAATAGCCAAACGTAGTAGTTTACAATCCTGAAATCCTCGCCTTTCTTGAGGTTAGCCTTACAGCGGTTGTGTTCCTCGAGCAGCACCGAGTTGATCACTGGGCCGGGAGGCGGTAGATCCTTAACGAAGTAGTTGATTTATCTTCTCCCGTAGAGATATTTCGTCCAGCGGTTTAGCCAGTAGCAGCTCATCATACAATGCTGTCGGCACTGGTAGCCGTCTAACTTTGTTACACACTCTTTTTCCAACTTTTTACGTTTGGCGAGAGAGGCAAGCTCCTTATGACAATGCAGACATTCAACATTCGTGAACAACCTTCCTCCAAATTTCTCAATCAGCGCTTCGTAGATCTCCCTTGGCACGAAGTTAATGCGGTGGCACTTGCTCTCAAACTTTGGTTTGCAGTGGTGATGCTTACAGATGCGCTGGTTCAGCAATGGACCTGGCTCGAAATTCCTGAGTTGTTCTAACCAAAAGTCTGGGAGAGGGCAGTCTTTGCTCTCAGTGATTTCTATATTTGACCGAATGTTCTTGTAAAGCTGCCGATGGCGGTTCCGTACAGTATAGCAGAGCATATAGGCTAGGAAATCTTCGTTGCTGACCATTCGGCACGACTCGTTTTTGAATACATAAAGCTGTTTGTTCTTATCGTGGCGGCTGACGGTGATATACTCGCTCTCTGCAGTTAAGCATATTGCAGAGTTAAATTCGTACAGGGTTTCGCCTTGATAGTCGGGCTCTATAAACCCAGAGAGGTCAAGGGTTGTTGTCGGGAAACTCACAGGCCGAGTGTTAAGGGTATAACTGTCTTTGTTGAGTCGAGGGACCTGGAGAAAAAGTAGCTTCGGCAACTTGCTAAATTTGGCTTCGTTCTTGGTCAAAGGATTTTTACAGATCTCGCAGTTGCGACTGAATAAGGCACAGTTTACTTGACCTCGCTTGGTGGCTCAAGGATCTTCATAAAGTGGAACATCAATTCGATGATGGTGAGGTCGACTTCAGGCTCAGGCTTTCCAATCATTCGTTCGAAGAGGCTCAGCTTCCGCTGACGTTTGGTCGGCGATTCATAGTGGTGCTTTTCGAACTCCTTTTCGATTTCTTTGCTCACTCTCTTTGCTTTTGGGATTTCAAGTTTAACACCCATAATATGTCCAGAACTTTTGGTCTATCGCTTGCATTTCGAACATTCCAAGCTATACCGAACTTCGGTCTGAAGAGGATCTGTAATGGGCGACCATTCACGGAAACGATTCTGGCCATTCTTGATGATATCCCACTCGTCCTGCAGAAGCTCCTCAGAAACACTTGTTTCCATTGGAATATCCACACTCTCGTAGTACTTGAATTCATTGTGCAGGTTGTTCAGAATCAGAGAGAACAGTTCGTAAGGATCCTTCCGGCGATAACCCTTTAACCGCGGGAGACATTCATAGATTGTTTGGGTGAATTCCTAAATGGTATTGGGGGTACTGTCGCTGATGTCACTCTCATATCGCCACTCCAGAGCCTTTTGACCACTTCCGATAGCTGCCAAACAAACCTAATTCTCATCATGGCTACTTTTAGTTTTAGTTCCTATTATGATGGAGCCGACTTGCCCTTAGCAACTGCTGGTAGTAAGGGATTTGGCTGTAGTATTGCAGCACACTGCTAATCACTAGAGTCTGGGAGTCACCTGTAAGGCCACAGAGCCCCGCATTGCTTTTTCTGTGGGCGTCCGAACTTTCGACCTGTGTGGTAGCTGAATTGATCTTCGGATTACTTGTCTTGAGAATACTGCTGGGGCTGGAGAGGGAAGGTCGAGGCAGGTAGCGTTCCCTTAGTGTCAAAGGATCGTATCTTGGTTGAAACAGCTCCCGCTCTTGCGCAGTGAGGCTGATGTTTAGCCTCCATGTTACTGTGAAATATCGTAGATTTCGATTCGGCAGGTTAAGCATCGAATCTCCGCGTTGTACGGATTGAGGAACAAGCAGTGTCCCTTTTTGGCAGATTCTGCTTAGCCTGTCTCGGTACCTTGAAGATGTTCATACATGTGTTTAAGTTTGTTCAGCTAGCAACCTTGATAACTACAGCCTTTCTGCGTTAGGGTGAAGGCATACCGCGAGGCACAGCCATACATGAGGAGAGAGGGTCTGACACTAAGTGCATGCGAATTTGCTTGTTTTGAGATGAAGTTGTTTGGAGGGCTCTAGGCACTTCGCATGCTCGCAGAAGTGCATTACCGGATAACATTATAGAAATGTATTTTAGGTTAACTAAGGCGAATCTAGGGGAAGCTGTCAATAAAATAGCTGCACAGGGATTTTATGGGATCGGAGATTCCATTTCATTGTGCAAGGCCGGATAAGCAGCTTCAAAAAGTTTCAGAATCCGGTTCGAGAGGTATTTCAGGCTATCCAATGGTCCAGGTGTTGTCTCATTTACCCATTTATGAATCACTCAATACTTTGGGGTCTCGACGAGGTTGCCTCGCTTGGCCTGTTCCTCTTCGATGGAGATGAAGAGGCTGCGGAAGTTGCCTGCACCGAAGCCCTCATGGTTACGTCGCTGGATGACCTCAAAGAAGAGAGTTGGACGATCCTCGACGGGTTTCGTGAATATCTGGAGAAGGTAGCCCTTGTCGTCGTAGTCGATAAGGATCTTGTTCTTCTGAAGAATATCGATGTCCTCGCTGATCTTGATAGTCATGTCGGGAAGGTTCTTGCGTAGGTTGTCATAGTAGGCCTCAGGAATAGAAAGGAATTCAACTCCACGTTTGCGCATGTTTTCGACGGTCAAGATGATTTCATCCGTCTTCAGGGCAATATGTTGAGCACCAGAGCCATGGTAGTAGTCAACGTACTCTTGGATCTGAGACTTACGCTTTCCTTGGGCAGGCTCGTTGATTGGCATTTTAATGTTTTCGTCGTAGTCGGTGACCACAATGGACCTCAGCGAGCTGAACTCAGTATGAATCATCTTGTCGTCCACACTCCAAAACCTATGAAAACCCAAGATTTTTTCGTAGTGGCTCACGACCGGCTCCATCTCCTTATCAGGTTGGTTTCCTACTACGTGGTCTACCTTCAAGAAATTGACTGGCGGGATTAATTTGTTCAGTTCCTCTTTAAGATGATGAGGCTTGAATCCAGGCAGGAAGAGGCCCTTGTAGTTCTGTCGCTAGACAAAGGTGTGAACAGTATCTCCGTAAGTCCTAACAGTGGCCATCACCACAGTTCCATTCTCATCTGAGAATTCTGTGGGAGCCAACACTGAAACTCCTCCGTTCTTGACAGCGTGATCGTGGGTAGCCCTTGCGTTTTCAACTGTGAGAGCGATATCTTTCACTCCATCTCCATGATTGATCAAATGGTCGTTCATCTCCTTGTTGCTGTCCTTGTGATAGACGCTTGAGAAAACGAAGACGGTGCCGTCATTGTGACTCACAACGTGACTCGCTACACCCCTCTCGCCTGTCTCCAGACCCTTGTAGGCGAGGTATTCGAATCCGAACCTGGAGGTGTAGTAGGCAGCAGCCTGCTTGGCGTTACCCACCCAAAAGTGAATATGGTCTATGTAATGATGTAGCCCTACCGAAGCGAAGGATCTTTCCAAAGCCAGGACGTTCGCTTTGGGTCTCCGTGGTGGTATTATCCATTGGTTTTGATAAATGATGTTATTCGATCGGACAAATAAAGGCCGCTCGGAGTATCGACGTCATTTGCCTTCAGCTGCTTTTATGGAATAATCGAAAATTGTTGCAAATCTTTCGTTGAGAATTCAACGATATCGGAACAGTTTCGTTTGTTGCCTCACCGTTCCTTGAACTGCTTCAAACCTTGGGTAAAGGTTTTCGCTTATCATTTAACGACCTCTGCCTATAAAGATTCAGATTGGGATCCCAATGCAGCTCGTGAATCTTCTCCTTGTTTTTATGGTGAAGCCTTTGTTGAGCTATGCCCCCTGGATATTGGGCTGAGCACTTCCTATTTCAAACAGTCTCTTTGCCCTTGGGTCTGCTCCAAATTCTTTTGATTTAAAATCTTGCAAACTATTTCGCATCGATCTTTATTTCCCTCATTAACATTCTAAAAGTTGAGAATGCTATGGATTCGTCGGTATGAATCTAACCGTTTGTAAAGCTTTCCTATGGATAAATGCCACCCATGTCCATGAAACTCTCCTCTGAGAGTTATCTCACAGCCAAACCTCCTATTATCTCATCTACCTTCAGTGCCTTTTCAACATAGACCACTCAACCTCTTATTAATACTCACCTATTAGTTGGAAGTCTATAATTAATTAAATGTAAAAATCCTCTATCTCCGCAGACCCTGTGTCTTCTCCGAACCGATCCAGGCTAATGGAAACCGCTTCCATTTCAAAACCTTTCCAGTTGGACAACCTCATGTTTGCTGTCGACTACGATGATAACTCGCTGAATGTGAAATGGAACCTTCGAGGAATACCTGCTGAGGAAGCCTATTCCTGTCGCCACATTCTAGTAGCCGATCTTTCGAACGAAACATTTGCCAAGGAAGTGATTTGCAATTATTACAAGGTGCTGCCCCTGGGAGACTTCCTAAAAGTCATCGACAGCAGCCTGTCAAGCACCATGCCATGGATTTAAAGAACCAGTGATAATTTAAACCCCGAAGAAATACCCCTAACTGAGGAGACGGGAGAGTGTTCTGAGAAGCTGACGACCGAGATCATGAAGCTTTTGACAAAGTTTGAAGAGCCTACGTATGTCTGCTTTGTCTTGGACGACTGGGATGCAGTCACTCCAGATTGTGTAATCAAGCTTCGATCAAAAGCTGAAAAAATTCCTCAATAGCTGTTCCTTTCAGTGTTATCGACCTAAGACTGCTCCAATCCTCGAGTGGAAAACAAGCTAACGGCCTGTTGTACTCACACGTCTCTTTGCTTCAGCTTCAGCAACATCAAGAAAGAGCTGAAATCTCTGTTCGCACTCTACGCGAAACTGCGAGTGAGAAGGCTGGACGTGTCTCTGGAGTGCCTGGAAGTTCAATTGCAGCTCCAGGAAAGAAACTGCCAAGGGACCCCCTAAAAGAGTTCTACGATCAGCAAGAGCTTCTCCTTCCTCAACAACTATGACGACTATTCCTGCAACTTCCTGCTTTACACTACAGAGTACCGCCAACTCTATTTCAAGTTCACGTTCTTCGTGGAACTCCTGAATGGAAAGAAAATTCAGGCATCCGAAGTCGTCGTGATTCATCCGAAAAAGATAATGGAAGCATCCCGTTAGTTCACTGAGAAGCTAGCTGCCAAACCCATCCCCGCACCGATGACTGACCAACCGGCTGGTTACCATCGAGTCACGAAATCCTGTGAAGTCAATGTCATAGCACGAGACTCTACTCAGGGCAGTCAAACTACCGCCAAGGACATGTGATTGTGCTGCTTCGTTTTACCATTTCTAATGCTTCCAATCTTCTGAGCTGAAGGTTTGGCTGATTATGCTATAAAAGCAGTTGAGTTGATTGATAGCACTCACAAGCCAGCATGGATCAAGTTGACCTCATAAACGCTCGGGAAGGTGGATCGATCCAGCAGATTGTTAGTAGGGATTGAAAACTGTAAAACATAATCAAGGGAAGCAGCTTAGGTTTCCGTATATTTCTGTATTTGGGATGGCATGGTCTCGGGGTAGCAGGGCTTGCAGCCGAGAAACCCTTGACATTCGTGAGATCCTCCCTCGTTTTTAAATGTTTGCTCGTTTTTGATCGCGGAGCTCAACCAATTTCAATTATTCCTCGTCGGATGAACCAGAGTTGCTCAGCAGAATTGAGTCTTCAATGATCTCATTGTTCAGTGCCCCGAAAACACCTCTGTTGAGTTTACTACACTTCTGATTTTTCGTCTCGGTGTAGCGACACCAAGTGCTCAAGGCAATCTGGTTAAATAACCTTTCGATTAAGGGATTGACTGATTTGCTGGTCGGCTCACCAAACCTCAGCGTGTACTGTTGCAGTAGTAACGTTTCGCTTTCCAGCTCGGCCTCCTTAATGATCTGCTCCTGCTATTAGGTCAATATCTCACTGCAAATTTTTAGTGCTTTCTTCGTGAAGTAATAGAAGACTTGGTGGTACTACAGAACACGTTCAGGAAGTTCAAGGTTTCGAACCAGCCTAACAGCTGCTTGCCTTTGCTTCGATAAAAAAGAATGAAGCTTTTTCAGATCATCTGCCTCGGATTCTGAACTTCTGGCCAGTTCCGCTTTGAATTCATCTATGGCCTGGTCCTTTCCGAGGCCGAGAGGTGGCTTGAGCACCAAGCAGAGCTCCACGATCTCATTTGGAGTCATTGTTTGCTTGGTAAGGTCTTTCTTACAGCATCGAACCCATTTTTCGGTAAAGTCCTCCCGAAAGCTCTCAAACAGCCCGATTGGATTGTTTTCGTGTATATAAGACCTTTCGAACTGTTCCAGCACAACGAGCACGAATAGCTAGAGTACAATTTTTTGCCCGATAAAGATAAAGGGCAGCCAAAAAATGACTGCTAGAGGAGATCCACACTGATAGTCTGCTTGAGTTAACGGGTCGACACAGCGTGATTCAGGGTGCATCGTGACAAACATGTAATAGTACCAGTTCTCCCCTGTCAAGCACACGAAGAGCAGCCGAAGCGATTGATGAAAATTAGAAAAATTCCGTTGTTCAGTAATATATCCGTACGTGTCCTTGTTGAGCCCCCCAAAGATATAGGAGGCGAGTACAGCGAAGATGCAGATGAACAATCCAAGGACCATGAGCACATTTGCCAAGGACGGTAATGCTCCCACTACCATGTCGATCAATCTTTGAAGCGCTTTGAATGTTTTGAGTAGCCTTAGCAACGATATAACCCTCCAAATCCGTGCGATTACGACAACAATGGTCAGAATTGACGAGTGAACAGCAAGGTTGACAAAGGTCGCTAGCAGGGCTATGAGATCGTTAATGTTTTTTATTTCGGATAGATAGTCTTTTGGGCCGTACACAATTATCTTCACGAGCAATTCAAAAGAGAAGAACACGTAGAAGGCGTGCTCTGTTTTTGTGATTATGCTCCTCTCGGAAAGCTGCATTTCTTTTTGGTAGATGGCATAGACAATTACATTGAGCACAGTGATGGTTTCAGCGAGGCAACGATACCATACACTCGTCACCATTCTCCAGAGCTATGTTAGTCTAAGCAAGTTACAATTCTCTTGACGGGGTTGGCTGGTAAGATGTAGTTCTTTAGCTGGGGATCTTTCTCTACAATTAGCTTCTGCAACACAACCCATGCCTATTGTTTCTGGGTCAGCCTGCGAGGGTTGTTCCTCGCTTCCGATTGCCTGTAGTTTGTGAAGAGCACTCCCACAAACAAATCGAGCAGGAAGTAGGAGCAGATTAGGATAACGAGGACCATTAGGATAAAGAACAGCACAGGGTTGTTATTGAATGTGGGTCCCTACATCAATACCGGTGTACTTGATCGTCAGCGTCGACGAAGGTGTAGTAGTAATAGGGCCAGTTTTATCTCGTTGAGAGGATAAACATTGACAGTAGTGCACGGTATACATTGTCGAAGTTGACCTATTGAGTACGCCACTTTCCTCCGCTTTGACTGCAGTTGTTTACAGTTATATTGTAAGGGCCATAGGCTGGACCTCCACCCGTATCGCAATAGTTGAGTTTGCCTTGAAGAAGGCTGACAAACAGAATGCCAAAGATAAGAAAGACCAGGAAGAGCAGGAGACTAACATTGGCAAGTCCAGCGATCGACTCGCCTAGCGACTGTATTATCACTTTGAGTTTGGAGTGTCGGCTTATCATGCGAAGCGGGCGAAGCACCCTGAGGATCTTCAAGAACCTCAAATCGACCTGTACCAGTAAATCTGCGATGGTGGACAGTATGATAAAGAAGTCTAGCTTGTTCTCTCTGTCTTCTATATAGCAGCCGCTGCCAGTGATGAATCCCTTGCTGATGATCTTCATGAGGAATTCCAATAGGAAAAGGATACTGATGGTATAGTCTACAATGCTCGATCCAAGAGTCTGCGGCAAATCGTAGGTGTCGAAGATCAGTTTGCCGCAGCTCACCAAGATCATGGTGAATATGACCCACTCGAAGTATTTGTCTTCGGTTATCCAGCGGCACCATTTTCGTATTTTGTTGTTGGATGAGAATATAAAGAGACTGTAGTTGTCGTTGGGATGAGAGTAGTGCTGGGTAGGCCGGGGGAGGGTAACCTTACAGTTGGATCTGGGAAGTAGCTGAGTCAGCTTAGTGTGGTGTGAAGGAATAGATCCGAATTCTGTGTTTTCAGGGGAGGAATGGGTAGGGTCGTCACTAATTCTGTTGGGTTGGTGAAGTCCTTGCTGATAGACATCCTCCAAATCAAACCCATCCAACAGCACTGCCTGCAGAAGGTTGAGTAGCACCCAATTTCCGATGATGATCCAAGTAACGAGATAGACCAACGTAATGTTGGAGCTGGAAGAGAGGATGACGAGAGTTTGAATATCATTCCAGTTCTCGACTGTAAGCACCTGGAAGACAGTCACGAGCGATTCAAAGAAGCTATTGAAATTCTGCCGTATCCCAGATATTTGAATGGGCAGGGAATTTCCACCGAACACCTGCATCCCCAGCAGCACGTAGATGAGCATGAAGAGTCCCAACAAAAGAAAGATCTGCACGAATTCTCCAACTACATTGACGATGATATTCGTAATGACGTTCATGAATTTGAGTCCGCGGATGAGGCGAGTAATTCTTAGTACTCTCAGAGCCTTCAGGAGCTTTACACTTTTGAAGGCTGTGAAGTTAGCGTTGCCTGACTGGTTGAGTTCAACTACCCCACCAATGACTACAACGAGATCGAAGATGTTCATATAGTCGTCGAAGAAGTCGAAATCGTAGGCTAGGAGCTTCAGAGTAACATCGGTAAGGAACGCCATTGTGAAGATGTAGTTGAGTTGGGACATATAGTCGATGGGGTCGTTGCTGGTATCCACAAGTCCATTCAGGCAAAGCAGGATCGTGTTCAGCACCACAAGGGTAAAGATTACTGTGTCATAGAATTCGTGCATAACCAGCTTGCGGATTCGATTTCGAAGTATCTCCAGGAGCCCACTACACCCACCGATCCAGATGCTGTAATGCTACTCGGATACTTCCAAAAGCTCAGAGGGTAGTACGAGGGAAGTCGCCATCACATCATCAGCCGGAGAGCGCATCAGAAGCACCTCCTTGGCACGGATCTGCTCCACTACCCTATCGTACAGCTGTATTTTGTTGGGAGTGTCAATAGAGTCATCTGCAACGAGCTCCTCATAGATAGCAGTTGTCTAGCCAGGCTCACGGTATATATTACAGGCAGTCTTTTTCTGGGGTGTAGGCAAACCCATAGACTCTTCGGGTTGAAAGTACTTCTCGTAGACCTCGGAGGCATTCACGAAGGGTTCGATGGAATGATCAGGAATCTGTAGACTTGATGCTTCGAAGCGAATTCTGAACTGAGGTAGTTCGTTGACGCTGTCCTTGACTTTCTTCACAGTCAGCTGCTTGGCGCTTTCCAGCAATTGGCCATACGACTATTTACTGCTGTTTGAGACCCCGTTATCAAATCGAGCCAGTTATGGCTCAGGCAGCTTCATTATCCTGTTATCCAACCGCAATCTTTCGTGTTCATCGAACTACTGTCGATAACTGATCTTACATCTAGTCGAGGGGTTGTCATGAGCAGCTTAAGTTTATGCCGGCTTGTAGTCTTCTCTCAGTATGCGTGCAATGGCTAAAGTGTTCAGCTAACTTACAGGCTCGTAATTGTCACTGAGCACTATCTCCAATTGCTTGCTCCTCGCCTCATTGATGGTCTTCATATCCTCAATCGCAATTTACTGCTCATGCTTCATTTATTCGAGTGTTTCTCTGTTCTGTTGTGGGTTCTTTTCTTTCGTGGATTCACCATGGACATCATGGCTGTTGCTTTGTATGCCTGGCTTCTTTTAGCTTACCGGGACTTTCCACTGGCAAAATCCACGAGCAGTTTTGAATAGATCGAGTTCATTGAAGATGGGTCGACTGGGCTGGTCAATAATCTTGGGGAGCACCAGCGCCTCTAGTTTCTTTCTGATTGAAGCTGAGGCTTGCTGATTTTATGGTGTTTCCTTCCTTTGGGTGCGCATCAACTCAAACAGAAACTTGTTCCTCTCCACAACTTGAATGTTCTCAAAATTGTAGTTCTGGCCTTCTTCCATCGCCTTTTCAGTTTAAATCTATTCGATACTCGACTCTGAGCCATCACTTTCGATTATGCTCAGGTTCTAACCTGTCTTTCTTTCGTTGCTCATCGGTGATACTGCATTCCGGTAGATAACCTCGTTGATTGGATACTCCACGAATTGCAGGGCTTTTGCTGAGGGAAGCAAATGCGCTGAACGAAGGTCCCTTACGGACTTCATCGATCTGATAGACTTGGTCGTTTTAATTCCAGCAAAATATTTTGCTGACGGGTCCACAAATACTGACCCCTACTCAGCAGGAGGTTCCTCGTTATCAGTAATGCTGCCTGCCAGCAAGCTCATTCTGGGATTCTTATCGACCAGAATATGAATGCTGCTCTTGAATCCCCTCCGATGCTTTGGTGGCTGCTTCTTGAAGTGCTGCTGTTATGCCAAGAATCTCTTTCGTTAGATACCAGCCCCATAGTGGATCGACATCCTTTTGTGGATATTCGAGTTCAGCTTGCTCAAGCCAGCGAATAGCTTGAGTCTTTTCAATGTCTCAATAGAGAAGAGTTTGGATGGTTCAATTGCTGTATCGTGCTTCTACTTCTTCTGCTCTCCAAACTTATCCTTGAGAATGGCGAGAGTAATGTTGAACAGGGTCATAGAGCAGATAAGAATCAGACTTACGCAAAAGAAAAATGCGGCAACTCCCGTTGTCTTTTCCAAGTCGTACATGATTGTAGACCATCCCTCCATAGTGATGATTTGGAACACATTGGCAATCGACCATCCGAATCCATCGAAGGACTCAATCGAAAAGTTCGGAGAGTAGTAGGTGCGAGCACACAGCATGACATCCCCGTTCAGACCCATCCACTATACACAATTGGAATCATTTCTGCACAAAAGGTTTGTGGTGATGCCTGTACCGACATCCATACAGTATTTGTTCAGTTCGTATCCAAATAGTTGAACTCCAAGAATGGCGAAGGCTGCTATCACAAGCGCCAGCAAAATGATTGAGTCGAGGACGAGCGGCAGAGAAGCAAATAGCGTCTTCAAGATCATCTTCAGTGAGTTGATTTTGGTGATGGCCCGAAGTGGCCTTATAACTCGGATGGCCTTGAGCGATGCTATGTTGAGTCCAGTGATGCTTGCAGTCAGCAATGGAAGCACACTCGTCAACACCACTACAAAATCGAGTAAGTTCCAGTAGTTTCGGAGGTAGGCATCCTTGTTTAGGACGAACCCGCTTCCTGCTATCTTGATTGCCATTTCGGTCAAATAAAAGCCGAGGAAGAAGCGCTCAAGGGTGTCTTCAGTCGGCGAGGGCTGCCGAGCCAGTGGGTCAGCCATGACCATGACTGCAGTATTCACGAGGATAATCAGGAGAGCAACGCTCTTGAATATGCTGCTGTCGGCTGCTATCTCGCAACCGAGGGAGATCTTCCTGAGTCAGATTAACTGTTACTTCAAGGTGAGTCTTGCCTTCTTGAGCATACATTCTTTGAGATTGTTTTCAGGAAGTCGTTCAAGCCTATCCATTACTGTGACTTCCCGAACTTCCAGTACAGCTCGACAGTGCCCATCAATCTTATGTTGCTCAAGCTCGAAAGCAGTCCTGTACTCCCGCTCATAAGCTTGCTGGTCTAACTGATTTCCTTCGGCCCTTAAGCAAGCTATTTAATCGCCGTTTAATAGCCCAATATCTCTCAGCAAGTCCTTCTCACTGTCCTTGCTTTTTGGGTGTTCTTCAGAAGCATCTGAATCTACCACCTCTGAAATGGATTATCGCTATGCGTTCGATCTCCTTCTCAGCACTTCGTTGGTAAGTTCAGGCATGTACCCACTCAGCGAGGAGTTCCTTTCCATCGGGAGAGCTGACTCCCTGCTATTAGCTGGGGTAGCTTTCCTCCCTATCCGCTTCCCTTGTACATTCCGCATCATTCCATATTATAGTATGGGTAATTTGGAACTTCGTGATAGTTCTGGCTTGAAGCTTATCACACTGAGCTTCTCGAGCCTCATGGCGAGTCCCTTCGAGTACTACAACGAGAACAACGGCAACAACGCAGAGGAGATAGACAGGATATTCAAGGAGGTGCTCAAATTCTAGTTGAAGCTCACGGACATCGAGGTTAACAACTACAAGTGGTAGATGGGCGAAATCGACAAACACTTCCAACGCGATCGATACTCCATTCTGTACAGCGGCTAGGCATGCTCCATTCCTAAAAAGGACGGCAAAGGGTATGAACTTGTCAGTCGAGAGGAGTTCAAGCAGTTATGGGATCGGAGGATGAATGAACTGTTGCAGAGTCGATCGGGAAAGTACTCACCAACTGGGATAGAATTGCTCAATTGTTCAGTATTCGACTTTGTCTGTTACGCATCGCTGCTGAAGCATGTGCTTAACGTAGACATAGACCAAGTGAAGTAGCTGGACGATGCGGCTGTGGAGAAGTTCCGTTCGAATCTTCGAAACACCCACCAAAGCTTTATCGTTGAAACCACAACAAAAATGAAGCTCATCATCGAGTTTGCACGGACCTACAGCATCGACGTGCTGTACATCCAGCAGATTGAGCAGCGAGTGGTGTAGGATCCCCAGTTTGATCTGAGTCTCTACTAAAAGGTGTTTCACAATAGAAACCTGCTTCTCTACCGGAAGCAGGCCTTCCAGGGAATTCAACGGGACCTTGAATGGTAACGAGCTAACATCGGCTACTTTCAATGGTACGACGAACATGTCTACTGCAAATTGGGCGACATCCTGCTGGCTTCCGTGCATTTCACTTCAAAGTATCCCCAGAACGAAAGGATTGCTGAGGAGATGCTGAAGAAGGTGCATGAACTGCGACAGAGTCAGCCCGCTCTGAAGATCCTGATGGGCATCAACAGCAACCACTTCATGTAGGAAAGCAGCATGTATCTCTTTCCATAGAGTCTGGAGCACCCCACCAGCAGCAAGAAGCGTACTTATATGCAGGCCCAGTTCAATAAGGCAGGCATTGAGGTGCACGAAGTCAAAGATCACCTGCTGAGCACGTAGCGGCTGTACGATTGTAGGGTAATGAAGATCGACAACAGCCCGCTGACTAAAAATTCATTTATGCCGTGCCTTGAACACCCCTTTGGAAATCTGATTGTGTTCGGCAGGGTGTCAAACCCCTTTTGATCGTAACTGTCCAGGCATGATGCCCATAGTAATTGGTCAATATATAATCCCAAATATTTTTCCAATGCAATAAGACCTGCGACCGCTTCGAGTGGCAACACTCAACTTCGCCTGCCCGAACACCTCCCCCTTCGAGTACCATGACGGTAGTGCTGAACTAAGCACTCTCAACCAAATCTTCATTCGCAAGTTGAGTTGTCAGCCTTAGTTCAAAGTACCCAAGTTTGCTTGGGACGTCGGAAAGATAGATGTGGTGATGAAGAAGCCCCGCTATAGCGTGCTCTATAGCAAGGATGTCTGCACGATAGACGATCGGCTGGTCACTCATCGCGAGTTCGACGTTATATGGAGCTACTAATACGAGAAAAGCCGACACGTTCTGAGCGAGTACACCATCAAGCCATCGATGATTGAGCTCACCAAGTTGTTTGACTGGTTAGCATACGAGTCAGTCCTCGAGCTGATCTTCGGAATTGATGCGAACATCGATTAGCAAGTTCTCAAGGCCGACGTACATCTGTTCCGACAGTTCCTGAAACGTTGTCACACTAAGGTCTACCTGCAAACCAAAGAGAAGATAAAGTGGGTACTCAACTACATTCGAGCGAAGGCCCTCGATATTATGTTCATGCAGGAGGCAGGGGTGGTTGACTGGTCGCTGCTGCTTCCCAACGATTTCGATATCATCAAGAACGAGGATTCAGTGGTGGTCTACAGAAGGACTACGTTCACCTTCCCGTAACAGGAATTCCACAAACAGCTGCACGAGAAGTACGGGAAGCGACTGAACTTCAACAACGACTCCATCTACGGGTTGTTTGGCAACTACATGCTGGTGGCAGCCCATCTGAGCTCCAAGGCCCATCGTATCTAACAAGCCAAGGAAGTATTCACTGTACTGAAAAGCATCACGGAGGACTACCCCCAAATCCGAATCATCATGGGCATGGATGCAAACCAACCTCTGAATCGAGTTGAAAACTTCTCGATCTTTCCAGTTGCCAAGGAATTCATTACTACCAGTAAAAAGAGAACGAACCTACAGGTGCAATACCACAAGGCAGACGTGCTTGACCAGGAGACGAAAGACGTGATTGTCACGAACATGGGTGTGCGTGACTGCAGAGTCGAGACTCTGCTACAGAAAGCCTGCCAGGATTTGCTGCTGCCGTGTGAAGAGCACCCTTTCGACCATTTAGCAGTTTCAGCCACGATTATCCAAGATATCAAGCTGAAGAAGGATGCATCCAGTGGATTGACTCGGTGATTTCATAATAAGACCTTAGTTTTTGTTTGATTGGGCAACGAGGGTTCGAATTTATCAGTTTTATCCCTTCTTATTTCGGTGTTCTTGCTTCCGCAGATATTGTCAGAAATTAGCATCAAAACTGTTCATGGAGCCGGCACCAAAGAGGGAGGAAAACTTCCGCGGCTTGTTTAGTCAGCTACCAAAGTTCAAAATAGACCCAAAGGGAACTTTCAAGTACATTCAAATAGAGTGTCGAGGAATTGCGACAGGGTAGTGCAAGTTGATCATCAGAGGCAGGGGTTGGCCAGTGGAGCACCACAAGGACATCTTTGAGGGTTTTCGTAACGAGGCTGTATTGAAGGGGTTCTGCGTAGTTGACACTGTTCGAGACGACTGGGACATCCTTCAATCCTTCAAGATCAAATATGGAGAGGACAGGTTCAGCTTTCGGTGCATCGGAGGCGGCCGAATGGTGCACACCCCACAGACCAAGTCACTGGAGGTGTATGGCTTCTCGACGAAATATTCAGTGGATAATCGCACCGACCACCAACCGGCAATTACCGTCGCGTGCCGCCACCTGCCCTATCCAAAGAAGAACATCTTCATTAGCAAAAAGTTCTACTGACAGAAGTTTATCACTAAGAGTGTTTTTATCTTATCTCTAGCATTACTATGCGTTCCGAGGAGGTCAACGGTGACATCATCCTTGGAGGCCTCGCTGCCGTAACCTGCTACATCTACCTTTCGGCTTGGCTGGAGCATCGCAAGCTCCGGTTTATCCACCAGACAGGCGTCGCGATCTTCATGGGGTTCATCATGGGCCTCATCATCTACTTCCTCTTCAATGACTACTTCGTTCGGATGGTACGTGGATTGCTTACTGAAGCTTGACTTCAACGACACCGTGGTGTTCTTCGTACTGCTGCCGCCGATGCTCTTCGCAGATGGCTACAACCTCAAAAAGCGTCGGTTTTTCCAGAATCTCTACTACATCAACATTTACGGTGTGCTTGGTACCGTACTCAACTTCGTCGTTATTGCTGCGCTCACCTTCGGAGTTAGCGAGCTTGGACTCGTACGAGATCTCAACAATTTCAGCAATGTAAGGAAATTAGAGATTTGGCAAGTATTGCTGTTTTCAGCTTGTATGTGCAGTACCGATCCGATAGCGTCTTTGTCGGATCTCAAACCTGAGTCTCATCCGAAACTGTTCTCCATAGTGTTCGGAGAAAGCCTCATTAAGGACTCGATCACAATTGTGCTTTACAAGTCAATTGAAAAACTTGTGAAGGTCAATGGTTCTGTCGATCTGTTCTCGTTCTACTGGTACACTCCGTTCTCGATAACTGGTAACTTCATTGCGATGATTGCTGCTTCGGTTGCCATAGGGCTGGCCTTTGCTTTTCTGCTCACCCTCCTATTCAAGCATTCAAGGTTCGTGATAAAAGATAAAGGAGTGACGTAGGTGAGCCTCATCTTTCTCGCTGGGTACATGTCGTACATTGTAAGTGAGCTGCTCTAGTTCTCAGGGGTCATTACCATGCTATTCTGCGGTATTACCCTTTCCCACTTCAACAATTATAACATGAGTGAGGAAGGTGTCAAGACATCCAGGTAAGCACTGCAAACTACTTAGAGTTACATTTGAGACTGTTGCATTAGTGGCTGAAGGGCTATTGTTTTTGCTGCTCGGAGTGGCATCTTGGGAGGTCGAAGGAGATAGTGAAGAGGGTATCGTGGTTGCTTAGTCTCTCACCTTTATCTTTATGGCTCTAGCTATACTCTTCATCGCGAGGATCATCAATATCTATCTTGTCAGCATACTCTTCCGACCTTGTCGAGGTAAGACTCGTTGGAGACTCAACCGTTACGAATTGCAGATCCTGTTTGCTGCTGGACTCGTCAAAGGAGCCGTTCCGTTCGCACTCACCACGAGCACAGTGTTGATTGAAACTCCAGTCAAGGTTACGAGTCTCATTATCAAATCGACTGTCATCATTATAGTGCTCTTCTCAAGTTTGGTCATTAACGGAATCTTACCAACATTTATCCGGAACCGACTGAGGATGATAAAACTCCACGTACCTCCTGATCATCCGAGCTTGTTCGACAGCCTGATTGACCGATAGCGAAAGCGTCAGAACAATAGCAGTGGGAATGATGATGCTCCGCCAGAGCCGATTGTCTTCGCAACGGGATACAAGCACAGTACAGCCAGATTTTGGAAAAAGTTCGACTAAAACTACCTCAAGCCTTTCCTAATCTATAATTACGTCAACCGTAAGGAACAAATTAAAAGGTAAAAGCGTCGACAAAGACTTGAGTAGCTTCAGATCTAAGAAGAGGAAGAAGACTAGTACAAGGTCAAGGATGATAAGGAAGATGGCTTGAAGCAGAGTCTTATCTCAACTGAGGGCCACCACACACACGAAAACGAAACACACTTTTCAGACGACAGCGACGATGAGCGTTAGGAACTTTCAGAGGATCAATAAGAAGTAGAATAAAGAAACCGAAAGAAGCTGCTCCGACAACAGAAACGGTCCAAGCACGTAAACAAGAAGTAGTTTACTGACTACATTCCAACCAAAGGCCCCGTTGAGTCAGATGAATGATTTCTCATACCGTTTATCTTCAAAGAATATCAGTGAGTGCCGTAGTCCACCAGCCGAACCTGCTGCTCGACATTTCGAGGTTTAAATTTTCCGTCGGGGCTTGGGTACACCTTTATAGATTTATCTCGGGCGTAGCTGGCCATCCTCAGCCGATTACTCGGCAGGTAGGCAGATAGAATAGGAGATCTCTTGTCCTTATCCTCCATGTCGGGGTCCACCACTGATATGGTGTTGCGTTGTTACTTGTGAGACTTTCGAGCACGAGCAACCTCTCGAATCGCGTGACTTTTCTCTTCCGCTTCGGTGAGTATGGTTGATATGTTGACCTTCGTAGTGGGTGTTTTCATGGTGTTTTTGAGCACCGGCCATTGCCGCAGTATTTGGTCGTTTTCATGCCGTTTCTTTACTATGTTGTACTTTTCACTCCTGAACAGCCTATCGAGCTCTTCCTAAAGTGCAAAGAACTCTTCCCTCGAGAAGAAACTCTTCATGACTCTGCCGGTCAGATAGATAAGTGTCTCGAAGAAGAACTGGTCCTGTTTGCACTGCTTCGAGCTGTACTTCAGCAGAATAATTCCGTAGTTGATGGTCTGCATAGTTAACATTCAGTACAATCTCTTTCTCGTACTTCACAAGGTCATGCTTCTAGGATTGCAACATCCCGTGTTGCATGGTCACTCGCGACGAAAGTTTTTTTTGCAGCGCCTCATACTTGTGTCGCAGAGCATTGAACCTTACAAGATACTCGTGGATGGCGACGAGGTAGCTGTAGAACAATGGGGTCGTGATGAAGGTTGATAATGCCTTGGGAATGACGAGTGTTGGTGTCTACTTCTTATCACTGACCATCGCAGCAAACTTTTCGTCTGTTTTAGTGCGATTGCTTACTGACTACCTCACGGAGCTTAGTCTGCAGTTCTTCTTTGTACCCCGATTCACCGATTGAAGGCAGCACCACGAGGTAGCTGTGGTTGTGCTGATTCATCATTAAACTTATTATACATGCAATCGACTGCAATCTAATAGGCTCAAAAAGTGCAGTTGTTTATGGCTGCATGCACTTCATCCCTCACATAAAATATAATCAGTAATTGTTTATTGCTCAATGCGCGTGGAACGCCACGAAATTCTTCGACAGCATCGGCATCTGCCCTCTATTCACTCTGATCTCACCATTGGGTCCAGGGGCGTCTCGCCGCTGGCCTATGGTCGTCATGAAAGTGGGTCCAAACTCAACATTGCGCCACTTTCGCCATACATTGCAGAACTCAAGGTAATAGTCTAGCTGATTTAGCGAACTCGGCTGAACCTTGATGGCAGAAGACAGTCACCCAACAGCTAGTTTAGGATTCGTGACTATCTTAACAAGGCAAGAGACCATAGTCAGCCGCATTCGACGATCAATGACCCGAGGTCACTCGCAACCATTTACCTTGCGAGACACAAAATGGATGAAGAAGATTACTCAAATACAACGCCAACGGCAACCATATAGCAGCAACCCTTGTCAACACTGAACAGAGAACGTGACCGTGAGAACAACAAAAGCAAACCCTTTCGACGTACAAAGTACTTCATGAGTGGGCATTAGTCCCCTTCGGCGCCCTTAGTCAACCCAGACAACCTCCGCAAGATAGGTACCCCATGAAATTACTGTAGCATATACAATGAACACAAACAAATCACCGAATAGATCGATAGAGACGCCAGTTAGCCCATCACTAAAAAACTCAACTGTTCCGCGTAAGACCTTCAGGGGTGGGAAATACGTCATCTCCTCAGATGAGATCAAACAGACAACAGCTGCAGCCAGTACCTCAGCAAACAACGATTTGTAGTATGAAAATCTGATGGACTACGTTGATCAGGAGGCAGATCTCTTGGTCCCAGTTCCCAGCAATAAGCCTTCAGTAAAGGTACTCGCAGAGGAATGGCCTGAGAAAATTCGATCAGTCTCACAGATAGAAAGTACATCCGTGTTATATGCAGTGGAGGTCTGTCGACTTGGCAGTACGCATCACCTTTCCCACATGAATGCTGACGAATCAACTGAAAAGTAGGACTACGTCTCCGAACTGCCTGAGCCGCAGTCTAACAATCGGCGCACTAAGGTTGCAGCCTATTGTCTTGACTTCACCTTCGACCAGTCGGTGAAGCAGGAACGTCGCCTCAACTGGAGTCAGTTACTCTGACCTCGAGTTGTTTTTCCTCTGTTTGCTTAGTACTGTCATGTGAGTCGTATTAACTTAATCGTATCAACAGCACGACGAATGGGTAAGAACAAGGTCAAGCCGTAGGTCTCGTTGTAGATTGTTGCATGGTCATCAGCTTCTTCGGAATCATCTTCTACGTAAGCAGTTGGTAGATGTAGGTGTCGATGGCCTTCATCGTACTCGGACAGCAGGACTTCCTAAGATTCCAACCCCACGACTCCACCGGAACAATAGTGGCGTGCTTCATCAGTGCGGTGGTACCATCGCTCTCGACTCAGATATTCGTGTTGTTTATGGTCGCCATGATTTTCCTGCGCCGTAAACAGGAAACAAGTAACATCCAACGTGAGAACTACGTCGAGCTTGGTGAAGATCGCGAAAGAAAGTATTCCGAGGTCAAAGGAATTCCCATGACTGAGTACTCCAAGTACCGTGAATAATGACACTGCCTGCTGGTGTCTAGTTTCTAGCCTTCAGCTCTATAAACTAATTAAACCCGCAACTCACCCTCATGGGCAACATTCCCTGCAACTGTTTGAGTGCAGCTACGGTTAATCCAGTGGAAATCGACCCCACAGGTCAACCTCTTACACATTTTGAGCAACAACTGGTCATGCTCACGAAATCGCATGAGAAGCGGCACAAAGCAGAAACTCTTTAGACACAAGCTTCTCACTCAGTGCCTGTGATCAAGTGGGATTCTGACAGTGAGGACGAGGTACCTAGATAACGACCGTATAAGACTGCGCAGTTCCTACGAGGTGAAAACTAATCAGCATCGACTCGCAGTAATGACCCTGAAAAGATCAGCTTGACATTTAGGAGGTGTAACGATCTGGAGACGAGTATGGTAAGGAAGGAGATCGTTATGGGGCTTATCACTGAGTATACCGAGAAGGTGCTGCTTAGAGAACTTCCTAAATGTCCTTATTTCGTGGACTACCCTGCTGGCAGGTGGGTGAGAAACGCCTCTGGGACTATCTTCTTTGATGATTCTCATTTCCCAGCTCCTTCAGGCGAAGAGATTGCCCCGAAAACGCCAACCTATTTCCTTCCTGATGGAAGAATTTACTACGGAGAGACCAACCATAATTTACAACCACACGGTACTGGAATCCTTATTATTCCTGAGCCAGAAATGGTGTATAAGGGAGACTTCAAAGATGGTCTTCCCAACGGAATCGGCTTCATGGAGTATCATGATTTTAGGTTGGAGGGTTATTGGCAGCGTGGAGAATTTACGCATGGGTTCATTCGCGGATCGAACTTTGAGTATGAAGGACAGTTTGTCGATGGGAGACCAGAAGGCGAAGGTCGTTATCGAGACAAAAAGAACAATGTGGACTACAAAGGAGAGTTCCTCTTGGGCAAATACGAGGGGGCGGGATAATACTCCACAAAGAATTACACCTTCAAAGGCGAGTTCCACGATGGCAGGAGAAACGGGAAGGGGGTCATGGAGTTTGGCCAGCCAACCCGCGTTTGCCGTGGAAAATGGATGAATGATCATTATCTTACTTCTAACTATTGATTATCGTTTGGATAAGGATAGACATTAAGTCATACAGTACTTCAGACGATCGATGCTGAACTGGTTGCCTTCCGATATGCTCGAATCGCCAATTCGTAAGGAATAGACCAGAATTTGTCAAGCCACGGCATTATCCTGCCGACAAGCCAAACAACCTCAACCGACATCACGAGCCCTGCGATGATGTCAATCGAGTAATGAACTCTGGTCGCCACCAGCACGAATACTACAACCACAAGTCCTACCATATTGTACCACATGATGAGTTTTGACTTCATTCTTTGGAAGTAGAGTATTCCGAAGACCATGTAGCCTGTGTGGCCACTGTAGAAGTAATCTCGTGAGCGCCCATAGGGCACAAGCAGGCTTGGAAAAGGTGGCTGCTCCCAGAAATGTCCAGGAGTATAGGGAAACCAAACTGTTTCCTAAAATTACCGACCAAATTACCAAAAAGAAGGCTCTAATCACATAGAAAATGACCATCCATGAGTGCACCTCGAAAGTACGAGACCGTCGAATCCTACGTGAGCTTATTGCCGTTACACTGCGTAGAACAGGAACAAGAACTCGATGTCGATGAACAGCTGACCAATGATCTCTAGAGTAAAGCCAAAGTTGTGATTGCTGTTGATATACTCGTTGACTGAGCCGGTGAGGTAGTGCCACCAGTCACAAACGCAGGCCTGTGGCGAGGGCTGCCCTTACTCACACTATTACTTGGCTTCTGATCAGTTGGTAACCGACAACGGCTGCTAGTACCGTTCCGGCTATGATCCGCTTATGCTTCAGACCTAGTTTGGCAGGTCGGCCATCAAAGTTTGCTTCTGAGTGCATCGTAAGGTATGGGCCAACAGGGTCTATCTACATCATTATTTATTATGCCTGTTACGAGGTAATTTTTCCCGATCGAACGTACTGGCCTGACGCTGACTCTGTTGTCTACACTGCAATGGCCAGTCTCCTCTCAGAAGTTATTTGCGTTATGATCATTGACTATTATCACGACATTATCCAATTATCGTAGAAGAAAGATCAGTTCATGAAAAGCAAATCACTGTTTAAAGTCGGAACACAACTTCGACTTAATCTTCTCCTCGTCGTCGTCAAGTATGATGTCGAAGGCCCGTTTGAACTCCTATCGTACAACCTGGAACGTCTTCTCTGTCTTGAGGTTGTCAGTTAAGTTGTGCCGGTAGATCGGGTGTATTATCTCGAAGGACGATGTAGGAGCTTCCTATTGGGAAAATATCTAGCCCCCACTCTATAAGGCCAAATCCACTCGAATCTTTCTATCAGTTTCGAACATTTTAGCCATGTATTTGAAGAATAGGTATACCCAACGACCATCTGACTTGAAACTTTGTGTTTATAGATCCTCCCACTCTTTAAATTTGTCTCGGATTATCTGGACCTCGTTCGGTTGGATTGGAAAGTCAATCTGATAGATTTTGGGATGCATAATTGGTATTCCTTCTTCCGTCGAGAACCCCTTCTTGTACTCTATGATGCACTTATTGCCGAACTCCTCAATGAGAGGATCAATCATCCAGTCTCCCCCAGGACCTATCTTCAAACATTTTTTGGTGGACTGGATGTGCCCGCTGAACTCGTTTCGATAGATGTGAATGACATTGCCAACATTGTCAATGACACCCATAAGAAATGCGAGGATCAGTACCTTGAAGGCGCTCTAACTGATAAACTTTGGGTTGAGAATTTTCCTTTTAAAGGCCCAATACATAAGGAAAGAACTCACAGTCCTAAGCTGCGTTGAAACTTTGAGATAGAACTAGAACAGCTTGTCTACGAGGAAATCGCTATCGTGCAATTCAATATCGTCTGCTCGCAGATACTTTATATGGTACAGGAAAAAAGGTTGTTTGGGATCGGGAGTGAATAGAAAGCACCGGTCTTGCTCAGGCCGCTTATATTCGTAGTAATGTTCCAACCCGCAAGCTGGGAACTTCTCGTACAGGTAGTTATGAAGGTTCTTCAGAAGTGAGTTACGGCCTGGTAGTTTTTTCGGGTCTTTCGAACTCAGTGTTCGAGCAAAGTTTGCCTCCTTAATCAGGACCTTTTTCGGAGTGAAGTACAATTCCATTGCAGGCTTCGGTAATTCATAACAAAAGTATTACTTGCTATCGCTAAGGTAATGCGAGAACGGCTTCATAAGCTTGGAGCGATCAATCTCCAACTCTTTGCAGAATACTTCCAAGTGATCAGTGAAGAAGCCATCCATCAGCGCCAGTGTGACCTTCTCGTTGTGGCCCATAGTTAGATTGGTCTATTCGAAAGTGAGGTTATTCTCTCGCAGCTGCATATTGGGGAACTACTCAGGAGCCTCCCTGCTTTAATCTTTATCCCCCTCTTCAAGTTAAAGTTCGACTTCTCTCGACTCATCGCTGTCATCCCTCTCCATTTATTGCATTATACTTTGAAGAAATTGTCTCACCCAAGTCTATAAAGGTCGAAACCGCCACAATTAAGCGCCATTATCAACATTCAGATCAGTTTCTCGTCGTTGATATAGTGGTAGGCTAGCCGTTTCTTAAATTTATCAGTCATTTCCTTCTGCCCGCGTTAGTAATCGTACCGAAGTTGGACTGTCGGATCTTCGAAACGACCCTTCACATACCTTTCGGGATCGAACAGGTCCTACTCGTTCAGCTCGCCGTGTTGGGTTGTGCCGTTGCGTGATTGGAAGAGGCTAGTGAACTCCGAACCAAGTAGCGACTGCGAACGCCGAACCAAAGTGTTTATAGGACTATCAGATTTGCCTTGGTTAATTTCCCTTCTACTAGTGGCATTCGAGTTAGTCACTGTTTGCTGCATTTCAATAGTCCTCCTCTTTCGCTTCTCAGCTAAAATTTTATCGATTTGTTCGGCACTACTGAGCTTAATTCCCTGGCTTGGCGATGCTTACCTCTTATTCCTAACGATGATGGGCTTTGGATTCTTGAATGAATCAGTGTTGAGGACCTTATCGTCGGTTTGATACACCTCAGGGCGAGTCGGGACTAAATCCCGTTAAGTTTTTTGGGTTCTGCTAGCGTCTGCTGATGCGAGATCTCTTAGATCCTTCGAAGCTATCCTCACCTGCCCTTCCACGTTCTTCTTCCGAGCCTCTTTCAGTAGGTAGAAGGTCTTGCTCTTCTGGATGATGCCAATGTGACTTTTATTGTCGTCTATCATCCGCGTCAGAGTTTTGCTCATAAACTGGTGGTGCTTCTTCATGAACTCCTCATCCTGGATGTTGAACTTCTGCTTGGCTCGATCGTTTTCTTCAAGCCGTTTTTCGATGGTGCTGGTGTAGATACCCTCGATCTTATCGAAGTGTTTTCTGATGGGAAACTTGGTGAGTGGCTGTAGGCTCAACTGGTTAAGGCCTCGCAGTTTCGGTTGTGACTGTGCCTTTGCCTTCGTATCGTAGTAGTCGACGAGCTTATTGAAACCCTTCAGGAATGTGACTGGGTCGACGTTTTACAATTTTATATTCTCCATTTATTCATTCAATGTGAGTGGACATTGAGGCTGTCAAACTCTTTGGATCCTCCTCAGTTGGTTTCTTCAGATAAAAGTCTAGTGTTCTTATTGGCGCTTCTTCCTTCCTTTCGAGGCGACTTTTATTTGGAGCCCGAACCTTTCTTGGCTTTTTCAAAGTTATGATTGACTCTTTTCGTTGTTATTGCTCCTATTGCTACTTAAGTGCCCTTCTCTCCTCTTTTTACTCCTTTCTTCTTGCAACCTCTCTCTATCTTTCTGCCAATTAATTAAGTTTTCGCTCTTTGCGGACGGCCTTCCGTTCGGCTTTCAACCTTTCCTTTTCTAATCTCTCTCTTTCGATAGCATCGTCTTCTTGCTTGATTCGTGATCGGACGATATCCATCAGATCAGTTATGTCTTTGCCACGAACGTAGCGATAAGCCTCCACAGTTTTCCTGATGACTATCTTCAACTCAGAATCGTCTTTATCAGGCCCGCACATTCTGAGGACATTGTGAAAGTCGGCATAGTAGTCTGCAAACCTGAATTTGAGCTTTGGGATATTATGTTTGCCTTCGAAAGTGAAGAGGATCACAGTTTCGTACTCTATGGGCTTGACAGTGTTTTTGAACCTCTTGATCATGAGCATTTCGGCTACTTCGTAGTCTTTCAAGGCCTACAGAATCGTACCAACAATAAGCTGATCGTTCAGTGCGATGATTATGCCTGCTGGAGTGAGTTTGTCGTAGACCACCTTGTAGTAAGTGCGTGGGCTATCAAGAGCGATGGGAACCGCTGGAAATGTGGAAAGTAAAACTGTTTCCAAATTTTCCGATGGCAGGCTCATCGAGAAAATGACCGGCAATGATAAGTCGATATAATTAATTAGAGTGGAGACATGGGTATTTTCACGATGCTTCTTCCTGCTGAGATTAGTTTTGAATTGGTTTGATGAACTCAAGGAGAGTGCGTTGTACTCCCTTACATCCTTCTAACTCCTCCTCGTTTTTCTGTACTATCTTCTTAGGGCGACCCAATTTCATTATTCCTCTCTTTCTTTTCTCTTTCTATTCTCGTTCCTCTTCCTTTCTCTTCTCTTCGGCAGCTTTTCTTTATTCTTTTTCCCGAAGTTTCTTTAACTTCTCTGCTGCTTTCTACTCGCTTTTTCTCTGCTTTTCCTCTTCCTTTTGTTGTAACTTCGCTGCTTTCTCGATCTCCTTGAGCTGGTTGGCCCTTTCAGTTGCTTCGTCTTCCAGTTTAATTCGTTCCCGAATGATGGGCATTAGGTCAGTGATACCTTCTCCACGAACATAACGAATAGCTTCGACAGTCTCGCGTATTGCTGTTTTGAGTTCACGGCCATCTTCACCCGTTCCTTCCATATCAAAATCGTAGAACTTTTCGGCGTACCCATCCCAGAAATTGAATGTCCGTTTAGAGATTAGAAAGTTCCCTCCGATTGTAAAATAGATGATGGTGTAGTAGGCTTTGGGTTCGATATTTTGCTTGAACCTCTTTACCATCGTCATTTCTTTAATGATGAAATGTCTCAACGCGCTGTCGCATATCGGATTTATCAGTGCATCCAGAGGAGTCTTGATCCCATCTGGCGTGAGATTGCTGTACATTACCTTGCGGTAGGTGCGGTAGTCCTGTAGTGGCTGCACCTTCGGAATCAAGTCGCCGAGCTGGCTGCCTTCAATATTCATTGTGATTATAATTTGGTTCACTTAGTCTGCTTTAAAGTCAGTCCCTGGAGACATAGGCTAGATTTCTTTATGCAAAGAAAGAAATATCGGTGAAGAAAGTAGAGATGTCCTCCGAGCATGAGGAAGGTTATCAAGACCTATCTCATTGGGGGGCAACCCGCTAATTTTATTGTATTACCGATGCTAATAAACTCAGTCAACCTTCGAGATCGGCCTCCACCGAACATGCTGGAAGACTTGCTCAACGACGACAGCGGAGAAGGCCGTTCCAATGAAGTATACGCAGACCGCAGGCCTACCTACCAGCGAGTAACTACCACCCTCACTGGCTCGCAAAACCGTAAAAATAGCGTCGAGAAGCAGCGAAGGTTGGAGCAGCTGCAGCACGACTATAATGATCTGCGAAAGAAGCTCAATACTGTAGACCGCAAGAACTAGCATATACTGTTCAAGCTGAAGAACCAAACTGCTGAACGGTAGCGCCCCCGCAACGATAGCCAATCGCCAAAGAGAAACGTATACTACCCAGCAGCGACTCCTGACAACCCGGAGAATGTACGTAGCTTGAAGCAGCAAATCGACATGCTGCAGCTACAGCTCAAGGACAAGGAGATGCAGCTGAAGGAGCGCAAGCTTGCTCATGAGCAGAAGGAAGAGTTCTATAGATAGTTGCTGCACAACCAGGAACAGTAAATTGCATGTTTGGAACTCACAGCCGAAGCCACTCTGCCGATGCAGAGAATAGCACAGTCCCTTCAGAACCAAGATTTTGCCACGTCAATGTTTCGGGATGAGGTCGAGCATAAGCTCAATAGGCTTGGAGATAGGCTGGCGCGAGCCATCAGTCTGGTCAAGCGATGTGGTAAGATGTTCAAGGAACGACGAACAAGAAACAGTCGACAAAAGAAATAGGTTGCTAACAACGAGCTAACTATCTTCAAGGATAAACAGATCGATACAATCATCGGTGAGTACGAGAGCACTCAGAAGAAGATGGTCGCAGAACGGAAATAGTTGCAGCAGGAATTGGAACTGAAACGGCAGGAGTTAGATCAAGAGCGGGATAAGTTTGATAGATTAGGTGAGGAACTGAAGGAAAAATACAGTCAATTATTGGCAGCTGCTGAACAAAGACATGCAGAATCGTTGGATCGGTACTGCCGAGAAGTTACTTCATTGAAGTCAGAGCCAGAACAAACGAAGCAAAATGCCGAAGCAACCGCACTCACCAATCGACTGAATCGAAAGGTACAAGAGCTTGAAAGAAAGCTGTAGACAAAGGAGCTGACATGCCATCAACAATCTCAGTACAACTAGCAACTGAAGCAGGACATGGAATCAATGAGGGAGTCTCTCACTCGAATTCGATTCTAAAAGGAGAATCTTACGTTTTAGCTTGAGAAGCTGAGGTTGAACCATCAGACGACTTACGAATATGAGCATAATTCGAATGACAGTGGGGAACTCTCAGCACAGTACACCGCAATCAAAGAGGAAAATGATAGCCTAAGGCAGCAGAACACATCTCTTCAACGTGAAAATTTCGAGTTGCAATTGAAGCACCGCAAACTGGAAGAACTCAAAAGATAGTTAGAGGATATCTACAAGGGAAGGCTCCTCGAGGAGACTCAGCAGAACGTCAAATACCGTGAGTAAAGGGGAAAATTATAGGGCGAAATCTCTCAACTTCGAATGCAAATTCGATAAAAAGCGGGCCAATAGGAAGATTCTGACGATCAACTTCAACAGGTCCTGAAGGAGCTTGTCGAAGAATACAACGATCCATTCATATCTTTGGTGTGGCAACAGTATCAACAAGAGTTGCCTCAAGCTGTCATAGAGATATCAAAAGGGCTCAAGGTTATGAGATCTCGATAAAAAGATGAGTCGAAGCGAATTCAGGAGAGCGTACAGTCAAGCGGCTTCATGGAAATTAAGGAACATAGCACAACAGTAGATATTGTACAGAGGCTCATTAGAAACGTTCAAGAGGGAAAGTCTCACCACGAGAGGGATAAACTTGCGTGGAGAACCCTATAAGAGACTCTTTCTGGTAAAATCACAAAACTGCAGGCTCAAGTCAAGAAACTAACAAATATGAAACCTTAACCACAACCCAAGCCAGCGGTTCCCACCGGCCCGTCACCCAACCTGTAGTCTAAGCTCGCTGATATGCGCAAGGAGACGGAAAAGAAAGAATTACTCAGTAAAATTGAAATTTTACAGTTCGACCTGCAAACCAAACAGGATGAACTGACCGAACTCAGAAAGGGGAAAGAGGCTGCAATTTCAGAAAGGGATCGAATGTTGGTGGAGCTGAGACGTCAGGTTGAGGAGAAGTCGAAGGAACTTCATGAGCAGTCGACGAAGATGATGTAACTACAGTCGACAACTCGAATGCCATTCCAACCCACTTCACCAACAAAATCTGACTTCTTACTCGACCAAAGCAACGATGAGTTGGATCGGCTTAATGAGGAGCTGGCAATAGCTGCTCAGAAGCTCAAGCTTGCTCAGAGTCGCACAGAGGAGTTAGAGTTCTCCAATCAACGGCTGCAAGATACTTGTGAGGAGCTGAGAATTCAGACACGGAAGCAGGCTGAGGAGATCATCAGCAAGTCAGCAAAGGTTTCGTCTTTAGAGAATATTCAACGAGAACTAACTGCTGGTCGAAAATCAGACGATTCCGATCGGCATAAACTCGAAGAGGAAGCCTAAAGTGTAAGGCAAAGACTAGTCTAGCTGCTTAAACTCCGATAGGCACTGGAAGCAAGAGAGAAATAGCTCGAGGGCAAAGTAAAATAACTTGAAGTGAGAACAAAGGAACTTGAGAAACACAACTTGTAGCTTGTAGAGATGCGACAGAAGTAGTTTGCAGAAAGAGAGAAGTTAGCCAAGATCCGAAAATCCAACGAAGAGCTGATAGAAAAGCGCCTTAACAATAAATTGGAGGAGACTGAAAGGCTCAAGTAAGAACTCAAGGCTAAACAAGAGTCAGAGACTGAGACCAAGGTGGCAGTTACCAAGCTCCAGAAGGAATTGTTCCAGATCCGCTTGGAACTCCAAGAGAAGAATGTTACAATATTCAGCCAAGTCGATTTGATTGCACTACTTCGCAGCGAGAAGTAAGGACTTGAGTGTGTTCATAATGAGTTCCGCGAAACCTACATGGAGAAGGTGAAGAAGCACAAGGGACGCTGCAAATAAGCAAATATCACCATCGACAAATTAAAGGAAAATGTGCAGTCGCTGACTCAAGAGAACTACAAGTTGGAAGACTCGCTTACAATAGCGACGGAGAAGATCTTAGCACTAGAAAACGAGAAGGCCAAGAGCTTGTCTCCTGGAGATATCGCCAATGCCATGCAAAAGATGGCCTTCTACGAAAGTCGGGTAACGGACACCTACGAATAACTCAATCGATTGATAGCTGAGAAGAATGCACAAGAACAGGAATACCTGCGTGTACTGAATGAGAATGGCATAATGAAAGCGACTGTAATTGAGTTGCAGGATGAGCAAGCCGATGCAGGTCAGCGAGCTGCATTACTGGCTCAAGAGATAGCCAGACTCAAGGCGAAGATCGGAGAGTACCAGCAAGATATCGAAGATAGGCATAAGCTGGACGAGTAGATTGAGCAGGAGTTGCTGAGGTTGAACGCTAGGAACGAATAGCTGGAGGGGCATGTATCGTACCTCTCACAGCAACTGCAACAGATGCAGTAAAACAATCAGAATGTTCAAATGGAACTGAATGAGCATTCCAACCAGTAAATCAAGCAAGTTTAGGAGCCAGTGCAGCAGCCTTTCGAAATGCCAAGACCAACCGATTAAGAGGATGAAGAAGATAGGTTTAAAGAAGTTGAAGAGGATATATTTGGCATTGCTGAAGAGCCCTATGTACCGAACCGTGGGAGCAGTGGCAGCGATCAGGTCGAC
>ERZ724508.361-NODE-361-length-32895-cov-7.216900_pt1 | contig 32895 bp, 30 predicted proteins | sample MGYA00376041_ERZ724508 | MGnify/ENA primary metagenome ERZ724508 (study PRJEB28724, sample SAMN07190887) | wastewater metagenome | isolation source: effluent of sewage treatment plant in Hong Hong | place: USA: Christiansburg, Virginia | collected 2016-03-01 ...
TTTAAGGTGGAAATTGCCTTTAAAACGGTCAACCTATATCAGGCATTGACAAGTAATAAGTAAGTTATGTGTTCTAGTCCTATTAGTTATGTTATAATAATGTTTTTTGTCTGCGTACTTATCATTAGTGCATGTGCCTCACACAAGAAAGCCGTCTATGTATTTCCTGAAGCGATGTCAAAATCAACTCAGGAGGAATATGCAAGGTTGAGTGAAAAAGGGCGGGTGTTGTATGAAATGAATTGCGCCAGTTGTCATACTAAAAAAATAAAAGGTAAAATGATTATTCCCGACTTTACCCAAGAAGAAATGGGCGCATATTCCATTCGAATAGCAAATGAAATACATGAAGATAAGGTATCTGAAACGCATGTATCGGCAGAAGAATTGACTTTAATTACCTATTTTTTTACGTTTAAAAAGAAAAATAAATAATTCAGAATTTTCAAAATATAAATCTATCCTTCGTTTATGTAGTTTTATCCCTTCGTGCATTAATTCACTCTAGATTCTTCGATAGACAATGGTATTGAATGGTTTCATTTAAAAATATCGAATGTGTGATTTTGCAGTCAAAAAGTACGTGTATTGAAATAGGCGGAATTGAATTAAATACGTAATTCATTGTCATTCTGATTAAAAAAAGGTAATATTAATTACATGAAAGAATACTTCTACAAAAAACTTTCACAATTTGACTATCAAGAATTTCATCGCACGGCTTATCAACTGATTCCTTTGTGGGTTGCATCTGTATTGGTGGGTGTGGCGGCTGTATTATATGCGAAAAGTTTTATCTATGTTGAAGAAATCAGTACAGAGTTTTTAGGCACATATCCAGAAGCTGTCTTTATTGTAACACCTTTCGCTTTCTTATTATCTTGGTTTATTGTACAGTTTTTTGCGCCTATGTCAGGCGGAAGCGGTATTCCACAAGTTATGGCTGCTGTAGAAATGGAAGGCAAATCGCCATTGAGCAAAAAATTATTGAATGTAAAAGTTTCCGTTGTAAAGGTCTTAAGTAGTCTGATTATGCTTGCAGGAGGCGGCGCAATTGGCCGAGAAGGACCTACCATACAAATATCCGCATCTATTTTTAGCTTTATGCACCATTCCTTGCCAGAAAAGTGGGAGAAGTTTAGTGCGCAATTGATGATATTAACAGGTGCTGCATCTGGCTTAGCTGCTGCTTTTAATACACCACTTGGTGGAATTGTATTTGCAATTGAAGAACTAACACGGATACAATTTTCAAAGTTTAGAACAACCTTATTTGTTGCTGTTATTATATCTGGTATGACGGCACAAGCAATGTTAGGCCCTTATTTGTATTTAGGATTTCCCAAATTACACATATCCGATTATTCGTTTTTATTGTGGGTAATACTTACAGCAATAATCTCAGGTTTTTTAGGCGGCTTGTTTGGGAATTTAATCTTAACCATTCACCAATGGAAAAAAACATTTAAAACAATGCGAAAGCACATATTGGTAGTTATTGGATTTTCACTTGTATTTGCATCTATACACTATTTTTTGAATCATTCTATAGCTGGTTCTGGTAAAAGTGTATTAGAAAATTTGTTATTTATAGATAACAAGGATGTGAGCTTTACATTGATGGTTAGTCGGTTTTTAGGTCCTATATTGAGTTTTGGAAGTGGAGGCGCTGGAGGTATCTTTGCCCCATCGTTGAGTGCTGGCGGAACGATAGGCGCATTTATTGCTTATGTTGCAGATATTGCAACAGAACATACAAATCTGTTGGTATTAGCGGGTATGGTTGGTTTTTTAACCGGCGTTACCCATTCTCCATTTACATCGGCTATTCTTGTATTAGAGATGACGGATAGGCACTCTGTTATTTTTCATCTTATGTTAGCGGGTATGTTTGCGTACTTGGTTACCATGCTTGTAAATAAAAAATCGGTTTACGAGCATTTGAAAGAAGGATATTTAAAATCCTTCATAGAAAAAGAAAAGGGAAAAGAACTGGATCCTTCCTCTTAATTTTTTGTTGGTGTAACACAAAATGGATATGTGTATATTGCACACCATTATGTGTTTTATACACATACAGTTAAAATTTACCTTTACACTATTCAAATGACTTTCTCTGAACTTGGTTTAAATAAAGAGCTGCTTCAATCGCTTGCAGAAAATAATATTTCAAAACCTACTGAAATTCAAGAAAAAGCGATTCCATTTATTCTCAATTCGCGCACAAATTTGGTTGCAGTAGCACAGACAGGGACGGGCAAAACGGCAGCTTTTGGCTTGCCTATTTTGCAGCAGATTAATCCTGCATTGCAACAGACACAAGTGTTAGTTTTGGTTCCGACGAGAGAGTTGGGGCAACAGGTAGCAAAAGACGTATTTGTTTTTTCTAGATATATCGTTCGAATTCATACGGAAGCGGTATTTGGTGGAAAGAAGATTGAAGAAAATATTAAAAAACTAGAAGTTCCGAGACATGTCTTGGTTGCTACTCCTGGACGCTTACTGGACCTGGTTTCAAGAAAGATAGTTGATTTGAGCTATTTGAAATTTTTGGTATTGGATGAAGCAGATGAAATGCTGAATATGGGTTTCGAACCCGATATTGATAAAATTGTAGGCGTTTGTAAGCCAAATGTGCGCAAGTTGTTATTCACGTCGACCTTACCTTCAGGAATCAAGCAAATTGTGCGAAAGTATATGGGTGATGCGGTGGAAGAGATTCGTATAAAGCCCCAAGAATATATAAACCGAAACATCGAGCATCAATACATTGCCTATCAATACGGATATAAATTAGAATATTTAAAAGCATTTTTGTTATCTCACCCAAAGGATAGAGGTATTATTTTTTGTCGTACACAGGCAGCAGCAAAATTGCTAGGTCAACAGCTGAAGGGCTTGTCAATACTTACGGATTCATTGTACGGAGATTTAAATCAGTATGACCGTACAAAGGTTATGGCTGCATTTAAAGAAAGAAGAATTCAAGTATTGATTGCAACGGACGTGGCGGCAAGAGGAATAGATGTACAAGATTTAAATTTCGTATTGCATTATCACTTGCCCGATAACGAAGCGCAATATGTAAACCGTAGTGGGCGTACAGCACGTGCAGGAAAAAAAGGGGATTCTATTTGTATGTTGCAAGAAGATGAAGTCTATCACAAAGACGATTTTGAAGACGCTTTGCGGATTAAGTTTGCGCCCATAAAATTAAATCCTGTTATTAATAAAGAGATAACTGAAATTATCACCTTAACAATTAATGTAGGGACGCGTCACGAACAAGATGCCGATTCCATCAAAACATTTTTAATTACAAATTCGGGTGTAAAAGACGAAGCGATACAGCATGTGCTTGTGTACCGCGCACATGCAACGTTTGAAATGGATTCAAGATATAAAGATCAATTGATGCATAACATTCATCATACGAAACATTTCCATCAGAAGATTATAATTGAAAAAAAGTCATAAGTTGGAAGTATTACGTTTTAAGAGTAGAAAATATTGAACATTCTTAATACGTAAAACATATTATTTATTACCTGAGTCATACTAATTTTTCGGATATTGCTTTTGCAATCGCATCTTCTTTATTGTTTACTTGTAGTTTCAAGTAAATATTTTTGATGTGAAATTTTATTGTATCGATTGAAAGATCCAATTGGCTTGCAATGGATTTATAGCTTTTGCCAATAACGAGAAGTTGAAGCACAAGCTTTTCTTTTTCTGAAATGGGAGAAACGCGGGCTTTTTGAAATGAGGTCGTGACCATGCGTGCTATGTTTGCGCTCATCGGTGAACCTCCAGAGATTATTTCGTCGAGGGCATCTAGTAGCTCGGTGTGGCTCGAATTTTTTGTTAAATAACCCGTAGCCCCTACGCAGAGCGCATCAAATACTCGCGCACTATTTTCGAATACGGTAATAATAATAATGTCCGTTTTAGGCAATAGGTTTTTAATGTGCTTTGTTCCTTCGATTCCACTGATGCCAGGCAGGTCTATGTCCATCAATACAATACGCGGATTTAAAGCGACAACTTTTAATAAAGCACTTTCACAATCCTCAAATGTTTCACTAACCCAATATTTTGATGTGGAATTAATTAAAATCTGAAATCCCAATCGAATATCTGGATTGTCTTCAATGATGATAATGTCGTGTTTTAGTATATTCATAATACAATATTCAGAATATAAATAAATGATTCCGCTACCACATTTGGGTAGGTAAGGGTATTTTTAGGGTAAATACAGAACCTTGTTTGTTTGTATCAATATCTAAGCCTATTTTATATTTTTCAGATCTGCGAAGCATATTGTTCAAGCCGCGTTTTTGTACCTGTATCAAATCAAATCCACATCCATTATCCGTGATTCTAAGAACAATGAATCCTTCTATAAATGCCAATTGTAATTTTACTTCATCGCATGTAGCGTGTTTAGCAGCATTCGTCATGATTTCTTTGCAAATGAATAATACCTGTCTGCCAACGATAGGGTCAATGCGCATGATTGTTTCTTCGGGGATAGAGCATTCAGATAAAAAATTAATGTTTATTTTGCTAAAGAAACTTTCGCCAAATTCACGTAAGTAAATGTATAATTCAAGCACATAGTCGTGTTTAAAATCAATGGACCAAATAAAATCTTTGGTGCCTTCATATAATTCCTTCGCATGGATATTAATACTATGCAGCATCTCTTTTGTTTCTGGTGTTGCATTTGAGTCTACATTTTGCAAGGCTATTGCTTGCGATAATATGGATATGCTCGCTAACTTATTGCCCATTTCATCGTGAAAATCTTTTGCTAACGATTGTCGAATAAGACTTAACTCCGTTGTTTTTTCTTCTAGCATATTTTCCAACGATTGAATTTTGTCTTTAGAAAGCTCTTCTATTTTTTTATTTGCAGCTGTTAAAGAGCGCGCAAACGTAATAAGTAAAGAAAGTATAAGAACGGTGACAAATGTTAATGTTAAGAAGTTATTGATGTTGCTATGCGACAGGATATATTCTTTATATCGCGCTTCTTTTTCTGGGATGGCATGTTCTATATAAAATAAGTACGTGTAAAAAATAATAGAAAATATTCCTCCAATAATGCCTACTCTGTAATCGATAAAAATTGTTTGAGAGATTAGACATACAAAAATCCAAACAACTTCCACGGAATAAATACCTCCCGTATGATAGATACTGATCATTATAGGTGGGTATGAAATTAATGCAATGAAACCAATGATGTAAATGATTTTTTGTACATATCTGCCAAGATATATGCCTGCAATAAAAAGACCTCCGAAAATTAAGTTTGTTGAATTTTTAATTGTATCCTCTGGGTAGGCAACCCAGAAGTATATAAAATAGGGTATTAGGAAGGCTCCAATAGTACACATGGCCCATGTGTATATCAATGCTTTCTTATAATCAGGATGGGAAGGATTTTGAAGCGTAGGGTGAATTAAAAATCGAAGCATATCTATTATATAACTTATTGTATCTGCAAATATAGGAATAAAATTATGGATGAATAAAGTGAATATTTTAGCATATACCTACCCGTTTCGGGTAGTAAAATAGATGTGAAATAACGATACTTTTGTGATATAATTAAAACACTATTCGGTATGAAAAAAGCATACAAAATTATTTTCTCGATCTTATTTATTTCGAGTTTCCTTTTTTCTTCTTGCAAAAAGAAAGAAGACCCAGCGCCTATTATTACTAATGCCGCACCTGCATTTATTCCACAAGCAACAACAAGTAAAACTACATTTCCAGGATATAGTACGGATTGGCGATTAACAAATATAGTACGCGATGCCGAAGGCGATTCTTGGACGGTTACTAGCGTTACAAGTTCCAATACAGCCATTGTAACAACAGGATTAGCTACAGATGCCGTTAACAACCCCGAGCAAAGTATTTTTTACTCAGGTGTAAGTCTTGGCACTGCAACGTTAAGTATTGTTGTTACAGATAGCAGAGGTGCTTCCAATACACTTACGGCAACGGTTACAGTGGTGCCTAATCCGAGTAGCTTTTAAACAAAAGGAGCGTTGTTTTATCGTAGCTATTCAAATATATGTACTGATAGCGATAGTAGGGTGGGCTTGATTTCTGTTGCATATGGTGATGGCACAGCGGTATTGTGCATTGTGCTTACCACCTCGGATGGTGCACAACGAACAATTTCTGCACAAGTAACGATTTACCCAAAAGGAGCTAAATTTGGCGGTCCCAAGTAATATTTCCATTTTTTTAACGTGCAATTGTTGTCTTGTATGTATGCTTGATACTAAACTGTCAAGCATGCGTACGTGCACGTGTCTTTTATTCAATAGACACTCTTTAAATTTTATAACAAACATAATATGAAAAAATTAATTTCCCTTACATTATTTGTAGCAGCGCTATCATTATTCATTTCTTGCAAGAAAAAAGAAGAAGACCCAACGCCTGTAGCCACAACTACTACAACACCTACTCCTCCTGCAGTTAACCAATCATCAGCTACTGCACCTTCGCTGGTGGCTGGCGTAGACACAGCCATTTTTGATTACACGGTTAACTACCGTACGGAAGGTGTATATCTTGGGTTTATAGTTACAGATCCGCAGGGTGATTCTTGGTCTATCACCAATATAACGAGCTCGAATACCAATGTTGCGACAGCTCGAATTGTTGCTAACAAAGATTTTGATTGGACGGCATTATCTGTAGGTACTACAACATTATCCGTTACGGTAGCCGATGCTACTGGAAATGCAAATATTATTTACTTTACATTAACCGTAACGTATGATGATGCACCAACTTTAAACCCTAGCATAACTACTGAATTTGATTTACCTGTAGGGTCAGAGCTTACGTGGAATTTGTCAGACAAAATAACAGATGCGCAGGGTGATGTTTGGTCCATTACGAATGTAGCAGTAAATAATGCAACGTATGCAACTGTCTCATTGGGTGCTAATACCAAAACAATAAGTGTTACAGGATTATCTGCGGGAGATGCCGTTGTGGGTATAACAGCAACAGATGCTAATAATAACAGCAATACGTATTATGCAACCGTTCATGTTATAGCAGCAGCAGCACCAATAGGCGCTACGCAGAATCCGTAATAGTTGAGCTAAACAGAGACACAACCCACCAATTTTTGGTAGTACTACAAGCCTTACGAACACCTAGTTTTACATAACAGATTTTATAAAATAATACTCATGAAAAAATTAATCGGCCTTACGCTATTTGTAGCAGCGCTATCGTTATTCACTTCTTGCAAGAAAAAAGAAGAAGACCCAACGCCTGTAGCCACAACTACTACGACTACTCCTCCTGCAGTTAACCAACCATCGACTACGGCACCTTCGCTTATTCCTGGGACCAATACAACCTTGTCTATTTACACCGGAGCTGCCAATGAAGGTTATCTGGATTTGGATAGCGATGTATTACTTGATCCGCAGGGTGATCATTGGTCCATTACAAGTGTCACGAGTTCTAATACCAATGTTGCTACTGTTGCGATTGACGGTACTCAAGCAATTTCTTATGTTGGAATAGCTGCAGGTACTGTAACCCTTACTGTTACCGTAGCCGATGTTGATGGCAATTCAAATGTAATCACATTTACCTTAACTGTAGCAAATGAACCTGTAGTTGCAAATACACCACCTACTCTAAATGCAAACGCCAATACAACCTTTAATATCCCTTCTAATCCAAATGAGACGACTTCTTGGGATTTGTCGAATGTTGTAACCGATGCAGATGGCGATAGATGGTTTGTTATTTCTGCAACGAGCTCGGATGAGAACTTATTTACCACTACTGTTGGGCCGTCAACGGTTAATTTTAGTGCTAGCGGGCAGTACACAGGAAACGGTACTGTTACAGTAACGGTTCAAGATGTACATTCAAACAGAAATACCTTTACTGCTTCTGTAACTGTTTATCAAGTTAATTATTAGGGCGACATCATTTTTTTATACGGCTCGTTTATGCAATAGAAACTTTAATAATAGATAAACTTGTATTACACATGAAAAAAATAATCAATCTTACTCTTTTTGTTGCAGCTCTTTCCATTCTTGCTTCTTGCAGAAAAGGTGCTGTTGATCCAATACCTTCTGCTACACCTGTAACAAACCAACCATCGGCTACTGCCCCTTACTTACAAGCGGGAAGCAATACGTCGCTAACCGTAAATACCGGAGGAGCTAATTCTCAGACAATGGATATGACCGATGTTGTGGTAGATCCACAAGGCGATGAATGGTCTATTACCAGTGTTTCTAGTTCAAACTCACGCATTGTAACCGTTGCAATAAGCACTTCTGATAACAAAGCATTTGTGTATACAGGCGTATATGCGGGTACAGCAACGTTGTCAATTACTATAGCAGATGCAGATGGTAATACAAATGTAATTGCATATAGTGTTGTAGCAGCGGTGCCCAATACTGCACCAACGTTAAATAATGGCATAAATACAAGTTTTCAAATAGCTGAAGGTTCTAGTTTTGATTGGGATTTGTCTGATAAAATAACAGATGTCGATGGCGATGCTTGGACAATAACAAGCGCTACTAGTGGAATTACTGCAATTGCAACGAGTACATTAACAGGTTCGAAGGAGGTGCGTATGAATGGTGTGTCAACCGGTAGAGTTTTTATAACACTTATCGCTTCTGATGAACACGGAAACACACATACGATTACAGCTACGGTAAATGTGTATACCAGCGAAATTGTTGCTGTTGAGGCTGTACAACTCCCATAATTTAGGCTGTTTTAACACGTTCAGTTCTGTGTTGTTTGAGAGTTAATCAGGCCCGCAGGACTGAACGTATGCTGTTTTTTTTATTAAATATACCCAACGTTGATGCACACTATTTCATTTAAATTCGTAGTGTAATTGGGCGATATATTTTCTTTACGTAATTTCCATACGTGCTGATAGCCTTGAATGGCATGGCGTAGCGTGTGCTTACCCATCTTTCTATTAATTTGATCCATTGCAACTTCTAGCTTTGTGCGCTTATCGTTTTGCAGGCTTTCAAACATGTTTAGTTGTACGGTTTCTTCGGGTACAATATCCATTACAATTACACCACATTTTTTATAGACATGGCCTTTTTGAAAGATGTTGCGCAAGCCTTCTGTGGCAAACTGAATGAGTGTAGATGTATTGTTTGTCGGTTCGGGTAACTTAATAAAAATGCCAAAGTATAATTGTCCAGTTTCGTTTGTAAATCGGCTTTTAGAAAGGGTTACATGCATGCTACCTGCACGCGACCCTTGCAAGCGTAGTTTCTCTGCACAACTTGCAGCATGGCTCGCAATGGCTTCTTGTATGTCGTAAAATTCTGTCTGTAGATTTCCAAAAGAACGAGAGGTGCAAATGGATTTTTTATCTGCAACATCTTCCATTTCTATACATGGAATGCCTTTTAATTCTCGTTGTGTACGTAGGCCGATCACAGAAAAGTTTTTTCGCACCCATTCTTCAGGCTGCTGTATAAACTGTTCAATGGTATCTATAAAATGCGCACGTAGTTTTTTTGTATGTTGTCTGCCAAGTCCCCATACATCATCAAACGTAGCTTGCGCCCAAGATTGATCGATCTTGTTTGGATAAATGATGTGTACGCCACCCGAACGTTTGGCAAGCTTATTCGCAAGCTTTGCAAGTGTTTTGGTAGGAGCGATGCCCACGCCTACAGGTATGCCAGTGTGTTGCTTTACTGTATTACGGAGCGTATGTCCGAGTATTTCTAAATCGGTATGTGTTTCGTTTAATAATAAAAAAGCTTCGTCTATGGAATAAATTTCAATATCAGGAACAATGGCTGCAAGTGTTGCCATTACGCGTGCGGATAAATCTCCGTATAAGGTATAGTTGGAAGAAAATGCCGTTACGTTCTTATTTCGAATCAACTCTTTTATATTAAAAAAAGGTTCGCCCATTTTAATGCCAAGTGCTTTTGCTTCATCCGAACGCGAAATAATACAGCCATCATTATTTGAAAGGACAACAACAGCCGAAGTTCGTAGATCCGGCCGGAATAGACGTTCACAAGAAACGTAGAAAGAATTACAGTCGATGAGTGCGTACATGTGAAAGCCTAAAGCCGAAGGCTTAAGGCTAAATGCCTAAAGCTTTTGCGTTTGTTAGAATGGTTTTTTGTTGAAATAGATTTGCCATCATTTTAACTTACATGCGCCGTGGCATTAGGCTTTAAGCCTTGAGCTTTTGGCTTGAATGCCTTCGGCATTTATGGTTTATGAATTACAAACGTCACTACGCCCCATACTTCAAAGTTCATGGTTTCGGTAATTTCTATGGGTTTGAAATGTTCATTTTCAGGAATGAGGTAGAGTTTGTTGTTGTATTTACTGATGCGTTTTACGGTAAATTCCCCATCAATAATAGCCACCACAACCTGATTGTTTTTAGGTTCTATGGAACGGTCTACCACTAATAAATCCCCATCATGAATGGCGGCGTTTACCATGGAATTTCCTTTTACACGCACGTAAAATGTTGCAGTTGGGTGCTGAATCAGGTATTCAAAAATGTCGATTCTATTGTCTATATAATCACCTGCTGGACTGGGGAAGCCAGCAGCTACGGCTCCATTGGCAATCGTGATTGGTGCGTGGAGTGCTTGGGGGAGTGTGTGAAATATCTGCATAAGACTTCTTTGTTCTAAATATATTAGCAATTTACTAAAAATATTGGTATATTTGTAAATGCGAAATGAATATTAGCAAATCGTGCATTCGGGCTCTATTTTGCTGAATTCTTGTGTGTTGTACTATTTCATTTATTATTTTGTAGATTTGTATACTAATTAACTATCATAGAAGGATAAAATGTCAGAGTTTTATATAAAATATAGTCCCAATCAAATATCTAAAATTGGTAATACCATAATTTATCTATCTGAAAAAATCAATTCTGTTTCCAAAACAAAACTGCTTAAGCTATTGTATATTTTAGATGAATTATCAATAAAGCGAAGCGGAATACCATTTCTGAACTTAACATATAAAGTGTGGAAATTTGGACCTGTCGATGAGAATATTTTTATTGAACTTTCATCAGCACCTACTTTATTAAAAGGATATATAAAGAGAAAAAATGATCAAGATGGTAATTGCTATATTTTACCTGATTCGAACTTTAATGATGATGAATTCTCTCAAAATGATTTAGATCTGTTGGATTATGTATTAGAAGAATTCGGTAACAAAACAGCAAAGGATTTAGTTTTGTATACCCATAGAAAGGAGTCTCCTTGGTATAATACAGCTAAAAAGAATGATGTGTTGGATTTGTTGTTAAATGAGGAAATTACGAATACGGAATACATTATAGATTTGACAGAGTTGATTCAACATGATAGTCGTAAAAAAGAAATTTATGAAGACTATTTAACATGCCATTAATTTCGATGTTTGAAGAAGGTAATATTCTTTATTTTACACCTTTTTATTTTAAAAATGGCAAGTCTGCCCCTGCTCCTAAATTTTTTATTGTTTTGAAGCATGTTGATTCGCATAGCATTTTAGCTAGTTTACCGACGAAAAAAGATTCAATTCCGTCAGAGCATACCATACAAGACGGGTGTGTCGAATTGCCTGAAATAAATTTTAATTGTTTTGTGATTTCAAATAAAATTGAAGTGACAACTTGTGGTAAAAAATTTGATTTGCCTACTCATATTTATGGATATCAAATAGATACTCATGAGGTCACTTTGATGAAAGAGATCTATCCATTGGAAGGGACGGATTATATTGTTTGGGGAAAGATGAAGAGTGCTCTTTTTAATGAATTAATACGTTGCATTAAAAAATCAAAAGCAGTTCCTAAAAAGTATATTAGAATTCTGAATTCAGAATTCTAATATACTTTTACTAAAATATTATCGTTCTGTTCCCGCTCACATATACTTTTTGATCCAATACTAATTGCAAGGCTTTCGATAATACCAATTTTTCGACGTCTTTACCTGCAGCAGCCATTTTTACTGGGCTTAAGGTATGATCTATTGGAATGACTTCTTGGTGAATGATTGGTCCTTCGTCTAGGTCCTGATTTACAAAATGTGCCGTAGCACCAATGATTTTCACCCCACGTTCATACGCCTGTCTATAAGGGTTTGCTCCCTTAAATGCAGGTAAAAAACTATGATGAATATTGATCATACGTGATGGGTAATGCGACGTGAAATCATCGCTTAAAATACGCATAAACTTTGCAAGCACGATGTAGTCAGGGTTGTATTGCTTGAGACAAGAAAGCAATTCCGCTTCGTGTGTTTCTCTGCTTTTATTTTCGTGGGAAATAAAATGATAGGGTATATGAAATTTCTCTGTGTAAGCCTTTAAATGCTCGTGGTTACCGATGACTGCAACGATATGCGCTTTTAAATTTCCGAAATAATATTTGCTGATTAATTCGGTTAAGCAATGCTCTTCCTTGGTAACCATAATCACTATTTTCTTTAATTCACCTGTGCTGATTGATAGACTATGGTCTGTAGGTAAAACTGCAGCTAATGCAGATTTTAAAACAGATGGATCAACATCGCCTTCTACAACCGTACGCATGTAAAATCGATTAAGTTGTTTTTCAACAAATTCTCTATTTCGAGTGATATTTAGGTTCAAACCAGCTAATACGCCCGTAATTTTATGAATTAGACCTTTTTGATCTTCGCAATCAATAATAATAATCATGATATGTTGTTCTCTCGCTTCTTTGTATCTGTTGTAAAACTACTATTATTTTGTCCATTACACCACTCTTTTGCTATTTCACAGTTCTATTTATGAAAGTTTTACAGGTGTATTTTTCAGTTTGTAGTTGAGTCTTTTTAATCAAATATGAATGGATTTTAATAAGCGTATTTTTTTGCGACGTTTGTATCTATTTATAATACAATATATTGCGATTTTATGTTTGTTTTGACTAGAAAGTAGAATGTATGTAGGAACTAAAATGAATGGTAAAAATAGATTTTTTACACTCTAAGTATTTTTTTTTCAAGGTATTGGAAAGAAACTTATTGGATAAAAAAAGGGTTATTACTTTGTATAAATTTAATTTTGAATTACATTTGCTGAAGAATTATTAAGGTTAAATGCAAAAGTCTAACTACATATTGTTTCTTTCTACCCCGAATCCTTTTGGGGCGGTTAGCTTATTTTCTGCACTGAACCAACCGAGGCCCTAGGCCGACGTACACTTAAGTATCTCATGCGGATACTTCTTTTCAAACCACATAGCCCTTAAACCGGCTTCATCACACACATTTCACAGTTTCTACAGTATTAATCAATCTACAATACTGATTCTCCTTCGGGAATTTATTTGTATTGTAGTATTTATTTTGGAATGAATAAACTAAGCGTATCTGATATTAAGGTATTGGTTGCAGGCCCTCAACATAAACATTTAGCGGATGCTATTGTGGATGAAATGGCCGAGAGTGCAAAAGCGCGTGGAACAGGTATTGCAAAACGTAGCCCCGATTATATCCGTCAAAAGATGGATGAAGGGAAGGCTATTATTGCCATTACAAAGTCCGGCGAATTTGCAGGTTTTTGTTATATTGAGTCATGGAGTCATGGGAAATATGTAGCAAACTCAGGTTTGATTGTATCCCCTGACTTTCGTAAGTATGGCTTGGCGACAAAAATTAAAGAGAAAGCATTTGAGTTGTCGCGCAAAAAGTTTCCTGATGCAAAACTGTTTGGATTAACAACCTCTGCGGCTGTGATGAAAATCAATTCAGAGTTGGGATATCGTCCTGCGCACTATAGTGAACTCACCGATGATGACACATTCTGGCAAGGATGTGCAAGCTGCGTTAATTACGAAATATTGAAAAGTAAAGATCGTAAGATGTGCTTGTGTACGGCAATGGTATATGATCCCGAAGAAAAGAAAAAGAAGAAGTGGGATTTTATTACCGACTCAAAACTTTGGGAAAGATGGCAGCGCATTAAAAACCATAAGTTGCTGAAAGCTTTTGGTAAAGGTGGTGGCAAGGTTATGTCCTTTCTAGGACTCGCGTAATGCCTAACGCAGAAAGCTTAAGGCTTTGCGTCTCTTAATAATTGACTTATCAGATCTATTCTTAAATAAACGAAAGGGAATTTGCTTTAGGCCTTCAGCTTTACGCTTTTCTCAAAAATAAAACTATAACCGCTGAAGATCCTTAGGCTTTAAGCCTTCAGCATTACGCATAAATAACAATGAAAAAGAAAGTAGTATTGGCCTTCAGTGGCGGATTGGACACAACATATTGCGCAAAGTATTTAACAGAAGATTTAGGGTATGAATTGCATACGGCCATTGTGAATACAGGTGGATTCTCTAAAGAAGAGTTAATTGATATCGAAAAGAAAGCGTACGAATTGGGTGTTACTTCTCATACTACACTGGATATCATTGAAAAATATTATGCAGAATGTGTGAAGTACATGGTATACGGCAATATTCTTCGTAACAATACCTATCCACTTTCTGTAAGTGCTGAACGCGTATTTCAAGCAATGGCAATTGCAGAACATGCAAAGAAAGTTGGTGCTACTGCAGTGGCGCACGGTTCTACAGGTGCTGGCAACGATCAAGTTCGTTTTGATGTCGTATTCATGATTATGAATCCGGGTATCGAAATCATCACACCTATTCGCGATATGAAATTATCCCGCGATCAAGAAATTGAATACTTGAAGAAAAAAGGTGTGGTGCGTGATTGGAGCAAAGCTGCATACTCCATCAACGTTGGTATTTGGGGTACAAGTGTAGGTGGCAAAGAAACATTGACATCGAATAAAACACTTCCTGAAAGTGCTTTCCCTACACAGGTTACAAAAACAGGTGAAGAAGAAATTGAATTGGAATTTGAAAAAGGACAATTGGTTGGTTTGAATGGCAAACGCATGAAATCAACAGATGCAATTGTAGCCTTAAATAAACTTGTAGCACCATACGGTATTGGTCGTGATATTCACGTGGGTGATACCATCATTGGTATCAAAGGGCGTGTAGGCTTTGAAGCTGCTGCTCCGATGGTAATTATTAAAGCGCACCATACCTTAGAAAAACATACGCTTACCAAATGGCAGATGTATTGGAAAGAGCAATTGGGCAACTGGTACGGAAACTTTGTACACGAAGGTCAATTCCTTGAACCGGTAATGAGGAACATTGAAACATTCTTAGAAGACACACAAGTGAATGTTACGGGTAAAGTGAAGGTATTTGCTGCACCGTATCGTTTCCACGTAATCGGTATTGAATCCGCACACGATTTGATGTCTGACAAGTTTGGTAAATACGGAGAAGAAAACAATGCATGGTCTGGTGATGATGTAAAAGGCTTCTCTAAAATATTCGGTAATCAAACAATGATTTACCACAGAGTGAATGAGGATTTGAAAGGCTAAAAGCAGAAGGCGTAAAGCTTAATGCTTGTCTTCTCAATTTTAGTTATTCGCTTTAAGCAACGAAATTATGAGTACAAAAATAAAAATAGGCATCGTAGGCGGTGCAGGATATACAGGCGGTGAGTTGTTGCGCATTTTGGTAAATCACCCGAATGCGGATATTGTATTTGTGCATAGCAATAGCAATGCAGGTAATCCAATTTATAAGGTTCATACAGATTTAATTGGGAGCACAGATCTAGTGTTCAGCAGTGAATTAAGCAGTGCCATTGATGTATTGTTTTTGTGTGTTGGACATGGAGATGCTTCCAAATTTTTAGATGCGAATCCAATTGAATCGCATATAAAGATTATTGACTTAAGTCAAGATTTTAGAATTGAAAAAGAAGGAAATGATTTTGTTTATGGTTTGCCTGAATTGCAACGTGATAAAATTAAGAACGCTAAAAATATTGCAAACCCAGGTTGTTTTGCAACATGTATTCAATTAGGTTTATTGCCTTTGGCTGCAAATAAGGTATTGGAAAGTGATATACATGTATCTGGGATAACAGGTTCGACGGGGGCTGGACAATCGTTATCTCAAACATCTCATTTCAGTTGGAGAAACAATAACATGTCTGTGTACAAGGCATTGAATCACCAACATCTAAAAGAGATTGGTCAGACATTAAAAAGTTTGCAGGCTTCTTTAGATAAAGAAATGCACTTTATTCCATATCGTGGCGACTTTACGCGTGGTATCATCGCAACGATGTATACCCCATGCCCATGGACGTTGGAAGAAGCAAAAGAAAAATACAAAGCGTATTATGCAGCGCATCCATTTACACATGTTATGGATGAGAACATCGATTTGAAACAAGTCGTGAACACAAACAATTGCTTGCTATATCTTGAAAAACACGGCGATCAATTAATGATTGTCAGCATCATTGATAATTTATTGAAAGGTGCTTCAGGTCACGCTGTTCAAAATATGAATTTGATGTTTGGCTTGGAAGAAACGGCGGGGCTACGCTTAAAAGCTGGAAGCTTTTAAGCAAATTCCAAATCACAAAAAACAAATTCCAAACGGATCAAGATCGGATTCTAAAAAATTCCAAAGGGAATAGAATTGCTGGGGCAATGTTTCCGATGGTCATAAAACGTAATATGTATTACTTAAAACTTTTCAGTAGCTATGGAAAAGAGTATGAATCTGGAAGAGTGAACCTTCCAGTTTGCAAAGGATGTTTGCACGCATTGTAAAAAGACTGAAAAGAAATTAGAGAATATTGATTATATCAAACAAGTCATTCGTTCTTCAGCTTCTGTAGGTGCTAATTATATTGAAGTGAATGAATCGCTAAGTAGAAAGGATGCATTAATGCGAGCGCGTATCAGTAGGAAAGAGGCGAAAGAAACAATATACTGGTTTCGGTTATTGCATGAAACAAATAGTTCTGATACACTTCAATTGATAAATGAAGCAGAGCAGCTTAAAAGAATACTGAGCTCAATAATTATAAAACTAAATACTTGAAAGAATTTCTTTTCATTATTTTGAAATAAATAAAATTAAAACAAATAATTCCATTGCAGCAATCCGATTCCGTTTGGAATTTGTTTTTTGTTTTTTGGAATTTTGTTTGCTAATCATAAAAACTAACAACATGCGTTTATTCGATGTTTACCCATTAATCCCAATCGAACCTGTAAAAGCATTAGGGTCCCGCCTTTGGGATGCTGCAGGTACGGAGTATTTAGATTTGTATGGCGGTCACGCTGTAATTTCTATTGGTCATTCACATCCGTATTATGTTCAAAAAATTACAGATCAATTAAATAAAATCGGTTTCTATTCAAACTCCGTTATTATTTCTTTGCAACAAGAATTGGCGGATAAGTTGGGTGCTTTGAGTGGTCACGATGATTATCAATTGTTCTTATGTAACTCGGGTGCAGAAGCAAATGAAAATGCTTTGAAGCTTGCTTCGTTTCATAATGGAAAGAAAAAGATTGTTGCTTTTAAAAAAGGGTTTCATGGAAGAACGTCCTTAGCCGTTGCGGCAACGGATAATCCATCTATCGTTGCACCCGTAAATGAAACAGATAATATTATTTTCTTGCCTTGGAATGATGAAGTTGCGTTAGAAGCAACATTCAAATTAAATGGCGATCAAATTTGTGCGGTTATTACAGAAGGCATACAAGGTGTTGGTGGTATTCACGAAGCATCTGTTTCTATGTTGAGAAAGATTCGCGAAATGTGCGATACATACAATTCGGTATACATCGCAGACTCTGTTCAGTGTGGTTACGGACGTAGTGGTAAATTCTATTCGCATGATTTTGCAGGTGTGTCTGCAGACATTTATTCCATGGCAAAAGGAATGGGTAATGGCTTTCCGATTGGTGCGATTAGCATTGCGCCACATTTAAAAGCCAAGCATGGCTTATTGGGTACTACATTTGGTGGCAACCATTTAGCCTGTGCTGCAGCGATTGCGGTGTTGGATGTAATCAAACAAGAAAATTTAATTGAACATACGGCTCAAATAGGTAATTATATTATCGAGCAAGCACGGAAGTTGCAAGGTGTGAAAGAAGTTCGTGGAAGAGGATTGATGATTGGGATTGAACTTGAAATTGCTGCTGCAGATGTTCGCAATACCTTGTTAAGCGAATACAAAATGTTTACAGGTTCTTCTTCAGATAAATTTACCATTCGTATTTTACCTGCATTGAATTTGAAAAAAGCAGATGCAGATGCGTTCTTGAGTGCATTGAAAGCGGTACTTCAGAAAGATTTATCGCTTAAAGCGTAAGGCCTAAAGCATTAAGCATATAAAAAATGAAAAACCTACTTATAATTTTAATTGCATCTTTCTTAGTACTTGCTTGTGAGCCTTCTGCTCAACAATGTGGTGGAGTAGAAGCAAGTCATATTTTGATAATGGCTTCAAGCCCTGAAGAATTAGTTGCAGCGCAAGATACTGCCGATGTAATTATTGCAAAACTTCAAAAAGGAGAGTCGTTTGAAAAGCTAGCTGCTCATTATGGTTCCGATGGAACCAAAGATAAAGGTGGTCATTTAGGCTGGTTCACACGTGGCGCAATGGTTCAACCATTTGAAGATTCTTGTTTTAGTGTGGCTGTTAACAAACCAACAACTGTTAAAACACAATTCGGTGTACATGTTATCAATGTGAATGAAAAAAGTCCTTCTTGTAAATAAGGCATTAGGCTTTAAGAAAGAATTGACAATTAGTATTAGTTAAAATAAGAGTTACACAAATAAATATTCTTGCTTTGGGCTTTAAGCCTTAAGCATTCCGCTTTAAGCCTTATGAAAAATTTCATTTCTGTAAAAGACGTTGACGATATTCCTGCTTTAGTGAAAGAAGCATTGGAGCTTAAAAAAAATCCTTATGGATTTAAAAAGCTTGGCGAGAATAAGACCATTGGTTTGATTTTTTTAAATCCAAGTTTGCGCACGCGTATCAGTACACAAAAGGCTGCAAAGAATTTGGGCATGGATACGATTGTGATGAATATGGATAAAGAAGGCTGGGCATTAGAAACCCAAGATGGCGTAATCATGAATCACAACACCGTGGAACACATTCGTGAAGCTGCAGCGGTTATGGGTCAGTATTGCGATATCATTGGTGTGCGTTCGTTTCCACGTTTAGTAGATAAGAACGAAGACTACTCGGAAGACTTTTTTAAAAAATTCATGAAGTATGCAGGTGTTCCGATTGTTAGTTTAGAAAGTGCAACACTGCACCCCTTACAATCTCTTGCAGATTTGGTAACGATTGAAGAAACAAAAACAAAAGCACGTCCGAAAGTTGTATTGACTTGGGCTCCACATATTAAATCTTTGCCGCAAGCAGTTGCCAATTCATTCGCAGAATGGATGACTAAGGCTGATGTGGAATTTGTGATAACACACCCTGAAGGGTATGACCTTGCAAAAGAATTTACAGGTGATGCACGTATTGAATACAATCAAGATAAAGCATTAGAAGGTGCTGATTATGTATATGTAAAGAACTGGTCTTCGTATGAAGATTATGGTAAAGTACATTCTATGGATAGTCATTGGATGATGACTAATGAAAAATTAAAGTTAACAAACGATGCAAAAGTGATGCACTGTTTGCCTGTTCGTCGTGGCATTGAGTTGGCCGACGAAATTTTGGATGGTCCAAATTCATTGGTTATTCAAGAAGCGGGTAATAGAGTGTGGGCGGCGCAGGCGGTGCTGAAGCGGATGCTTGAGGATTTAAGTTTTAAGTAATAAGTTCTACGTTTTAAGAGGGAGATATCTTAAAACGTAATACGTATTAAGTTCTAAGAAGGGGGCTTCGAACTTAGTAAGATTAAGAGTGTAATTAATATTCATTTATGTGACTAGTAATAGGTATTTCTTAAAACTTAGAACTTAACACATAAAACTTTTCGCTAGCTATGCAAGATTACAAAAAATTAAATGTTGGGATAAAAGTCATACGTTAACATTAAATGTTTATTGTCAAACAAAACTATTTCCTAAAGAGGAATTATTTAGTTTGACAAATCAGATCAGAAGATCATCTGTATCCATTGCTGCAAATATTGCAGAAGGGTGTGGTAAATCTTTACAAAGAGATTGTAAGCGGTTTTTTGAAATTGCATTAGGCTCTGCAAATGAAACTGAATATTATATCATATTGTCAAAAGACTTAACGTATTTAAAAGAAGAAATATACAAAGAGTTGTTCTCTCAAATAAATGAAGTTAAAGCAATGTTGATTGGTTTAATTAAAAAGCAACTGTTAAATATCGAATCTTAAAACTTGATAAAGTAGCATCTTCTAAGGCTTAAAATTTTAAGAATATAATTAAACAATAGAAGTTTAGTAGGAGTCTTTTAATTTGAGAGGAAGAATAATTAAATCAATATTAATTAATCTAATATTAAAAGTGAATGTTAAGTATCGAGTCTTAAAACTTATTACTTAAAACTTATTACTTAAATGCAAAAACTATACATCATAAAAGTCGGCGGCAACATCATCGACAATCCGGAAGCACTAAACAGCTTCTTGAAAGATTTTGCTTCGTTGAAAGAAAATAAAATACTGGTGCATGGTGGCGGTAAAGTAGCTACCGAAATCAGTAAGGGTTTAGGAATCGAAGCGCAGATGGTAGATGGCAGAAGAATCACCGATGCTGAAACGCTTAAGATTGTAACCATGGTATATGGTGGTTTGATCAATAAAAACCTCGTTGCAAAACTTCAAGCGAATAATTGTAATGCAATTGGTTTAACGGGTGCAGACGCAAACATCATGCTATCGGATAAACGACCATTCAAGAATGGAATTGATTACGGCTTTGTAGGCGATGTGAAGAAAGTGAAAAGTCAACCATTGGTTCATTTGTTATCTCAAGATATCACGCCTGTTGTAGCACCCTTAACCCACGATGGAAATGGTAACATGCTAAATACAAATGCCGATACCGTTGCCTCTGAGTTGGCTGTTGCTTTGTCGGAGAACTTTGTCGTAAATCTTGTATATTGTTTTGAATTGAAAGGTGTGTTGAGCGACTTTGAAGATAAAGATTCAGTTATCAATGAAATCAATCCTACAACCTACGAAGAATTAAAATCAAGCGGAGTAATCAACAAAGGAATGATTCCGAAATTGGATAACTCCTTTGCTGCAATTACTGCAGGTGTTTCTTCCGTGATTATTTGTCAGGCCGAATCACTTGTAGAATTAATAAATGATAAAAAAGCAGTCGGAACAAAATTGGTTTCGGAATAGGTGCCAGTTACGAGGTACTAGTTGCTAGGCAATAGAACATAAATATAAAAGTAGAATTTATACATTAAGTAGGGTAGTTGGTAGATACTTCTAATAACTAGCACCTAGAAACTGGAAACTAAAAATGTTACAGACATTACAAAAAGACGCCATTGAATTATTGAAGACCTTAATCAAAACAGAGTCGTTCAGTAAAGAAGAACACAATACGGCAGAAATTTTAAATACGTTTATGGTTGAGCGTGGTGTTGAAACCATCCGCGAAAAGAACAACGTTTGGGCATTTAACAAACACTTCGATAAAAGTAAACCTACTATTTTATTAAACTCACATCACGATACAGTTAAGCCAAACCCTGGTTATACAAACGACCCATACGATCCGATTGTAAAAGATGGTAAATTGTTTGGTTTAGGTAGCAACGATGCAGGTGGATGCTTGGTTTCATTGATTGCAACCTTTCTGCATTTTTATACTGTTGAAAATTTAAAATATAATTTTTGCATTGCAGCTACTGCAGAAGAAGAAATTTCAGGCTTCGATGGCTTGGAATTAATCTATCCCAAATTAGGTCCGATTGATTTTGCAATCGTTGGCGAACCAACATTAATGGATATTGCTGTTGCAGAAAAAGGCTTAATGGTAGTTGATTGTGTTGCTGTTGGTAAAGCAGGACACGCTGCACGTGAAGAAGGTGAGAATGCAATTTACATTGCTTTAAAAGATATCGATTGGATTCGCAATTATAAATTCGAACGTGTGTCTCCGCACTTGGGACCAATGAAAATGTCTGTTACAATTATTAATGCAGGTTATCAGCACAATGTTGTTCCTGAAAAATGTCATTTCACCATTGATGTGCGCATTACGGAAGAATATAAAAACGAAGAAGTACTGAAAATTATTGAAGATAATATTCAATCTGTTGTTAATCCTCGTTCGGTTCGTTTGCGTCCATCGTTTATAGATCCCGATCATGCATTGGTGCATGCCGCAGTTACACATGGTGCAAAAACATACGGTTCCCCAACTACATCCGATCAAGCATTGATTCCAGTTCCTTCTGTTAAGATGGGCCCAGGCAACTCTGCTCGTTCACACTCAGCAAATGAATTTGTTTGGTTGATTGAAGTGGAAGAAGGAATTGAAAAATATATTAAAGTATTGTCAGAAATAGTTTTGTAAAGTTTTAAGTTCTATGTGTTAAGTTTTAAGATGAAAATCTGCTTAGCGCTTCTACTCTTAAAACTTATAACTTAAAACGTATTACTTATTATGAAATTGTGGCAAAAAGATACCGAAGTAAATAAAGACATTGAGCGTTTCACTGTTGGGAAAGACCGTGAGATGGATTTGTTTTTAGCTCCGTTTGATGTACTGGGTTCGATGGCGCACATCACCATGTTAGAGAGCATCGGTTTGATTGGCAAAGAAGAACTTCCTGTATTGTTGAACGAACTTCGTAACATCTATACTGAAATCGAAGCGGGTAATTTTATCATTGAAGAAGGCGTTGAAGATGTACACTCGCAAGTGGAAATGATATTAACCAGTCGCCTTGGCGATTTGGGTAAAAAAATTCACAGCGGACGTTCTCGTAACGATCAAGTTTTAGTAGACCTGAAATTGTTTACCCGTCATGCCATTCGAGAAACGGTTGATAATACAAAAGAATTATTTGAGACCTTGATTTCTCAAAGTGAAAAATATAAGTCTGTAATCATACCGGGTTATACGCATTTGCAAATTGCCATGCCATCATCCTTTGGCTTGTGGTTTGGAGCCTATGCAGAAAGCTTAGCAGACGACATGCACATGATGTTGGCAGGTTACCGCATCAGCAATAAGAATCCATTGGGTTCTGCAGCGGGTTACGGATCATCTTTTCCCTTGAACCGCACCATGACAACAAACTTGTTGGGCTTTGCAGAAATGAACCACAATGTGGTGTATGCGCAAATGGGTCGTGGTAAAACAGAAAAAAATGTGACTGCTGCACTTGCATCTATCGCTGCTACCATTGGTCGTATGTCGATGGATGTATGCTTGTATATGAATCAGAATTTTGATTTCATGACCTTGCCAGATGAGTTGACAACAGGGTCAAGCATTATGCCGCATAAGAAAAACCCGGATGTGTTTGAATTGATACGTGCACGTTGCAATCGTTTGCAAGCATTGCCAAATGAGATATCTATGATTATGGCAAATTTGCCATCGGGATATCACCGCGACATGCAATTAATTAAAGAAAATTTTATTCCTGCATTTCAAGATATAAACGATTGTTTGCGCATTGCAAACTTTATGTTGAAACAAGTGAAGGTAAAAGAGAATATTGTTAAAGACCCGAAGTACTTATACATGTATAGTGTAGAAGTGGTAAATAATATGGTGTTAGATGGCATGCCTTTCCGTGATGCGTATAAAAAAGTTGGAGGTATGATTGAAGATAAAACCTTCACTGCCCTCGATACGATTAATCATACGCATGAAGGGAGTATTGGTAATTTAATGCACAAAGAAATTAAGGCTTCCATGCAAAAAGTTTTGGATGCATTTGAGTTTGAAAAGGTGGATGGCGCGATTGAGAACTTGTTACTGAAATAGCTTTCAAACTAGGTTCATGTAATGTGTAGTATATCTAAGATTATGGTTTATGCTACACATTAAACCATAATCTTAGATATACTATGAAATTATCAATACGTACCCTCAATCTTGTTTTTTCGATCTCACTGCTTTTGTTGATTTCGGCATTTATATATTCATACTTAAATATTCAAGGACTAAGAGCTGCTAACCAATCGGTTATCCATACCAATGCCGTTATTCTACGTTTAGAAAGTATCTACTCAAATGTTAAAAATAATGAGTCTGGTGTTAGGGGGTATGTTTTAACCAAAGACGCGTCACATATTTCGCAACAAGGGAGAGTTATTAGTGAAATCAAGATGGAATTAAATAAACTTGATTCACTTACCGCAGATAATCCACGGCAACAAATTTATGTTGACACATTACGTAAAATGTTAAATGACCGTTTTTTTTTATTCAATGGCTTAATTAATCTTGCGAATAACGATGCCGATGAAGAGTCGATTCTTTCTATGTTGGCACAGGGTAAAACGTCGACCGACCATATCAATGTGATTGTTCAAATCATGAAACAAAACGAAGAAGTATTGTTAACACTTCGGAATCAAAAGATGGAAGAATTAAATAGAAATGCACCGCTCACAATTCTATCTTCTGGTATTCTTGGTTTTTTTGTTTTAGTGCTATCATATATATTTATTTTGCGTCATTTACGCGTTAGAAATAGAATTTCAAATGAATTGAAATCAAAAAATACCTTATTGGAATATGTCCAACAAATAACCCAGATGGGCAGCTTTGAATATAACATTCATACGAATACATTGACATGGTCAAATGAAATGTATACTATTTTTGAAATGAATAAAAATACTTCTCCTCAACTAGATTTTATTGATACGCTTATTGTGGATGAATCAAAAACGATTCATGGAGCCAGAAAGAGAAAATTTGAACTTGGTGGTAATTATTCCGAAGAATTTAAAATCCGGACAGCAAGCGGGAAAGAAAAGATTCTTCTTTCAAATGGGTATAGCATAAATAAGAATGGTGTAATCGTTGTTTATGGTGCGATCATTGATATTACAGCCCTTAAAAAGGCTGAGTTGACTGCATTGGAGCAGCAACAAGAGATGAAGCTTGCAAAAGAGAAAGCTGAAAGTGCCAGCCAATTTAAAACAAGATTTTTATCTAACATGAGTCATGAAATTCGGACACCTATAAACGCTATTTTAGGTTTTTCTCGAATTTTATCCACGCAAGAAGTAACATTACAGCAAAAGGAATTATTGAAAAATATAACAATATCGGGAGAATTGTTATTAAAGCTTATCGGTAATATTTTAGATATCAGTAAAATTGAAGAAGGTAAAGTTTTGATCGAACGTAAAATCTTTCATTTTAAAGAAAATATTCGATCTGTCTTAAGTCCCTTTAATTATGCTGCATCGGAAAAAGGCTTGGGCTTTAGTTTGCTAATTGATGAACAGATTCCGAACTACGTATTGGGTGATGCTCCTAGAGTTACTCAAGTATTGGTAAACCTCATTGGTAATGCATTGAAATTTACAAAACAAGGGAAAATATCTGTTAAGATTGAATTGCAAAAGAAAGTTGACGAAATTATTTACATAGATTTTTCTGTAAGTGATACGGGTATAGGAATTGAAAAAGAAAAACAACATCTTGTTTTTGAAAGTTTTACGCAAGCAAACGAATCTATTTCTACTACTTATGGTGGTACAGGTTTGGGCTTGGCAATTGTTGACGAAGTAGTTTCCTTGATGGGTGGAAAAATTGTTGTTCAAAGTCCTTTATATACTGACGACAATGCAAATGGATATGGAACAGCATTTTTATTTACGCTTCCATTTACGATAAGCTTGGATGTAAAAAGCGAGCCAGCAAATGATAAGCAGATACAACAGTTTTCAAGAGGCGTGCATGTTTTATTAGCAGATGACAATGAAATGAATCGCAAGCTCGGAGCCTATACTTTACAAGCCTTGGGCTGCACATTCGATATTGTTGAAAATGGTTTAGAAGCGGTGCAAAAAGTTTCAACCAACAAGTATGATATTATTTTAATGGACATGCAAATGCCTATTTGTGATGGCTTGTCGGCAACACGTCAAATAAGAGCAACGAATACGATTGTTCCAATTATTGGTTTGACTGCAAATGTCTTTCAAGAAGATATTGATGCGTGCCTCAATGCTGGTATGGATGCACACTTAGGGAAACCGTATACTGATATAGATTTGTATTTGCTTATTGATACCTGGGTTTTTCAATCGACTAAAACGATACCCGTTTATTCAGGGTCTTATTGCCAGTATACATTTGTAGAAAATTTAGCAAAACGTGATATTAAATTCTATAAAGATTTTTTAGAAATGCTTTACGTGCAAAATAACACGCTTTCAGAAAAAATAGAACTTGCATTTTCGAATTCCGATTTTGCAGATATGGCATTTCAACTCCATCAATACAAGTCTTGCGTGCGTATGTTGGAAGTAGATAAGCAGAGTGTTTTGATATCAGAGCTTGAGCGGATCATAACACATACACCTTCTGAAATGCACGTTATGGGCATATCCTTACTCCAAGAATTAATGCGTATTGGGGCAATTATTTCAGAAGAAATTCAACATAAAATATCAATACTTTAATAACCGTATGGAACTTTTAAAAGGTTTATTCAGACATTACAAAGGCAATGAATACGAAGTAATCGGAGTTGCCAAACACAGTGAAACCGAAGAAGAACTTGTTGTATATGTGTCGCTAAAGAACCCAGAACAGCTGTGGGTACGTCCATTAACGATGTTTTGTGAGACAATAGAATTGAATGGGGTAATCGTAAATCGATTTCAAAAAATATAAAAAGATATCTGCGTTATAGAATTATTATATTGAAATAGTAACGGCAACCTTTTTATCAAAGATTGCCGTTACTATTTATGCCAATAAAATTATCTTTTTAAGATAGGATAGAAATGCATTGCATTTTTCAAGCAATCAATCTTTCCGATATTTTAATTGAAGCCCAAGCATAAAGTTGCGCAACACTTGATCTTTACACGGTCTGAATTGAGATTGTGTTGGGCTTCTAAAAAAGGCACTTAATTCGTGTTTGCTAAACCGAAAGCCAGCCAAATCTAATACTTCTAAGATATCATCATCTTGAAAGTTAAGTGCAATTTTTAATTTTCTGAAAATGATGTTGTTGTTCAAACTTTTTTCGTTGATAGGTGCTTGTCCATCTTTCTTTCCACGTTTATCAATGATAAATCCATTCAGAAAACAGGCAAAATCTTTATCTAGTAATTGAATAAAACTTGGATCATCTTCTTTTTTCATCCAATCACTCACAGCAGCACGCGTTACTTCTGCATCTGCAAGTGCAAATAATTCAATCATTTTATCATCACTAAAGTCGAATGTATACCTAAGCTTGCGTAAAATATCGTTGTTGTTCATTTTGTATTATAATATATAATTCTCTCGTAAAGATACGAAGGATTTTACGAAGGCAAGTTGCCTTTTACATCACGTTTGTATAAAGCCTTAACAATATTTACATCCCCTTCTGAAAAGTCGAAGGTCGATAGGTCTTTCGCAGGTACCCATTTGAATGCTGCATGTTCATTCAAAATCAGTACGCCGCCTTTTATAGCAACTTCTATAGGCGTTAACTTTAATGTGAAGGTTGGATAGTCGTGCAAGTAATATGGATATTCTTGAATCACTTCCACATCGATATCAAATTCTTCTTTTATTTCGCGTATAATGGCATTCGAATTTGTTTCACCTTGTTCTACTTTCCCTCCAGGAAACTCCCACTTTAAAGGCATTTTCATGGTAGCGCTCCGTTGTGCTATGAAATAGTTGTCGTCATCTTTGATAACGGCACAAACAACAGCAATGGTTGGCAAATCGCTCATATCTTGTACTTTTGGTGTAATCCATTTATACGTATAAAAGACGCTTAAGATTTAATATTCAAATTTTTTCAAAATAGATTCTGCCATTGCTAAATCTTCGGGTGTTGTAATTTTAATGTTATCGTAGGATCCTTCAATCAACTCAACAGCATATCCTGCGGCTTCTGACACGCTTGCATCGTCAGTAAAATCCATATGTTGTGCTTTATGAAATGCATCACGTATTTGTTGAATCTGAAACGTTTGAGGTGTTTGAACGATCTTGTATTTAGTTCTATCCACCGATTTATTTTCGGTGCCATGTATTAATCGAATAGAATCTTTTAATTCTACAGCCGCAACTGCGTTTCCTTTTTTTTCTGCTATAGAATATGACTCTTCAATAACGCGCTTGCTTATAAAGGGGCGTACACCGTCATGTATTGCAACTAAGCCAGACGTTTCGCCAATACTATTTAATCCGTTGCGCACAGATTGAAACCGATTATTTCCTCCAGAAACAATTACGTGCGGAATCGAAAAAGAGTACTTTTCGCAGAGTTGATGCCATCGTTCTATTTGCTCTTCAGGCAAAACCAAAATGATGTTTACTTTTTCAGTACTTGTGAAAAAACGTTTGATGGTATGCATAAGAATAGGTGCATTTCCAATAGGTAGAAATTGCTTCGGTGTATCCGAACCCATTCTTGACCCTGAGCCTCCCGCAACGATTAGTGCATATCTGTTCATTCTTTCTGTATTAATAATATATATGTGTTAAGATTGAATTTTATTTCGAAAGTTCAAAGCCTATGGTTAAATTCCAAATAACAAAAAACAAATTTCAAACTACTGGAAATAACTAAGGTTGAAATTTAATCCATGATAATTCCATGATTATGAAGCATGCCACTAGGTTTATTTTTTATCTAAAGCCGTTTGGAATTTGCTTTTTGTTATTTGGAATTTCCTCTTAAACAACAGTTTCTGCCAAAATATAGCGTTATTGTGTCAATCTGTCAGAAAATATGTCATAAATTAGCCTTGGCACATGTATTGCCATTTGGTCTGTACAAAGATTGAAAAATTTCAAAAAAACAGAATAATAATAGATATGGGAAAAATTATCGGTATCGACTTAGGAACAACAAACTCTTGCGTTGCAGTAATGGAAGGTAGTGAGGCTGTTGTAATTCCAAACAGCGAAGGTAAAAGAACAACGCCTTCAATTGTAGCGTTTCTTGAAAATGGTGAGCGTAAAGTAGGTGATCCTGCTAAACGTCAGGCTATTACAAACCCAACAAACACAATCAGCTCGATTAAACGTTTCATGGGTAAAAAATTCAGCGAGTCTAAAAAAGAAGCTGAACGTTCTACTTACAAATTAGAATCAGGTAGTAACGATACACCAAGAGTTCGTATTGGTGATAGACAATATACTCCACAAGAACTTTCTGCAATGATTCTTCAAAAAATGAAGACTACAGCAGAAGAATATTTGGGTCATGAAGTAAAAGAAGCTGTTATTACAGTTCCTGCTTATTTCAATGACGCAGAACGTCAAGCTACTAAAGAAGCAGGTCAAATTGCAGGTTTAGAAGTTAAACGTATTATTAATGAGCCTACTGCCGCTGCTTTAGCATACGGTATGGATAAAAAAGGCAAGGATATGACAATCGCTGTATTCGATTTAGGTGGTGGTACGTTTGACGTGTCAGTGCTTGAATTAGGAGATGGTGTATTTGAAGTAAAATCTACAAATGGTGATGTACACTTAGGTGGTGACAACTTTGATGAAGTAATCATTGACTGGTTGGCAGGTGAGTTCCAAACGGAAGAAGGTTTGGATTTACGTAAAGATCCAATGGCTTTACAACGTTTGAAAGAAGCTGCTGAAAAAGCAAAAATTGAATTGTCTAGCTCTGCTACAACTGAAATCAATTTGCCATATATCATGCCTGTTAACGGTATGCCTAAGCACTTAGTTAAAACATTGACTAGAGCTAAGTTTGAACAACTTGCAGATAGCTTAATCAAGCGTACACTTGCACCTTGTAAGCAAGCATTGAAAGATGCAGGTTTGTCTGTAAGTCAAATTGATGAAGTAATTTTAGTTGGTGGTTCAACTCGTATTCCAAGAATTCAAGACGAAGTTGAAAAATTCTTTGGCAAAAAACCATCTAAAGGTGTTAACCCGGATGAAGTTGTTGCTTTAGGTGCTGCAATCCAAGGTGGTGTATTAACTGGTGAAGTAAAAGACGTATTGTTATTAGACGTTATTCCTTTGTCTCTTGGTATTGAAACAATGGGTGGTGTATTCACAAAATTAATTGAAGCAAACACAACGATTCCTTCTAAGAAATCTGAAACATTCTCAACTGCATCGGATAACCAACCATCGGTTGAAATTCATGTATTGCAAGGCGAACGTGCTTTAGCAAAAGATAACAGATCTATTGGTCGTTTCCATTTAGGTGATATACCACCTGCTCCACGTGGTGTTCCTCAAGTTGAAGTAACATTTGATATTGATGCAAATGGTATCTTAAACGTTTCTGCAAAAGATAAAGGAACTGGAAAAGAGCAAAAAATTCGTATCGAAGCATCTTCAGGTTTATCTGCGGATGAAATCGAACGTATGAGAGCTGAAGCGAAAGCGAACGAAGGACAAGATAAAGAAGAAAGAGAAAAGATTGAAAAAATCAATCAAGCGGATTCAATGATTTTCCAAACAGAAAAACAATTGAAAGAGTTTGGCGACAAACTTTCTGCTGGAAACAAAGCTGCTGTTGGTGGTGCGTTAACAGAATTGAAAGCTGCATACGAATCGAAAGATATCTCATCTATTGATTCTGCAATGGCTGCAATCAATACTGCATGGCAAGCTGCTTCTCAGGAAATGTACAGTGCTGAACAAGGTGCTGGACAACCAGGAGCTGAACAATCTGCACCTTCTGACAGCGTTACTGACGTTGAATTTGAAGAAGTAGAAGGAGATAAGAAGTAATTCTTAATTCTAAATAATAAGTAAAAAGAGTCATGCGATTGCGTGACTCTTTTTTTATACTTTTTTTTTAGAGAGCAACTTAGATATATATAATTACGTATATAACTCGTTATTCTTTCTATAGAGTATTTGGATATTTTATAATAGGTTTAATATCAAGCATAAATGGATTAAAGTCAGGGTCGATTTTGAATCATTTCATCTATTTTCGATTCGAATAGTGAATACGTATCAATAAATAAATCTTTTATTAGTCAAGTAGAAAAAGTTTATAATTTAAATAGACTCAATTATTAGTCTAACAAGCATCTTGTAAACTAATAATTATATATTTGGTGGGCATATCTACGAGAGGTCGCAAACTCATTTATTCATTCCCCAAGGGATAGTAAAAAATAGAGATATATGAATTTTCAAATTGCGATTTCTCAATTTAAATTTATTTCAGACGAATAAATTTATTGAAAGCTATCACTAATTAACACGCATTTAATTTTGGCATTATTATATATATGAAAAAAATCATTCTTTTAAGTATTCTTTGTTTGACTTGTGTCTCTGTTTTATTTGCACAAGAAATAAATGAAAAACACCTTTTAATCAACTCTGGCGATTTAATACAAAAAGGCTTAGAAGCGCATAAAAATGGGGAATATAAAGATGCAATAACGTATTACAAACAAATTTCAAGAAACGATACAAACTACGTTGGTGCATTAATTGAGCTTTCTGTTACTTTTATTGCAGATTCACAATTTACAGAAGCTGCAAAGGTTTGTTTAGAAGCACTTAAAGATCCACATGGGGAAGAGTATACGCTTTACAGCAATTTGGGTGCAGCCTATGATGGTGCTATTAAATATGATTTAGCTGAAGCCGCCTATAAAAAAGGGTTAACGTTTGCACCTTATAGCTCCCTACTTTGGTATAACCTAGGTGTTTTATATGAAAATATGAAGATGCCCGATAGAGCTTTTGAAGCATATAAGCAAGAATTGCAATACAATCCGTTTCATGCAGGCTCGCTTAATAGAATCGGTCGTTTAGAATTAGATAAAGGCCATACGGTAACAGCAATGATGGCTTTTTACACGAGTTTAGTTTGCGCACCTAATAGTAAGTACTTACGTTCAAACGTGCTTGGTTTAGACGATATCATTAATGTGAAACTTAAATTAAGTAACGGTTCTTCTTCAAGAAAGTTAGATAATTTTTATGAGTTGGAATTATTGATCGCTTCTAAAATTGCTTTGTCACCAAAATTTAAGAATGAAACTAAAATTGCAGATCCAATTATCAATCAAACACAAATGGTTTTTGATAAATTAGAATTTAACCCGAAAGATACGGGGTATTTTATGCAAAGATATGTTCCATTTTTAATAGCGATAAGAGAAAAGAAACAGTTCCCCCTCTTTATTTATCAGTCTTTTCATGGAACCAACAGTGCATCATTACAGAGTGCATATAAGAAAAATGAAAAGGCAATTGACGTTTTTAAAACGTGGGTATACACGTATTGGAATGAAAAAAGACAAAAGCAAACAATAGTACTAGACGGTAAGCCACAGTTGGTCTCATGTTACTATACCTCGGACTATTTACAAGCAATCGGTGAATACGACAAATCAAATGCGGAAGAAAAAAAGCGTACGGGCAATTGGACCTATTATTATAAAAATGGATACAAAGAGGCCGAAGGTTTATATGGAGCAGGTGGTTTGAAAGAGGGTGTTTGGAAATATTATGATTTTACTGGAGAGTTAACTGAAATTACTACATATAAAAATGGTGATTATAATGGCTTGTATGAAAAGTATGCTAAAAACGGACAAGTAATTTCGCGGATTTTTTTAGTCGATAATAAAATACAAGGAATGGTTGAAGCGTATAATGAAGTTGGTAATTTATTATCTGAAAAAAATATAGTAGAAAATAAACAAGAAGGTGAAACCAAAACGTATTATTTGAGCGGTGAAGTTGATAATAAATTAAATTATAAAGCGGCGCTTTTAGAAGGAGAGCAGTTACAATATTTTTCTTCCGGCCTTATTTGGAAGAAGTTACTATATAATAATA
>ERZ724508.362-NODE-362-length-32837-cov-5.518486_pt1 | contig 32837 bp, 28 predicted proteins | sample MGYA00376041_ERZ724508 | MGnify/ENA primary metagenome ERZ724508 (study PRJEB28724, sample SAMN07190887) | wastewater metagenome | isolation source: effluent of sewage treatment plant in Hong Hong | place: USA: Christiansburg, Virginia | collected 2016-03-01 ...
TCTATCGCATAAAAACTTTATTTGCTCCGTAGATAGTTCCATTGTTTCGTCTCTATTATCTATGATAACAAAGTCGTTTCCCGTACCCTGATATTTTGAAAATTGAAGCAACATATTTTTTCTCTCTACTTATTTTATACTTCACCAATTCCTTCAATAATGCCTAAGCATGTGCCAATTAATTTTTCAACTGCAGCAGCACCATCTTTACTAAATTCTTTTCTAACTCTATTGGCTACAATAACATTTATACTTAAACAATGATGCCCCAATAATTTCCCCAAGCCATAAATTGCACTTGTTTCCATTTCAAAATTGCTAATTCTGTGGCTGCCAAATCTAAAACTGGTTAAGTTGTCTACCAACGATGGGTTAGAAATTCCTAAACGTAAAATTCTACCTTGAGGCCCATAAAAACCTGGACAAGTAACTGTTATTCCTTGATGAAATCCATTTACAAAATGTTTTAAAATATGAGAACTACCAGCCACTAAATAAGGCTGAATATTGCCTGTTAGTTGTGTGTGTGCAATAAATTGTTGTAGCATTTGTTGCTCCTCTGTATTGCTTTCTAAGCGATAAAAATTCAACAAATTATCTAACCCCAAACCATGTGTTCCTGCAACCAAACTATCTACAGGAATATCTGCTTGTAAAGCACCTGAAGTTCCTAAACGAATAATGGTTAAAGGGGTATGATCTGCTTTAATAGTTCTGTTGTCAATATCAATATTTTTTAAAGCATCTAGCTCGTTTACAACAATATCAATATTGTCTGGACCAATTCCAGTAGAAATTACGGTAATTCTTTTTTTACCTATATAACCCGTATGCGATATAAATTCTCTATGCTGACGTTTCACTTCAACACTATCAAAATGTTTACTAACTACAGCCACTCTATCTGGGTCGCCAACGGTAATAATTGTGTTGGCCAATTCGTCTGGCTTTAAATCAATATGATAAATAGCACCCCGGTTGTTAATGATTAATTCAGATTCTGCAATTTTGTTCATACAAGCAATTTTAGGAGTGCTAAAGTACGCAAACTATCTTGCTAAAAAATAAAGGAATGAATTGGGATATAAAAACTTTTGCCTTATGTTTGCAGCCGTTTAAAGATTAGGTCCTGTGGCCGAGTGGCTAGGCAGAGCTCTGCAAAAGCTTCCACAGCGGTTCGAATCCGCTCGGGACCTCTAACAAAAAAAGATTATCAATACTTGATAATCTTTTTTTGTTTCAATTTGAATTGAAATTAAATATGCTTATGAGCATAAGCATATTTAATTAAACCAATTACACTGTTGGTTTTGGTTTTTCTGAAAATATTTTTACGATGTGTTTCTACAGTTCTTTCACTTATGAATAATTGGCTAGCAATATCTTTATTGGAACATTCTTTTTCAATCAATTTAATAATTTCAATTTCTCTTGTGGTTAAATTGGTTTCAACATTTTCTTTTTTCATGTTGCTAAAATGCTCTAACTCATTCAATACTTCTTCACTAAAATAAATTCCACCACTAGCAATTTTTTCTATTGCATGAATGAGTTCTTTCTTCCCAATATTTTTTAATACATAACCAGCAATATCGGCATCGTTAATCATTTGATTCACTGTATGCCCTTGTCCACTCATACTCAATGCCAATATTTTTATTTGAGGAAATTCTTGTTTTACTTTTTTAGCCAATTCTTGACCATTCATGATAGGCATCATAATATCGGTTAATAAAATATCAATATTGTGTTCACTAAGTTGATGTAACATTTCTGAAGCATTGGTATTGGTAATGGCAATGTGAATGTTTGCATGTCCGTCAAGTAAAGAGGTAATTCCATCAATAACAATTTGATGGTCGTCTACAATTGCTACATTAATTTTTTCAGCTTTCATTTTTGGGTGTGGTTAGTTGCAACTCTAAATTAAGTTAATTTTATGAACCAATAGGAATATGAATAGCCACCAAAGTTCCTTTGCCTACAGAACTATTCCATTCTACGGTTCCTTTTAAAAATTCTACACGGGTTTGAATATTTTTTAAACCAATGCCATTAAAATTATTTTTATTGCTAGAATCAAAACCTATGCCATTGTCTTCAATGGTTACAGCAACTCCGTCATTGTCTTTTATAAGTGAAATATCTAAATGCGTTGCTTTTGCATGTTTAATTACATTGTTTACACACTCTTGAATAATTCTATATAAAACAGTTTCTACATTCTTTTCTAATTTGTTATCTAAGCCTTCTGTGTAAAAATCTGTTTTAACAACACGAGCATCAATTTGGTTGACAAATTCTTTCACTGCACTTGCTAAACCAGCTTTCACTAAAGCATTGGGCATCATATTGTGGCTTACAGATCTAACTTCTTTACAACCTTCATCAACCAACTTTAATACTTTTTCATATACTTTTTTTTGTTCCTCTGTTGCAAATGGAATTTCAGCTTCCATTGCACTTAAGTTCATTTTAGCAGCACTCATAATTTGTCCAACGCCATCATGTAAATCAGATGCGATTCGTTTGCGTTCATTTTCTTCGGCTTCTAAAATTGCTTTTGTGGCCAATTCTTGTTGTGCTAAAATTTCTACCTGTAATTGTTTTTCTCTTTTAAGTTTATAACGACGATAATACGAATACAATAAAAGAATAAGCAACACCGATACAATACCTACAACTGTTAATAGTATTGATTTTTTTGTGTTTTCCAGTTTTTGATTTTTAATATCTAGTAAGTTAATGGTATTTTCTTTTTTTAATGAATTGATGTTGGTAGCTTGTTGAGCAGAATCGAAACGTTGCTTTAAAATTTCTTCATGTTGCTTTTGTATTTCTAAATCGTTGGCAGCATTTTCTAATTCACTTTGAGAGAGCAATAATTTTTGCTGAGCTATATCAAACAAATTTTTATTAATTTTTGATTGCTGCTGTTGTATAAGTTTCTCTTTTTCTAGCGAATTGTATTTTGTTTCTAATTCACTAAACTTGGTACCCATATCACTATTAAACAATGAATCTTTATAGGCAGCATATTTTTTATAATATAATAATGACGCAGTTGCGTTGCCCACTTTTTCGTTAAGTTTGGATTGCGTTTGATAAATCATAAGCAACTCAGCTTTTGTGTTAACTCCTGCTGTCGCAATTTTTTCACCTTGGTTTAGAATTATTTGAGCAGAATCATACTTGCCTTCATCAATTAATAAATCGCCTAAATTGTTTAAGCAGCTGGCTTTTCCTTTGGTATCGTTTGTAGTATTTCTAATTGCAAATGCTTCTAAAATATTTGCTTTTCCTGCACTATGTTTTTTGAGTTTATGTTGAAGTGAGCCTAAATTGTTTAATGAACTTGCTAAATACTCTGTATTGTTCAACTCTCTTGATATTTCTACTGCTTTGGTATAGTATTCTTCGGCTTTGCTATATTCTTCTTTTATTTTAAAAATATTTGCCACATTAACATAGGATTGTGCCAACCCTTGTTTGTCTTTTGTTTTTTGTTTTATAGCAATAGATTGGTTGTGGTAAATAATGGCTTCATCGTATCTACCTAAATTTTGTTGAAGTATACCAATATTGTTTAATGAATAAGATATGCCCAATAAGTTATTTGTTTTTTCAAATAAACTCAATGCATTTTGTTGGTTGTACAATGCCTTACTATACTCACTTTGTTTTTGATATACAATACCAATTTTAATATATAAACGAGCAAGCCCTAAATCGTCGTTTAGTTGTTGGCGAATTTTAAGGGCTTCGTTGTACAATGCAATGGAAGAATCATATTGCTCATTGTCGTAGTATATAATTCCTAGATCGTTATAAACTTGAGCCAAACCTTTTGGATAATTAATTTTCTTGCCCAATGCAATGCCTTTTCTTCCATAATCAATGGCTTTGGCTCTATTAATATTTCTGTACTGCCAAGTAAGTTCACTATACGATTTTACAAGATTGGTATCTGTTTGTGTTTTAAGAAGGGTTTCAATACTATCAATAATTGCTTTATTTTTTTGAGCATGCAAATTGGTACAGGCTAACAAAAAAAGGACAACAAATGCAATCTTTTTAATGAAAATCATACTTTTTCTATTGAACAATTCTGTTTTAACTTCTCTAATATAAACAAAGTTGATACATAGATGATGTGAAACAGATTATTTCATAAATAAAAATTGAAAAAGAGCATTTGTTAAAATACATCTAATCCCAATACTTGCTTCATGTTAAAAATACCTTTTTTGGTAGCAACAAATTCTGCCGCTAATACCGCACCATTTGCAAAACCTTTTCTGTTATGAGCAGTATGTATAATCTCAATATCGTCAATAGGAGATGTGTACTTTATTGTATGAGTGCCTGGAGCAGGGTCTATTCGTTTTGATACAATTGTTAAATCTTGTGAATTTTTTGTAGGCTCATTCACCCATTGTTTTTTACTAACTATTTGTTGTAAAACTTGTTCAGCCAATGTAATTGCTGTACCACTTGGGGCATCTTTTTTTTGTGTATGATGAATTTCTTCTAACAACACATCATAATCTGTATGATGGCTCATTAGCTTGGCCAAAAAAGTGTTTAACTCAAAAAATATATTTACACCAATGCTAAAATTGCTGGCACATAAAAAAGTGCCTTTCTTTTTTTTACAAAATGCTTCAACTTCTGGTAATTTTTCTAACCAACCTGTGCTGCCACAAATTACTGGTACGCCTGCATCTAAACATTTCATTACATTATCAAAAGCACTGTGAGGGCCAGTAAATTCAATTGCAACATCGGCCTGTTGAATGGCTTCTTTTGTAAATTCTGTTATGTTGTCTACATGTATTTTAAGTATAATTTCATGTCCTTTAGCAACTGCAATTTCTTCAATGGCTATTCCCATTTTGCCGTAACCAATTAATGCAATTTTCATATAATTATTTTAAGGGGTTTATTTTGTGTTAATGATTCGTGGCGTTGCTTTTTTTAAATTGAAAACTAGACTAAAACCTTTGCTATTGTTAATAGGGTTAATGCTTGGGTTGATTTGCATAGACAAATTATCGCTTACATCAAAATCTTTTAAATGTCCAAAAACAGTGGCATCTACAACATTTAAACCCCAAACCACAACAAACCACAACACAGAATAATCTCTATCTTTTCTAAATGAATTTCTAAAAGTTTGTAAAGAACCTAAACTAAAACCTCTTAGCTTTTCATCAACATTGTTTTCGTAATTGGCAACATCGGCAGGCGTTGCATTTACATCACTTGCTTTAGCCAATAAATCATAAGCAGTTTTAGTACGTTTATACCAAGTATTGTTGTAAAAAAAAGTAATTGTTGGTATTGCTAAAGCTCCATATACAACAGGAATTTTCCAATACTCTTTATTGTATGCTTGACCCCAACCAGGAATAATTGCAGAACGTTTTGTAGCTAAGCGATGGTTGTGTTTGGGCTTTGTATTTACGGAAGTATCTGTATTGCTTTTTATGCTTGTATCTGTGTTAAATTTAACAGCCATAAAGCTATTACTATATGCATTAGTTTGCCAACAGCAACATATTGCAGTAACCATTACAACAATGAATGTTCTATATAATTTCATGCAATTAACTAACAACAACATTCATTTGATCTAAAATTTTATTCAGTTCTTGTAACGAATAATATTCTAGTGTAATGCTGCCATATCCTTTTTTGTTATGTACCATTTTCACTTTGGTACTAAAATGTGAGGCTAAATTATCTTCAATTTTTTTGTATGCAGGTGGTAAATCGTTTTTTGTAGCAGATTTAACAGGCTCATTGCCTTTGTACATTTTTCTTACCAACTCTTCTGTTTGGCGAACACTTAGTTGCTTGCTTTTAATTTCATTAAAAATATACAATTGCTTGTCAACAGTTTCTATAGTAACCAATGCTCTTGCATGACCCATAGTAATGCTATTGATACGAACTGCCATCTGAATATCTGGTGGCAATTTTAGCAAACGAATATAGTTGGTAACAGTACTTCTGTCTTTGCCCATTCTTTCTGCAACTTGTTCTTGCGTATAATCCAATTCTTCCATCATACGCTTGTAACTTAAACCAATTTCAATGGCGTTTAAGTCTTCTCTTTGTAAATTTTCAAGTAATGCAAGTTCAAGTAATTCTTTATCGTTGGCTTGACGAATGTAAACTGGAACATCTTTTAATCCAGCAATTTTCGATGCTCTAAATCTTCTCTCACCAGCAATTAATTGATATTTTCCATTGGACAATTTACTAACTGTAAGTGGCTGAATAATATCATGTGTTTTAATAGAAGTAGCCAACTCACTTAATGCAGTTTCATCAAAATCTCTTCTTGGCTGTTTAGGATTAACAGAAATATCTGATATAGGCACTCTAACCATTGCAGTAGCTTGTTCAACTACTTTTGTTTTGAGTGAACCTTCAGTTGTTTTTAAATCTTGATCTATATTGCTCAATAAGCTGCGTAAACCTTTACCAATTAAATCGTTATTTTTTTTAGGGGTACTCATGTTTGTAAGGTTTAAGGTTGGAAGTTTAAAGTTTTAGGTTTAAAGTTTAAGGTTTAGGGTTTGGTAGAAAATGTATTCATTAAATTCTTCCTTTTGCCTTCAACCTTACAGCTTTTGCCTTTCACATTTTACCTTCCACCTTATTCAATAATTCTTTCTTCGTTGGTCATCTTGGTCATTTCATTTTTCTGTAAAACTTCCTTCGCTAAATTTAAATAGTTAATGGCTCCTTTGCTATCTGCATCATACAAAATAACAGGTTTGCCAACACTTGGAGCTTCACTTAAACGTGTGTTTCTATGAATGATGGTACTAAAAACCATATCATCAAAATGTCTTCTAACTTCACTTACTACTTGATTACACAAGCGTAAACGTCCATCGTACATGGTCATTAAAATTCCTTCAATTTGTAAATCTGGATTTAAACGATTTTGTACAATTTTAATGGTGTTTAATAATTTACCCAAACCTTCTAATGCAAAAAATTCGCATTGTACAGGTACAATTACACTATCTGCAGCAACCAATGAATTGACTGTAATTAAGCCCAATGATGGAGAGCAGTCAATTACAATAAAATCGTATTTGTCTCTTACTTCATCCAACAAAGCCTTCATTACATTTTCACGATTGGGGTAATTAATCATTTCAATTTCGGCACCCACCAAATCAATGTGAGAAGGTATTAAATCTAAATGTGGAATATCACTTTTCAAAATAACATCATCAGCTTTGGTATTATTCACCATGCAATCGTATAAGCTGGTTGTAATATTGTGTAAATCAAAACCAACGCCAGTTGTACTATTTGCCTGTGGGTCGGCATCAACCAATAAAGTTTTATATTCTAATACAGCAAAACTTGCTGCAAGATTTATGGCTGTAGTTGTTTTACCTACACCACCTTTTTGATTAGCTACACCAATAATTCTAGCCATAATTCACTATATCCTCTTTTTTAAAATTTACCTTTAAGGTTGCAAATGTAAATTATTATGAGAGTTAACAAAGAACTGAATTTTAAGCAGTAAAACGAAGTTTAATTTTCCCCAAATGGGGCTTAGGGCAATTCATTTTGAGTGAAACCAACAAATGTTGCTATTTTAATGAATTAATTTAGCTTTTATATGATGAAAATAACTAACAACAATGTATATAAAATGGCTCAAACCATGCGTTGGTATGGAGCCAATGATTCTGTTAGTTTAAGCGATATTTTGCAAGCAGGTTGTACAGGTGTTGTAACAGCTTTACACCATATTGCAAATGGAGAAATTTGGACGATTGAAGAAATTACAAAAAGAAAAAATATTATTGAGGCTGCTGGTTTAACTTGGAATGTAGTAGAAAGTTTACCAGTACATGAAGCTATCAAAACACAATCTATTGGATTTGAAAAATATATTGACAATTACCAACAATCCATTTTAAATTTAAGTAGCTGCGGAATTGATACAATTACGTACAATTTTATGCCAGTAATGGATTGGACAAGAACCAATTTGGCTTATCCAATGGCCGATGGGTCTTTGGCTTTATTGTTTGAAAAAGCTGCACTTGTTGCTTTTGATTTATTTATTTTAAAAAGAAAAAATGCAGCAACTGATTACTCAATTGAAGAAGTTGAATTGGCTACGCAACGTTTTGAAATGATGAGTGAAGCTGAAAAAATATTGTTAACTCAAAATATAATTAAAGGATTGCCAGGAAGTGAGGAAAGCTTTACTACACAACAGTTTCAGGCAGCATTGGATAAATATGATGGCATTGATGCTACAAGATTGAGAAGCCATTTAATTTATTTTTTACAAGCCATTATTCCAGTTACGGAAACTTGTAATGTAAAAATGGTCATTCATCCAGACGATCCACCTTTTTCTTTGTTGGGTTTGCCAAGAGTAGTAAGCAATGCAAACGATGTAGAAGCTTTGTTTAATGCAGTTCCATCACTTAACAATGGATTGTGTTTTTGCACAGGCTCGTTTGGGGTGCTTGCAGAAAATGATTTACCCAATATGATAAAACAGTTTGCCAACAGAATTAATTTTATACATTTAAGAAGTACCAAACGCAATAATTTGGGCGATTTTTTTGAAGACAATCACTTAGAAGGAGATGTTGATATGTATGCTGTAGTTAAAGCAATTTTAACCATCATGCAAGATAGAAAATTAGCCATACCAATGCGTCCAGATCATGGGCATCAAATGTTAGACGATTTAAAAAAACAAACCAATCCTGGTTATAGTGCAATTGGTAGATTAAGAGGATTGGCAGAATTGAGAGGTCTTGAAATGGGTATTGCTAAAAGTTTGTTTCAATAAATTTAGATAAGGTTAAATGTGACTTTTGTCACCAAAAAGCTCTAAATCATTTTTCATATTTGCATTATAAAATTTTGCAAACATGATGATTGAACAAATTTATACAGGCTGCCTTGCACAAGGAGCTTATTATATAGAAAGCAATGGAGAAGCTGCAATCATTGATCCTTTACGTGAAGTACAGCCTTATATTGATAAAGCAACAAAAAATGGTGCAACCATAAAGTACATTTTTGAAACACATTTTCATGCCGATTTTGTTTCTGGTCATATTGATTTAAGTAAAAAAACTGGAGCATCAATTATTTATGGTCCAACAGCAAGCCCCAATTTTGAAAGTATAACTGCTTATGATGGTCAATTGTTTCCTTTGGGAAATGTTGCTATAAAAGTTATTCATACGCCTGGACACACAATGGAAAGTTCTTGTTATTTATTGATTGATGAAAATGGAGAAGAAACTGCATTGTTTTCTGGCGATACATTGTTTATTGGTGATGTTGGCCGACCAGATTTGGCACAAAAATTAATACCAGAACTAACAGAAGAAGTTTTAGCAGGACATTTATACGATTCTTTACACAACAAAATAATGCCATTGGCCAACGATATTATTGTGTATCCTGCACATGGAGCAGGTAGTGCTTGTGGTAAAAATATGAGTAAAGAAACTACCGATACTTTAGGCAATCAAAAAATGGTAAACTATGCATTGCAAAAAGGTTTAACTAAAGAAGAATTTATAAAAGAAGTACTTAAAGGATTGATTGCACCACCTGCTTATTTCCCATTAAATGTGTTAATGAATATTCAAGGATATGATAGCATTGATACAGTATTGGAGAGAGGAAGTCAAGCACTAAGCCCTTCTGCATTTGAGGCAGCAGCCAACGAAACAAATGCCATTATTTTAGATACAAGAATGCCAGAAATATTTGCTAAAGGATTTGTACCAAACTCAATAAATATAGGTATTGATGGTAGTTTTGCTCCTTGGGTTGGAACATTAATTACAGATATTAAACAACCCATTTTAATTGTTGCCGATGAAGATAGAGCAGAAGAAGTAGTTACAAGATTGGCACGTGTAGGTTACGATTATTGTATTGGTTATTTACAAGGTGGTTTTGAAGCTTGGAAAGCTGAAGGAAAAGAAATAGATACGATTCAATCAATCAATGCAGCAACTTTTTACAACGAAAGTTTAAACGAACAAATTTCAATTGTAGATGTTCGTAAAAAAAGTGAGTTTGATAGTGAACAAATTATTGGTGCAGAAAATGTACCATTGGATTTTATCAATCAAAACATTGCATCAATCAATAAAAATAAAAAATACTATGTGCATTGTGCTGGAGGATATAGATCTATGATTTTTATTTCAATTTTAAAAGCTCGTGGCTATCATAATTTAATTGATGTAAAAGGTGGTTTTAAAGCAATTAAAGCAACCAATAAGTTTACACTTAGCAATTATGTTTGCCCTTCAACCATGTTATAATTTTTAATACAATTCAAATTAATCGTATGTTACAAATGTTTAAAAGTCTTTTTTCTTCAGTTCAAGTAGATTACAAAGAACTTGTGCAAAATGGTGCAGTAATTATAGATGTTCGTTCACCTCAAGAATATCAAAGTGGGCATCTTCAAAAATCCATCAATATTCCATTAGATCAAATTCAAAAAAGAATAGCAGAAATTAAAAAAATGAACAAGCCAGTTATTACAGTTTGCAAAAGTGGTGCAAGAAGTGCAATGGCAAAAACATGGCTTGCCAATGCTTCTATAACAGTGTACAATGGTGGTTCTTGGAATTCGCTAAGTGGTAAAATTTAAACTATGAAAAAAATATTGCAAGGCTGGAATTTTGTTAGAATTTTAAGATTGGTTTTTGGAACAATCATATTAATTCAAGGTATTGTACAAGCCGATTATTTATTTGCTTTTGTTGGTGTAGTTTTTGCAGCATTGTCTGTTGCCAATATTGGTTGTTGTGGCACACAAGCTTGTGCTACCAATATTCAAACAAAATCTACTCAAAATATTAAAGATGTTAGCTATGAAGAAGTGGTTTAAAAACAATCAACTCACCATTTTTGGTGCAGTATTGGGTGCTATAATTGGTATTGTGTATTGGGATAGAGTAGGGTGTGAGTCTGGTACTTGTGCTATTACTTCTAAACCTGCAAATAGTACCATTTATTTTGCCATATTGGGTGCTATGGTATTTAATTTATTTAAGAAGCAACAACTCAAAGAAAATGCAGAGCAATAACAATTCATTTGGTACAATTATACAAAGCAATAAACCTGTTTTAGTAGATTTTTTTGCTGAATGGTGTGGCCCATGCAAAATGATGGCTCCAATTTTAAAGCAAGTAAAAGATGTTTTAAAAGATGAAGTAACCATTCTTAAAATTGATGTAGATAAAAATCCGCAAGTAGCTCAAGCTTATGCTATACAAGGTGTGCCAACATTAATGATTTTTAAAGAAGGAAATATTTTGTGGCGTCAATCTGGTGTTGTACCAGCAAAACAATTAGAGCAGGTGTTGCAATCTATGAAATAGTTTTTTTATTTTTTGTTTGGAGTGATTGAAAGGCGATTTGGTGCATGCACTACATCGCCTTTTTGTTGCTACTCATCTCTATAAAGCACTTCATTATTTTCAAAAATATTTTTATAAGCATCCCTTTATATTTGCTACATAAAAATATTGCATGAATAACGATATAAGAAACAATTGGTCTATTGCAGAAATTAAATCCATTTACAATACACCTCTTTTAGAATTGATTTTTTCAGCTGCTCAACTACATAAAAAATACAACGATACTGCCGAAGTACAAGTTTGTACTTTGTTAAGCATTAAAACTGGAGGTTGTAGTGAAGATTGTGCATATTGCCCTCAAGCAGCAAGATATACAACCGACGTAAATGTGCAAGCTTTAATGAAAAAAGAAGAAGTTTTAGAATATGCACAAAAAGCCAAAGATGCAGGTAGCACAAGGTTTTGCATGGGTGCTGCTTGGAGAGAAGTAAGAGACAATAAAGATTTTGATAGAGTATTAGATATGGTAAAAGGCGTTAACAAAATGGGCATGGAAGTTTGTTGTACATTGGGAATGCTTACAGAAGAGCAAGCTCATAAGTTGGCCAATGCTGGCTTGCATGCTTACAACCACAATTTAGATACTAGTAAAGAACATTATAGCGAAATTATTACTACCAGAACTTATGATGATAGATTGCAAACATTAGACAATGTACGCAAAGCTGGAGTTACTGTTTGCTGTGGTGGAATTATTGGTTTGGGCGAAACGCATGACGATAGAATTACCATGTTGCATACTTTATGTACAATGGAAAAACATCCAGAGAGTGTGCCAATTAATGCTTTAGTACCAGTAAAAGGAACACCTTTAGAACACAATACAAAAGTAGATATTTGGGATATGGTAAGAATGATTGCAACTGCACGTATTTTAATGCCAGCAACCATGGTGCGTTTAAGTGCAGGAAGAACAGATATGAGTGTTGCTGAACAAGCCCTTTGTTTTATGGCTGGTGCAAACAGCATTTTTGCTGGCGATAAATTGTTAACTACTCCTAATCCAAGTTTTGATGATGATAATGCCATGTTTCAATTGCTAGGTTTAGAGCCTCGAAAAGCATTTAAAGAAGAAAAACAATATTTACGAGAAGTGGTAGAAGCACAATAATTAATAGATACACATTTCAAAAGCCTCATTCAGTTCAATTGAGTGGGGCTTTTTATTCAGTATTTGCCCACATTTCAATCAAGGCATTTCAATTCCCTTACTTTTACTTCAACGATTCTTATCCACACTATTTTTTTAGTTTGGTTGCTTGCCTAATGTGTAAAAATTACATTTTAAACCAAAAGCCGTTATATTGCGGTTGATTGTAAACCAAAAACGCAACCAATGAATTTTAGAAATTATGAAGTTCCTTATGAGGTAAACCCTAAGTATGCAACAAAAGCAGCTTATTTTTCAATGGAGTTTGCTATTCATCAACCATTAAAAATTTACAGTGGAGGATTAGGCTTTTTAGCTGGTTCTCACTTACGCAGTGCTTATGAATTAAAGCAAAATATGATAGGTGTTGGCATGTTATGGAAATATGGGTATTACGATCAAACTCGTAACCAAGACCAAACTTTGCAGCCAGCATGGATGGAAAAAACTGTAGATTTTTTAGAAGATACGGGCATTAAATTTCAAATTGATATTCACGATCATCCAGTTTGGGTAAAAGCTTGGTATCTAAATCCAACAACATTTAACAGTGCTCCATTATTTTTATTAAGTACCGATTTGCCCGAGAACGATTATGTTTCTCAAACAATTACTCACCGTTTATATGATGCAAATGTTTCTACCAAAGTTGCTCAATTTATTTTATTGGGTGTTGGTGGTGCAAAGCTAATTGATGAGTTAGGATTTAATCCAGATGTGTATCATTTAAACGAAGCACATGGAATCTCATCTGCCTTTTATTTATTGGCAAATAAATACAAAAGTGTTACCGAATTAAAAAAACATTTAGTATTTACAACGCATACACCAGAAGAAGCAGGTAACGAAAAACACGACATTTATTTATGTCATAAAATGAGTTATTTCTGTGGCTTAAGTATAGATGAAGTAAGAAAATTAACAGGTTTAACCGACGATCAATTTAACCACTCTTTAGTGGCACTTCGTTTTGCCAGAAAAGCAAATGCTGTTTCACAATTACATGGTGTAGTAAGCAATGAAATGTGGAAACATTATGAAGGTATTTGTCCAATTGCAGCAATTACCAATGCTCAGAATTATACCTATTGGGCCGATGAACCTTTGTACAGATATTTAGATACAAACAACGATTGGGCAATTGATGATAGAAAATGGTATTTGAAAAAAAGAGCATTTGAAACAGTTGCCGATCAAACAGGAAAACTTTTCGATCCCAATGTATTAACCATTGTTTGGGCTCGTAGATTTGCTGGTTACAAACGTGCTGATTTGTTAACTTACGATATGCAACGTTTTGATAAAATGTTGAGCAATACAAAATATCCTGTTCAAATTATTTGGGCTGGAAAGCCTTACCCTCAAGATTATCCAGCAATTACACAATTCAATCAATTGGTGCATTTAAGTAAAAAATACAAAAATGTATCGGTATTGGTTGGTTACGAATTGTTGTTAAGTCGTAGATTAAAACAAGCAGCAGATATTTGGTTAAACAATCCTCGTGTACCAAGAGAAGCAAGTGGAACAAGTGGTATGACTGCATCTATGAATGGAGCCATTAACTTTAGTACCGATGATGGTTGGATACCAGAATTTGCTAAACCCGGTGTAAACAGTTTTGTTGTACCACAAGTTGATTATGCCAATATGACTACACACGATCAAGATCAGTACGATTTAAATAAAGTGTACGAAATGTTAGAAAATGAAATTATTCCAATGTACTACGAAAATAAAGATGCTTGGAGAACCATTGTAAAAAATGGCATGACGGATGTTCGTGTACAATTTGATAGCAATAGAATGGCCGATGAGTATTATAACATTATGTACAACGGTTAATACCATGTGCAACTACAAATAAAAATCCCCCGAAATTTTCGGGGGATTTTTATTTAAAATCTTTCTAAACCAGAGAAGAAAAAGTTGCCTTCAATAGCAGCATTTTCATCACTATCGCTTCCATGAACAGCATTTTCTCCAATAGATGCTGCATATTTTTTTCTAATTGTACCTTCATCTGCATTAGCAGGATTGGTAGCACCAATTAAAGTTCTAAAATCAGCAACTGCATTTTCTTTTTCTAAAATTGCTGCTACAATTGGTCCACTACTCATAAATTCTACTAATTCTCCATAAAAAGGGCGTTCCTTGTGAACTGCATAAAATTCACCTGCTTGTTCTGCAGATAATTTAACCCATTTCATTGCTTTAATGCTGAAACCTGCATTCAACATCATGTCTAAAATTCCACCAGTATAACCTTTAGAGGTTGCATCTGGTTTAATCATGGTAAAAGTTCTGTTGCTCATATTATTTTTTTTCTAATTCGCCGCAAAAGTAGGGTTATAATACAATTGCTACTCTATGAAACTAGTAAGAAGCAACAATTTTCACAACTTATTTTATTTTCTAATGGAGCAATCGCAAATATTGTATTCAACAGTAGCACAAAACATATGTACAATAAGTTCATTTCCTCTACATTTGCACACATTTATGCAGGCAATAAATTTATTTTTCAAGCAACTCGATCAACCCAAAAAAGTGATTATTACAACCCATCAAAAACCCGATGGCGATGCAATGGGCAGTTCTCTTGGGCTATATCATTTTTTAGTAGAACTTGGACACACTGTACAAGTTATTTCTCCAACAAATTGGGCTAATTTTTTAGATTGGATGCCAGGCATTGAGCAGGTAATTGATTATGAAATGAACAAAGAAAAATGCAAACAATTAATTGCATCTGCCGATGTTATTTTTTGTTTAGATTTTAATACACTTCATAGAACCAAAAATTTAGAACCATTATTAGAAAATGCTACTTGTACAAGAGTATTAATAGACCATCATCAACAACCTCAAACAGAAATGTTTCATTTTGGAGTGAGTGATACAAAGAAAAGTAGCACTTGTGAAATGGTATACGATTTTATTGTAGATAGTGGACATCAGTCTACCCTTAACATAAATATGGCTACTTGTTTGTATACAGGTTTAATGACAGATACTGGATCTTTTCGTTTTCCATCAACAACTGCATCTGTTCATAGAATGGTAGCCAATTTAAAAGATGTAGGTTTATTGCATACACCCATTCACGACAATATTTATGACAACTTTTTAGAAAATAGATTGCGTTTTATTGGCTTTGTATTAAACAATAGAATGGAGGTTTTGTATCAATACAATACAGCCATTATGTATGTGTATAAAAACGATTTATTAAAGTTTAATATTAAAACTGGCGATACTGAAGGCTTGGTAAATTACTTGCTTACTATACAAGGCATTAAGTTGGCTGCTATTGTTATAGACAGAGATGAAGAAAGAAAATGGAGCTTTAGAAGTAAAGGCAATTTTGATGTGAATACTTTTGCAAGATTGCATTTTGAAGGTGGAGGGCATTTTAATGCAGCTGGTGGAAGAAGTGATGAAGGTGTAGATGCAACTGTACAAAAATTTAAAAAAACAATACAACAATACGAATCACAATTACAATAAAAACAAAAATGAGAATTTTAACTACAGTGCTTGCAGCAGCAACATTATTCTTTGCTAGTTGTAACAAGTTTGAAAAAACAAAATCGGGGATGCCTTATAAAATTGAAAGAGGTAAGGCCAAAGAAAAATTTAAAAATGGTCAACTAATTAAAGTAAATGTTGAGTATAAAATAAAAGATAGTGTACTCAACAACACTTTTGGTCATGTACCTATTTATTTTCCTATAGATACTAGTCGTTTTGGTAAATATAATTTTACAGAAATTATTTTTGATTGTGGTGTTGGCGATAAAGTAGATTTTAGATTGAGCGTTGATACATTGAAAAAAATGGGTCAAATTGAATACAATAAAGACTTTAAACGTGGCGATTACATCAACGGAAAAATTCATTTCATGGCTGTATTTGCTAGTGAAGCAGAAATGCAAGCAGATTATAATAAAGAAGTAGAATCTGAAAAACAAAGAGAATTGGTTGCAGTAAAAGAATATGCAGCTAAAAAGAAGTTTAAAACAGAAGTAACGCCAAATGGTGTTGTAGTTGTAATTGAAAAAGCTGGTAATGGACCCAAAATTGATAGTGGTAAACAAGCAATGGTTTATTACAAAGGTTACTTAATGAGCAATGGATTTGAATTTGACAGCAATATGAAAAATGGTGTTAAAGGCGATGCACTACCTGTAGTTGTTGGATCTAAATCTGTAATTATGGGTTGGGAAGAAGGATTGAAATATTTTTCTAAAGGAGCAACAGGTAAAATGATTATTCCTGCATTGCTTGCTTATGGTCAACAAGGTTCTCCACCAGTAATTCCTCCATATGCCAACTTAGTTTTTGATATTGAAATTGCCGATGTTAAAGATCAACCAACACCAGTTGCACCAATTGCACCTGTTGGTAAACCAACAAAACCAGTTCAATAAAAATTATAGCAAAATCATTTGTATAAAAAACTCCAAACAAATTTGTTTGGAGTTTTTTATTGGGGGAAGAGTTGGTTAATTATAATTTATTGCCTCTCAAAAAATCAACAACCTTCATTTTTTTCTTTCCTTCCAATTGCAATTCTAATACATGAATATATCCATTGCTACAAGCAAACTTTATAAAGGTTGTTTCATCACTTATTAAACTGCCAGCTTGCTGTGTATGATTTGTAATTTCTTTTTTACTTAAATATATTTTTAGCAACTTTCCGTTTACATGTGTAAATGCTCCAGGAAAAGGGGAGATGCCCCTAATTAAGTTGTGTACTTCATTCACTGTTTTTGTAAAATCTATTTTACAATTTTCTGTAAAAATTTTAGGTGCATGACGTAAGTCTGTTGATGTTGAAAATATTTGTTGGGGCTTTTCTTGCAAACTATTTGTAGCAATTTCTTTAATGGTTTTAACCAATATTTCTGCACCGAGTTCTTTCATTTTATCATGTACTTCGCCAGCAGTTTCATTTTCTGTAATTGGCATGCTAGCTTGTAATAAAATATCGCCAGTATCTATTTCATGCTTTAGTTTAAATGTGGTTACACCTGTTTGTTCATCACCATTTATTACAGCCCAATTAATAGGAGCAGCACCTCTATATTGAGGCAATAAAGAGCCATGAACATTAATTGTGCCCATTGGTGGCATGTTCCAAACAATTTCAGGTAACATTCTAAATGCAACTACAACTTGTAAATCGGCTTTTAAATTTTGCAATGCACCAATAAAATCAGGATTTTTTAATTTTTCGGGTTGTAGAATATTTAAATTGTGATCAACAGCATATTGTTTTACAGCACTTGACGTAAGTTTTAATCCTCGTCCAGCAGGTTTATCAGGTGCAGTAATTACAGCAACAATATTGCATCCTGCTTTTACAAGTGCATCTAAGGAAGCAACTGCAAACTCAGGTGTACCCATAAATACAATTCTTAAATTAGTATAGTTCATACTACAAATGTAGATGCAGTAAGTATTGTTAGCAACTGTAATTGTGTTGTAGGTTTAAGCAACTAAAAATCTTCGTACAATAAATAGTTTTTTCTAATTTGTTTAAAGGCATCTAGTTTCTCTTTCCAACTTTCTCTAATTTCAGTTTCTGACTTTTCATCGATTATTTGTTGCATTAACTGGCTGTTGCCTGCCAATTTATTAAAGAAAAAATCTGTGGGTTTACCACTTTTAGGTTGTAAGAAAAACTTTTCTTTGTTGGGAAAAGCTTTGTATGCATCAATTAAGTAACCAATTTGAATTTTGCAATTCACTTTTTTCTTAACAGTGTTGGCATTGTCATTGTACAAATTCCAACCATAACACAATTGATTTTTTAGTTTGGGTTCTTTGGCACCATCTCTACTAGTAGGTGTAAATGAGTAAGCATTTTTTGTAGTAATTGACGGATGACCAAAAATACAAAATGGATGATCTGTTCCTCTTCCTTCACTTAAAACAGTTCCTTCAAAAAAACAAGTTGTAGGATACCAATATATACTTTGAATATCTGGTAAATTGGGCGATGGTTTTACAGGCAAATTGTACAACGATTTATGTGTGTAATTTGCACATTTAATTACCAAAAAATGGAATGCAGTATCAGCAGTATTTTCTGCATTTTTATAATATGCCGCTTGCTCATTGGCTTTTGGTGTTAACCATTTTTCTCCAGCTAACATTAGGGCATATTCACCAATCGTCATTCCATAAACAATGGGTACGGGTTTCATACCTATAAAACTTTTATACTCCATTTCTAAAACTGGTCCATCAATATAATAACCATTGGGGTTGGGTCTATCCAATAAAATAAGTGGCTTTTTGTTTTCAAAAGCAGCATTCATATACTCTTCTAAAGAAGAAATAAATGTGTAAAATCGTACACCAACATCTTGAATATCAAAAAGCATAATATCAACATCTGCTAAATCTTCGGCAGATGGTCTTCTTTTTTTTCCATACAAAGAAATTACAGGAATGCCAGTTGCACTATCAATATAATTCTCAATTTTTTCGCCAGCATCAGCTTTGCCTCTAAAGCCATGTTCTGGACCAAAAGCTTTTGTAACTTGAATGTTATTGGCCAATAAAAAATCAACCAAATGTGTATTTCCAACAACAGAAGTATGGTTGGCAAAAACGCCAATTCTTTTGCCTTTTAATAGAGGCAAATAAGTACTCGTTCTATCGGCAGCAGGAATAATTTTTGAAGATTCTTGAGCCTTAGCGGAATTTAAAAAAACAAAACAAATCGATAAAACAATGAGTTGCAAGCCAATTTTTTTCATGTTGCTTAATTTGGCTTGAAAATTAGGGAAAATTAATTGTGTAAGAACATTGAACGCTGTATTTTGCCGCCCATTTCAGTTTTTTCTTTAATTAATGAGAAAATTAACTAATGAATCTTTTTTATTTAAAACAATTATGATGCAACAAGCAAAAAAAGGCGACACAGTAAAAATTCATTATCATGGCCGTTTAACCGATGGTTCAACTTTTGATAGTAGTGAAGGAAGAGAGCCATTGGAATTTGAATTGGGTGGTGGAATGGTAATTCCTGGTTTTGATTTAGGTGTTACAGGAATGACAGTAGGAGAGAAAAAAACAATCAATATTCCAGCAGCAGAAGCTTATGGTGAAACAAGTGCAGAAATGATTGTTGAATTTCCTAGAGATCAATTTCCTGCAGATATGGTACCAGAAATTGGAATGCAATTAACCATGAACAACAATCAAGGACAAAGCTTTCCTGTAGTAATTGTTGAAGTAAAAGAGGAAGCTGTTATGTTAGATGCCAACCATCCATTGGCAGGTAAAGAATTGGTTTTTGACTTAGAATTGGTTGAAATTGCTGGAGCAAGTCCATTAATTATTATGCCTTAACTCCATATTATTATTAACTGCCCTTTTTTAAAGGGCAGTTTTATTTTACGTATAAAATTTAATATAATGAGTTACAAAGTTCCTAGTAATGCTAAAATTGGGCACATTCATTTAAAGGTGAGCAATTTGCAAAAAGCATTGAGCTTTTATGTTGATTTGTTGGGTTTTGAAGTAACGCAGTTATATGGCACACAAGCAGCATTTATTTCTGCAGGAGGTTATCACCATCATATTGGGTTAAACACTTGGCATAGTAAAGACGCAAAACCTGCACCATTACAAGCCCCTGGACTTTTTCATACTGCTATACTTTACCCAACCAGAAAAGATTTAGCCATCGTTACAAAAAGATTAATTGATACCAACTATCCGTTAACTGGTACAGCAGATCATGGGGTTTCTGAAGCAATTTATTTGAACGACCCAGATGGGAATGGTGTTGAACTTTATTGGGATAAACCAACCAATGAATGGCCTAAGGATGAACATGGAAATTTACAGATGGTAACTGAGTATCTAGATCTAAGCAATCTTTTAGAACTTGCCGAATAAACTAAACAGAACATTTGTTAGTTTATTTGCAACACTTTTTTGTAATAAAGCAGTAGAATATATAAAATCACTTTGGTTTTATATGCTGCAATCTTATATTTTTGCTACTCAATTTTAATCAATCAATATTATGCGATCAATTGCTTATAGAGAGGCCTTAAGAGAAGCCATGAATGAAGAGATGAGAAGAGATGAAAGGGTTTTTTTAATGGGTGAAGAAGTTGCCGAATACAATGGTGCTTATAAAGTTAGCCAAGGTATGTTGGCTGAGTTTGGTGATAAAAGAGTAATAGATACACCAATTGCAGAGTTGGGTTTTGTTGCTATTGCTGTTGGTGCAGCTCAAAACGGATTAAGACCAATTGTTGAATTTATGACTTGGAACTTTGCCGTTTTACCGTTAGATCAAATTTTAAATACCGCTTCTAAAATGTTGGCTATGAGTGGTGGGCAAATTAAATGTCCTATCGTTTTTCGTGGAGCCAATGGAAGTGCTGGTCAACTTGGTGCACAACATAGTACTGCATTTGAAAGTTTATATGCCAATATTCCTGGTTTAAAAGTGGTTTCTCCAAGCAATCCATACGATGCGAAAGGGTTGTTAAAACAAGCCATTCGTTACGAAGAAGATCCTATAATGTTTATGGAAAGTGAGGTAATGTATGGTGAGAAAGGTGAAGTACCAGAAGAAGAATATTACATTCCATTGGGCAAAGCCGATATAAAAAAAGTGGGTAGAGATGTTACAATTGTTTCTTTCAACAAAATGATGAAAGTAGCTTTAGGTGCTGCTGCCGAATTAGAAAAAGAAGGCATTAGTGCCGAAGTAATTGATTTAAGAACCATTCGTCCGTTAGATTGGCAAACAATTTTAGAAAGCGTAAAAAAAACCAATCGTTTGGTTATTGTCGAAGAGCAATGGCCATTTGCATCGGTTAGTTCAGAAATTACCTACAGAATTCAAAAAGAAGGATTCGATTATTTAGATGCACCAATTAGAAGAATTACCAGTGCCGATGCTCCAATGCACTATGCTGCTAATTTAACAGAATTGGCTTTACCTACTATACCTCGTGTGGTTAAGTTGGTAAAAGAAGTAATGTATTTACAAAAATAATTGGTAAATATATTTTAAAGTAAGCCTTGCTTTTAGCAGGGCTTTTTTGTATTCCAAATTCAAGAGAAATGATAAAAAAAGAAATCCCTGCAAGAGTTACCTTACAGGGATTATATGAGCAAGCAACCGAACACTAATGAATAACTTTCAATTTCTTGAAAGCGATTCAGCAAAGTAGCAGATTTATTTTGAAACTAACAAGAGTTAGTTTTCTTTTTTTGAATTTATTTTCCAAAAATCGTATAAACACAACTAAACTAAGGTTGCTCCTTAACCTATATTAAGATACTTTTGCATTTTTAAAGTAAAGAATATGTACACGATTAATGTAAAGTTTGAACAAAAAGGATTAGAGCCAATTACAATAGAAACCAATGCAATAGGAGATAGTTTATTGGAAGTTATATTAGACAATGGCCACGAATTGCACCACAATTGTGGAGCTGTTTGTGCTTGCAGTACATGCCATGTATATGTTGAAAGTGGGGAAGAGTTTTTGGCAGAATTGAGCGATAGAGAAGAAGATTTTATTGATAGAGCAGTAAATCCAAGAATCAATTCTCGTCTAGGTTGTCAATGTGTTTTACAAGAAGGCAGTGGAACAGTAAATATTACCTTACCAGATCAAACCCAATTTTTGGGAGAATAAACTTCATGAATATTAATTTTAGCAAATATTCCGATGGATTGGTTCCTGCAATCATTCAAGATTTTCAAACCCAAAAAGTTCTAATGTTGGGTTTTATGAATAACGAGGCTTTGCAGCAAACTTATAATACAGGCAAAGTAACTTTTTATAGTAGAGCTAAGCAAAGGTTATGGACTAAAGGAGAGCAAAGTGGTAACTTTTTAAACCTGAAATCTATTACAGTTGATTGCGATAACGATACTTTGTTAATTAAAGTTCAACCACAAGGGCCAACTTGCCATACAGGAGCAGACACATGTTTTAATGAGAAAAATCATTCAGATGATTTTTTAACTTATTTAGAGCAAATTATTGAACTAAGAAGTAAGGCTTCTCCAGAAGAATCGTATGTATCTAGAATGTTGCAGAAAGGCATCAATAAAGTGGCTCAAAAAGTAGGAGAGGAAGCTATAGAATTGGTAATTGAAGCAAAAGACAACGATGAAACTTTATTTTTAGGAGAAGCAGCCGACTTAATGTTTCATTATTTACTTTTACTTAACGCTAAGGGCTTTAAATTGCAGCAAGTAATTGAAGTTTTACAAAAAAGACATACTAAATAATATGATAAAAAAAATAATTGCAACATTGCTTTTACCCATTGGAGTGTTGGCTCAAAACAATCAAGGTTTTTCAATATCTGGAAGCATTACTGGATTGAAAGACAGTACATTGGTTTTTTTAACTGATGGAGTTAGTGGCACTGCAATTGCACAAGATTATGCCATGAATGGAAAGTTTGTAATTACTGGCAAAATTGATGAGCCAAGTATTCATAAACTAAGTTTTACAGGAATTAAAGACGAAGTAGATTTATTTTTTGGGAACGATAAAATGAACATTTCTGGTTCCACCACTAAACTTACAAAACCTGTTATAACTGGGTCTAAATTGCAAAATGAGTATGATGCTTATATCAAATCTTTTAATCCATTAAGAGATAAATTAAATGCGTTGGTTACTAAAATTAATCAAACTCCAGAGGGTAAATTGAGAGATTCATTAATCAATCAATTCAATGGTACAAAAGTAAAAGTTGTAGCTCAGGTAACTAGTTTTACAAAGCAATATGCTGCATCGCCAGTGAGTTGTTTTGTGTTGTTTATGGTAAACCCTGTATTTGAAGGTGGGGTTCCTGAATTAGAAAATAGATACAATGCTTTGCAAGCATCAGCCAAAAAAGGTTCTTTTGCAAAACTCATTCAAAATACAATTGCACAGTATTATCAAAACTTAAAACTGGAAGAAGAAAAAGCTGCAGCTTCAGATAATATTGCTGTAGGTAAAGAAGCTCCAGATTTTACACAGAATGACGTAAATGGTGTTCCTGTTTCGTTGTCTTCATTTAGAGGCAAATATGTGTTGGTAGATTTTTGGGCTAGTTGGTGTGGTCCATGTAGAAGAGAAAACCCCAATGTAGTTGCTGCTTACAATGCATTTAAAGATAAAAATTTCACTATTCTAGGTGTGTCTTTAGATAGACCAGATGGAAGAGATGCATGGTTAAATGCCATTAAAGCAGATAATTTAACTTGGACACAAGTAAGCGATTTGAAATTTTGGGAAAATGCAGCAGCTAGAAAATACAACGTTAGTGGCATTCCATTTAATGTATTGGTAGACCCCAATGGTAAAATTATTGCTGTTAACTTACGTGGCGATGATTTGCATAAAAAGCTAAAACAAATTTTAAAATAAATATTTAAAAATCTATTTTCAAGTTACGCAATGTAGTATTGCGTAACTTTTTTTTATTTAACACATTATGAAGCCATTAATTGCAATTACAGGAAACAGTGGACAGTTGGGTAAAAGTTTACAACAAATTAGCAGCAATTATCCAAACTATAGATTTTTATTTTTAAGTAGACAGGAAATAGATTTAGGCGATTTAGCATCTATCGATCGTTTCTTCCAAGGTCATAAACCCAATATTTTTATTAATTGTGCAGCATATACAGCAGTTGATAAAGCTGAAAATGAACAAACACAAGCACTTACCGCAAATGCAATGGCTGTAAGCAAAATAGCACAATATTGTGCCAGTATTAATGCAACATTAATTACAATATCTACCGATTATGTTTTTGATGGAAATGGAACAACGCCATATACCATTCACGAACCAACCAACCCTATAAATTATTATGGTTATAGTAAATGTTTAGGCGAAAAATTAGCAATGGAAAATAATGCCAATACCATTGTTATTAGAACTTCATGGGTATTTGCACCACATGGTAGCAATTTTGTAAAAACCATGTTGCGTTTGTTAAAAGAGAAAGCATTTATAAAAGTTGTATCAGATCAAGTGGGTTGCCCAACTTATGCACCAGATTTAGCAGAAGCCATCATGCATATTGTTGAACAGTTGCCTACAAATTCTAAAAGAGGAATTTATCATTTTTCAAATACGGGTATTATTTCTTGGTTTGAATTTGCAAGTACAATTCAACAACTCACAAAAATACATTGTACTGTAGAGCCTATACCAACATCTGCTTATCCAACACCAGCAAAAAGACCATCATATTCAGCCATGGATTTACATGATATTCAAAATGATTTTGGTGTACAATTAACCGATTGGCAAACAAGCCTAACAAAATGTTTAACAGCTTTACAGGAGTTGTAAAAAGATAAAAAAATATTTTATTCAATTTATTCTGCCCCTACATTTGCAACTCGATTTAATTTTCACAAAAGTAAGATTGCGGGGGGAACAAATGGTTTTAAAACATTTGCTGTAATACCGTGTAATTACATTAATAAATGTACACATGAAAGTAATGAAGTTTGGAGGCACCAGTGTTGGAAAGCCTGAACGTATGCAACAAGTAGCACAATTAATTACCAAAAGTAATGAACCTACAATTGTAGTTTTAAGTGCCTTAAGTGGTACAACAAATTCGTTGGTAGAAATCAGTAATTGTTTAGCACAAGGAAATAAAGAAGGAGCTAAACAAAATATTGATAAGCTAGAAATACAGTATAAAAACTTTGTAATTGATTTATTAAAAAAAGAAGAGTTTCAAGCAAAAGCGTATGCTATTGTTGAAGAACATTTTGAGTTCTTAAATATCATTTTAAGAATATCTTTTAGTGAAGCATTGAATAAAGATATTTTGGCTCAAGGTGAATTGATGAGTACTAAATTGTTTTCAGCTTACTTAGAAGAATTAGAAGTGGATCATTTCTTTTTACCAGCTTTAGAATTTATGACCATTGACGGAAATGAAGAACCACAAGTTGGAAGCATAAAAGTAAAGCTGACGCAACTCTTGCAACAGCATACTGATAAAACACTTTTTATAACACAAGGATATATCTGCAAAAATGCAAGGGGAGAAGTTGATAACTTAAAACGTGGTGGAAGTGATTATACAGCTTCGTTAATTGCAGCTGCAATTAAAGCAACAGTTTGTGAAATATGGACAGATATTGATGGTATGCACAACAACGATCCAAGAGTTGTAAATAAAACAGTACCAGTTGAACAGTTAAGCTTTGATGAAGCTGCTGAGTTGGCTTATTTTGGTGCAAAAATTTTACATCCTGCATGTATTTGGCCAGCACAACATTACAATGTTCCTGTAAAGTTGTTAAACACAATGCAACCCAATGCAGCAGGTACAACAATTACAGCAATTTCTACAACCAAAGGTGTTAAAGCAGTTGCTGCAAAAGATGGAATTATTGCTATTAAAATAAAAAGTAGTCGTATGTTATTGGCGTATGGCTTTTTAAGAAAAATATTTGAAGTATTTGAAAAATACAAAACTTCAATTGATATGATTACAACTTCTGAAGTTGCAGTAAGTGTAACCATAGATACAGATATTTATTTAAATGAAATTACCAAAGAATTGGCACCTTTTGGAACTGTTGAAGTTGAAAAAAATCAAACCATTATTTCTATCGTTGGTAATGAAATTAACAACAACGGGCAAGCATTGCAAAGTTTATTTTCAGCAGCCCATGGTATACCAGTAACAATGGTTAGCTATGGAGGAAGTTTGCACAATATTTCATTGTTAATTCCAAGTACACATAAAATTCAAGCATTGCAAGCCATTAATAGTGGTTTGTTTGGATTGTAATTTTAGGCGTAATGCTTAATCTTTATTAAAAAGGGAATTTGCGTTTGCAAATTCCCTTTTTAATAAACTCAATAGTAAGTTAATGAAGCTATTCGTTATTCTTATTTAAACTTAATTTTTATCAAAATGCTAAGTAAGGTTACAAGCAAATTAAGTTTACCTTAAAAAGAGGTAAAAAGTTACTTATATGTGCTTTTATATGCGTAGTTTTCTTGTTGGTAATACCATACATGTTAGATTTGGTTTACCCTAATGAAAGCTTGCAAAAAATCCTATTGACCCTTTTGAACAAACCAAACTTAATTAACTAAAACAATTTGTTTATGAAGAAGATTTTACTCTTCCTTTCTGTGCTACTAACTTATAGTAGTTCATTTGCACAAATCGATGTAACTGCAACAAGTGGAACACCTTTCGCTTCTTATGCTACATTAAAAGATGCTTTTGATGCCTTAAACTCAGGCATCCAAACTGGTACTATTACTATTGCTATTTCTGGTAATACTACAGAAACTGCTTCGGCTGTTTTAAATGCTAGCGGTACTGGTGGGGCAAATTATACTAGTATTACAATTTCTCCAACTGGGGGAGTACTAAGAACAATTAGTGGTAGCTTGGCTTCAGCTCTAGTAGACTTAAATGGTGCAGATAATGTAACAATTGATGGGTTAAATACTGGAGGCAATGCCCTTACGTTCGACAATCAAAATACAGGTATTGCAGGCACAACAACTATTCGTTTTATAGGCGATGCTACCAACAACACAATTAACAATTGCACCCTTCTTGGTGCTTCTACAAGTGCTTCAACTGGTACAGTATTTTTTTCAACTGGTTTGGCAACTGGTAACAGCAATAATATGATTAATAATTGTACTGTAAGTGGCTCGGGTGCAACTTTTGCCACTAATGGTATTTTTTCTTCTGGAACTGTAAATTTCAATAACAGTAATAATACTATTCAAAATTGTAAAATAGAAAATACTTTCAGCGGTACTCTAGCTTCAGTTGGTATTTTGGTTGCTACCAATAACTCTACTTGGACAATTCATAATAATAAATTTTATCAAACTGCAAGTAGAACTTACACAACAGCTAATACACATAGGGCAATTCAGGTTACTACTGGAAATGGATATACCATTACAAACAATGTAATTGGATATGCATCAAACACTGCAACTGGTATTTATACAATGTTAGGAACCATAGCTACACGTTTTATAGCTATAGATTTAGCAGTGGGTACTACAGTTGCTACATCTGTACAAAACAATACTGTTTCTTCAATTTCTTTAAATACTTCAAGTGGTGCAGCAACAGCAAATGGTGTGCTTTGTGGATTAAATATTACTGCTGGTAATGTAAATGTTGGAAATATTACTCCAAATACCTTTGGGGGTGCTTCACCTACGCTTAATTCCCTTTCAGTAATTTCTACTTCAACACAAGGGTCTGTAGTAGGTATCAATTCAAGTTCAACGGGTGCTATTCTTATTCAAGGCAATATATTTGGTGGTTTTAGCTCTGGAAATACAGCTGCAATAGGTGGTGGCGTTTTTGGTATTAATGTTAGTGGTGCAGCCGCATCTATGACAATTACAAATAATATTATTGGTAATACTACAGCAGATAATATGAGGGCTGGAATTAGTGGAACAACTACCACTGGGTCTAGTATTGCTGTAGGTATAAATGTAACATCTGCAGCTGTTGTACTAAATGTAACTGGCAATACTGTGCAAAACTTTTCCTCATTTCAAACAACTGGAACTGGCTATGCAAGAGGTATTGTTCAAACAGTTGCAGGTACAGGTGCTGTTTTTAATGGTAACACAGTAAGAGAATTAAAAACTGGAAGTGCACTTACTGTTTATACAAGTGGTCTTGTTTCGGTAGCAGGAATTTATGTAGCAGCAGGTACAAATCCATCTATTAATGGTAATACTATATATAATTTATCAAACATTAACACAGGTACTGGCAACTATACAGTTGCTGGTATTTCAATTGCAGCATGTACAAATATGTCTGTCTCTAAAAATGTGGTTTATGGATTATCGAATGCCGGAACTGGAACAACTGCAACAGCACCACCAGTAATTTGTGGTGTTTTATTGCGGTCTGGAACAACAGCAACGAACATATTTAACAACATGATTTCTTTAGGTAATGGTATTACAACCAATACAACAATTATTGGAATTTTTTCTAATCACGGCTCAACTCCAAACCCTACTGTTAATGTTTACTACAATAATGTGAATATTGAAGGAACTGCAGCTGCTGGTGCACTTGCTAGTTTTGGTTATGTTCGTGGAGATTTAACTCTAACTGCAAGAACCCCAACAGTAGATATTCGTAATAATATTTTTACCAATACTCGTACTGGTGGTACAGGTAAGCATTATGCAATTTCTAATAATTATGGGGCAACTACTGCTAGTGCTACAGGTTGGGCAGCAAATGCTTCTAATTTTAATGTATTAAATGCCAATGCAACTACTATTGCATATTGGACTACCGACCAAACTTTTGCAACTTGGAAAACAATATCTTCTAGTGATGCCAATTCTTTTTCGGGTGTTGCAGTTAATTATGCAAATAGTGCAGTTGGAGATTTACATTTAAATATGGGAATGACCCCTACTCAACTAGAAAGTGGTGGAACAACTATTGCTACTTATACTACAGATTTTGATGGTGATACAAGAAATGCAACAACTCCCGATGTGGGAGCTGATGAATTTACTGGTGTGTCATTAGATTTAGTTGGCCCAGCTATTTCTTATATTGCTTTAGCAAATACTTCAATCACTTTTAATCGAGCATTTGCAAATGTTACCATTACAGATGCTACAGGTGTAAATGGTACAGCTGGCACAAGACCAAGAGTGTACTTTAGAAGAAGTACAGATGCCAATGCCTATAACGATAATACAAGTGGTACAGATGGTTGGAAATATGTAGAAGCTAGCGGTGCAACTTCGCCATTTAGTTTCACATTAGATTATTCATTGCTAAATGGAGGAACAGGCGTAACAACAGGACAAACAGTACAGTATTTTGTAGTAGCTCAAGACATTGCTGCACCTACAGTTGGTGTAAGCCCAGCAGTAACTTTTGCAAGCACACCTGCTACTGTTGATTTAGCTGGGGCACAGTTTCCTGTAACTGGTACTCCTTCTAGCTATACTATAGTTGTACCGTTTGCTGGTAGTTACGATGTAGGGGCTACAGCACCTACTTACACTACATTAAAATCTTTTTTTGACGCAGTAAATGCAAATGTGCTTAATGGTGATATTACTGTTAATATTATTGATAACACTATAGAAACTGCAACAGCACAATTAAATGCTTTGGCAGAAGAAGGTATTGGTGGATACTCTGTAACAATACAGCCATCTGGTGGTGGAGCAAGATTAATTACAGGAAATTTAAGTACGGCTGCAATTATTAAAACGGTGGGTGTAAATAAATTTACTATCAATGGGCTAAATAGTGGAGGAAACGCATTAACCGTTTCTAATACCAATGCTACTGCACCATTAGCAATTCATATTGCATCTTCTGGTACAACTGTAGTAAGCAATATTAATATTAGCAATATAACAACAGCTACAGGTTTAAATACTGGAACTACAGTTTCATCAATGGGAGTTTCTATTTCCGATCAAGCATCGGGAGGTGTTACTGCTGGTTATTTCAATAATGTAACAATACAAAATAACACTTTTACAAAGTCTCATTATGGTGCATTGGTAAGTGGTGGTACAACGGGCGTTAACAATGCATTGAATGTTAACATACTTAATAACAATCTTACAAGTAGTGGTGTAGATGCAATTGGATATTGTGGAATAGCTCTACAGGGAGTTAATGGTGCAACAATTGCCAATAATACAATTGGTAATTTTGAAGGTACTGCTGGGGTAGATGATAGAGGTATTTGGTTAGCAGCTGGATCTAAAAATGTAGTTGTGGAAAAAAATAGTATAATATCTCTTAAATACATTGGAACAGGCGGTTACGGTACATACGGAATCTACGTGACTACTGGTGAAACAAATAGTGGAAACATTCTTAGAAACAATGTTATTGCAGATTTATCTGGAGATGGATGGACACATCTTACTGTTTTGGGAGATAATACTCATGGAATTTATGCAACTAGCACACAAACTGGTATTAAAATTTATAACAACTCAATTAATTTGAGTGGAAATACTTTAAATCAAACTGATGCTTTAACTACAGGAATTTGTTTAGGAACTGGCTCTACAGCCGATATTAGAAATAATATTATTGTAAATAATTCAGGTCTTTTAGCAGCAACTGGTTATGGCTCTACAGCTATTTATTTACAAACTTCTGCTTCTCAACTTGAAAATGCAGGTTACAATAATTTGTTTGATAATGCTACTGGCTCTGGAGTTAAATTAGTTGGTAAAATTGGTACAACCGATTATGCTACTTTAGCTGCTTGGAAGGCTGCTGTTGCTTTAGAAGTTAATTCAATCAGTGCCGATCCTTTATTTACAGCCTTGACAGATTTAACACCTTCTTCTTATGGCTTTGCTGGTATGCCAATTAGTGGTATAACAAATGATTTTATTGGCACCACAAGGAACACAATGTACCCAAGCCTCGGTGCTTATGAGGCCAGTTTGATATACGGTAGTTGGAAAATGGCATCTGCTGATGCTGTTTGGGAAACCAACACCAATTGGGTTGGAGATTTAGGACCAGGAGCTACAGTAATTATTCCTTCAGGTGCTTCATTTATGCCAACTTTGTCAACAAATGCAGCTTTAAGCCGTTTATACAACAATGGCACACTAACCATTAATGGTGCAAATACAATTTCTGTATCTGGTGATTTAAGTAATACTGGCACCATAACAGGAACTGATGCAGGATTAATATTCAATGGTACTACTGCTCAAACGGCAGCTTTAACAGGAAATATTAATGTAAAAGATGTTACCCTAAACAATGCTTTAGGTGCAACATTAAATGGCTTAGGGTTCTTAAATGTTACTGGTACAGCCACTGTAAGTGCTGGTGCATTGGCAGCAGGTGGTCGTTTGGTATTAAAATCTACTATGAGTGGCACAGCTCGTATAGCAGCAGGCACAGGTTTATATATCACAGGCAACGTAACTACAGAAACATATATACCAGGTGGTCGTAGAGCTTATAGATTCTTAGGTCATCCGTTTTCAACTACTTTAAGCATGAGTAGTTTATTAGATGATATTTATGTAACAGGTGATGGCACTATAGCAGGTACAGGTGGAGCAACTCCAGGAACAGATTTAGATGCAACAGGAACCAATGCAGCAAGCAGTTATTGGTTTGACAATACGACCAATGGTTGGAAAGCATTTATGACAGCAGCTGATGCAAGTTGGACACAATATGCAGGAACAAGAGTATTGGTACGTGGTGATAGAACACAAGCTGTTGCTTTAACAGGAGTAGCATATACCCCAAATGAGGTAACTTTAGATGTAACAGGAGAAGTAAATACAGGCAATGTAAACATCAATGTACCAACAGCAAACAACTATCATTTAGTAAGCAATCCTTATCCATCACCAACCGATATAGGAACAGTTATTCAATCAGCTAGTAATTTAGGAACTTTATATTGGGTATGGAATGCCAATGCAGGCAGTAAAGGCCAATATGTAAATAGATTAATAGCCGATGGAGCTTATAACTTAGCGATGAATGGAGCCTTCTTTGTACAACCAACAGTATCAAGTAGCTTAGCATTTACCGAAGCCAATAAAACAGCAACAGCAACACAAGCATTGTATAGAACAGCTAGTACAAGACCAGCAGGTTATTTAGAGTTGGCAGTAAAATACAACAATGAAGTAGCTGATAATATTTATGTTAGAGATGTAGCAACAGCATCCACTACAAAAGATGCAGAAGATGGCGGTAAGCTAATTAATCCAGATATTAATATCTATACATTAAGCACTAATAACGACAAGTTAACTTTAGACAGTCGTCCAATTGCTTCAACTACAGTAATACCATTGGCATTAACTTCAAATGTTCAAAATAACTTTAGCATCGAACTAATAGACAATGGCTTTAACAATGGATTACCAGTTGTATTAAAAGACAAGTTCTTAAATGTAGAACATACATTAACAGCAAGCAATCCTTACAGCTTTGCAGTAACAGCTGATGCAGCTAGCCAAGGTGAAAATCGTTTTGAATTGGTGTTTAGAAACAGCAGTGCACTACCAACCAATTTTGTAACTGTATCAGCAGTACAACAAGGCAATGCAATAGCCGTAAACTTTACTACAGCGAATGAGCAAAACATGAGTAGCTATGAAGTAGAAGAAAGTGCAAATGGCAATAGCT
>ERZ724508.364-NODE-364-length-32614-cov-5.109893_pt1 | contig 32614 bp, 19 predicted proteins | sample MGYA00376041_ERZ724508 | MGnify/ENA primary metagenome ERZ724508 (study PRJEB28724, sample SAMN07190887) | wastewater metagenome | isolation source: effluent of sewage treatment plant in Hong Hong | place: USA: Christiansburg, Virginia | collected 2016-03-01 ...
CTCCTTGTCCCCATCCTTCTATAGCGCCAGCTGTACTTGTTTCAACAGCTGTCCCTGCTTCAACAGTTGCATCTGCTACCCTATTGGGGAGATTTGGCAATGCAAATTTATTCTGTATTTGAACAGGAGTCAGCCCCTCAATTTCTGATGCAGCCATAACCCATCTACCTTCCATATTAGTAACGCCTTCTGTATATACTCTAACAAATTGTTCAGTAGATGTCAATGTTTCATTATATACTTCCGTTCCAGGTGCATAAGGAGGCTTTGCACCACTTGCTGCTGCTGCTGCGTTTGCCTGTTCAGCAGTTTGAGTAGAATTTACAACTCTAGTTGGCCCAACTTCTATTGTAAACTTGCCTTTCCCAAATAAGCGACTCAAACCTCTTTGAATAGGACCGCTTAATTTGGCACCTGCATAACCTAAACCAGCTCCCAAACCAGCTGAAATCCCTAATTGCCCATAGCTAAATTTATCCTGATCCCCTGTGGCTATATCTAAACCTTGATGAGCAGCATTTCCAGCTGCTCCTGACAATGCTCCAGCTGCTATTATCGCGACAGTTCCTGTACCTGCAGTTGCTACTGTTATATCAAATATTGCTCCTGCGACTGCTCCAGAAACTACTCCTTTACCAACCCCTGCCCAAATATTATCTCCCTTAACTGCTGCAATTGTTCCACCTATTATTCCTCCAACTGCAGCGCCAATGATTGTCCCTAAAAATTCTCCATCTTTATCAATAATTGTTAACGGACTGTTAGCTGCAAATGAATATGGTGAATATGCAGGATACCAATTATACTTTGGATCCACCGCTAGCCATCTGCCTAATCGAGCGTCATAGATACGTGCTCCAAAATCATAGCCGCCAGTTGCAAGACCATCTTCATGCTCCTGTCCATTAAACCCATATCTCTATCCATTCCTTCTGCCATCTGCAGCAGGACTCCACTAATCCAACCCTACCAATACAAATGCACCCCAATAAATAGGTTCTTTATATTTATTGAGAATATAAATTTTAGCATCGTATAATGCTTGGCGCTTATTCCCTGTATTCAACCAATTCGTATAAAATTGATTTAACAAATCTGCTGTAACCTCATCGGACACTTTAAATAAACTCATGATAACATTTTTAGAACCTGCTACAATAAAGGCGCGTTGCAATCCAAATACACCTTCTCCTAATTGTACATCACCTAAGCCTGTTTCGCAGGCACTCAGCAATACCAACTCTGTATTATCAAAATCTAAATTCATTGCTTCGTAGGCCGTTAATAATCCATCTTGGCTATTGAAATCTACATTACTAGGGTCGTTAATTAATTCACCTCCGTTTACCATTAACAAACCAGATCTATACAAGGGATTTTGAGAAGCTTCATTTTCCAATTCAGAGTCGAAGCCTGATTGTTTCATATCTGGCAAGAAATAACCATGTGTGGCAATATGGAAAAATCGCGGACTCTTAAGAGATTTAATTTTTTCTTCTGTTGCTGCACCTTCAACATATAAATCCGAAGGGATACCCTTTGATTTCAACAATGCATTTATCCCCTTTGCTTCTCTTTCAGAACCGGGTAACTGTGGTATTGTTTTATCGTAATCTTCAGGTAAGGAAACGGGATAATATGTTGGATTACCCACTATGACAATGTTAGAAAACTTAGAAGTGTTATTCTTATCAGAATCTTTTACTTTTTGTTGTTTTTCATAATATTGCACCAAAACATCTTTTGTGTTTGCAACTTGCACAAACTGACTTTTCTGCAATTGATATTTCCCATCTGAACTTTTAAGTGTTTCTAAATTTAATTGATTATAAACACCTTCTGGTGAGATAAATAAACGCGTTTTAGTTATTGGCAATGCATCTTGAATACGTTGCCAATACACACCATATGATATCTTATCATCAATATTAAACTTCATCGAATTGCGATAGTACTTAATATATTTATGTTCCATTGCATTCCCATCTAACATCACCACCATCTCTGGATAGGACTTAATTTCCTTATGCACAATTAAGGCTGCATATATTACAGAATCTGTAAAACTAGTTGTAAAATTTCTGAAGCGAATAATTTCAATTGCAGCTTCCTCATTATTAAGTGTAGATTTCAATTGCTTCCAATCAAACACCAGCTTTGTTTCATAACTTTTTGCAAATAATCCCGAAGATTCAGACAGATATTTCTCTAAATTTTCAATGTCTTTTTGCAATGCAGTTTTATCAATTCCATTTTCTTGAATTTGAGTATTACTCATAGATAAAATCGTAGAATAAAACTCCTTTTTACCAAGCCATGATTGATACGCGTCAATTAAGGGTTGATTACCGCTATTTAAAATACGTTGTCGTACCTTTATAGAAGCATTTAACATCAATGCTTTTGTTGCAATGGTCATGTCGTACACATTACCTATCAACTCTGGATTCGCATCTTTAAGTTGATATGCCATTGAACAATAAAATTCAAAATCGGCTTTAATATTGTTCCACGATTTCATTTTTTCTCGTTCACTCAATGCAGGAAACTGCACTTGAATAAAAGTTAAATACGATTTTATTGCTTCATCATACGCTCTTATTGCATTCGGATAATCTTTTAAAATAAAATACATTTGTCCACTTTTAGAAAGTGCTTTTGTATAATCTGGGTGCGTAGTGCTAAACGAAGACGCATAAATTTCTTTTGATTTCAAAAAAGATGTATTTGCATCCGTATATTTTTGTTTTTTATAAAAAACCAATCCCTTTAAATAAAAATAATCTGCGGCATGTCTATCTGTAGCACCAAACTTAGCTAACCATATTTTATTTGCAGCTTCTAGGTTTTTATCGGCCAAATCAATTTTGCCAGTTTCTAAATAAAAGAGGGAAATATTTTTTAATACTTCCGCGTAAATAGGCGTATTCTCATTCAATTCAGTTCTAATTGTAGTAAGAGCAGATAAAAATAACTGTTCAATTTCAGTATTGGAACCTTTGTTATAATATTTGATCAACGCTAAGTCATTTTTTACAAGCGCTACTTGAATGTGATTATCTCCATAAATTTTCCTATAGATATTCATCACAGTTATAACTGTAACTTGTGCATTATTATAATCTCCAATTGCAGCATGTATATCTGCATATAATTTCAAGGATTCTGCATAACGGATGGAATTGACACCAAATGTTTTTTTACAAATATCCATTGCTCTGTTGGCATATTTTTCTGCTCGAGCATAATCTCCTTTTATAAAATATAAATAACCAATTTGGTTAAATGGATTTATTAAACTTCTATTATCTACTCCGAATCGTTTTTCTCTTAATGAAATAGATTTCAATAAAGTTTCTTCCGTTTCTTGATATTTACCAATATGTATATACAAAATTGCAAGTTCTTCAATAGATGAAGAAAGCTTAGACGATTTCAAGGTACGCTTCGATAATTTAAATGCCATTTTTAAATTCTTTTCAGCATCGTCATACAAGCCTTCAATTATATACAATCTTGCTTGCGTTTCCAATACTGAAGCGTATTCTAAATTATCTTTAGATGTTGCTTTAGCTACATACAATGCTAATGCTTCACCCAACTTTGTATCTGCAACTCCATAATTACCTTTGTAGATATCTATATTTGCTTGCTTTTGCAATGCAGTACCATATTGTACACTCATCTTACCAAATCTCTTTTCAACAATTGCTGTAGCCTCTAAAGAAACTTTTTGAGCATCATCAAATCTGTCTGTCAATTCAAAAAGATTTATTTCTTGATACAAATAGGTAATGAATTTAACATGTTGATGATCGATCGCTTTACTTACAATTTCATTTAAACTATATTTATAAGTAGTTTCTGCTTCTTTAAATTTATCTGTATAGTTTACATAATACGTAGCTCTATCCAATAGCTGCATGTGATAATTTGGAGCGTCCTCTCCCAATAATGTTGCTTTAATTTTTGTAGCTTCATCTAAGGCAGCCTCTGCTTCATCGTATTGATCCATTTCAATATAGGCATCTGCCAATAAATCCAAAAAATTAGCTCTGTCTAAATGTATTAATGGTATCATATTGGGCTTTTCAAGTATTACATTAATATTTTTCGCAACACTAGTCCAATTTTGATTAATCACATTTTGTTGAATTTCTACAAATAACACTTTACTATAATAATAATTATCTTTCCCGTAATATCGATTTACACGAACTTCAAACATTTCAGACTTCGTTCTGTAATCGCTTCCGTTCCCAACAAGTTTGTAGGTTGGAATTAAATATTCAAAAATACGAATAGCCTCTCTACTGTAATTTTGATAACGACCACCTTTCGTTGTTAATAAGGTTTCATATGCATTATCAAATAATTTATTAGCAGTTTTAATATCACCTAACGTTTCAGCCAATCGCCCTTTATACAACAACGTTTCTACGTAGGACACATCTTTATCTCCTATATTATTTTTTATCCATTGTTGAGCAATAGTTAATATTGAATCGGTGGAAGCATATCGACCATTATCTAAATACATTTCTGCCTGCATGTTCAACATGCGCGCATAATTCCGCTTGCGTAAAAACAACTCTTTGCTAGATACTTTTACAACTTTAGGTTTCCCTGTTTTAGGATCGACACCCATTTCACTTTTAACGAGACTTCTTTTACTAAATGATAAAATTTCATTTAAGTTTTTTTGGGCTTTGATGTAAAAGCCTTGTCGATAAAAAGTAATTACCGAACTTTTCTTTAATCCGTAATACAAACTAGAATCTTTTAAACTTCCTTTTTGAATTATTGCATAGGCATCGTTTAAATAATTAGATGCTTTCACATAATCACCATAGGAGATATAAGTTTCAATCGCACAATTAATAGCTTTTGTATATTGTAAGAGATCGTCTTTCTCTGCCTTTTGAAGTTCACGATCACCTTTAAACATGAATTCTTCGTACATGGTGAAGTTTCCATCAAGTTCTGCACCCTTGGCTTTCAAAAAATAAGCGCGAGACAATACTAATGAATTAGACTTTTTATCGTTTGAAATTGAATTAATTAAAATATCATTTGAACGAAGCCCTAATTTATAGTCTCCTTTTTCATAATACAGTTCAATTTTTTCAAAGGAAGATTCGTATGTATCACCTGCAGCATTCGAATAAAAAAACAGTAGAATGCAAAACGCAGATAAAGTAATTTTTAAAAAAGAGTTCATTTTTGAAAGGGTTAATTACACCCTACAAGTTCTTAAAAAAGGAATCAACTGACAAGTATTGAGAACGAATAAAATTCCAATAGTTGTATATTTCAAAGACAATCCTTAATTATATCAACAATGTGAATAACATCTGATTCAGTAAGTTGCGTACCCGATGGCAAAGAAAGTCCTCTATCGAAAATCTGATCCGCATTTCCATTTGAATAAAAAACGGACTTTTTAAAAACAGGTTGCTGATGCATGGGATTCCACAAACGCCTACTCTCAATATTATTTTCAGCTAATACTTGCTGAATCTTTTCTGGGGAATAATTATAAGGCAACAGAATACATGTAAGCCAAGCATTATCAAACCCTATACTTGAATATTTAACTGTTATGATACTTGGAAGATATTTTGCGTACCAATCACGAATGAGTCTTTTCTTTGCAACCTTTACTTCTAATTGTTCAAGTTGTCCGCGCACAATAGCTGCATTCACATTACACATGCGATAATTATATCCTACATGCACATGTTCGTAAAATGTATTATCTTCTTTAGCTTGATTTGACAACAGATCCATGCGATTATATAGACGCACATCTTCTGTAAAAATGGCACCACCATTTCCGCCTGTTGTAATTTTATTTCCATTAAAAGACGTAATACCTATTGCCGAAAAAGTGCCTAAGGCTTTATCTTTATACGTAGAACCTAAAGATTCTGCAGCGTCTTCTATAATTGCTAAATTATACTTTTGAGCAAGCAGAATAATTTTATCAAGTTGCGCGGGATAGCCATAGATATGGGCAAGTATAATAGCTTTTGGTTTTTGATTTTGTCGAAGCGAATCAATAATAGCTTGTTCTAGTAATTCCGGATCTATATTCCATGTGAGCAATTCACAATCAATAAATACAGGAATTGCTTTTTGATAACACATAGGAAATACAGTTGCTGCAAAGGTAAACGTGGGGCAAAAAACAATATCCCCTTCAGAAATATCTAATGCAAGTAGTGCCAAATGTATGGCCGAAGTACCTGAATTAACCGGCAGTATATATGTTGAGCTACTTATCTTTTTCAAGTCCACTTTCAAGGCCTCTAAATGCGTACCAACAGAAGATACCCAATTAGTAACAAGAGCATCTTGTACATATTTCAACTCATTCCCTGTTAAATCGGGTGGAGATAAATATATACGTTTATTCATATGCTATTTACGAACTAGTGTGCGGATAATTTTACCTGGAACACCTACAACCATTGAATAATCTGGAATATCTTGAATAATTACTGCCCCAGCACCAATTACGCACCATTTGCCAATATGCTTACCTGGTATAACAGTTGAACCTGCACCAATATGTGTACCTTCATCAATACGAACTTCTGCACACAAGGTAACATTAGATGACAAATGTATAAAATCACCTAATGTACAGTCATGTTCAACAATTGAGTTGGAGTTTAAAATGCAGTGATTGCCAACAGAAGATCCAGCATTAACTATAGCACCTGGCATAACAACAGTACCTTCGCCAATGGTTGATGACGGTGATACAACAGATGCGCTATGTATTGCCTTCCCAAACGAATGCTTTACTTTAGATACAATTTTTTTACGAATCAAATTATCCCCAATACTTATAATGAGCAGTTCGCTAGGTTTGTGTTCAGGCTTGTAATAACCAACTACAGGAATTTGATCTAATTTTATCAAATCAGGATTATCGTCAAAAATATCTGTTACTACCCCACCAGAAGTACTTACACAATCTTTCACTACTCTAGCATGACCACTGGCTCCATATAATAACATACGATTATTTTTTAAAAGGTTTCATTGTTTGATTTTCTGATTCGTTTATTTCCGAATATTTTAAAAGTTGAAAAAACGTTTTGACTAAAATACGCATATCCAATCTAATTGAAACATTCTCCACATAATATATATCCAATTCGAACCTTCGTTCCCAAGTTATTTTATTCCTTCCATTCACTTGTGCCCAACCCGTAATGCCTGGCTTAACTGTGAACCGTTTAAGCTGTGGTTCCGAATAATATTGGTTATATTCAACCAATAAGGGTCTTGGACCAATTAAGCTCATCCTACCTATTAGAACGAGAAATAACTGAGGAAGTTCGTCCAAAGATGTAATTCTCAACAATTTTCCATAGGAAGTTGTTCTCTCAATATCTGAAATGAATGCTGAAGAATCCTCTTTCATGGTTTGGAACTTTAAAAGTTTAAAGGACTGAAGGCCTTTTCCACTCCGTTCTTGAATAAAGAATACATTGCCGTAGTAAGCGAAATTTATGATTGAAATCAGTAGCAAAATTGGAGATAAAAAGATTATCCCTCCTGCGGCTACAAAACGGTCCAAAAATAGCTTAGTAAAATTCGTGTAAAACATTCATTTAAAATATGCTACAATATAAATACTTTAATGGTAATTTTGATGATATTTATAAGAGATTAGAATGATTTCATTTCCAAATGCCAAAATAAATCTTGGTTTATATGTAACAAACAAACGTTCTGATGGTTTCCACAACATCGAAACGTATTTTTATCCAATTCCTTGGAAAGACATTCTTGAAATTATCCCTGCTAGTGAAACATCATTCACACATTCTGGAATTGAAATCCCAGGTAACAGTGCAAGTAATTTATGTCTCAAAACGGTAGAGTTATTCCAAAAAAGATATTCGATACCACCCGTTCATATTCATTTACATAAAACAATCCCAATTGGCGCAGGCTTAGGCGGAGGCTCATCTGATGCTGCATTTACTGCTAAAAGTCTAAATTCATTATTTGATTTAAATCTAAAAACTGAAGAGCTAGAAAACATCATACGACCTTTAGGTAGTGATTGTGCATTCTTTATACAAAACACAGCTACCATTGCACTTGAAAAAGGAGATATTTTCACAGAAAAGAATTGTGTAGATATGTCTGAGTATTGGATTTATCTAATCAACCCTGCTATTCATGTATCTACAAAAGAAGCGTATGCTGGTGTCATTTCACAACCAAATAGAAAACCTATATCTACCATATTAAAACAAGACATTTATACGTGGAAAAATGAATTAATGAACGATTTTGAATTATCTGTTTTTAAAGCATATCCACAATTAATGGCTATTAAAAATGCTTTATATATCCATGGTGCAACTTATGCTGCAATGAGTGGTTCAGGTTCTACATTATTTGGAGTTTTTAAAAATAACCCTCAACGAATAAATAACCTCTTTGAAAACGCTTCTCACTTTATAGCTAAATTGTAATCAATTACTTTCAACAGCAAATTAAAAAAAATGATTATCAAAACACTCATAGCTCTTTTTTTACTAAACATTTCTATACTTAGTTTTGGACAAACTACAACTGTTTCAAAAATAGCTGAAGAGTATATTGAATTTGGTTCAGGTGGGGGCTTTGCTCCTTTATCTAAAAAATACATAGTAACAAAGTCAGGTATTTTATATGCTTTTCAAACGACACGTTTAATTTCAGATTCAATTACTTTTCAAAAACAAATTTGCAAAAAACAGGTAAATAAAATATACACATTAGCATTAAAAAAAAACATTCAGGAGTATTCGTATGATCAGCCTGGCAATATGTATCACTACATTCAATTCAATTTCAAAAACAATTCAAACAAAATTAGTTGGGATCCAAATTCTAACATGGTTCACCCAGACGTAATAAAACTATATAATAAGCTTCTTAAAATATTGAAAATATGAAATATTTCTTTTTGTTTTTTATTACAAATTTGATTGCATATTGTCCAACATATTCTCAATCAAATTTTGATACTAAAAAACATCTTACAACCACTACGAACAAGGCTCAACTTAAAAGCAGAGTAATACGAGGACAGGTACAAAACACTTCTAGTCGTTTTAATGGCCAAACAAGTATCATGCAAGAATTAAATAAAAATCTCTTTACACCTAAAGTAATTGGAGCAAAAAGCGATATACGCGTTATTCGTTCCTCAAAAACGAAACTTCCCATTTTTATTCAAAAAAAATCTACGAGTACTTTACAGTTACGTAGCAGCACGGCGAATTTCATGCAAAGTCTGGTTGGGAATTACCTAAATGAAATAAGTTCAATATTAGACCTTACAAATGCTTCTGAACAATTCACAATATCTAAAATTGAACAAGATCCATTAGGCGGACAAATTATTCGGTTAAAACAAATGTACCAAGGGACTGAAATAGATGGATGTGAAAGCATTCTTCATTTCAATACGAATGGAGAAATAATTTCGTGGAACGGTTCCTATATTAAACCTGAGCTCATTGGTAAATCTACGTTTCCAATACAAAAAACGATTGCGTTACAAACAGTATTAACAGCCTTACAAAAAGAACATACTGTAGTTGAAATGTCAGATGAAGAAAAAATATTTTTAGACTACTCAATGCCACAAATAAAATCCGTTTTTTATATTGACGAAAAGATTACAAAAACGTGTGTACCAGCTTATATAATTGAAATCAGACCCAACTTTATTGATTGGTGGGAATATGTAATAGATGCAAATACAGGCAATATTATTTCCCAACATTCTAAAACGTGTCATATTGATGGATCCAGAACAAGTACTGGCAACGATTTGAACGGAAAAAGTCAAACAATTAATACCTATCAAAAAGGGTCACTATATTACACCATCGATGCTAGCAGATCTATGTTTAATGCTACACAATCTAAAATGCCAGATAATCCTGTAGGGGCAATACAAACATTGAACTTAAATAATACATGGGGCAAAAAAACAAAATTCACTTCTATTTCTTCTTCTAACAATATATTTGATTCAAAAGCCATTTCCGCCCATACCGTTGCTTCTAAGTCTTATGAATATTATTTACAAGTACACAATAGAAATTCTATTGATGGAAAAGGAGGAACAATCATTTCATTCATTAATGTAGCAGATCCTGATAACGGAACGGCTTTTGACAATGCCTATTGGAATGGAAAAGCAATGTATTATGGCAATGGCAACACGCTGTTTAAACCCCTTGCAGGTGGCCTAGATGTTGGAGGACATGAATTAACACATGGTGTCATTCAAAATTCCGCAAACTTAAATTATCAAGGTGAATCCGGAGCAATGAACGAATCATTTGCAGATATATTTGGATGTTCAATAGATCCAGAGGATTGGAAAATTGGTGAAGATATCGTATTGTTAAGTGAATTTCCATCTGGTGCATTAAGGGATTTATCAAATCCGCACAATGGTGGCACAAACATTAATTCTCCATCATGGCAGCCTAATAATGTTTCTGAAATGTATAAAGGGTTTTCTGATAACGGAGGTGTGCATATAAATAGCGGTATCACAAATTATGCTTTTTATTTATTTGCCACAGCAACACAACGCAGCACAGCTGAAAAAATATTCTATAGAGCGTTAACGATGTATTTAACACGTTCCTCTCAGTTTATTGATCTACGTATTGCATGTATTGCTGCTGCTACAGATTTATATACCGCTTCTTCAAATGAAGTGATGCAAATAGGATTGGCTTTTGATGCAGTAGGAATAGTTGAAGATAGTGACAATCCCGTAATCATTACCAATAATGAATATCCAATTAATCCAGGAAAAGAATCATTATTAGCCTACAATACCAATCCTTCTTTAAGTAAAAAATTATATAAAATAACAGGAACTAATAAGAGTCAATCAACAATCAATACTACAAAATCTTTTTCGAAGCCAAGTATTACGGATGATGGAAGTACAGCGTATTATATAAATACCAGTAATCAAATTGTACAACTATTTTTAAACCCAGGAAATACTCAAGAAGAGATTATAAGTGATGAACAAGTTTGGAATAGCCTGGCAATTAGTAAAGATGGAAATCGTTTGGCTGCAACTACTATAAATAACGATACTGCTATTTACGTATATGACTTCAACGCAGAACAATGGGCTGCATTTATTTTATACAGCCCAACCTTTACAGAAGGTATAAAATCAGGTGGGCCAAATTATGCAGACGCCTTAGAATGGGACCATACAGGCCAATACTTGATATATGATTGTTATAATGAATTCGAAAATAACAGTGGCGACAATATTAGTTTTTGGGATATTAATTTTATTGATGTTTGGAATGGAAATAAAAATGATTTTGCAGATGGTACAATTACAAAATTGTTTCCATCATTAGAAAATGGAATCAGTGTTGGAAATCCTACATTTTCTAAAAATTCATCTGCAGTTATTGCTTTTGATTACATAGACGAAATCGAATCGGTAATTTATGTTGTCGGTTGCAATACTGAAATGAATGAAATAATGCCAATTGTGCAAAGTAATGAACTAGGCTTTCCGAGCTTTAACACCTTCGACTCAAAAATAGCATATGTATACAATACAGGTTTCACTGAAAGCACTTCATCTATTTGGCTCATTGACTTAGACGTAGACAAAATATCTCCGGCAGCAAATGGGAACGATGTGTTATTTGTTCAAAAATCAAAATGGCCGTTATTTTATGCATCAGGATATAGATACCTACCAACATCAACAACTACATCGAAAAAAAATGACCCATCTCTTGTGTTGTATCCCAACCCAACAAGTGGTAACGAACTTCACATTCAATTTAGCTCAACCCAATCATCAAAGGGGCTAATCACTATTTTAAATACTGTTGGCCAATCAATAATGACTGTGCCTATAAGCATAACAACAGGAAATAATGATATTGACATAACAACTCCTTCAGACATTGCTCCAGGTTATTATATAGTACGAATAAAAACCGATAGCAAAAATTGGGTTAAAAAATTCCTGAAAATTTAATTTTTATTCATGCGCTGTTATTTTATAAATCAGCGCATGAATAAAATATTTTTTAAAAATTCACTGTTCCATATTTGCATTGAATAGGTGCATGACAGTATAATGTATAGTTATTGATTCTTAGAAGCTGTCACTAAATCAGATTTTGGATCTAAACTAATTAACCAAGGTTCGTTTAATCTCAGGACTCTTAATATCGTTTTCAATCATTGCTTTACGAATTTTCTCATAAACAACTGTTTGCATTAATCCGAAATCAGAAACATTCCCATAAGGTCTTACAGAAAGAATAACGGCGCTTTCTGCATACTCTACAACCATTACGGATGGCGCAGGAATATTCAAAACCAAAGGTTCATGCAATAACACCGTTAAAATAATATTCCGCACGCGATCCACATCTTCAGAAAAATCTATCGCTATACGCAAGCTTGCTCTTAAATTACCATGCCTACTTACATTGATTATTGTACCGTTAGATACCGAGCCATTTGCAAGAATAACCGTTTTGTTTTCTGGCGTTAATAAAATAGTATTGAAAATTTGAATTTCTTGCACCTCACCTGTTTCTCCTTGTGTACTTATAACATCACCCACTTTAAAAGGTTTGAATATCAATATAAGTACACCACCTGCAAAATTTGCTAGGGAGCCTTGCAATGCTAAACCTACGGCCAAACCTGCTGCACCAAATACTGCCAACAAAGAAGTCGTTGGCAATCCAACCATTCCTGCAAAGGTTAATACAATAACAACTTTCAAACCTACACTTACCAAGCTTCGAATAAAACCTTCCAAAGAAACATCGTAGTTTCTTTTAGAAAAATATTTAGCTAACCACTGATCGAATCGTTTGACAAACCAGAATCCGAAAAATAAAATGGCAAGACTATACACTAAGGTTGGTAAATATCCAATTATGCTATCTGTAATATTTTTAATATGATCGACAGATGCGAATTCAGGATTTAAAAGTTGTGGCATATAAAATTATGTTCGTATATAGTTTAAAACTTAATGGAGAAGATCCATTAAACGCACGAAAATAAGACTTATTTTAACTAATAGAATTATTCTAGTCAAAATTATTTAGGCACATATCGATACATAACCGTTCCAATAACTATAAATACCAAGTTAGGTATCCACGATGCCAACAACGGGCCAATACCACCGACATTTGCCAAACTTCTACTGGTAATCATAAAGATTATGTAAACAAATGCTAATAGAAACCCAAATGCAATAGGCAGGCCCGCACCTTCTCTTGATTTACGGGAGGCAGCAATCACACCAATTAAAGTTAAAATAATCACTGAAAACGGATAGGTATAACGTTGATATTTCTCTACAATATAGGTATCAATATTCTCCGCTCCTCTGGCTTTTAATTCGTCAATTTGATGTTCCAATTCTTGCATATTGAATGTTTCAAAAAGCATATAGGTATCTTCAAAATCTTTTGGTGTAATAGTCAAAATAGTATCTTTCTCTTTTCCATATTGAATGGACTCCATACCATTGTTATCAAATGAACGAATAAAATATTGATCCATATGCCATTTTTGAATGGAATCAATCCAATGTATTCTACCTGCTTTTAATTTACTAACTAGCTTATTGCCTACTACTTTTTCCAATGTAAATTGATATCCAATATCCATCATACTGTTGTAGCTTTCAAGATATACATACGTTGTTGGTGAAGTTTTAATATGTACATTTTTTCCACTAAAATAATACGTGCTTTTAATATACTTTTTCTCGAATTCAATACGCGATTTATTTCCTTGTGGTATAAGCCAACCAGCCATATAAAAAACCAACAAACCTATAATTATTGAACCGATTAAAAATGGATACATGATTCGCATCAAACTCATACCGCTACTCAACATAGCAATAATTTCTGTTCGTGCAGCCAAATTAGCAGTAACAAAAATAGTAGCAATAAAAATGGTAATCGGACTTAATAGATTAGCCATATATGGGATGAATGCAAAATAATATTCAACCAACACAAAACCTGCGCTTAATTCATTTTTCATGAAGTCTTCCATCTTTTCAGTTATATCAATAACTGTGATCACAAGCATCAACATGAGTACGACAAAAAAGTACGTAACTAAAAATTTCTTAAGTATATATAAATCTAATTTCTTCACTTCAATTTAAATCTTATAAACGTTGCATACATTGTTTTATCATTACACTTTTCCAATCACGGAACGTACCCGCAATAATTTGCTTGCGCGCTTCGCGCATCAACCACAAATAAAAACTGATATTTTGAACCGTAGCAATCTGTGCGCCCAACATTTCATTGTTGTGCACTAAGTGGCGCAAGTAAGCTTTGGAATAATATTTATTTAAATACGTATCCAAACCTGGGTCAATAACAGAGAAGTCATCTTCCCATTTCTTATTACGAATATTAATAATGCCTTGTGTAGTAAACAACATACCATTACGCGCATTACGAGTTGGCATCACACAATCAAACATATCAATACCTAATGCAATATTCTCAAGTAAGTTTTCAGGCGTACCCACTCCCATTAAATAGCGCGGCTTTTCTTTAGGTAATACAGAACACACCAATTCAGACATCGCATACATTTCTTCTGCAGGTTCACCCACCGATAATCCACCAATTGCATTACCTACACAACCAGCCTCAGCAATCACCTCTGCAGACTTTAAACGCAAGTCTTTATATACACTCCCCTGTACGATGGGGAATAAATGTTGTTTGTAACCATACTTGGGTTCCGTTTCAGCCATACGACTTACACATCTACCCAGCCAACGGTGCGTCATTTCCATAGACTTACGAGCGTATTCGTATTCGCAGGGATATGGAGTACACTCATCAAAAGCCATTACAATATCGGCTCCAATGGTACGCTGAATATCCATTACGCCTTCTGGAGTAAAGAAATGTGCCGAACCGTCAATATGTGATTTAAACTTTACGCCTTCTTCGTTGATTTTACGGATGCCTGATAAAGAATACACCTGAAAACCGCCACTATCGGTAAGCATCGAGCGATTCCATCCAATAAATTTATGTAAACCTCCCGCTTTTTCAATAATTTTCAAACCTGGTCTTAAATACAAATGATAGGTATTACCAAGTATGATGGGCGCATTTGCTTCTTCTTCTAATTCGCGTTGATGCATTGCCTTAACCGTACCTGCTGTACCCACAGGCATAAAAATAGGTGTTTCAAACGTTCCGTGATCGGTTGTAATTACACCAGCTCGGGCACTCGTTCCAACATCCTGATGTTCAATTTTATAAAACATGGTATTCTTCAAATCTAATATAAGACTACTAAATTAGTTCTATTTATTAAGTTGGTAAAGGTGTTTGTTGAATTTATTCCTAATATTCGTAAAAAGAGAAGATTGTTAGTCTTGTTCATACCATTGATTGCTTTGCTTGAAGCGAAGCAATCAAGTAGAAAACCAATAATATATGAATGCATTCTTCCAATCTCATTACCCTCTTTCTCTTTTTTTTACTAATATTGAAGAAAAAATATTGGATACAATCTCTCTTATACAAACCCTTACAATTATAGCAGGCATAGCATCAATAGCCTATCTATATGTATTAAAAGTTGTCATAGAAAGTAAAAGACTGCCAATCATACACAAAGGAGTCGCTGAAGGAGTAAGCATTGTGATCGCTGCACATAATGAACTCGAAAATTTAAAAGTACACTTAGAATCATTTTTAAACCAATCCTATCCTGACTTTGAAGTAATTGTAGTATGTGACCGATGCACCGACGGAAGCGTTGAATATCTTCAACGTATCAACAATAAAAAGCTTATAATTAAAGAAATAACTGAATTGTATCCAGATATCAATTCAAAAAAAAGAGCTGTTACTGAAGGCATTACATGCGCTTCTAAACCCTGGATATTATTAACAGATGCGGATTGTTTCGTTGATAATAGTGGATGGATTTTGTCCATGATGGAGGCAAAAGAACAAAAAGATATTTGTATTGGTGTTTCCATGTACGAACAAAAATCTACTATTCTAAATCAAATCATTCAATTTGAAACAGTCATTACAGCTCTCCAATATGTATCGTGGGCCATTTTAGGTAAGCCGTATATGGCAGTAGGAAGAAATTTACTGTATTCAAAGCAATTATTTATCAACAATCACGGATTTGGAAATCGTGCGCAACATTTGGGTGGAGACGATGATTTATTGATTCAACAAATAGCTACAAGTAGAAATTCAACTGTTGGAATTAATTCACAAACAATTACAAGAAGCAAGCCCACAGAAGGTTTCAGGGCTTGGTGGAGACAAAAACACCGGCACTTGCATGCAGGCAAAAGTTATCCAATTACAGTAGTAATATGCTTAAGTATATACCCTGTATTCGGTCTACTCTACTACCTCGGATGCATTTATTGTCTATTTACGCATGATATAAAAGCGATTATGCTCTTTTATATTTTGAGAACCTGTATATTTATAAGTATTTTTGTAAGAATGAGGAGAAAATGGGATGTCGCAATACATACCCTCTATTTACCCATTGCTGAAATAGTTTATTTGATGTATCTATTATTTGCTGGAATATATAATCTAGCAGTACCTATTAAAAAATGGAAGTAACGAATAACCTTCCCGAAGGAAGAGAATTTTCAGAAAAGGCAAAGAAAGACTTTTTATTAGTAGAAAGAGCTAAAGCTACGGGTGATGAAAAAGCCTATGCCGAGCTTATGTCGCGCTATAAAAAGCCGGTCTACCACATGATCTTGAAAATGATCCGAAATGTGGATGATGCAGAAGATCTGACTATTGAAGCATTTGCTAAAGCTTTCAAAAATTTACACAAATTCAATCCAGATTATACGTTTAGTACGTGGTTGTTTCGGATTGCAACAAACAATTGTATTGACTTTATTCGCCGTAAAAAACTTGTAACAACAAGTATTTCTTCTTCTTACAAAGACGATAATGGGGAGCATACCGAAATGGAAATCAAGGACAATAACTTGACTCCATTTGAAGAGACAATTAAATCTCAAAAAATAGAAATTATACAAGCAATTGTAAGCATGCTGCCTCCAAAATATCAAACATTGGTACGTTTGAGATATTTTGAAGAATATTCGTACGAAGAAATAGCAACTGCAATTGCTGCTCCACTTGGTACTGTCAAAGCGCAACTACACCGTGCTAGAGAATTGCTATTTGACTTAGTTAAAAATCGCAAAGATTCTATATAATAGCTTTTCGCTTTGCAAATCATACATAAATACTTCAAGAACTTAACGGCAGATCAAATTGAAAAATTTACTGCCTTAAAAGACTTATATACCGAATGGAACGATAAAATTAATGTCGTTTCCAGAAAAGATATTGAACAATTATACGAACGTCACGTTTTGCACTCCTTAGGCATAGCAAAAGTTATGTCATTTAAGCCGGGCACGCGTATATTAGATGTTGGAACAGGTGGTGGTTTTCCAGGAGTTCCACTAGCTATTTTATTCCCAGAATGCGAATTCCATTTAGTAGATTCCATTGGTAAAAAAATCAAGGTAGTTCAAGAAGTTTGTGCAGCAGCAGGAATTAAAAACGTAACTGCTACCCACGGCAGAGCAGAAGATGTAAGCGGGAATTATCATTTTGTAGTAAGTCGTGCAGTTACACGCTTTAAGCCATTTTGGTCTTGGGTTAGCAGAAAATTTGCGAGCAAACAGATTAATGATTTACCCAACGGAATATTGTATTTAAAAGGTGGCGACTTAGAAGAAGAAATCCAAGAGTTGAATCGTCCAGCTTATGAATATGATTTGAATATGTTTTTTGAAGAAGAATTTTTCGAGACAAAAAAAGTAGTCCACGTACCCGCATAATCGTTCAAAATTCGTGATTTTTTTCGTAGATTGGAGTATTATTTTTCAATCAATCTATCACATCTATGAATACCATTTTCAAATCAATTGCTCTAGTTTTATTAGCAATTTCAATCTTTTCATGTAGCAAAAAAGGAGCTATAGAAATCAAAAACAAAAACTTTTCAGAAGAAGTTAATCTACAACAGAATCTTGTTATAGAATTTTCCGAAGATGTTGTTGGTGACAGTGTTGTTGATGCTTGGACCGAAGACCAACTCATCACCTTTACGCCTGCTGTTAAAGGTATGTTCAAATGGACTGCTGCAAATGAACTCACCTTCTCTCCTACTTCTGCATTTGCAGCAAGTACGGATTACAAAGCAGAAATCTCTGAGGAAATCTTAAAACAAAATCCAGATAAAAAACTTTCATTGGGAGATGAAATTAAATTTGAATTTCATACACCTTATTTGAACTTAGTTCAAATAGATAATTTTTGGGCTAAAAAGGAAAGCAATAAAGCGGTGAACGAAGTACGAATGTCTTTGACATTCAACTACAAAATAAACCCAAGTCAATTAAAAGAACTACTTAGTATCCAGATAGACAATAAGCCTGTAACTATTGATTACTACACATCTGCTGTTAGTAATGTCGTAGAAATCGGAATCTCTGAAAGCACAACATCTTTTGATGACAAGAAGGCAATCATTAGCATAAAGGCTGGTTTAAAATGCGGAGAAAGTGCTTTTGTAACAAAAGATGCGGTTACGATAGAAAGTTTTATCAGTTCAAAAGGGACTTTTATCATTACTGGCGCAATAGCTGAATACTCGGACAAAAGCGGATACATAAGTGTAAGTACCAATCAAGAAATTGCAACGGAAGATATTGAATCGTTAATTAAAATTGATCCTTCACTCGATTTCAGCATTGAAAAACAAGGTGCAGGATTTTTTATTAAAGGAGAATTTACAACTGGACAAGCGTATGAATTATCTATCGACAAAAAACTTCAAGGCATTTTTGGCGGTACATTAAAAGATACCTATTCTGAAACATTGTTATTTGGCACACCCAAACCTGCCATAAGTTTCATTTCTAAAAAAGGCGTTTATCTAAGTAGTAAAGGGAATAAAAATATTGCAGTACGTATTATAAATGTTCCAAAGGTTACTGTTAAGATTTATAAAGTTTATGCAAACAACATCTATTCATTCTTTAGAAGCAATAATAACAATTACGGCTATTATGACGATGAAGAATATTATTACGATGATTATGGAACGTCTTATTATGGACTGGAAGAAATAAGTGATGTTGTGTATGAAAAAGAAATTGAGACGAAGAATCTTAAAAAAGTAAATGGAACGTCTTTGTTGAATGTTGATTTTAGCGACATCAATCAGTTCAAAGGAATTTATGTTGTTAAAGTAAACTCTACAGAAGATCAATGGCTGGGAGACGCTAAATATGTTTCGATATCCGATATTGGTTTGATCGCAAAAGAAGGTAAAAACGATATGTTGATTATGGCAAATTCCATTATCAACAACGAACCTTTAGCTGACATTGAAATAAACTTAATCAGTTCGAACAACCAAACGGTTTTTACAGGTAAGACAGATGGCAGTGGTGTCATTCACATCAAAGACCTGAAAAGTAAGATAAAAACTTTTTCAATAGGAATGGTTACTGCTACAAGTGGCAATGATTTCAACTATTTAAATCTCAGAGACAGCTACGTTGGCAATACCGATTACGAAACAGGTGGTGCAAAAGAAAACGAAGCGGGCTACGAAGCATTTATTTATGGAGACAGAGAAATATACAGACCAGGAGAAACGGTGCACATCAACTCCATTGTGCGTGATGTAAAATGGAATGCACTAAAAGCCGTACCTGTAAAAATGAAAGTAGTGTTGCCAAATGGTAAAGACTTTCAAAACATACGTGGCACATTAAACGAACAAGGTGCATTTGAAACATCCTTCAAACTCCCTGAATCAACTGTAACAGGTACCTACTCTGTTGAACTGTATACTTCTACGAATGTATTGTTGAATTCAATTCGTATCAGTGTAGAAGAATTTATTCCGGATAGAATTAAAGTTACAGCAACGGTAAACAAACCGGAGTTGGTATTAAGCGAAAATCTTGTTACAAACTTGCAGGCTATGAATTTATTCGGTCCGCCGGCATCGAACAGAAACTATGAAGTAGAACTTTCATTGACACGTAAATATTTTAGTGCTGAAAAATATTCAAATTATGACTTCGGGATTAATGCTTCTTCTTACAATGAATTTGAAAGCGAAGTACGTGAAGGCAAAACAGATGCTGAAGGCAAAGGAACACAATCCTTCTCTTTCCCTTCAGCCTATAAAAATTCGGGTGTACTTGAAGGTAAAATTTATACGACAGTATTTGATGAATCAGGCAGACCGGTACATCAATTAAATAGAGTCGATGTCTATACACAAGAAACTTTTTATGGTATTCAGTATACCGATAGTTATGTAGGAACAAACCAACCGTTTAGCATACCTATGATAGCGGTAAACCGCAAAGGAGTAGCAATCGCTGCTGAAGCTAGAGTTGAAGTGATCAAATACGAATGGCAAACAGTCATGCAAAAAACGTATGGCGATGATTACCGCTATGTTTCGCAGAAAAAAGTTCGGGTAATGGAAAACAAAACCATCCGCCTTTCTGCAACGGGACAATCATTTGTTTTCACTCCGATCCAATCGGGTGAATATGAAGTGCGCTTGTATGCACCCAATGCACAATCGTATGTAAGCAATTATTTCTATGCCTATGGTTGGGGCAATACCTCTTCTACTTCTTTTGAAGTAAATACAGAAGGAAAAGTAACCATTGAAACAGATAAGAAAGAATATAATACAGGTGATGAAGCAAAATTATTATTCAAAACACCTTTTGAAGGCAAGTTGATTGTAACGATCGAACGCAACGAAATCTTTGAATACAAAGTTCTTGAAACAAACAATCGTTCTGCATCAATGACGGTTTCGTTATCGGATGCGTATCTTCCAAACGTATATGTTACTGCAACTTTAATCAAACCGAATACAGATCAAAAAGTACCTTTAACTGTTGCGCATGGTTTCCAAAATGTAACAGTTAACAAATCAGAAAATAAATTACCCATAGAAATTACAGCAGTTGCAAGCAGCAGATCTAGAACAAAACAAAAGATTTGTATCAAAACAAAAGCAGAATCAAATATAGAGGTTACTATCGCTGTTGTAGATGAAGGTATCCTTCAATTGAAAAACACACAAACACCTGATCCATATAATTACTTCTACCGCAAACGTGCACTTGAAGTAAATTCTTATGATGTGTATGCGCGATTACTATCTGAATTAAGCACCTCTACAAGTAAAGTTGGTGGTGATGGATACAATCTAAGCAAACGTGCAAATCCGCTTACAAACAAACGTGTAAAACTCGTTACCTTCTGGAGTGGAATTTTAAAAACGAATTCAAGCGGTGAAGCATGTTATGAAATTGACATTCCTCAATTCTCGGGCGATTTGCGTATCATGGCAGTAGCTTATAAAGACAATCATTTTGGTTCTGCACAGAAAAATATGAAAGTAGCAGATCCGATTGTAATCTCTACTGCGTTACCTCGTTTTTTAAGTCCGGGTGATGTATTGACAATGCCTATTACCATGAGCAATACAACCAATAAGCCAATGAGTGCATCTGTTACTATTGGTATGACAGGCAATGTAAAAATTGATGGTGCAAGCAGCCAACAAGTAACCATCCCTGCAAATTCTGAAAAACAAGTATCGTTTTCAGTAATAGCTGATCAGAAAATCGGATTGGCACAAATCACTACCCTCGTAAAAGCAAACAACGAAGAGTTTAAAGAAGTGACTGACATCACCGTGAGACCCATTACGTCATTGATTAAAGTAAGTGGTTCAGGATCTGTAAATGGGGGCAATACAGCTAGCTTTAAAATAGAAAATGACTTTGTACCTTCTAGTACAAGTAGTAAAATTGTGGTAAGTAAATCGCCGATGGTTGGCTTTACTAAAAACTTGAGTTATTTGATTGGCTATCCATACGGATGTATTGAACAAACAACTTCTCGTTCTTTCCCTCAATTGTACATTCGCGATTTAATGAAAGAATTAAAACAAGCGAATTACACCAATGTATCTCCTGAAAAAATGGTACAAGAAGGCATCAATCGCATCTACACCATGCAAACATATAACGGCGGCTTCAGTTACTGGCCAGGTCATTATGAAAGCGATTGGTGGGGAACTACATACGCAACACACTTCTTAATTGAAGCAAAAAAAGCGGGTTACGATGTACAAGGAACAGTGATTGACAAAGCACTTAGTTACTTAAAAAGTAAAGTAAAAGAAAAAGGTCAATATACGTATTGGTATTACAATGCAGGTGGCGGGGAAACATCGCGTGTGATTGCAGCAAAAGAAATATTCTATTCGTTATATGTAATGAGTTTATACAACCAACAAGATTTGTCGGTAATGAACTTCTATAAAACGAACACTTCTATGCTTGCATTAGACAGTAAGTATTTATTAGCTGCAACCTACTTACGAATTGGAGATCAAGCATCGTACAGAACGTTATTGCCAAGTACATTCAACGGAGAGAAATCCGTTAACAGTTTTGGTGGAAGTTATTACAGTTACATTCGTGACATGGCAATCATCTTAGATGTAATGGTTGAAAATGATCCAAACAATGCGCAAGTTGGCATGTTGGCGAAACACTTAAGCGAACAAGTTAAAAATCAGTATTATTTAAATACACAAGAAACGGCGTTCGCTTTAATTGCCTTAGGGAAAATTGCACGTAAAAATGCAGATGCGACCGTTACAGCAGATATCAAAAGCAATAATGCAAGCATCGGCACCTATAGCACGGGTGTATTTGCTTCCACTAAAAACCAATCGAATAATACCATTTCAATTGTGGCAAAAGGAACAGGTACACTTTATTATTCATGGGAAGCAGAAGGCTTGAGCGAATCAGGTATTGTGAAAGAAGAAGATAAATACATTGTAGCACGTAGACAATATTTTGATCGCAATGGAGCGGCAATTAATAGTTCAAGTTTCAAACAAAACGATTTGGTAATTGTACGTTTAGCGGTACAAGCGATAGACAATTCACGCATCGAAAATGTTGTATTGACGGACATGTTGCCTGCTGGTTTTGAAATCGAAAATCCAAGATTGAATGATTTAACAGAAGCAAGTTGGATCAAGAATAATTCAACGCCAGAATATTTCGACATTCGTGACGACCGTATCAACATGTTTGTAACAGCAACCAATTCTACACGCTATTATTATTATATGGTTCGTGCAGTAAGTGTCGGAACATTTAAAGTAGGACCTGTAAGTGCTGATGCAATGTATAATGGAGAATACCATTCTTACAATGGCGCTGGTACAATCACCATCTCTGAGAAATAAGATTTATAAATCATAGTGATAAATAACTTATAAACTAAATAGATTTGTCTGAGCTAATCATCGTTCAGGCAAATTTATTTACATATTTAAACGACTTATCGTTAACGAAACAATATTGAATACCACTCCGTATAAAAAAATATTCAAAAGGCTTGCACTATCTTGTGTAAGCCTTTTTGTATTGTTTTTTGTACTGCATGTACTATTCCCGATAGCACCCATACCTACCTATTCAACCGTTGTTACAGCAGATAACAATGAAGTGTTACATGCATTTTTAAGTAAGGATGATAAATGGCGTTTTAAAATAAGTACCAAAGAAATTCATCCCGATTTAAAAATTGCATTTATAAATAAAGAAGATAAGTATTTTTATTATCACCCAGGCATCAATCCATTTGCTATAGGCAGAGCAACGTTCAACAATATTTTACAAAACAAAAAAACATCGGGTGCATCCACCATTACCATGCAAGTGGTACGTTTGTTAGAACCTAGAGAAAGAACCTACTTAAATAAAATCGTAGAATTATTTAGAGCATTACAATTTGAATGGACCTACACCAAAGATGAGATTCTTGAAATGTACATCAATTTTGTACCTTATGGTTCAAACATTGAAGGTGTAAAAGCAGCATCACTACTCTACTTTCAAAAATCACCCGAGCAATTGAGTTTGGCACAAATTGTTTCTTTAACCATTATCCCCAACCGACCTGTATCCTTAAATCCACAGCGCCATCCAGATCGACTGATGCAAGAACGCAATAGATGGCTGAGCCGTTTTAAAGAAGAAGCATTATTTGATAGCGAACGCATAGCTGATGCTATAAAAGAAAATGTGCATGCCAAACGGATGGCACTACCCAGAAAAGCCCAACATCTAAGCATACGATTGCATCGCAAATATCCACGCACAACCGAGATTCAAACCTCTATAAAAATATCAACCCAAGAGCGTGCACACATGTTGGTTACCAATTACATGGCGCGTATCAAAAAACTAGCCATTCATAACTGTGCAGTTATCGTGCTCAACAACGAAACAAAAAAAGTGGAAGCCTACATCGGTTCGCAAAATTTTAATGACAGCGAATTTCAAGGTCAGGTGGATGGGGCAAATTCTATCCGCTCCCCTGGTAGTACGCTGAAGCCGTTTATATTTGGACTGGCATTTGACAAAGGCATATTAACGCCTAAAATGGTTATTGAAGACATTCCAACCAATTTTGATGGCTACGCTCCTACTAATTTTGATGAGAAGTTTAACGGTCTTGTAACCGTAGAAAAATCACTTGCCTTTTCGTTAAACATACCTGCTGTAAAAACCATAGAGCAATTAACGCCCAAAGCATTTACGAATGTTTTGGTAAAGAGTGGCTTTAAACAAATCAAGCGTGATTACAATCATCTAGGCTTATCAGTAGCCTTGGGTGGCTGTGGCGTTACCCTAGAAGAGCTTACACACATGTATAGCATCTTCTCCCAAAAAGGCATGTTATACAATTATCCTGTATTAGAATCAGACACCAGTCAGTATGCGGTACGGATACTTTCAGAACCTTCTTCCTATATGGTTTCTGAAATCTTAACGCAGCTCGTGCGTCCTGATTTACCCAACAACATGCAAAGTAGTTTTCACGTGCCGCATATTGCTTGGAAAACGGGTACATCTTTCGGTCGCAAAGATGCTTGGTGCGTAGGTTACAACCAAAAATACACCATTGGTGTTTGGCTTGGAAACTTTGATGCCATGGGTATTCATGAATTAACAGGTGCAGACATAGCTACGCCTTTACTCTTTGAATTATTCAACACCCTCGATTACAATTCGCAACAACATTGGTTTTTTAAACCCAAGGGATTAGAGTTGCGCACGGTTTGTACTTACAGTGGATTACCCATGGGTGAATTTTGCACCGAAAGCATTATCGATCAATATATTCCCAAAGTGTCTAGCAATGAAGTATGCAGACACATCAAGGAATGTTTGATATCTGCCGATCAAAAATACAGCTATTGTACTTCATGTACACCTGATGGTGGCTATATCGCTGAAACATATCCAAACTTATCGGTTGCGCTGGCTGATTTTTATGATTCGCAACGAATCCCCTATAAAAAGCAACCCATACACAACCCAATGTGCAAGCGGATCATGCAGGATCAAAACCCTAAGATTGTTTCGCCCGACAACAACCGTGAATATTTAATTGAACGTGCCGTACCCACAGAACTGCAATTAAAATGCATCGTACCCAACGATGTACAAAAAGTGTATTGGTATATCAACAATAAATTCTATAAGGAAGCCACTCCAAAAGAAGAAGTATTTTTCTTACCGAATGAAGGCACTACAAAAATATCATGTAGCGATGATCGAGGCAGGAATAGTAGCATGCATATTAAGGTGGATTTTTACTAAAGCCGGAGGCTGAATGCTTAAGGCCTAAGGCGGAAAGCCTAATGCTAAATGCTGGCGCAAGCATTCCATCTCGCAATTCGCCTCAGTTGCGTCTTTTCAGACAAGCGATTGATTGCCTCTGAGGCCTTGCCATGGTTGGTGTTCCTGCCAGTACTACAGATTGATATTGATCGACTATTACGCAGGGGCACCAACCATTCTATCGACAAGCAGAAATTCGACGTAACAACAGACAGTGCTTGTCGGTTGGCAAAAAAGATACAACCGAGGCGAGATGCGCAGTTGCCTTAAACTGCAGAAAACGCGTCGTAAAGATAGTTGCTATGCACTCTTGTTTAAATGAAAACCTCTAAATTAATCCTTAACAAAAGTCACTACTTTATACCCATCTAAAAATGTTATATGGAAAAAGTATATTCCTTTTGATAAACTGCTTACATCCATGCTGGTATTACCCGTTTCTAAAATTGCAGATAAAACCTTGTTACCAGTTACATCTTTTACATCAATCGAAGTAATAGCGAATGAACATTCAACATGTACAAAAGTAGACGATGGATTTGGGTACACCGATAAATAAACGTTTGATTGAGTATTCGCAATACCAGTGGATACAGGTGGTAAGCCTGCGGTAGGTGCAGTAATTCTGCGGATACGATTGTTGTTTTCATCTGCTACATATAAATAACCATGGGGGTCAAAACAGATTCCTGTAGGGTTATAAAAATCCGCCGCAGTTCCATAACCATCTTTTGACATCTGCAAATTATTCGATCCTGCAAACGTAGTTACAACACCCAAGGCGTCAATCTTTCGGATACGGTTGTTTACATTGTCTGCTACATAAATATTGCCCAAGTTGTCGCAGGCTACTCCTGTCGGATTTCCAAACTGAACATTTGAACCGCTTCCATCCGTATAACCTTTCGTTGATCCAGCTACAGTACTTACTAAGCCAGAAGGTGTAATTTTTCTAATTTTATTATTTGCGAAATCTGCTACATAAAAGTTGCCTAATACGTCACGAGTAATTCCTGCTGGCAGATCAAATTGAGCAATATTCGCTGCGCCATCTTTATATCCAGCAACACCTGTACCTGCAAAGGTACTTACAGTACCGTCGGCAGTAATTTTTCTAATTACACGATTTCCATAATCTGTTACATACAAATTCCCCGCATCATCAAAAGTCAAACCCGCTGGCTGTGAAAAACGTGCTACAGAACCTACACCATCAATATATGCTCCTAATGGATCACCCCCTGCAACTGAAGTGACAACTCCAGCCGGTGTTACTTTTCGGATTTTATTATTGCCTACATCGGTAACATAAAAGTCTCCTGAAGAGCTCCGCGTTATTGCTGATGGGAAACTAAAACTTGCAGCAGTACCCGTTCCATCTATGTTTCCTGCAACTCCTGAACCTGCTATCGTCGTTACAACTCCAGCAGGAGTTATCTTGCGAATTCGGTGACCAAAAGTATCTGCCACATATAGATTTCCATCCGGATCAACGGTTACGCCCTTTGGATATTTAAACTGCGCATCTGTACCCGTACCATCTGCATAGCCCAAAGTTGAGCCTGCAAACGTAGTCACTTGTTGTGCACTTATACTTAGTGAAAAGACTGTAAAAACAAAGATTGAAAATAAAATTTTAACTGGCTGAGATTTCATAAAAAAAGTTTTAATACGCCTAAATTTAATCATTTATATTGAATATGAAAAAAATAAAATTTATACTTATTTTTAACACTGCACATCGGTTTAATCAAGAGTATTTTTAAGGTAAAACAGTTCACATATTCATACTATTAAACATATTATACTATTCTGTTTTTTTTAAATCATTCAAACATGTCTGTTATTCGTACTAGAGGGAAACAGGATACATTCATCATACTTTTTATATCACCTCAATAAAGAACATCTCTTATCCGATTCTTTTCGTAAATCTATACCTGCATCAACCATATCCGGATGGCGAAGCAGTAATCCCAATTCATACATTGGTCATGCGTACAGAAACGATCTCGGTGAAGCCATGGATCATTTGCAGCTCATGGCTGCACACCAACACTTAAAGAAAACAGTATATATACTTTCCAATGTATGGATTTCAATAGCACATTTCATTACTCCTGTATTAAATAAAAATAAACAGTATTCTGTAGCCCTAATCAATGAAGTACAGCGTTTGTCTACTGTTATTCCCAAACATATGGCTTTAAAACTGGCAGGAATTTCTGGACATGCCTTTCAGTACATGCTCCATAAAATAAACACCCGTTGCCACGATTCGGCCTTTAATCTATGCTTCCGAAAACATCCATTACAGCTTTCTTTTAAAGAAATAAATACAATGAAAAGCTTACTCACAGATATACGTTTTGTGTGCTGGCCTATTTCTTCTATTGCGTATTTTGCACAACGCAATAATATACTCGCTGCTTGTGTCAGTACTTGGTACAAATATGTAGACCTCATTGGTTTTAATAAGAAAACGCCAAAAGGAAAAGAAAGTCATACTGGGCTTATTACCACTGCCCCAAATCAGTTTTTGCATGTAGACACAACCTTCTGGAATATCGAGCACGATCTAAAAGCAGCTATTGTATTGGTCTCCGATAATTTTTCTAAAGCAATTTTAGGCTGGAGTGTTTCTTTAAAAAAGAATGCCGAAAATGTATCCTGTGCATTAAATAATGCTATACAAACCATTCATTCATTTCATCCCCATCATGTATGTGCAACGCTTATGGCAGATGGTGGAAAAGAAAATCACAATACAACCATAAGCGAATTATTGCAGGCAACTACAAATCCCGAGATTACTAAAATCAGTGCGCTTAAAGATATTGCTTTTTCAAATGCCTCTATTGAAGCCATCAATAAAATCCTTAAAGTATACCTACGGTTTCACAAACCTGCCACATTGGAACAATTAATTGAATGCATCCAAACAGTCGTATATGATTATTCATTTGTACACCCGCATGGATCCTTAAACGGTATGATCCCAATGGAAGTATATACCAATCAAGCGCTCAATATAGATACAAATGCTTTTGCATTACAGGCCAAAACCGAACGTATCGAACATAACAGAAAACACACCTGCGGAACTTGTTACTAACAAACATACTCCTCTTATTCTCTCATACATTTATAAACTAAAAACGGAATAGCTTCCCTTTTTTAGAAAACCATTCCGTTTTTTTACCATTTCGATATACCGAAGGCTAAACCACAGAATTATCGTGGGTTTTGCCTAGGTAATTGATTAAAGTGTTTATATGAAATTGAAAGGAATAAAAGTTGAAAGCCTTAAGCTATATAACTACCTGTGCAAAAATTGGTGCTCCAGCCAACACTGCTAATGGATACTAATCAATTATTACGCAGTGTTAACAAGCATTTTCTGCGTTTGAATTGAGCCAATCGAATCTGTATCAAAATTATTTTTTGTAGTTATTGCCTATATTTTATCTTCTACCTGAATGCAGTAAAAAATCATAATAGAAAGACAATCATTCACGATTCACTATAAGATATTGTCAGACATAGGCAGCAAATCTTCATGTATTAAAACTGAATACATTATTTCTTTATAATCACAAATTCAACGCGTCTATTTTTTTCTCTGTTCTTCTCCGTATCATTTGGCGATACAGGTTCTGCACCACCAAGACCTTTCCCTTTAATGCGCGACTTATCAATTCCAGCTTTAACTAAATATTCAGTAACAGCTTTTACGCGTTCTTCAGAGAGCAGTATATTTAATCGAGGATCACCTTGATTGTCGGTATGCCCTCTAATTTCAATTTGTATGGTTGAATTTTCTTTTAATAGTTTCATCAGTCGATCTAATTCAGGATATGATGTAGGCAACAATTATGGCTTGCTACGAACAAAAAATACATTATTTAAATTTATGGATTGACCCAGTTCTATCGGTACAAGATAAATATCCTTTTCAATTTCTTTATACGAACGTACTTCTTTGAGATCCATGTTTTCATTCACCGCAATATATCCACTTGCTTGTGCATAAAATCCATAATTTTTACCATAAGGTAAAACCATCGAGTAACTTCCGTCTGCTGGTGTTGATCTACAATCACCTATTACCGCCCTATCCTCCAAATTTTCATATCGTATAGTTGCGACAACAGGCAGTTTAGTTTTTGCATCTAATACACGACCTTTAACTAAAGTAACTGGGTCAGGACTTAATTCTTTAGGCAAGTCAGACATGAAGATATCTGCATACCCAATGGAATTAATAGTAGAGGAAAAGTACACAACCTTTGCATCGGCAGATATTTTGTAATAGGCATTAAACCCTTCGTTATTAATTGCTGGCCCCATATTTAATGGCTTACTCCACTTTGTCCAGCTCTCATCCAAACGCTTACTCATATACATATCTGATTCGCCATAATTTGGTAAAGTCCATGATGCAAAATAGAGCGTTGAATTATCGGCAGAAATAAACGGAGAAAAATCAAGTGTATAACTATTAATCTCTGCTCCCATATTTTTTGGTTCGCTCCATGTATTATCTTCTTGTTTGAAGCTTACATATAAGTCTCCATCTCCTTTGCTATCATTTCGTTTATTGCACAAAATAAGGGTTCGTCCATTGTCTGCCAAGAAATAATTTACGTGGCAAGGTAAGGTATAAAAGTTTTTTATGATTAAATTTTCTGGATACGACCATCCAGTAGCTTTACGATGACTTATTGCTAGCCCATTCATATGATCGCTGGTATTCTTTTTTTTGTCGTAGGTCCCAAATAAAAGAATGGTATTCCCATCTGGAGAAACTGAAGCTAATGCATTGTTTCCATTATTACTGATGCCATATTCAAGTCTTTTTGACTCTGTCCATGCATTGTTTATATATTCAGAGAAATAAATATCCCCATCAAACATTTCACCATCAATCATAACTCCCGGGTAATTGTTTTTATGATATAAGCGTGTAAAATACAATGTTTTTTTATCGGCTGTCAAAACTGGGTTTAATTCATCTGCATACGTATTGATGGTTGTAGGTAAAGCATTTGCTTTAATAGGTAAAGCATTAGGTTCTAATACATCGTTTTTATTATCTTGATTGAATACAACATAATCTATGTGAAAATCCATTTTAGTTGTTGTAATAAAGCCTATGTATTTATTTATATTGGAACAAAACAGAGTGCTTGCAAGTGTTAGTACCTTTTGATTATTAATATAAAAAATAACATTATCTCCTTTTTTATTCAGGGTTAAAATTTGATACGCTGTTGCTGCCGCACAGGCATTCGTTTTTTGCCAGCCACTATTAGCAAGGCCAAGTTCAGATTCCGTATGACTTCCCCAAACCTTATCTGCATTGTAATAACCAACCCAGAAAGAATTATTGTAGGGATTCACACAAAAGAAATTCATTTTCCCATCTAAATCTGTAATAAAAAAACCTGCATGACCATCTCCTTTACTAGTAGGTATTTTAATTTTCACCTCCATTGAAAAATCTTTTTTTGGATTCATGTGTATGTTTTTAAACATCCAATAAATATGTCCGTTATTGTCTTTATTGGAAAGTATGTAGTGCCCATGTTTAATGCTATAATCCATTTCAGGAGCATCCTTTACATACCAGTTTTTATCATTGGAATTAAAATCTTCTCGAAACCACTGAGAAATTTGAGCGCTTGCAGTGAATGTTAAGAAACTAAAAATGAATAATAAATTAAAAATCATTTTCATAAATGTGGGATTGAACGAAGTTATATACATAAAACATAGCATTTGATTGTTAAATAATCAACTCTAACCTTTCAAGAATTAGACGAAACCCAAATGAGAATTGTCTGTTTTGAATCTTTATTCTTACAAGTCATATACTAAAAATAATGCTCAATTAAATAGGGATGCCTATCTGTTATACATAAAATAAAAAATAGATAATTGAGAGTTGTAATCTATTGTAATATCGGATTACAAATCCTTGTTTTCTGGCTTCCGGATTGTAAATCCGGAAATGCAGCGTAATTAATTTACAACAGCGGAGTAAATGCTAGAACAGTAAAAACACGTAACTAAAAACCCCATTGATATTTTTTATATTCCGCAAAAATTATGATTTTATTCTACAACAAAACTGAATTTTTGAGAAGGTGTACCGCATATCATATTTCTTCTAGTAATTATATAAAAAGATAGTTTTTTTCCTACTGATTGCGGATATACTTCTAAATATTCCTCATTCTTTGATTTACTTAAACTGTTTTGGTAAGTAGCATATGTGTTTGGAGTGTAGTTGCTTTCAAACATTACAAAAGATTCATCCGTTGCTTCCATATAACCTTTAGGTGATTCCCATGTTACATGAAAATATTTCACACCATCAATTGTTCTGAAATCTTGTTTTACTATTGTTACAGGTTGAATGGCAATTGAAGTATGTTTATAATCAAATGGTAAAGATTCATATATATCAGAATTTTTAAGTACAAAATTTATTTTAAATGAATAATTATTCCCTAATATGTAATTGCCTTCCAATATATAGTAAAAACTATCTTTTTTAATTTGAGCTATTTTTTGCCATGTTTTATTGAATTCATAGACTTCATAATGATCAATCATTTCAAATGGAATGGAGTCCGATCCCCATTCAATAATAGGTTTATCACATAAAACTGGTCCGTATTCTAGAGAAGAATACTTCATAAATACTCTAATTGA
>ERZ724508.365-NODE-365-length-32557-cov-6.379300_pt1 | contig 32557 bp, 48 predicted proteins | sample MGYA00376041_ERZ724508 | MGnify/ENA primary metagenome ERZ724508 (study PRJEB28724, sample SAMN07190887) | wastewater metagenome | isolation source: effluent of sewage treatment plant in Hong Hong | place: USA: Christiansburg, Virginia | collected 2016-03-01 ...
AGCGTATACCGAATCTTCACGAGGATACTACGGAGGTCTCTACACTAAGCTTAGCTGGCGGGTTACTATGGTCTCACAGATCCCCTCTTCAAGGGTGTCCGAATGTAACTTGACTTCTGCTTCCATTCAAATAATGTATTTATTGCGGGGACTGTTAGTCGTTATTAAGTTTATCTACTAGCTGCATGTGCACCAACGAACTACGGGAGGTGAGACCCGTGGTATCCCTTCCCTTCAGTATTTCGGGCATGGGTACCCGCACCAATTTCAAGAAGCCTCATTGCATACGTTTGCACACCTCATCAAATGAGGAGCAAGAGCTATGTCGTAGACCGCTCGAAGTGAAGGAGTACTCAAACAAGTTTCTGCGGGCTACTGGCTGGCAGGAGAAGGAGCAGAAACGATAGATACTCAACAGCAATGCCTCTAAGCGGCTATTCAGACATCGTAGAACTGAAGTGACTTGCGAGGACAAATAAAACAGTTCGTCAAGGGTGTAGACTGACAGCTATCTGGAGATGCCAGCATTTGCACCTACAGTGAACCACCAACAAAACCGTGCGAGGATATCCACCAGTCGTGCACTTTAGTTATTCTCAAAGATCTTGAAGACCAACAAGACTGAGGGCAGTGTCATCGAATACCCACGGCGCAACACCCTTCGGAACTCCAACTTCAACATCCAACGAATACAGCTGAAACAGAAATGGAAGCAATCTCGAATGAAATAGCTTTGCAGGAGCATGATGAAGTCTGAGGCAAAGACCCAGCAGGTCGTGAATCGCCAGCCACTGGGCTCCCGTGCAAATGAGCAGCTACACCGTCCTCTGAAGACGCGGTTGGACAGCATCTGCATTGATCCCTGGGAGATTTTGGTGGATAATGACTTCTGAGTGCCTACTATTACTTATTGGCATGTTTATTAACAAAGTCTTTAACAAGGGATACGAGGCTGATCGCTGCACGATCTGCTCGGCTCGCTTTAACCTGGTGCTTCGCATTCACAAGTGCAAACGATGCTGTAGGTTTATCTGTGCCGATTGTGGCAAGCACAAATAGCTAATAGTCGAGCAGGACGGTACGAAGTCAGCAGACAAGCATCGTGTGTGTGTTCTATGCAAGGAGGACATCGACTTCCTCAAGGAGACGGTAAACAGCTATGAGATGCTCTGGGGCCACAGCAGCAACTTCTGCAGGGAGTGGTTGAGCAAGTTGTAAGGCGGATAACTGACATAGACCCAAGCTGAACCTTGAGGACTACGATACGTTCCTTCGCCTGTTCCACCACAACCGGCAGCATTACGAATAAGCCTATGACACGATTGAGAAGGATGTGATGATGGGCCGTACTGACATCAGCGTCTTCAATTACAGCATGCGCGATTTACTGTTCAGAGTGCAGAAGGATAAGACCAGGGATAGTACTCGCCGATCAATGGCGAACGTCCTATCGGCTGTGACTGGCAAGCACAATGAATTGGGCTACTGCCAGGGAATGAGTAACATAGCTGCCTTCTTATTGTGCTTCGGTACTGAAGTCGATGCTTTCCTGATGTTCTGCGACCTGCTTGAGAACATCCTTCCAGAGAACCTATATATGAAGAGTGCAAGGGGCACAAACCTTATCGGTTTGCTCGCGGAACTGGCCTTCCTGAAGGAGTACTTCATCGTATTTATGATCGAAGTCAAGAAGAAGAGGTACAGTGAGGTGTAACGTAGCCCAAGTGAACAAGAAATCGAGGCTTTTCAAACAGTGATCGAAATTATGGGCGCGAAGTGCCTGTTAACCCTTTTCATTGGCAATCTCTCCTTCATTAATCTCATGTTCATCTGGAAGTAGCTCATCAGGTGCCGTAGCTTCTAGGTCATCGAGCGTACTATGATCGCAGTGATGTACCTGTTCCAAGAACAAATCGTAACATCCTCGAGTCGATACAAACTGCTGGAGAAGTTCGTTTAGCTACTGGACCACTCCCAGTTCAAAGAGTTATATGAGGAGGTGCATATCGATCAGAAGAAGCGTGCAGATATCATCGGCAAATTCTACAGCACCTTCAGCAGGCAGTGGAACGGCAAGGACAAGGGAGTCATCCGCAAGTTGGAACGCATGACCAAGTTCTCTAATGATGAGCTTGAAGCCTTGCAATTGCGGTTCTTAGAGCTTATCCAAAGTAGCGTACCAAACTCAATAATTTAGCCTGGAATATCAGAACACCAATTTCTTGAATTCTTCAGTAAGTACCTCGAGAATGCTCATATCGGGTTCCTTGATGGCTATGACCGTGAATACTTTAGGTCTGTCTTTCGCAACCACGACCAAGACAATTCGGGGTTCCTAGATTTCAGAGAGTTTGCTTGCAGTTTGTCTGTGTTACTAAGAGGCAATCTTCGAGACCGCCTCGTCATCCTTGCAGACACCCTCCAAGATGAGCAAGGCTATGTTGATGCCATACAATTCTCAAGCAAAACCAACCAACTCTTTTCAATGCTTCACAAGATCATTGACTTTGATGAAGAGCTTATCGAACTCGAAGCGACATTCACATTAAGGTACAGTAGTCAATAATTTAGAGCAAAATCTTTCTACCTTGAACAGAAACGTATCTCGTCAAGCGAAGTTCACGTTCTCATTAGCGACCCCTTCATCAATGAGGTGACCCTACGAACAATTCGCGACAACGCCGACAATTTCGAATTGGTACTTCGGGCACTTTGAGCCCATCCAGCTCTATTTCTTGCACTGCTACTGCGCCTCTGCTTATAATCAAACTATTATAGTCGGATGATGAACCGTAGACCTATTGAGGCCATTGAAGAGCCACCATGCGATAACGTCGAGGACCTCAAGAAGATGATAGCCGAAACGCAGCGACTCAACAAGCTGCTGCAGTCAGACATCAGCAATATCACTCGCAGCAATGAATCAAAAAAATCGCACAACCGCCGTATCAAGGAAAAGGCTCGGATTATGCATGAGGAGATGCAGAGGTTGGTGGATGACCATATGCGCATCTTCGAAGAAAGTAGGTGTGCTGCTAGCTAGAAATCGAATCCGAAAAGGCTGAGAACTAGCATGCAAGTTTCCAGCACGGAGTCAACCCGTTTGCCTTGAAGCGGCTCACCTCCTTCCGCTTTGAACCCGGAAGCGATGCTACTATGTAACAACTCTCGCTTATTCAGCTGCTGTGTGTGCTTTTCTGAATTGGATAGTAACAGCCGCTGTAAGATGCTACCGGGTTGCCACCACACTTTCCATTCCCAATGCATCAAGGAACATCTTCTCGTATCCCGGTTCTGCCCAGGCTGTGGCGAGGAGGTGCGTTTGTGACCTTTTGCACGCTGCGACGAATAATTATATTAATATAATGCTTCAGCAGAGGTAACCGCAGAAGCGGAAGCCTAGTGTATTGCCGCTTCCATCAGCTCGAGGCACCCTCAAAAGCAGACAAAGCAGTAAAGAGCGATCGACCAGCAAGGAACGCCGCAGCAAGGAGAAAATATAAAAACGACTGGTGTTCGAATCGCCGCGCAACAAGGAGTCAGATGGTGTACAGGGAAAGAACCTATCACTATTGAACTATTTGATTCTGAGAGAGCGGATCGATAGGCAGCAAGAGAACGGTGAAAGGGAAGCAATAGGCCGTCAAAGCTTCACAGTGCGTTGCGTAATCGGCAAGGGCGGTTTCGGGAAGGTATGGAAAGTCGAGCACAAAAAGACGAAGGTGCTGTACGCCATGAAGGAGATGTCAAAGGCTGTGTAAGTAACGTGAGCGATCCAATGTAGTATCATCACAAAGAGGAGCGTGCCATCCGTGATGAACGAAAGAAATCTGTTGGCCGAGCTGAAGCACCCTTTCCTCGTCAACATGGTCTATGCCTTTCAAGATCGCGAGAATCTCTACCTCATCATGGATCTCATGCCGGGAGGGGACTTACGCTTTCATATCAGTGAGCAACAGTGCTTTCGTGAGGAAGTCGTTAAGTTCTTTGCTTGCTGTATGATTGCAGGGCTGGAGTATCTGCATAGCAACGGTATTATTCATCGAGACATCAAACCAGAAAATCTTGTGATTGATAACAAAGGATACCTCAGGCTGACGGATCTTGGAGTTGCAAGGTTAGTCCAACCAGATAACTTCCAAGATACCAGCGGAACGCCTGGATACATGGCTCCGGAAGTTATCAACCGATAAAATCACTCTTTTCCGGTGGACTACTTTGCTATGGGAGTCATAATCTATTAGTGCATGCTCGGCAGGGTACTTTTTTATGTTATCTAGCGTCCTTACAGGGGGCGAGACCGTCGGGAGATTCGCGAGGACATGATGTCCAAATAAATAGAGCTTAAGCGGAGGGATGTACCTGATGGTTGGTCTCCCGATGCTGCCGACTTCATCAACCGATTGCTCCGAAGAAGACAGGAGCAACGGCTCGGCTATCGAGGCATTGAATAAATCAAAAGACATCCGTGGCTCTCTGGTTTTAACTGGAACAAACTCCTCCAGAAAAATTTACACTCACCGTTCATTCCAAACGTACAACAGTATTTTATCGCAGTTGACTGTCGACAACTTTGACGACGTGAGTACTACTGAAGAAGACGAATAGATGCGACAGAAGCTGGAAGAGAATAGAATGTTGTTACGTCGTGGACCCATCCAAACAATGTTTGAGGGCTACGAATTCTAGCACGTTAGACTGTACTGATGGCCATCTGGGAGTGATATTTTGTAATATTTCGAAGTAGGCCTTACTGAGTTATTAGTTTATTAAGAACACTCCATCGAAATGGACGTTGGAGCAATATCGGTAGCCGCCGGGCAATACCACTACAGTGAGGGTGATGTAGTGGGTAAGGGCTACAGTTCGGTTGTCTACAAGGGTACTGATAGCATCACTGGCGATCATGTGGCAATCAAGGTAGTCGACATCCGGCAGTTGAAAGACTAACTGCACCGGGAGCTTCTCAGGAACGAGGTGGACTGCCTAAAGAAACTTACTCACAGCGATAACGTGGTTCGGCTGTTGGATGTCACCAGCACTGCGACCTCCACCTCCATTGTGATGGAATTCTGCGAGCGCGGTGATCTTTCAAGCTTTCGCAAGCAATCCCCCACGATGAGGTACCCCATACCATAATCCAGTGATGACGAAGTTGTGGAGGTCCTTAAACAGCTCATCAACGGCTACAAATAACTCTGGAAGGTCGGAATAGTTCATCGCGATTTGAAACCAGCAAATATATTCGTTAGGGGAAAACACATCAAAATTGCAGACTTTGGGTTCGCGACAGATGCATCAAAATGCTCAATGCCCTTCAGCTACAACATTGGTTCGCCTTCTTATATGGCACCGGAGGCACTCCGTCGTAATGAGTACTCCTTTTAAAGCGATATCTGGGCAATAGGGGTTATTGCCTTCGAATTGCTCTACGGCAAACTTCCATGGAAGGCCGATAACGATCTGTTTCTCTATCAGATGCTCGTTAACGAACCAATCAAAAACCTTATTGACAAGGAACGGTCAGTTAGCGAGGTAATTCAAGATTTTATTATTGGCTGCTGCTCTCCTTCTTTGCGAGCGAGGCTTCGACCTGAGGAAGTGGTCAATTATGACTGGTCAGGCCGTACTGTTCGCAAAAGCGTTATCGTAGCAGGTGGCCTACACCAATGCATGAGAGATTTCAGAAACAAAGGTAATCGAGGCGAACATCCAGAGATTCTTTCAGCAATGGCTTCCGGGTTGGCATCTCCACGTACCAACCGTTCGGCAACTAAACCCTCCTTCAGCTCAGAAATGAAGGTGGTTCCACCAATAACATCAACTAGAAATCTTCCATTTACAAGTGTGATGAACACTCCCAGCGGCACAACAGTTCAACAATGGATCCAACCACAGCCAAGTGGAATTTCGCAGCAAGAAAACCTCGTACCAAAGGCGTAGTATAAACCCAGCACTCAGGTACAAAAGACTAGTAATATTGAGCATGTGCAGTCCTGCATAATGGCTCAGCTCCATTACTGTCGTTTTATCAATTTAGTGCTGGCGGATACGCAGGTCCAGCAATCCGAACTATTCAACGCTCTTCGTTGGGAATTGCTTCGGAGAATCTAGTTGCTGCAACTCGTGGCGAACCAGCGTGACAATATTCTGCAGCTCGACAGCTTCGAATAGCTGGTAGCTGATGCTTCAACCTTTGGGACCCTACGGGAGCTGATTTGCAAATACCACGGTAGGTACAGCTTACAGTATAACCCTGAGAATAGCTTTATAACACTTGCTACAGACCCCACTGAGCTGTAAAAGCTTCTCTCTTCCAACATCAGACTCTTGGTGGGAGACGACTAACAGCTTTTGCTGGTAGATAGGCTCACAACCCTGCTGCAACTCAAACAACTGGAGAGGAGAACAGACTACAACCGTTTTGGGGAGGACTCCAAAATTGACATGCTGATGGAACGACGTGCAGTACCCATCGACGGTAACAGCCTACGTTTCCGACTTCAGATGCTCGGACTGTGTTCGTGATATTCACCATAGTCTTAGCAGAATTATGCAATATCACTTTTTCTTTGATTTGGCTGCTTTCTTGCTTTTCTTTGGTTCTGCTGCCGCTTCTGTCTCAGAGGGCTGTGGCTCAGGTCTATGTTCGATGAGACGTACGTTGGTTCGGGTGCTGGCTGGGCAATGTAGCTGCTAATTTGTTCGGGGTAGCGACAATCAGCCTGCCAACCGATGCTGTAACCGAAGTAGTAGTGATAGTCCGCCCAGTAGTAGCCGTCCTCTTCGAAATTCGCTATTACCTTTGTGTCGCCAAGGCCTTTGAGTTAGTTGCTAGATGGTACATATCTATATTAGCATGGCTATACCCTTCCTTGCAGAGCTACTTGAGGAGTTTAACCAAACTAGAAGACTTCGAGCCCATACTAGCAACTGCTTCACGGATCTTACTAGTTGATGACTCAAACAACCCAACGAATTCGCCTTTGGGAAATTAACTCGACAGCAGCTTGGAGAGTTCGTGGACAGACCCTTGGGTGTACCTCAGTACAAGCTTTTGCAGTGGTTTGCTATCGAATCCAACGCTCTGCAGCATCTCCATCAATGACTGCTCGGAAGGTTGGTGATAATTTAGCACTTTGAAACCTTTCAGCTGAGTTAGTTGGTGCTTACCTGCTGGTAGGTGGGTTAGTTCACCACGATGAACCTGTCGTTTGGGTGTTCCTCCATCAGTCGCTGAATCGCTGTCAGATCCACCCGCGAAAGTTCGCTTCTCCCGTTATCTAGAATCCATATGCCGCCGCCATCACCGACCCACAGTCGGCTGGTGATGTGTCGATGGAAGAACTCTGCGAAGGCACCAGCTGCAGGACTTATGTCGAACTCCAAAGGTCCCTTATCAAGAGATCTTCGCCGAACCTCTGATACGCCGGAACGCTGCACGTAGTAGTTGATAAACACATTCAACCCTTATTCCAGCCTGCCAGTGAGTACTGTGCGATTGTTTTTATCAAGCCTAGCTATTAGTTTTTTGTAGGATGGAGACTGGAATAGTTGGAACAGAGACTCGGGTGACTGATCACTAGTGTTGTTATCCTCCATAAGATAGGATAGCAAGACCCACAATACCAATAGGCTGAGCATCAGGATTAGTGCCGCAGATAGAGCGTTACGACTTTTCCAGTTGATCTGCTTTAGTTTAGATATCATTTAAATAAGATCGCCGACGGCTCAATTTACATATCCACCGAAAGATAGGGATAGTCTGGTGCGTTATGGTGTGCAACGAAGAGGCCTTTATTTACTGACTTCAGTCGTTATTGCTATGGGAGTAGTGTTCGAACTCTTCGGAATAGAATGTCACCTCAGAGACACTGGGCTGATGATTCTGCGATTATTATCAGGTCCATTATTGCCTACAGCTACCTCCTGAACGATTCGATTGGGCGTATTATTTGAATTGTAGTTATGGACGGCAACGAACAGCTTGACAGACTCAACGTCCTCTACGAGCGATTGAAGAGCAGCCAAGTAAGCAACTCCCTTACAGCAGCCGCAGGAGCAGCCCAGCAACAAACTCAAGCTACGCAACATTCAATCCCTCATCATGAAGTTCTATGGAGAGGTGGAGCAGAGCAACCAGGATAGAGACGGGAGGTTGGAGCTTATGACTGACCGACTTTACCGTTTGCAGTCGTCTTTGCAGGAAGACATGGCCAAACGAGAGCTGAAATGTACGTTCCGTTGTGGAAGTAGAGAAGACCCTGCAGGCTCGTCTGGTTAAGCTTCAAAAGAGCTGTAAAAAGAGCCTCGAAGGTGTCAGCAAGGTAGTTCAATAGTAATGCAGGAACGGAACGAACTGGATAGGAAGATGCAGAGCAATTTGGAAGCATGTCTGCAGGATATCAACAGCCATCGCAGCAAGCAGCAAAACTAGTGCAGTTTGGTGGTCAAGGAAATGACAACCTTGCTACCGGAAGTCGAGGATCTACAGCAGGAAGTGGAGGTATCTTTTTCTGCATATTCAGTCTGAAAGCATCGTGACCAAAGAGATTTTGAAGAAGATATACGGTCAATTTACCGAACAAATTGACTAGCTGAAGGAGATGATCGAGGATGAACGAGCTGACCGCGAGAACGAATAGGAAACGTTGCTGAAGAAGCTTGAGGAGACATACCTTAACGTGCACAATAACATCTTGAGCATCCGTCGTAGCAGGTAAAAGAGCGAAAAGATGCTTGTGGACCTCCTCGAGCGAGTCATCGAGAAGGTAAAAAACTAACTCGCCAACTGACTGGCCTGCCTTCTCCATTATAATTAATCATGCGTTTACTCATCAAGTTTGCGAAGGAGTTCGAACACGAGGACATAGACAAAGATGTGGATGCGACTGACACCATCGAGAACCTTGCCCTGCTCCTTTCCCTCTCTATTCCTGAGTACAATACCTACGATCTCTACTACCGAGGCAGCCGCCTTGCTAATTAGAAAGCGCGAATCGGCGACGTTATAGATTCCAGCGAGGCCATTCACGAGGTGAGAGTAGTAAAGAAGGGATCTAGCGTGCTGCTCATGGACCAAGCACGAGCCTTCAAGTCGAATATCACCGACAATATTGGGTTGGAGGGTGCTGGGGCAGTTGGTTCCAAACTGCTACCCGCTGCGATAGCCATCTTATTGCTCGTGATTGTGTTTGGGCTGCTAGGCTGAAGCAAGGTCGAATGCCATGCCAATACATTATTACTTAATGGAAAGTGTGAATCCGACGGCACCTGCTGAAAGTAGTTTGGGAATGCTGCTACCTCCTCCACCCCCACTGATGATAAAACCACCAGAGCTAGTGCTGGACCCCACCACCAAGCTGTTAATGGAGAGTAAGCCGGCGACCCACTGTACCCCTTGCCAAGAAACATAGCATCAATCTCCTAGGAGTTGTAAAACTCACCTACACAAAGAAACCATGAAAACTACACCCACGAAGGCATTGGTGATCCAAAATAGCCAAAGCCAATTGACAAAGAGACAAATGCCGAATGTCCAACATGCCACAAATGGTGCCTAAAGACTGACATGCCGATGCATCGACAATCTCATGGCTCAAAGATTCTGGACTACCTGTATCTCGGTGGATGGGAGTGTGCGAGCACCCTCAAAGTACAAGTCAGACTAGCTTAGGAACTGGATGAGCGAATCGGTTGCCATCTTATTTTGAACTGCGCAGTGTAGTGCCCCAACAAATTTCCATAAAGGTTTCAGTACCTGAAGCTCGACCTGCAAGACAACTTTCAGGAGGACATCACCAAAGACTTCTAAGCTAGTTTTAGCTTCATCGGTAAGTTCTGGAAATAAGTGAAGAATCAGCCAAGAACAGCAGGAAGGTGGCATTAGTGCACTGCATGCAGGGCCGATCTCGTTCAGTAACTATCGTTATAGCCTATTTGATGAGACACAATGGGATGTCCCTTCGACAAGCTTACCAACACACCAAGACATGCAGACCGGTTGCAAGCCCCAATCCAAATTACATCCACCGGCTCAAGCTTTATGAAGAGGCTTTGTATGGTAGCAACTCCATCATGGGCCACGAAATACTCCCAGTGTATAAGTTCCTCTACCGCAACGAATACAAACAAGAAAAAATCGCCGAGTAGTGATGACGGTGACTTGCTTTGTTCGGTCAGGGTTCCTTCCTCCTTTGGTGGTACTTTCCACCCTGGTGGACGATTTGCATTAACATTCGGCTTCGTCGTTTTGCAGGAACGCTATTGATCAGATGTTACACGCGCTGCTCCAGTGATGATATGCACTCATCCAATGGATCGTTTGGAACTTGGGTGGAGTTATTTGCGTTGGCAATAGATTTGCTTTCATATTTCGGTCGTTCCTCGTACAGGAAATCCTCCATGTTCACCAACGAGTTGTCCTCTCGATTGTTGACGATTGTGTTGGTGTACAAGCTATCGTTGCGAAGCTGCTGTGGGGGATCGTCTTGAAATGCCTCGGTAGGGGTTTACTCCTTCGTTCGTTTCAAGGGGTCAAGGTGTTGTTTGATTGGGTTGGGGTACTCCTCAGCTTCGTTGAATGTCTGTGTTGCATACGAATTGGATTGAATCTTCGCTCTAGAGTCTTGCTTGTGTTCCTTTTCATGGTTCTCCTGCTTCGAATATTTGTTGTGATCGAAGTCGCAATGCCGACATTGGCAACAGCATGGTTAGCGAACCACTCGAACAACTGTGGGAGTTGGTTGCCGTGTATTCACAACAATTGTTGGTGGTTCTGATCGAATGATCTGTGCTTGCTGAACACGCATCGGAGAATAGTGTTTTACTTGCTGCGGAAGCACTGCTTGAGGCGGCTGATGTGCCACAATCCGTTGAATTGCAGGTGGTTTGTTACTGTAGCTAAACGTTACCATCTGCCCACGCGTTGGTGATGTTGTGGAAATTGCTCGAGGAGGGGAGACCTGCAGCCTCGGGGAAACTGCTCTTCTTGCTGGGAGGACCTGTGAGAGATCCTGCCGTCCGTCTGCCAGACTATTATTCCTGCGTGGACTTACCAACGACCTAAACATCAAATATTAGGCTAGTTGTGTAACTCCATCGACTGATGGGAAGACGATAATTCCTAACAATGAGGCATCGCGCCAACCAAATAAATTATATTTTTAATTGTTTGCCAAAGTGAATGCTAAGGAGTAACCAAGAGCACCAGCCTCAGCTTGCAACAAGAACGATACAGCAAGGTCAGCAGAGAACATACTTGAAGGAGAACATCGGTGGGGAAGGGAAGACCTACGGAAGAGGGACCATGAGAACTTAAGGAAGCTAGATTGAGACTAGTGGACCGAGTCTCAGCACAAGACTGATGGCACTACGTGGAAAACCCGATAGACAAGACTACCAACGTCGCGTCGACCCTCTGAACGACAGCAAGCTTCTCAACCGATACATCCCGAACCCTCCCTCTAAACTTGAGTCCAAGAGAGAATCTGAAACAAACCTACAACGATCGTTTTCGTTTGTAAATAGAGATCACGACAACGGAAAGACAAAGACCCAGACAGTAAAGCCCCCCGTGGATAATTCTTCAAAATTTTCTGGAACTCAGCAAATCAACCGAACGGAGCTCCGAAAGAATAGCTCGTTTGGAATGCTTGAGGACGACTACAAATTTAGGTACGAACAAAACAAAGAATCAACCGCGAAGCTCTACGATATTTCTAAATACGGCAGGGATGAACAAGCTCCCAATGGTCGGGTTCACTCCGATTATAAAAAGGACTTTAACAGAACTCTCACCACACCTAAAGTTCAAGATATAAAGGCACTCGAGGCACACGGCCCCCCAGACGATCAGCGCATTGAGTCTATCGATAAGATCAATGTCAAGATCAAGGAGATTTTGAAATGTCTGAACGATACAGATAAGGTCTTATTTGAGCAATCGACCCCAGAGCCCCAGAAGGGTTACATTGCTCAACAAAGGCTCAGTACTACCGTCAATGCGTTCTCTGATGAAGCTTGGCAGGATAAGCCTCGTTCCAGCACCAACACGAGAAGTGGGATCTACTATAACAATCGATCGGCTCAAAAGAAAGAAGAAACTACACGATTAACCACCCAAACAGACTCGACAGCGAAAGATCGTGAAGCAGTCTCACAGGGAAAGTTCCAGAACCCGAGTGTTTTGAGTCGTACTGGAGAATCTCAGCCTGAGCAACCTAAACGACCTTTGAACAGGGACATCGATTTTGAGATCCGAAAGATCGAAGACAAGATTAAGAAGTCGTAAGAATAGAAGATCAAGTTGAATATCCGTTTTGATGACAACAAGGGAGATCCGCTTGGACGTGTTGAAACCGCAAGCAAAGCGGTAATCGCACGAAACAACAACCGCCAGAAAGAGGTTGACCCTGAGCGTTCGTTGAGAGCTGCAGTAATAAAGACTCAGCAACCTGCTCAGGAGGCACCTGTTTTGAGAAGTCAAGTGCCGAGGGAAACACAGTTCGGTGCTCTCCGCTACAGTGAAAGGCCGATTAACTTCAACCCAAACACTCACTCTGAGCTGCACATCGCAAAAGCTGAAGCATTCAGCATCAAGCTAATACCGGTGACATGTTAAATTTAGGAGGAAGCTGCCGGCAACCGTTAGTGCAAACGATTTATTGACACCCTGAGGTCGCAAGTACTGCTGGATTAAGAGCTTCGTAATGCTAAGGTCTGGCTGGACAGTGCTCCAGGCTTGGAGGACAAATGGTAACAAATACAGGGGCAACTCAAGAAACACGGGATTGAACTGGACATCAACAAGATCAAAGTAGAATTCCAGAGCACACTGGAATAGCACAACCCATTCTACACTGTCCGTGAGGCGACTGGTGAGAACCTTGTAACTGCCGTCGATAAGTATGCGAAGGCTCGTCAACATTGGCACACTAAGATTTTGAACTGTTTCGACGGCCAGCAGCTTCAGCAGTAAAATTTCACCGAATAGCGACTTGACTTGTAACGAAAGGGTCATCTCACAATCGAAGATTTCGTGCGTTTCCTCAATATGTAGACTGGCACGTTCTACCGCAACCGAGATCTAGTCCTGATCTTCCGGAGACTGTCCTCGAGCTAGATACTGTACTTCACCTCGATGATACGTTCGGTGGCACGACAGTGATAGTGACTGGCTACTTTTCTACTCTTATTTAATTATTCGTCGGAATGAAAGAGGAAGCCAGCAACCGTGACTTCAAGATCAGCTTACGCACCTTATAGAAAGAGTTCCTCTGCAACATCTGCTTCAACGAGATTGATGATTGTTTCATCACCAGGTGCGGGCACATCTATTGCCGGGGATGTATCTACGAAGCAATCAACCGGCATCATCGCTGTCCATTCTGTAATGCCGAACTTACCGAGAACGATCTGTTCAAGAACTACCATTTCAATACCCTCAAGAAGATTGTGACGAAGGAGAAGGAGGAGGCCGCATCAGCCTACCTGCAGAAAGTGTTTGAGCAGGAGGAGGCTGTCGAAGATTCGCTACTGCGGCCGGTCGAAGAGGTAATGGAGCAAGTTAAGCATAGGCTATCGTTCGAACCATGAAGGAATCACTGCTGACTTACCGGAAGTATGTCAAAGACACGTTCGACACCCTAAGACAAAATGAAGAAAGAAAGGCACAGTAGAGCAAATCAACGCTCAAGACAACCAACGAACTGATGCAGGAAATTCACTCAAAGGTGCTACCGCATATCAAATCCCCTGTCATCGCTCCTCTGCTAATTCCACAGAAGGCGTTGCTAAATTTAGTGCTTCCACCACCCATGAAGGGTATTAGTCTCAGCCTTGAAATCACCTCCATGACTCCGGTCGCTATGTTGGTTGCAGCATTCGAAAGACACATGAAGGAACACAACATCAGATTGGAATCAACCCTTCCTCATGATAAGGTTCAGGTGACCGTTGGGACTATCGTGTTTGGACTGGACGATCTGCTGGGTGAGGCAGTGCTTAAGTTCGCAAACAACTCTGTTGCGCTGTCGATCATAGGAATGCAACCCGTTCGCAACATCGAATGCTACACTTATAAGTGGCACAACGGCAAGTCTGTAAACTACTTCACATGCAAGCAGTGCAACTTAAACTGGATCTGTGAGGTATGCAAAGACTTCTGCCACGAAGGGCATGCCAACGTTTTACAGTTGAAGTAGCATACACCTAATTGGGCCTGCTGCTACTGTGCCACCAAGTGCGACTGCAAGGCTCTGAATAAAAACAACCAATGATTGCTCAATACTGATTGTTCAGAGTTTTATGTTTATAGACATCGGCTGAGAAGTTAAGAGTCGGCTCGACACCGGCCTCGATAAGAACGATTTGATCAGACTCAAAGAAGGTTTATGTAGGTGATTTCCGTCTGGTTTTGTCGCGATTTTTAGTAAACAACAATAGCCTTGGCCTTCTCCAATATTCGATCGCAACATCTACCAAAGCAGCTCATTCAACACTTGCTGGTATTTTCTTTGATCTGCATTTTGGCACCAATCATCAGATTCCAACAGTTTTCTAATTCTTTTATCCCTATAAAGCGAGCATCAACCTCACGGCAAATCATTAATTTTTCATGGATAGCATCGAACAGCACTACTTCAACCTTTACGTTGACATGCTCCAGCGACAGGCAATCGAGTCCGAGCTCAAGGTGTGCCCATCTTGCTTGGAATCCTTCCGGAAACTCACGACTCTGGAAAGCTGCAAGCATGAGTTCTGTGAGCAGTGCGTCAAGGAACACCTAAAGAGTCGGGTAGCCTCGGGCTGCCGTCGTATCGAAGACTTCTTCTGCCTGATCGAGGGATGTAATACGGCCGTCAGCGAAGTCGAATTGGAGAAGTGGCTGGACTTCGAGTATTTCAGCAAACTCACGAATAAGGTGCTCTTCGAACTGGACTTCCTTTGCACCAAATGCCGTCAGCGTTCTCAATTCAAGTCAAATGAGGAGCTGGTGTGCCAGGGTTGCTACACCGTGTTCTGCAAATTCTGCAAAGCCGAGGACCATGATGGTCGCTGCAACACCTCCACGCTCTACTTCAAGGAGGTGCGAGCTAGTATCGAAGATGAGGAGATCGGGTACTGCCCACAGTGCAACTGTCCTTTCATGAAGGATGAGAACTGTGATCACGTTACCTGCCAGAATCCAGACTGTGGGCTGGAGTTCTGCTTCTACTGTTGGGTGCCATTCGATTCAATCAACTGGCACGGTAGCATGTACCACCGACAGGACTGCCGAAACTTCGAGGATTACGGCGAGGACGTCAACTTCTACGACGAGTGCCCATCTTGCCTGAAGATCCGTGAGGCCGAGGGAGAGGACCGTGTGTGCGACAAGCCAACCAAGACGCGAGTGGAATTCCTCGAGGACTTACTGCAGCTGGTGCAAAATTGAGTGTGAGAACACAGCGCTACTGATTTGATATCACTCTGAGTGTCAGCTCTCGTCTAGGAAGTTTTTCTTATTGAATGCGCTGTTGGAAGAGCGCCGTTTATTATCGGTCTTGAAATCTAGTCGTTGCAGATAAATTTTTTCGAGGTCCCGCATCCGCCGACGGTTCTGCAGCTGATTTTCACCACCATTAACTTCGGAGACTCTTTGGTAGACGCCATCATATCCTGCCGAATCCAGCTTCGAAAAGGATTTGTAGACATCGGCGTCGCGATCGTACAGTGCACCTCCTTCTATGGGTGGTAGTTGTCTTCGTTCTGGAGAAAGTCCCTTGGGGATATTGTTACGATTGCTACCATCTAGTTCTGAATCCTTGTAGCTGACAGTATCGTAATAGCTCACCATACCTTCGTTGTGCATTAAGTCGGCTTTGCTTATATTAGGACCTGTCGCAAGTCCATTCGGCTTGGGTGGTGGCCGGGCAGTTGGGTTATTAGGTTTGATTGTTCCTGGGACAGGAAAGTCCACTGATTAGTCGTACCGTTGATTCTGAATGTTGAATTCAGACGGTGATATCTCATTGAACTCCACGTTCCCCTCGTCGACACTTTTGAGAGATTCATCATCAACATAGAACCTGTTGACAAAGTCGGAGTCGATTTTGGTTAGTTTGGAGGGATCGTCTCCAGTATCGTTGCTATACTTCTTGCCCATCACTCTGGGTTTGCTCGGAAGATCATCGGAGGCATCGAGATCTTTGATTACGGAGGTGTTGGCTTGAGCATTGAAGACTTGCTAGCTGCTCAAGTCCTAAAAGTTACGAGCTTGCCTTCGGAATTCTAACTAATTGAACGAATTACTTTTATTTTTCTTGCCTCCGCGGTCATCGGCATTTAGTGTTTTGCTTTGGTACCCATCACTCTCGCTTTCCATCATGAGATTATGAGGAAGAACGGGATCAGCTTCTTCCAGGTTAATGCTTCCCATATGATCGTTCTCCTCTTCTTCCTACTTATCGTTGTCATCTTGAGTGGTCGCTTTCTTCATAATAAGTGATTTTTCACGAACCGATCGGCTCGCTTCGATGTCAGATTTCAGTCGTGGTTTGACCTTTACACTTGTGTTGCTTTTCTTCGTTGGACTGCTTCTGTCTTTCAGCCCAACTGGCATTGATTTATCATTTGATCTGTCCTTTGATAGCCCTCCGTTCTTTAGGTCTGCCTGTTGGTCGACATCACTTGCACCTTTACCTTCCTCTTTCTTCTCCTACTCCGAATTCGACACTTATTCGCCAGTCTCTGTTGCCTTCGGTTTCTTTATTAGCTTTTGTGATTTTTCGTCTTTAGCTGGCGACTTGCTCTTGTTTTTTCTACCACTTTATCTTTTCTTTTTATCCATCAACTTTTGTTCGTCGTTTCCTTTGCCTTAGCTGTCCCATTCAATCTGATTTTCCTCAAGGCGATTTTCAGATGAAAGTAGACTTCCGTTGTCCTCTTTATCCTTCTCTTTGTCAGTCTGGACGACCTCCATAGGACTCACCTTGTTCAACTTGTTAAAGACTGAACTTGAAGGCTACTTTGTAAGGCCCTTTTCAGCCTTGTCTACACCATTTTGTTTCTCTTTGCTCTTGCTTTTCGAGGGCTTCCCGTTTCTATCAGATTTTCCTTACGATGTATCGGCCCTTGCAGACTTCTCGCCTTTTCTGTCCTTCGACTTACCTCGATTATCCGATTTTCCATTCTTACCAGGAACATTTCTGGCCTTGGTATCAAGTTCAACTGGATTGCCAGCCTCAAGTCCTTCGTCTTCTTGCACAACAAAATCGCTATCTCTCATCTTGTCGATTATTGAAGAGCTCTTCTCTTCCTCGTTATCAGGTTGATTAATCACTTACAAAGGTTTTGTCTTTAGAGAGTTCTTCGGTGTGCTTGGATCGTTGTCAGCTATTGCTTTTCCAGACTCTCCGAGCTTGGATTTTAAATCTGAAGTTCCTTTGGAACTTTTTGTCGTTGGCTTGCTCGACCCTTCTTACTTCTTGCCATTTTTGCCGACATTAGCTTACTCAACGTTCCCCGTACTTGCAGTCTTCTTCACTGGATTCTTTGCGTTTGAGTTTGCGTTTTTGCCTTCTCCGCTTTGTAGAAATTCTTGCACTTTGCTAGGATCGCTAGGATCGGACTGGTCAGATACATACTCTGAGCTCATGTCGTGAATGTTTAGGGCATCCTGACTTTCATTGCCCGGTAAAATGCTATCATTTGTATCCTTCTTTTTGATACCCGACACTCCTACCTTGCTTTCCTTAGACATCTTTGAATCATTCTTAACTCTTGAATAGTTTCGTTTGCCGGCGGCTCCCTACTCAGCCTCGTCAATGCTGAAACGTTAGCCAAATTCACTCTGGTTGTTGATCATACCCGCTAGCGTATCATTGTAGATCTCTTAGCTGGTAGTATTAAGCTTGGAGTGTTAATCAAAGAAATCTTCGGGCTTCCGTAGATTCCATAGACCCAACAGCAGAAGGAGGCTGGTGACCACAATCACGTCAATAGCTTGGATAAACAGTGACGACATGGATATTGTTGTGGTGTCGTAGATAATGAAGCCACACCCCACTATCATGAGAATCGATACAATTGAGCTCATCCCAGATACAATGTTCAGCGGTGTGAACAATTGTGGTTTGCTCAGTGGAGCTTTGAAGCATGAACTACCAAAGCACTTAGAAAATGGCATTCCGCTGAACTTGTGAGTGAGCAACAGAGCGAAAGCAAGAGTTGCCTTGTGAATCCTTGAATGTGAAGGTGTCTTCAACCAACGCTGATAGGCCTCATCTTTCGTGATGTACCTTAAATAGAAGGCGAAGTTTATGATGTTGAAGATGTAGTGAAGGGCGAGTCCAATGATAATACAGAGCACACCTTTGGAAGTGAGACTATCGACTGTGAAGAGGAGTCTTTTGAACAAGTACAACTTGGAGTCTTGCAAGCCAACCACGACAAGCACAACAGCCCATGAAGCAAATTCCAGCAAGGAACCCACAGATGTGCCCATGCAGGCTATCGAAGTTTCCGGTGAGGAAAATTTCGAGACAAGACTCAATCCAATGACTACGGAATCAGCGATGAAGAACGGGAACGGAATGATCTTGCTTGACGTGAGGGTGTCGTTGAGACTGTTGGTCGAGTTGTTGGTTGTGTTGGTTGAATTGTTCGTACTGTTATTATTAGGATCAGCACAAGTTCCATTGCTCGCTACTGTTCCAGTCGGGCAGCTCGTCAAGCAACTGCCTTGATAGGCTAGATATCCGCTTCCGCAGTTGCTCACACAGGCATTGTTGAGAAGATAGCTTTCGGATGTGCAGCTCGTGCAGTTAGTGGCCATTGTATTGCAAGTTGAACAGGGAGATTGGCATGTCGTGCAATCTGTTCCGCTGGTGTATAATCCGACAGTTGCACAGTCTGTGACGCATGCAATAGACGTTTGGCTGATTCGATAGAAGCCACTTTTGCAAGAGAGGCAATTGCTTGTAGATATATTACAAGTGAGGCAAGGACTCTGGCAACTCATGCACTGAAGTGAAATACTCGTGGTACCGACCGGGCAAGTAGCAACACACCCATTATTGTAAAGACTAGTGCCGGAAGAAATGAGGCAGGAAGTACAGTTGCTAAGAGCGACTGAACAGGTCGAGCAGTTGCCAGTGCAAGCCGTGCAGATAAGCCCATTAGTAGTGCTGACAGGAATGCCTTGAGAGCAGGTAATTTTACAGACGTTCCCCTCTAATGCGTACGTAACCACGCAACTTGTGCAATTGGAAGCAAGACCTGTACATGTTGAGCAGTTACTGGTGCAGTTTGAGCAAAGGCCAATCGAAGCAAACATGCCAGCCGGACAGTTTGTAGAACACCCATCATTGTACAAGTAATAGCCTGATGAACAGACAGTACACACCGTTGCTGAGGTGCAGTTCGAACATCCAACTGGGCAATTAGTGCAGTTGAAGCTCGCATTGTAGGTTCCGTTGGGGCAGCTTCCAACACACTTGTTTGAGTAGAAGAAGGCGTAGTATTGGCTAGAGGGGTTACAAGTGGTACAGTTGCTTGCAGTTCCCGTGCAGGTAAGGCAATCAACTTCGCACCCGCAGACCCCATTATAGGGCACCGACCCAATGGAGCAGCTGTTGGTGCAAACACCTGCAGTTCCATTGGTGACGTAGCCAGTGGCACATAAGCTACAGTTATTTGCAATGCTGATGCACGTGAGGCAGCTGATATCACAGGCAACGCAAGTACCAGAACTGTTAAAGGTCCCGGTCGGACACGTAGCAGTACAATTATTGTTGTAGAACACATATAAAAGTAGATTGCAAGCGGTGCAGTTAGTACTAGTTGTTGAACAATTCAGGCAAGGAGAACTGCAGGGGGTGCATACATCCACTGAACCGTAGAATCCCTCTCCACATACAGCAAGACAGCTGTTATTGGCACTATTATAGTACTTCTGGGTGACAGTGGTAAGGCAGCTCAAGCAGGCAGTTGAGGATGTGCATGTGCTACAGGGAGATACACATGATTGGCAGCTGCTGGTTGTAGAATCCGGATAATTGCCAGTCGAGCAAGTACTAACACAGGCACCGTTCTGGAGATACTGGTTATTGGTGATAGTGTTTGGGTAGCAGCTAGTGCACACGGTAATTGGCGTGGAACATTCCTTACAGTTGCTGTCGCAGGATATTGTGAACCCGACCTGAGTGCTCGGCAGACTGGTGTTTGTCGTGTCAATATCATTACCGTTTAGCTGCTTGGTGTATACAAGGAAATAGTTTGCACTATTCACGTACTGGAGTAGTGCAGGTGAACGGTAGTACTGAACTCGGAAAGTGAAGCTAGTTTGGTTATTGAAAGTGCCCGTAATCGCGATGTTGAGCGGATTGGTCTGTGGGGTACAGTTGAAGTTAGTAGTGGGCTACAAACACACTGAACCAGTGGAGCCATCATAGGTGTAAGTGGAGGGATACCCGAGAAGGATGTAGTCGGTTGGCATCAGTGCGTTCTTGGTGGTGAGAGTGAACAGAATGGTTTGGGAGCTGTTTACATAAGACTGTACAGGGTTGATAACTTGGGCGGTAAGAGACGTGATGTAATTGGGGACACTATTGGTGATGCCAGAAAGCGTGGCCTGAGCAACTTGGTAGAATCCATCACTTGTATAGCAAATCAATCCGAATGTCCCACTAGTCGTCATTGTCCGAGGATTAGTGAACCCACTGATCTGGTATTTATAGGCCACACTGGTTGTTATCGGGTCTGTGCTGCTGAGTCCGATGGAGAGAATGTTTCCGGAGACATTGCAAACAAGCGAAGTTGTTGGAGTGGTTGTGATGTTACTGCAGCTGGGACTCACCAGAGAGACATCAGTGGGGATTGTGAGTTTCAGTATTCCTGCTACTGGAAGAACAATATTCGGCATGATTGACAATATGAATGAGGCACTAGCACCGTTCATGCTGGAGCTGGAAGAGATTGCAGCTGTAAGAAAACTGCCGGGAGTGCTCATAGTTATGGTGACACCACTGGCTAGAGATTCGATGAGATTATTCTGAAGGTAAGTGTAGAGGCTGAAGCTATTCGATGCTCTGGTGGAGCTTGGGTTGATAATGTTGCTGATGTTGAAGACTACAATCGTTCCCTGGTTGATCTTTATACTCGTGGCTAGTCCGGTGAAATTCAAGGCTGTCGAATAAATGCCATTTGAAGCCACTATCGAAGGAGTGCTGCTGAAAGCTGTACCGCCACCAACGGAGATCGAAACCGAAGCACTGTTGGGGTTTTCTAGGGACATACCTACTGGGATACCCAACAATAGAGTTCCGCCGATGGGTAAATGGTTCTTCAGTGTATATGCCACTGTATACATCGCGGAGGCACCAACAGTATAAGAAGCTGAACTCACCACAAGCGAGGTTATAGTGTCTGGACTCGCCTTGAATGTGAGTGAACTGCTGTAGTCAACAGGGGACGCGTTACTTGAATCGTAGAAGGTGCTGATACGGAAAGTGCCAGTTGTGGCACTTGATTAGGGATTGGTGACGCCATCAAAGTAGATATTGATGAGGGAGCTGGAAGGAAGTGCACCTGCCAATGCGTTCGTAACAGTGAGTGTTCCTGAGGTCATTTGACAAGTCGCCGAAGAGGAGACATTAGTGCTACCACTTACCTGGCAACTCTTGGCTGCGTAGTCTGAAGAAGTGATAGTACTTGGGATCTGTATGGTTATGCGACCTGTGCTGGTTAGTGGAGAAGCAGTTGTAAAGGAGATGTTATAGCTGGTTGCAGCATTAACCAGCTGCGAGTCGGCTGCCATGCTGACTGCCGTCATGGTTCCTGTGAGTGCTGTGATGGATATAGTTCCGGTACTGTAGATAGCACCGTTTCTAGAGAGACTCACTACGATGCTGCCTGAAGGTTTGGTGCTGGGTGGGGCCATTAGAACTGCATTTGTTATGGTCACGCTAACGTTAGCGTTTGAATAGTTCCTGCCGTTAAGGCTAAAAGGTTTGATAAGGTAGCTGTTGGAGCTTGTGTTGCTGTTCGTATTGTCGATTTGCAACTGAGGACTCGCCGTTACTGTGTCTGTGATCCTCAGGCTGATGAGACTTGTACTCACGAACGTAATATCACTGGGAAGTGTGAGTCTCATGGTGTCATTGCTGTTGATCACATCGGTGCTTTGGAATACCAGCACTGGAGTGAAGCTTTTTGAGACAACAGTCGTAGTCACCGTTGTCATAGTGAAGGTGTTTGGGTTGGGAGCTTGACAAGTGCAACTAGTCACATCATCGATGGTGTTTCCGCTGGAATCCTTTGATGTCACCGAGACCTCTGTTGAGTTGTAGCTAATTGGAAGACTGAGAACTGGACTGATGGATATGCTGAAAGAAGTGCTGGTATCGCTTGTGAATAGTCCCGTGACAGTGACGTAAGTCCATACGCTTGAAGAGGTATCCAGGCTGCACATTAAACTACTACTAATGCTTCCACTGACAGCTTGGCAGCTGATCAGGGTGCTATTGATGACCGTATCGGTGTTCATAGTGTATGCCCATGCCTTCGGAAACTTAACCTGAATTGAACCACCTTGGAGAATTTTGTTTCCGGGAGTAACCACAAGTGTGGCATTGCCGAGCTTTCTGACATTGTTAGGTAGGAAGCTAACTGAGCAGCTGGATAGTGCTCCTGGTAAAAACAGCATAGTGGAAACAGTCATCGATTAGGTGGAGACCCCTCCAGCAGAGTAGATGTTGTAGATAAAGTAGGGACTTACTGCACTGGGCGGGTTCACAATGCTGGTGATATTGAACTGCAGCAGGTTACTAGCGTACAGCCCGTTAGAACAATTGAAGTTCTCGCCAGTGCGTGTACAACTCAAGCTGCAGACGGCGGCAGCTAACTGGCTTGTGCTGTAGCTGTCGCTTGGTAGACTCAGTATAGTCCACCCCGTAACATCAATCGGGGTGGTGAGGGGAATGATGCTGACGGTATAGTAAGTTTGTGCATTGATAGTGTAGTTACCGGGGAACATCTGCAGTTCGCTTCGGACTACCACCACCATCAAGACAAGCAGAAGCATCCGCAAGAGGCTGGCGCTTTCTGGTCTATGCTAGGTATTCATATATATAATATTCGGACAGTTATGTGGACAGGAGGGAAGATCAACCAGTCACTGTTACACACCGCAATTAACATATCCGTGGGTTGTGACTTTAAAGCCTGACACGACACCACCAAAAATAATAAATATTGCCGATGTCGTTCCAGAGCAACCGCATCACTGACTTCGTGCCCAGCTACCAGGTCAAGTCCAACTTCCTACCAACGAAGGTAGTGCAGGTCAACGAATCTGACAAGAACCAAATCGTAGCTGTGTCGCTTAGCGTAGATTCGTGACATCGAGGAAGACCGTAGGAAGGGTCGCGTGCTGAACCAACGTCCGACTGACTTCAACCCCAACCGCTACGTGTCATACCAAGTTCAGGAGCAAGTGAATGTGGGCAAGCCCCTCCAGCCCGAACAGCTGCAACAGATCCTCAAGAACCGAAGATGATTGGCGGGTGCATTCGTGAAAACGTTGAACGAGAGAGCTATTTCAGACATAATTCATTAATTGAAACATCGCGACCTTCTGCATTCAAAAATTGTAGAAGCTCCGCCTACGGAAATTCTATCCTCAGCACCGTTTAGATATGCTGACTATTAAGTATAATAACAAACAATGACGAAGTAGGCGAAGAAGGTTGAAAGAAATTTCGCGCCTACGAACAACAATGCCGAGAGGAAGATACCTGCCGAGTTGGATTCGGCCATCCCTTACTACCTCAATAGCTCACTGATCCTGTTGAGCATGTACCTCTGCTACACTGCGCATCTGCCACTGCTGTACATTTTTATTGTCTATGGTGTGTTGCCGGTGCTTGATGACCTGTTCGCACACGATTGGGCAAACCCGACTCTGGAGGAGTTTATGGAGCTCGAAAACCAATGGAGATTCAAGCTGCCACTGTATATCAACATTGTAGTGGAATGGTTCGCCTACTTCTACTGTATCAGGGAGTTGTTGAAGCACCCATTGTATACACAGCCAGTCTAAATCTTCATCCTTATGGGACTATCAACCACCGGCTTTCTGATTAGTCACGAACTGTTCCACAAAAACGGTTGGTTGAACAAGGCTATCGGTACGTTGCATCAGATCAAGTATCTGTACATGCACTTCACCGTTGAGCATGTTCAAGGGCATCATAAAAGAGTTTCAACACCGGAAGATCCAGCCTCAGCACCCAAAGGAATGACTTTGGGGGAGTTCGTACCAAGAAGCATCATCGGAAGCTTCAAGTCGGCATTGCAGATCAACCCTCGCTTCGTCATGCTGACCATAGTTGGAGATCTAATCTTCTTGGGAATAATCTGGGCAATATTCGGAGCAAGAGGTGTTTTCCTTGCGATATTGTTGGCTCTCGGTTCGATAAACATGCTTGAAACCATCAACTACGTGTAGCACTACGGTCTGCAACGCAAACAACTCCCCGATGGCACCTACGAAAAAGTAACAATTAAGCATAGTTGGAACGCACCGCATAAACTCTCCAACTTTCTTCTCCTTAAGATACAACGTCATTCGGATCATCACGAAAATGCCCTCAAACCATACCACGTCCTCAACAGCTAACTGGATGCTCCTCAGCTTCCACACGGTTACATCGTATCACTATACGCTTGTACCATGCCAAAACTATGGTTTGATATGATGGACCCACTGGTCGACGAATATCAACGAGCCGGATCAGCAAAGTTTAAGCCCATCGAATCGCCAGAGTACGCTAAAGCTCAGGCCAAGACCAAGGTCTTCGTGAAAGGAGCCTTCCTTGTGACCTTCGCACTCGCTATCGCCCAGATCCTTTGGAGGGTGGTTTTGTGATGATAGTTTCATGAATTGCTGCTGCACTCCACTCACAAACAGTATCACGTAGCCATGTCCTCCTCGTTGGTGTCCGAACCAGCTGGTACCAGCTTGGCGATGTAAAATGTAAGGAGGCTTGACAACACTCCAAGCGATTTGTTCCACCGTAACTTGCCCTTGGAAAGGTTGCTAACAACCAAGCCAACGACGACAGAGTAGATGAATCGGAGGCAGAGGCGAAGCTTGCTGCTCTCAACACGGTTGATCTGGTCCATAATCACATCGAACGACATCTTCCTTCTATTGTTGATTTCAAGAGGTTCTTACGGCTCTGCGATGACTGCCACGGTTCCATCGGATACCGTGGATTTGTCCTGGGAAGGTAAGCCACTCTGCATACCGATATGGTTGTGGAATGTTATATATGAACATGGTAGGGTAATCTACTCCATGATTACTGGTGCTGGTTGAGGCTAAATATCATACTTGGGTGGAACTTGACAACAACTCTCATCAGTGTCGTGTTCGTAGTTGGCAAAGTCGTTACTACTTTTGAAAGGCACCGCCAAAATCCTTTAGAATCCTTTGTGATAATAATTTAAACACCCGATGAAAGCTTTCATTCTTGTTGGTGGCTATGGTACGAGGCTTCGTCCGCTCACTTTCTCCTGTCCCAAGAGCTGCATCCCGTTTGCAAACAAGCCGATGTTAGAGCACCAAATTGAGGTAATTGTGGTGGGCGATGTAGGCGCTCTCCAAAATCGGTGTGGATGAAATCATCTTCAACTTCAACTTCCAGGTCAGCTAGAACCTTGCCGGGCTCAAGCAGTTCGAGGAGAAGTACAAGATCAAGATGACTTACTCCAAGGAAGAAGAGGCCGTTGGTACGGCGGGTCCTCTGAAGTTTGCGGAGAATACCATCAAAGAGAACAACAAGGCTGGATTCATCCTGGTGTTCAATAGCGACATCATATGCGATTACCCCCTCCAGAAGCTGATTGACTTCCACAAGGGACATGGCAAAGAGGGGACTATAGTGCTTGCCACTGTTGAGGATCCCAGCAGGTTCGGTGTAGTGCTCATGTAAGAGGATGGTCGGATCAACAAGTTCATCGAAAAGCCGAAGGACTTCGTCAGCAACAAGATCAATGCTGGCATCTACATTCTCAACACGTCTGTCATTGACCGCATTCCAGCCAAGTTCTGCATGATTGAGAAGGAAATCTTCCCTGTAATGGCGTCTGAGGGACAGCTTTATGGGATGACCTTGGAGAACAACTTTTGGTACGATATTGGGCAGCCAAAAGACTACCTCATCGGTCAAGACGCCTTCCTGAAGTATTACAAGCATGAGGGGAAGGGGGATCAATTTGAAGGAAATGTTCTTATCCACGAAACTGCCAAGGTGGAACCTGGTGCCAAAGTAGGTCCGAATGTCATTGTGGGAGCCAACTGCCACATCAAAACAGTACTTGTTGAATTGATTTAGGGAGCTCGAATCAAGAATTCAACGATATTCCAGAATACTACGATCGGTGAGCACAGCTACGTCTCGCAGAGTATTATCTCATGGGACTGCAAGTTTGGCAGTTGGGTGCGCGTGGAAGGTTTGAGTGTAATTGCCGAAAACGTGAAGGTGAAGGACGAAGTGCGTATCAGCTCCTCAATGATCATGTCACAGAAGGAAGTCGGGAACAATATCGAAGCTGGTACAATCCTCATGTGATCGTGGAACCTCATCGAATCTATTTGTCCAAGCCACCACCCATAATTATATACACAAATCCTTGTATGACGAAGCAGGTGAGCAGTGACACCAAGATCAATCTGCAGCAAGTACCCACCAAACCGATTGATGGGCAGAAACCTGGTACGAGTGGTCTCCGCAAAACCGTGAAAACATTCAAGGAGCCACACTACGTGTAGAACTTCATCCAGGCATACTTCCTATCTGTCAGGCACGACCTTTCACGTACCCGTTGAGATACATGTAGCAAAGAACGTGCTCTTAGTTGGCGGTGACGGTCGCTACTACAACATTGAGACTATTTTCACCATTTTGAGACTGGCTTGCGCCAATGGTGTTAGTGAGGTGCACATTCCCAAGAACGGAGTGATGTCAACGCCAGCATGTTCAGCTTATATCCGCCACATCAACAACACAGTGGGGAACTGTATTGGTGGTGTGCTTCTCACTGCCAGTCACAATCCTGGAGGTGCTGAACATGACTTCGGCATAAAGTTTAACGGCAAGAACGGTGGACCAGCACCCGAAGAATTCACCAACGCAGTGTATTCTCACACCCAAAAGCTGGAGGAATACGTGACAATCGACTACCGCTTTGAAGACAACATTTCGCTTAACGAGGAAGCTGTCTACTAATTCACGACTGTTGGTAGGCCACTCAAGTCGACTTTCACGATTCGGATTGTCGAAGGGATCACTCCATACGTGGACCTGATGAAGAATCTGTTCGACTTCCCCAGACTGAAGAAGTTGTTCGCTCGAAAGGATTTCACATTTAGGTTTGATGCTATGTATGGTGTCTCGGCTCCTTATGCCCAGACTATCTTTCAAAAGGAGCTTGGCTGCGCTGCTGAATCATTACTGCACTGTGAAAACAAACCAGATTTCGGTGGAATGCACCCTGACCCCAACCTCACCTATGCCGAAGACCTTGTCAAGGTTATGGGTATATTCGAAAAGCAGGAAAATGTTCCTGAGTTCGGTGCTGCTTGCGATGGTGATGCGGATCGCAATATGATCCTCGGTAAGAACTTTTTCGTTACTCCTTCCGATTCACTGGCCGTTCTCGCCGCCAATTCAGAGTTATTCCTGAAGGACAAAATCAAGGGAGTGGCTAGAAGTATGCCCACCTCTGGAGCAGTTGACAAAGTGGCTCACAGACTTGGGTTACCGTTCTACGAGGTGCCAACTGGCTGGAAATTCTTTGGAAATCTCATGGACACTGACCGAATCAGTCTCTGTGGAGAAGAGTCATTTGGAACTGGGTAATTATTGTTGCTTACCAAGGTCAAACCACATTCGCTAGAAGGATGGGCTGTGGACTGTGTTGGTTTGGTTGCAGCTACTCGCAGTGAAGAACGTCGATGTAACTCCTGAGGGAAGCTTCCACGGCGTCGAAGCAATCCTCAAGGACTTCTGGAAGCAATTCGGTCGAAATTACTACTGCCGATACGACTACGAATCCTGTGATAATGCTGCTGCTCAGAAATGCTGGAGCCACCTCCTGGAGCAGAACACCGCACTCGTAACTATCTCCCTTAAGGTTTAGAAGACGAGTTAGGAGCTGACTGCTGATATCTACAAGTACAAGGACCCTGTGGACAAATCAGTAAGCGATCACCAAGGCATCCGGTTCATTTACAAGGACGGCTCCCGCGTTATCTTCCGGCAAAGCGGTACAGGTTCAGTCGGGACAACCATCCGAATTTACTTCGAGAAGTACGAGCCCGAAAAAATTGACCTTCCAAAAGAAGAGGCGCTAAAGCAGATGATCGATTTCGGACTTCAGGTAAGTCGTATCGCTGAGTTCACTGGCAAGACCAAACCCGACGTCATCACCTGATTCAAGAAATAGTGTAGAAATATCGCTAGCACTCAGGTGAGCCTTGCCATGGTTTGGTTCACCTTCCTGCCTAAATTTTGGATCTTGCAGTGCTGGCATCGGTCCTTCGCCACCTTGCCTACCTCACATTGAGTGGAGTGAGAGGTATCACTATTTTCAGGGAGGTTGATGCAGGTGGTGTCGATGAGCTCAATCAGTTCCTTCTGGAATAGTTGCCAGTCTCCCTTGATGCGGTTAAATTCCTCCTTCGCCCTTTCATATTCCATGATTTTCTAGCGACAAGTATTGAGTTCCTGATCAATCCCCTCGAGTAGGTCGGCATTATCCCTTAGCATGTTCTACTTTTGCTAAAGTAGCTGTTCCCGTTAGTGGATGACTCCATCCTTTTGCTCGAGCTCCTTCTGGAGCTCCTGATTCCTTTGGGAGTGCTACATTGACTCCTTGAGGATATCCTCGATGCCTGCATTGATGAAATTCATCTTTTCTTCGATAGCTGTGATCTGGCTTCTCTACTCCTCGAACCCAGCAATCACACTACAGTAGTACTAAACTTCTTGTTGGTGACGTGTGTGCATGTCATGGATGAGAGTTAGATACTTCTGGCTCTTGTCGTTGTGTTGATTGGTCAGTTCCTCCATCCGGGCACTATAGCTGGTGTGCAGTACCTGGATTTACTTTTAGAGGGCTGCAATACGCATACGCAGCTGCTCTACCAATCCCTTATGGCCTCCAGTACTCTCCTGCTCCATAGTTTCCAAACTGGCAGAGATGTTGTAGATGGAGGGTAGTTTCTTCTCACTGAGCTGCCCATAGGTTTGCCTCACTACTGATGTCACCGGCAGTCCAAACGATTCCTTGCGGTAGCTACGAATGTTAAGCTTGGTTGTGGTGGAGATGACGTGTGGAGGAGTGGCATCAGCGTCCGAAAAGATGTTATTTTGACTGTCGGAAAGGCTCGTCATTGTAGGGTGATCCCTTGAGGCTAATAAACTAATTAGAACGCAAGGAGTACGTCTATCTCACCTCCAGCTATAAAATTGGATGGCAATAAACAGCAAGAGCGATATACTGGAAGTCAGTACTTCTTGTCCTGCTTGTAGCGGATCAAATATTTTAGCTTTTCAGCGGCTTGAGGGGTATCACGAACTACCCGTTTGAGCTTCTCCAGACTCTTTTTTAATTTCACGCTCCCGTCGAACTCCTTCTTATTGAACAGTTCGAAGGCCAAGCCGTTCATCTTCTTTTCCAGGAGTCCCTCGATCTTGATCACCTGTTTCATCAAATCGTTTTCGTGGAACTGCTCCTACACCATGTCTTTATCCTCATCGGCTTGTTGCTCTGCAATCTGGGCTTTAACCTTCTCCATCTCAATGTTCTTCTGCAGTTCCTCACGTTCGTTGCGTTACTGCTGCTCCATAATCGGCAGCTGACTATGGTATACCTCTTGAAGGTAAAGTTTGGCAAGCACCTCTGCGCGCTTCTCCATCTCAAAATGGCTCGGGATAATGGTGTTCTTGAACTCGATGAGATAGTCTTCCTAGAAGTACGGGAAGAGTTTGCGGATCTCGCTTGTACCTATGAACAGCCTGGTGTGATTCACATCGAAGCTATCCGGTAGGCGGATGTACTCGATTTGTGAGAAGCTGTTCTCAGGGTCGCCCAACCACACATCCAAGTTCAGCTGGTGCTGGTTCTTCAAGTAGCGTAGGCTCTTATGAATTGAAGCACCTGATTTGAGTTTTTATTGGGAAACTACTTGCTCGTTACGGATGGTGGCTTACGCTGCAGATTTACCGAGCTTAAAAGTCAAAGCGCGTATGTGCTTGCTCTCGTCAATCTTCCTAGATCACTGCAGAATGTACTTGAGTCGCCTGAACTCTTCCTTGGAGAGACTGTTTTACACTGCGTGGCGAATTTCATCGAATACCAATGGGGAGGCCTCCTTGATAAGCCGTGCCTTGGGCACTTTCGAGAAGGTACTCTGGATGGTCTCCATCTCCCCAGAATTGTAGCGCCGATTGATTTCCTTCGTGACCAGGGTTTGGAGCATCTTGTCTTTGCTCATTGCAACCACTAACCAATTTTGTGAGCTTCTGATACAGTGCTGATGATTGGCGACAAGCACCCCCAAATCAACAAAGTCTCCCAAATTTTCCAGAGAATACAGTGGCCAGCTGCACAACTGATTATCACTGGGATGCAAGTTCTATGGAATGGATGAAATAAATTTTAACGGATCAGTTGGGTGAGAACGGAATAGCTGGGATGTTGTGGGTTGTTGCAAAGCTTTTTCAGTTGGTTTATTTGATGTTGCAGCCCGATCTTATGGTGGCTGTATGCAATATAAGTGTCTGTTGTCCCAATAAACCCCATAATCATAACTCCTTAATGACCACCGTGTCCAATGACGATGGATTCACGCTCAAGTACCAGCCAGCTCCCGAGGAAGGTGAGTGTACCCTTAAGTCCATCCAGCCCATTCGTAAAGTGATGTGGAAGTTCGTGCTGTTTATCATCTGGAGCGTTCTGTTCGTTGGCTTCCCGGCACTCATCGCCTACTGGTACATTGAGTTCGAGAGGTGGCTGTACTATGAATACTGCGATTTCGAGACCGCCACGCACTTCTACGTACTGAACTACGATGAGGCCTATACCATCGTCGAAAAACATGAAGGATAGGTATTCCATAACGACCTACACCATGACAGATGTGTGTACTTCGTCAACCGCTTCATGAAGTACTATTACGAGAAGGATCGTCATTGCTTCCAAGCCATTGCTTTCAATTTTGTGCCAAGAATTGGTGGCATCATCAATGAAAAAACTGACATCGTTGGCTACGAATCTGAAACCGTCTCTTCTCTGAGAGAGTGTTACGGGCCCTGTGTAATGGAACTGCCGAGACCCAGTTGCATCGTGCTATTTGTCAGGGAAGTACTCCAACCATTCTACTTGTTCATCGTCTACGCGGTTATTCTGTGGTACATCCAACAATATATCTACTACGCCAGCATCATTCTGTTTACATCAGTGGTTTCAATCGGAATAAACCTCTACCAGGTCATGGACCTCAATAAGAAGATCTATGAAATGGCATTTTACACGAGGCCTATGCATGTGCTCCGAGGAAAGCATGTAGAGGAGATGAGTAGTAGTGAGTTTGTTCCTGGCGACATTGTGTTCATTAAACAGGCAATCAAGCTACCTTTTGATGGTGTGCTGCTTGGCGGCAGCGTGCTTATGAACGAGTCAGCCCTAACCGGTGAATCCGTACCAATTGTCAAGAAAGCAGTAGATCGCCAGCAATTTCAACAGACACAAACTCCCGACAAAAGTAGTTTGGTATTTGAGGGTACTGAATTGGTTCAGTTGTGCTCACATAGCTCCAACCCAACGCATAGGCCATACACTGATTATGGTCTGATGGTGTTAGTCACCCGCTCAAACTTCTCAACTATGAAGGGGCAGCTGATCAGGATAATCACGTTCCCACGCAGCCGCAGCATCAAGTTCTACAGAGAGTCAGCCAAATTTATCGCATTCTTATTCGTGCTTTCGATCGTTAGCTACCTGATTTTGATCAGTAAGCTTCAATTGCACGTGGAAACTGCGGATCTCGTTAAAAAATTCTTCGATCTCATCACGATCACAGTGCCACCCGGCCTGCCAGCCAGTATGTCAGTGGGTATCATTTACTCCCTCAATAAACTCAAGAGCAAGAAGATCTACTGCATCTCCCCCGATAAGATTATCCTCGGTGGTAGGGTAGAACACATCTGCTTTGACAAAACTGGCACCCTTACAGAGGAGTTCATGGATTTCTACGAGTTTGTCCCCAAGAATGGCAAGGTCTTCCAATCACCAGTTCGACTTCATACGAAAAATCAGGGCGAAAACCAGCGTAATATGAGTACTGTGGATTCCATTCGAGCTCTGGACAACATGGCAAGCTGCCACTCTATCATGAATTTAGAAGGTACCGACAAGCTTATTGGCGATCCAATGGAAATCAAGCTGTTTGAGTTTGGAGGCTACCGACTCATACCCACCAGTCCTCTACAAACTAAGTTCAATT
>ERZ724508.366-NODE-366-length-32513-cov-6.272907_pt1 | contig 32513 bp, 47 predicted proteins | sample MGYA00376041_ERZ724508 | MGnify/ENA primary metagenome ERZ724508 (study PRJEB28724, sample SAMN07190887) | wastewater metagenome | isolation source: effluent of sewage treatment plant in Hong Hong | place: USA: Christiansburg, Virginia | collected 2016-03-01 ...
TAATTATAGCCTTGTTTTGAATTTTCTTGGCCTGATCAGCGTAACGCAGAGTTGATAACGTTTCATCGTAATTATCCGTTGCGGGGGAGATAGCGCACACCATTAGTGTCTTAGAATTACCACCCAGTGCATTCTGCAGAATTCTCGTTAGACATGAATCTCGATAGGGAACCACCGTGTTCTTCCCCTTTCCCATTGCTTTATCGGCCAGTGTCGAGATGACTAGACCTAAAACGGACAGTGACTTATTAATTCCGGCAGCCTGCTTCAAAAGTAATCCTTCGGCACCAGTCTTTTCCACACGTTCGCTACCCGCCAAATCGACAAGATAGATAACTGATAGCTTCTCAACCTTCTTGTCGAGCAGTTGTTCGCGTTGGCGAAATTCAATTGAAATAATTGTATGGGCTCGTGATGAACTAGCGTTCATTTCTGTTGCGGCAACGGTTCTATTTCGATTTCCCTCCTCCATCCTCGCTTCAATGGCTTCGTAAGTGTTTACGTAGTGTTTCGAAAGGCCTTAAACGTACACTCCCTGGCTTTTGTGCTACCTGATCTTGAGTCCTTATCTAGGACGTTTGTTTACGGGCAGTAGTAAGTCCTGTACCTTTTCGTTGTAGATCTCCAGCATCGAAAAGTTAACTTCGAACTCTCGGCTCTTATCCGTGTTGGAATGGACGCGACGGAAGATTTCTTCGCAACTGATCGGCACGATTCCCTTGTTCGCGCCATAGCCGATCATGGAATAGCTCTTGCCTGAACCAGTCTGACCGTATGCGAATAGGCAGCAGTGATAGCCTTGCCAAGCATTATCGAGGATCTCTGTACCGACGGCCTGGTAGACTAGCTGTTGGTCTGCGTACTTAGCACTGGTCTTCCTACACAATCGATAGTAAAGCATACGTAAAGTAGCCATTGGCATCAGGTTCGAAGCCGTCGTGAGACCAGAATGAATAGTCGAAGGCGAAATCGCGATTCCTCTTAGGATCGTCGACGTCCAGCAATCTAGTGGTATTGCCCACCATGTCGACGCATAACTTGCAACCAAGCTCTTGCTCACGGCTGTTGAATGGGCGCACTCTAACTCCTACCTTCACACTCATCTGAGCGATATTCGAAACCTAAAATAATATTGGCAGGAGGTTCGTTGCCCCGCCTCACCGTGCACCCATCAAACAGTAGGTGGGTGGTCAACGGATGGCGATGAGTCGAAAAATTCCGGTGGTGGCGTCATTATTCAGTAGCGTTCACTTGCTAAAAGGTAGCGTCGACAATCGCCACGATTGTCACAGCTAGCACGATTAATTTGGAAGCAGCGCGTAGTACTCACAGCCGATCATTATTATGTTCACACGTCGAAGAGTCGGTTATAAATACGTGTTGAGCCAAGGAATCAATATTAATAAATGTCTAGAAAGTTCCTTATCGCTCTCGTAGCGCTAGTGGTTCTGGCTTCGGCCGCAGACGAACAGCCCAAGTACGAGTGTCCCATCATCGGTATCGATTTGGGTACTACCTACTCGTGTGTGGGTATCTACAAGAATGGACAGGTCGAGATCATTCCCAATGAGCTCGGTAATAGGATCACCCCATCCGTTGTGGCCTTCACTGATGAAGAGAGGCTTATTGGAGAGGCCGCTAAGAACCAGGCCACCGTTAACCCCACCCGAACCCTATACGACGTCAAGCGACTCATCGGAAGGCGCTACGCTGACCCCACTGTACAGTACGATAAGAAGTACATGCCCTACGACATTGTCGACAAGGACACCCGCCCCTATATCCAAATCACCCAAGCCGATGGAAACAAGAAGGTTTACGCACCCGAGGAAATCTCGGCTATGGTCCTTGGCAAGATGAAGGAGATTGCTGAGAGCTTCAGCGGAAAGAAGATCAAGAACGCCATTGTGACTGTTCCAGCTTACTTCAACGATGCCCAGCGTCAAGCTACTAAGGATGCTGGTATCATTGCTGGACTCAACGTTGTCCGTGTGCTGAACGAGCCCACCGCCGCAGCTATCGCCTATGGTCTGGACGAGAAGAGCTAGAAGAACATTCTTGTGTTCGATCTGGGAGGAGGAACATTCGATGTGTCCATTCTCACCATCGATGACGGAGTCTTTGAGGTTATTGGTACCAACGGAGACACCCATCTTGGAGGTGCTGACTTTGACCAGCGATTGATGGATCACTTCATCAAGGTTGTGCAGCGCAAGACTGGTAAGGACATTTCTGGCGACAAGCGAGCAGTCCAAAAGATAAAGCGTGAGGTTGAGAAGGGAAAACGAGCTCTTTCAAGCCAGCACGAAGTTAAGATTGAAATTGAAGATCTTGCTGATGGTGTTGACCTGAACGAGATGCTCACCCGTGCCAAGTTCGAAGAAATCAACAGCGATCTGTTCAAGAAGACCCTCGGTCCTCTTGCCGCTGCCATCGAAGGTGCCGATATCAAGAAGAATGAAATCGACGAAATTGTGCTGGTGGGAGGTTCCACCCGTATTCCCAAGATTCGTCAGCTCGTCAAGGAATTCTTCAACGGCAAGGAGCCTAACACTGGTATCAACCCCGATGAGGCTATCTGCTACGGTGCTGCCGTCCAGGGAGGAGTTATCTGCGGTGAAGATCAGGAGAACAAGAAGATGGTCATCATTGATGCCACTCCTCTGTCTCTCGGTATCGAAACTGTTGGAGGTGTCATGACCAAGATCATTCCCAAGGGAAGCTACATCCCCACCAAGAAGTCTCAGACTTTCACTACCTATCAGGACAACCAGCCAACTGTCACTATCAGCGTCTTCGAGGGTGAGCGACCCATGGTCAAGGACAACCATCTTTTGGGTAAGTTCGACTTGACCGGTATTCCTCCTGCTCCTCGTGGACAACCCCAGATTGAGGTGACCTTCGAGGTCGATCAGAACTCCATCCTATCCGTATCGGCTGTGGAGAAGGGATCTGGCAAGAAGAACAACATTGTCATCAAGAACGAGAACAACAAGCTTTCTGATGAGGATATTGAGAGGATGCTCAAGGAGGCTGAAGAATTCGCTGAACAGGACAAGATCGCTAAGGAGCGCATTGAGGCCCGTCAGGCCTTGGACAACTACGTGTACTCAATTAAGAGTTCTCTCAACGATGCCGAGAAGCTTAAGGGCAAGCTCGACAGCTCAGATGAGGACACTCTGAACGATGCCATCAAGGAGGGTCAGGACTTCCTCGATACCAACCAGGAAGCCACCAAGGAGGAATTCGAGGAGAAGCGAAAGGAGCTCGAAAAGTACAGAATTATGTTATCTCAGGATCTGCGATCCCATCGTTCAAAAGGGCATGGGCAAGGGAGGCGACTCCAAGAGCGACGATATCGACGAAGACGATTTCGAAGACGACCTGTGATGATTGTTTTTAACTGTATAGGCTCGCCACAGATGTTTCCCTAGAAATTTCTAGAATATCCAACTTGAGAAATTGGGCCTATGAGGGCAAATATCTACAAAGGATGGATAAGAACTCATTGGTATCTGCTGACAACCCCCACCATCACCTCCAGTCGTCCAGACCACTACGATTTATTTGTCGCCAACTCGCCTCCAAACCCACCAAATCACACGTGTTGTTTATATATATTATCCAATAATGAAGCTCTGGCTGTTGGTCGGGCTGTTGTTGCTGGCCGTTTCTGCCGGAGAGTCCGAAGAGCACTTCGAGTTCGTCGCTGAGGTTGGCCGACTCATGGACATCCTCATCAACTCCCTCTACACTCAGAAGGAAATCTTCCTCAGGGAATGTATCTCCAATGCCTCCGATGCGCTTGATAAGATACGCTTCTAAGCGATCAAAGATCCCTCGGTGTTAGGCACTGAGACCGAGCTGGAGATTAAGATTGAATTCGACAAGGAAGCCAAGACGCTTAGTATCCAGGACAATGGCATCGGCATGACCAAGCAGGACCTAATTCAGAACCTCGGAACGGTCGCCAAATCAGGCACCACGAGCTTCCTCGAAGCCATTAAGACTGGTAGTCTCAACCTCATCGGTCAGTTTGGTGTTGGATTCTACTCCACCTTCCTCGCAGGCTCCAAAGTGCAGGTGTACTCCAAAAACAATGCTGATTCATTGCATTTGTGGGAATCGAGCGCAACTAACTCCTTCACAGTCAGTGAAGACAATTCGGTCGATCTCAAGCGAGGCACAATTGTGAAGATCCATCTCAAGGAAGAGGCCTACGAATTCTGCGACTACGATGAACTTGAGACTCTTATCAAGAGGTATTCCGGATTCATCAACTTCCCCATCTACTTGAAAAACTTCGTTGATGTTGAAGAAAAGCAGGAAAAGACTGAGGCTGAACTCGAGAAAGAGAAGGAAGAAGCCATCCAAGCCAAGAAGGATAAAGGTGAGGAGGTGGATGAGGAAGCCATTGAGAACGCCATAAACAGAACCAAGATCATTAAGAAACCAACAGTGAAATGGGAAAGGATGAATACCAACAAGGCACTTTGGCTCCGTGATCCAAAGGAAGTTGAAGGCAAGGAATACAAAGAGTTTTTTAAGGCTATCTTCAAGGATGAGAATGATCCTTCAGTCTGGGAACACTTCCGTGCTGAGGGTGGTGATGTCGAATTCAGTGCTTTACTGTTTGTTCCCGAACGAGCTCCCCACGATATGATGGAAAAGTTCTACGAGAAGAAAGCGCAAGTTAAACTTTACGTGAGGAGAGTACTTATCAGTGAGGAGTTTGAGGACTTGCTACCTAAGTACCTCAACTTCCTGCGAGGAGTTGTAGATTCTGATCAGCTACCTCTTAATGTGAACCGTGAGACTCTGCAGCAGGACAAGATGCTAAAGACTATTGGCAACAAACTTCTCAAGAAAGCTATTGAAATGCTGATGTCTTTCAACCCTGAGACTGATGACGAAGAGGAGGAAATGTTTGACTCCGAAGAAGAAGAGGAGGAAGACGGCATGACTCAGAAGGATCGCCGCATTGATAAGTTCAACAAGTTCTGGAAGAACTACGGAAAGAACATCAAGCTTGGTTTGATTGAGGATGCAGCTAACAAGGATAAGTTGGCTCCACTTACCCGTTGGTACACTACTAACAACGTCACCAAGCTCACCTCCTTTGACGAAATCGTCTCAAGGTTTAAGCCAGGACAGAAGCAAATTTACTTCCTCGGAGGAGACAATAGGGAAACCCTTCAATATTCACCACTCATCGAGAAGCTGATCGCTAGCGGTTACGAGGTTATTCTTGGTGACGATCCACTCGACGAGAATGTGTTCTCCAACTTCAAGCAATACAAGGAGTACAGGATCATCAATGTTGCCCGCAACGATTTCAAAGACCCAACTAAATCCGATGATACCCGCAGAGAAGTTAAGTCCCTCACAAAGTCCTTCCAACCACTTATAGATTACATGGGCCAGGAACTCAAGGACGTTATCAAGGATGTGAAGGTGTCCACAAGACTTGTCAACCACCCAGCCGTCATCATCGCTGATATGATGAACGATACTCCTAACCGAGAGCGTATTGACCTTGGTTCTGCTATGAAGAGCAGTATCAACTTCCACCAGGAACGTAACATCCTCGAAATCAACCCCCATCACCCAATGATTCAAGAACTCAACCGCAGGGTGCAGGTACCGAAGATAAATAACTTAGGAATAAGCCGATGAAGACTCCGCAAGGCTGGTCAAGACGATATATCACGCCGCGCTCATCCATACAGGGTTCGTTGTGAAGGACCCACTAGATTTCAGCAAGAACGTCTTCGGGCTCATCAACACCGCGCTTGGAGTTCGTGGCGATTAAATCCAATAGATCGAGGTGACTCAGGAACAGATCGACGAGATGGAGCCTAAGCCCCAAGAGACTGTTTCGGAGCCAGTGACAGAAGATGCAAGTGCTTCCTCTAGCGAGGGTGCCCCTCACGAAGTCGTTGAACTCGATGACACCCAAGTAAAGGTTGAGTAGGTGAAAGTGGATGCCACTGAAACCTAGTTGTGATTTGTCTTCTGGTTTAGCTATCCTCAAATTAGCATTATTACGCAAATGTCGAAGATCATGCGAGCTGGCAGCAGTAGCTCCGACCTGTTGCTGAAACTCATCATCATTGGAGACAGCGGTGTGGGAAAGAGCAACATCCTCATGCGGCTATGCGATTAGTAGTTCAAACAGAACTACACGCCAACCATTGGCGTGGATTTCAAGATTAAGTCGATCACCATGGGAGATCGCCGCCTGAAATTCCAAATCTGGGATACTGCTGGTCAAGAGCGCTATCGTACAATCACGCAAACCTACTACAAGGGAGCTCATGGCGTGCTGCTCGTGTATTCTGTCACTGATCGCAAATCTTTCGAAAGTGTCGGTAGAAGAAGTTGTTTCTACGTAGAGAGTTGGCTGAAGCAGATCCAGTAGTATGGGTGCCAAGGAGTCAAAATCGTGCTGATCGGCAACAAATCTGACCTGGAAGAATAGCGCGATGTTACAAAAGAATAGGGGAAAAAGTTTGCCGAGAAGAATGGCCTTGCGTTTATGGAATCCAGTGCTAAGACTGGCCTGAATGTTCAGTAGTCATTCGAGTAGCTCGGTCAGCAAGTTCTCAAGGATGTAAAGTTCAACGAAGGAAAGTACAAGAACGCAGTGCTGCGGGAGCAGATGCCGCTGACGAAGAATCATATTAAGAAAGACTGTCAGTGCTGACGTCTCATACTCTATACAGTTTCATGCTCGCAAAGTTATTCGATAGCTACAATAGCATTGCTCATATGTATGATCACAGCATTCAGTGGGTCACCTAGCAGTAACGGAACTCGTCCTTCACGGCATTCACCAACCGCTTGTAGTAGATCGTGTTGCCCTCCAACCGTTGGAAGCTCAAGCAGAGCTTGTCGTCGAGGGTACGGGATACTTCGATGGCGATCTCCACTTTCTCCTACTCGCTGTCGTATTCGTATGTGAAGGTTGCGTGAACCTGCATAAAGTATGGCTGTACCTTCGAGTCGTGTTGCTCACACTCAACGTTGAAGTCCAACTCGTGTCCCTACTCGGGAAGCGCAAGCTTCTTCTTCTTCAGGAAGGCCAGCAATGCCGAGAAGAAGAAATCTTCGCGTTCGTTGACCACCAAGTCTGTGGGATCGATGTCACTTTTCACTGGAAGTTTGTGAGCCACACCTTCCATTCCCTCGTAAATGGCCAGGAAGTGACGCATATCGGCATCCTCGTGCCTCTTATCTCTGGGACCGAAGATTGCATCGCTTCGCTGCGCCTTTTTGAGCTACTTCTCTTTTCGCTGCCTTTCCAACTCAAACTCCACCTTCTTCTTTCGTAGTAAGAACTCATCGTGGACCTGCTCGAGTGTCAAAACTGGGCCCTTGACCCATGGATGCGTAGCTATGTCCACCATAGTTGGCCTTTCCTTGGGATTGTATGCTAACATCCTCTGAATGAGATCCTTGAAGTCATCTGTGAAGAAGCCAGCAGGTCTCCTCTTCGAATGGAAGTTCCAGAAGCCGTTGTAGTTCTTTTCTCTGAGGAAACGGTAGTAACTATCCTCGGGTGTGGTTTTTTCGAAGGGTGGGCTGGCAGTGTACATAATGAAGAGGATGACACCTGCAGCGAAGATGTCCACTTCTGATCCAACATAGTTCTTGGTTGCGATCTCAGGCGCCATGTAGCCATCGGTACCAAGCTTGGTATGCAGAATACCAGACTTGTCCTTGCCCTGCAGTAACGTAGCGAACCCGAAATCGGCAATCTTGAGGACAAACTCGTTGGTGAGCAGGAGGTTTTCCGGTTTAATGTCCCTATGGGCATACCCCTTCTCATGCATGTAGTTGAGCCCAGCCATCATCTGATAGAAGTAGGTGCGGGCAACATTGGGCGAGAAGCGCCCACCAAGAGCGATGAAGTCGAAGAGCTCTCCTCCACCGGCATACTCCAGCACAATGGCAAAGCATTGGTAACTACGTTGGTTTGAATTGGTACGTCTCGCCGGTTTTCTTCTTGTAGGTGGCACTATCCCTCACATCGATGAGGTTCACAAGGTTCTCATGGTGTAGCTTGCTCATCACCGATAGCTAGTGCTTAAGGGTTGATAGCGTGGCAGTTTCCTGCTTAAAGCGCTTGATGGCGACAAGCTGTTTGTTTGGTGCTTCGGCCAGCTTCACCCTACGTCACCAACGGAAAGTACTTAGCGTGGTAGCCCGATCCGAGTGTTCGGATGATTCGGAATTCGTCGAGGTAGGATGACTTGATAGGTTCCATGCAGGATGTATTATAACTCCGACCGTTCAAGCTTGGAATTTATGGTGGTCGGAATTAATGCGGCCAAAGACGGTTAAGACGGTTAGCCGGACGTTAGCACGGCCTCGATGGAAGTGATCAGAGTGCATCGGGACATCCTACCTTCTCTACCGGAAATTATCTCAATTAGTAGAGACATACACGTGGAGCCTCAGCAGAGACTACCAGTCAACTATCAAGGCTTATCTGTGGCTTCAGTCAGCCTGCCGATCTTCATTCCGTTGAGAATAGAATCTGCAACTTCGCTGTGCATTTGTTTGTTGTAGCCTTCAGTGGCGTCTCCACCGGCGTGGTTAAGGATGATCCACCGACCTCCAGGATGAATCCGCACGTATGCCGACAGATCGTAGACACAACCGTTGTAGATTATCCAACAATCATCGACGTCGTTGTGTTCGGCCACCTCTTCCCTGGTGAAGCTCATTTATTAGTTATATAGGCAGCCAGCGTGATGGTTGTCGGTGGAGGCGGCATCCTTAGAGTATTAAATTTAACGACCGAAGAAATGGAAAGAGCTGCTAAAAAGGTGCTGATTGAGCTTGCTGAGCACTCTCCATAGAAGAGAATCATCGCCCACAACGAAATCAATGCTTGGAATGAAACTCATGAAAAGAAACAACGGTTTAGGTCGACACCCGCACGCTCGAACCAACCCACTCGGAAAGTGTGCACAGCCAACCCCATTGAATAGCTGAAGATACTGAAGATGAAGTTGCTCAACAGTCCCACTCCAGTAAAGGAACCTCCAGCGACTACGAGACTGCCAACCAACCCACCCACAATGTAGCTGTTCAAATGCGAAAGTTCGTAGGTTCGACTGCCGTAGCTGAAATCCTTCAGGGAGATGAACTTAGACAACAAGTAGAACATTCCGCCGGGTTGCAACACCCAACCGCTCTACAAGTCCAAATCGGTTAGGATTCGTAAGAAGGAACTCTGTAAGATAAACTTGCTGCCATGCCGCTACAACAATTCCAGCGCGGCGATCGAAAGGAACATAAGGAAGCAGCTGGCCCAGTTCGAGCGTAACCGTACTCGCCGCCATTTGGCTGTTCAGGATGCAGTGGACCTGCGCTCGAGCTTTACTGACCGACTCCGAAAGCTACTATGAGGTGCGAGTTGAGTACCGCCAATAGTGGCAATCGATTGTTCCATGCAGATTATATATCATAGAAAACTCACAGCCAATGGAAAGTGTGCAGGGCCGGCAATCCCTCCACCGCAACCACAGTCTTGCGGGCCTTCATGAGAGGAAGACGTTGGTGAGGGTACCCTCTAGCAAGAAGTTCCCAGCAGATTTCTTTCCACGAAAGCAATTACTGGAGGATTCCACCGACCATAGCTCCACCACCAACAGTCCGCAGTCCTCCATGGAGTTCACATTTAGTGCTGTGGGACGACTCAGTCGGTCCACCTTCATTCAGACCGTCAAAAAGATGCCGCTGGTGGGCTTCAGCAAGAAGACTTCCTGGACGGAGCCCACCAAGAAACCAGCTTCCAGCAACCTCCGGCTCACTAGAAAGGGCCGCTGCTGACCTTACTGTTATTCTTTAATAAGCCTAACTTTAGCAGTGGCTGGTGGTCACCTCACCCCGTAGTACTGGGTTACCTATGGTCGCTTGAAATCGGGGAAACCCAGTCCCTGGTTCATCTTCTCCTTCGGCCCGAATATCTTGATTTGGCGTATATGCGTATCCTTGCCGCTGTGCTGGTTCTGCAGAATGCATATCTGCACATTGATTGTGAGCACGTAGTTCTTCTCCTCGCCATTGAGCAGCTTAGTGCGCAGTGGGACGATATACCACCCCGAAGGTTCCTTCAGGTCGAGAAACTGCACCTACTTGAGGTCTTGCAGATGGTTGCCCGCACGAATCGAAATTTTGTTCGGAGTATACGATTCGTCGCTCTTGAAATCCAGGAATATGGCGAGTTCCTGTTGTTAGTTTGCTTGAGTACCTGAATTCGCGTCTTCTTCATGAACTGGATGTTGATTAGATGCGGCTGGGCACCATCGCTCTGCCAGAAGGTGTTTGTATTGTCATCGCGAATCTGTTCCACTCCGTTTCCTGTCTTCGCAGAACTTAGAGTCCATACAGCCTCATCACCGATCTCCCTACGGCTGGCATTCGCTGTTGGAGCAGTACTACTATGTACGAACGGCTGTCCTTAGATCATATTTAAATGCTATAGCAGTTTAAACAGTCGATTGGGATTATCAACCGTATGGAAATCGATGTGAATGCAGCCGAAGAGTTCCCTAATCCCTGCAGGAAACTATTCGTGAGAACATCACCACGAGGGTCATCCAAGGGTACCGACTCACGTCCTAAATTTTTTCCTGCAGCGGAGAACAACAGTAGACCAACCCAAAATGTCCCGCGACCTCAACTACAAACCCTATACTCCCCGCAAAATTCAGCTGCACAGTTGTACCGGCATCCACCTGATGATGCAGCCAACTTCCAACGGCAGCATAGCATATTCTAGAACAGCTGCCTAGACGATCACGAGCGATAACTGAACTCCCTGCGATAAGAGAACCAGCAACTTCGTACCAGCTTAAGAGAGAAATAGCGTATGTTGGAGTCCCTGCTAAAGCAATCGCCCTCTAGCGGAAAGCTCAAGAACCGTACATAATTGGAAGCTTTGGTTGCTAAGGATCGGTAGTTTCTCGATCAGCTCCGTAGGCATAACGAGGAATTTCGCAAGGAAGTTGATACCCCTCGAAGTAAGCAGCAAGCTCTAAAGCATAAACATCTGAGTCGCGACCGCCCGGAGGACTTACGCAGACGGATGATGGACTACGAGCAACGTATCCTGCAGTACCACCTGGAGCAGGTCGAGTTAAGAGAGCGCATGGAGAAACAGCTGGAGACCATAAACTCACTGTCGCAGTAGAAGGAACAGTACAGCAAGGTCGCAGACAAACTAAACATGGACGGGCATTTGAGTGACATACTCAACAGCTCAAGACCGTTTGATTAGCTGCGATCGGAGGTGCTATTCGACAGTACTGAGGCCACTTTGGAACTGAATGCAGTGCATCAGCACAACGCACGACTCAGGAAGGATGTCAACCAGTTGGTCAAGGTACTGAACATCTGTCATCGCGAGTTTGCTAAGAAGGAGAAGGAGGTTAAAATCTTATCGGGTAAGGTCGCCGAATTCAGCAGCACGATCTCATAACTGCAGGAAAGGCTGATTTCGATTGAAACCGCAACGGTGATGAAGGAGAACCACAACTATAACATAGTAGAGTGTCCTACCTCACCAATTGCTCCTCCCGAAAAGCACTTCAAGAAAAAATCTTCGGAATGCATATCCAACGGTTTCCCCTCTGGCTTTTGGATGAAACCTACCGAGGAAGAGTCGTGCATTCCCGATGCTATGCATAATTCCCTCTATTCCTTCGGGCTGGAAGAGCCCTCGGTAATACAGCTGACCTAGAACAACGAACTTCGTGAGTAACTACAGAGGCAGCTCAGGGAGGAAATAGGGAAGCACTTGAACCTTGAAGTGAGTCAACTGGGCAACCTGCTGTTGTAGTTCACCAGCAAGCTGTTTTTCTATCCCGACCACTCAGAACTGCTCGAGTTCATGGGCCCCATGTGCTAAGGACTTCGCTATTATGAGAAATACGAAGAACGTAAGGATGGGAGCGTCAAGCAAATTATCAACACCTTCCGAGGCAACTTCGAGGAGCTGGAGTCCTCCAACTAGCATGAAACTTCGCTGGAGGGCAACCTTTGAGCATTGAACACCCACTGCTGGTATTTTCCAATTATTACTCTGCACTGCTCTATAATTATACAATGTTTGGCAAGGTCGCTATCAGAAGCCGACAGACTGCACCTCTTCAACACTATAAGTAAAAGAAGCCGAGGTGGCAGCTCTCCCACATCGGAAAGTTAACTATGAAGTTGGAACTGCCGCTAACAGGAACTGCCATGATGGATTAGTCGCTAGGTAGACTCAACCAACTCTTGGTGAGGTTCGCAGATAAGCCTGGGCAGGCCGAAAGCCATCTGCTCATTAGCGACCTGCACACACTGCTAATCAACGATATGTACGTCAGAAGGTTCTGTCGGGACGGTGCCGTTTCCATCTTCGCCTATCAACTACGAAAAATTGTGTTGGAAATGGCCAAACTAGCAACCCGCTAGCCAAAACTACTGTGCCAACCACTGCTGGAAATCTTTCGGTTTGTAATAGACCAATAAGTTGAATTCGATTGGCGTGAAGCCGAGTGCATTGTGACAGCATTACTGGCGTACTACCTCAACCACCAAGGATAATCGGCTAACGGTAACACGCTCTTTGCACATATCAACACCATCATCTACTTGGTGCTATCCAAGACTGATCATGTGATTGATTGTACGCTGATGCCAGTCTTTATGGAGGTATATACTTCCATCAGAGGGCTAGATTGTTCTGAGGCGGCAGTGCCCTTGCTGTTCCTCACCAGTGGTTGTGCAAACAGCGACGAGGAAGGCGACTACAGTGTCGCACGAGCAAACAGCTAGGTGTTCCATGGACTGCCTTGGACATCCACAATATTCCCAGAGTTGTGTAAAAACGTAACAGAAAGCATTAAGCACTTGACCTCCGAAGGTCGTTACCAGACCGGTGAGGGAGATGAGTTCATCACTAAGCTGCTGCCAAAGTCACTGGAGCTACTGGACAGTACAAATCCTCTTATGCAGACATGGGTTTTGTTTTTGCAAGTAAGCTATTCCAGGAAGCATACTGGCTGTTTAACCTCGAGGGAGTATTCCGGCTGCTGGTTAGACTGGAGGTGGTGGAGGTTGAAAACGCAATCGAATATGTGCAGCTCATGACCAGTAACGACTACTTTCCGCATACTGCAGTTAAATTACTGGAGGAATTCACGAAGGTGCCAGAGGCCTTTGAAGAAACACTGACGAGTTAGTTAGAGGAGCTGGGGGAGTATTTGGAGATGCTTGAGGAGGTCGATTGTAGGGATTGCAGACAGCTTGCTCACTTCTTCGAAAAGCTGTTTGTTAAGAGCGAAGGTTTCATTGGACAGGTGGTCGATAGAATTTACGATTTGAAGTGGGATCTGCTTATAGTGGTGGCTGCTCTCCTCGAGCGGGAAGACCACAAGGAAATTCAGCTGTACCTCATGAAGAACGGGCTCATCGCTTTTCTGCTGGAATAGCTCTTGAAGCAATCCATAGCCTTGCCCTTCTTGGCGCCGGCCTATAGAACTTTAGGGCTATTTCTACGAGGTAACCCTGTGGGACTAAGCTATATACAATGGGTACGCAGCAAACTCGAAAGATTCCGCTCGTAGGAACAGGAGTCAATAGTAGACCTTGCCAGTAAACGCCTGTGTGATAGCCATCCACTTATTATAGGCGTTCTTGCAAATTTCATGGTCTGTATGAACCGAAACCAAGGAAACGAGGATGCCACCACCACCGATCTTATGGAAGAGTTTGGTGGCAGACTATCATCATGGTTCATGCTCGCCAGCACAGCTCGAGCACTAACAACCGACCAGCCAACAATACGATCTTTAATGCTACTTCGATTAATGCTGCTAATTGCCGCAGATAGCGACGACGAGAGGGACAGCATACTCACCAACATCGTGCTGTACGCCGCTGTGGAGTAACAATCATAAGAGCAAAATCCCTCCGATTCGATGGAGCAGCTCATGGTTGATCTCCGATAGTGGAGACAGCACCACGATACGCTATGCGACCGACGTTTGGTGGAATCAGCCAGCGGACTCCACTATAGCAAGCTGCGGAAGGCCTGTTGCTGGCTGTTAGACAACCTCGAACTTGCCTCATCATGAATACTATCTAGCGACTGTTTGTTCGAAGTAGCATCACTACGCTTGTGGTGAGTTCGTGGCTTCAGGAAGTTCCAGTTATTGGGCCACCTGCTCAGTTGCCTTCTTCATCCTCTATTAGTACTCCAACTGTTTTTGAGTGCGTTTTTCAAACAGCTATAGCCGCTTGCCCTTCAAATTACCGATGGCTTCTTGCACTCCGATACAGGTTGACTTGTGTAGACTCAGCTTCTTCGCAGCTTTCCGGGACTGCATCTTTAATGTCTATTGCTGTGCAGCAACCATAATCTCCTCCCTTGTGAGCGGGGGATTGGACTTGAACAGGTCCCTGCACATTCCTTCAATGGAATTGGTGTACAGGCATAGTCCCACTATCCTCTGCATGACTGTCCTGTTGAACCTGCATTATTGTTGTAGTAACGTGTTGTAAAATGCAATGGCATCTTGCCTTTGGACTTCGAACTTAATGTGCTAGTAGCGACACTCTTCGAGGATGAGTGGGTATTCGGGTGAGATAGGGTAATTCGGTTTCTTGGGGTACTTGTTCGGGTCTAGCAGGTCACTCACAATTTCTGGCTGCTCCTTCCCACTTCCCACGAGGAACAGGATAGTTGCCATAAACCTAATTTGGTGCCATAGGAAGGCATTACCAACAAAATGGAAGTAATATAGTTCATTCCTTTAGTCCTTCTAGACGTCCTTGCCGATGTAATCTACCTTCTCGATGCAGGCAACCATGATGTTGCGCTCGTAGTTGGTAGTTGCGACCACGTCGATCCTGCAGAAGTTCAGGAAGTTATGGGTGCCTCTGAACAGAGCAATCCTACATCAGTCGGTGGGGTACGCTTGGCGCATCTTTTCAAGGTCCAGGTGGTTGCGCACGAAGAAGTACTTATAGGAACGTTCAATACACGAGTATCTTGCATTGAAGTCTTCGGGAACCTCCCTCACGGAGAGCACTCGGATATCCGTCGGAAGCTGTCGATTGAACAGTTCGCAATAGTTCATTGGAGGTTTCGAAGGAGCTTCCTCGGACTATTCGATGGGTTCGTTGGTTCGTAGATACAGTGCCACCACGTTGCCGAATGCGCTGACACCAGTATCAGTCCGACCAGCCCTCGTGAAGTCATCTCCAGGTTCCAGCTAACGAACTGCTCCAACACTCCTCATCGCTTTGAACAGGTGTGCTTCGATAGTATTGTCAGTGCTCTTCTGAATCGTAAGTCCATTGTAGCTCACTCCGATGTAAGCGATTTTCAATGCAAATTTCTTTTGTCTGTACAACCGGAATAGTTTGTCTGTCTTGGTAGCGTTGGGTTACTTATACTCCCTTTGCTTATGTGGTTCCAGGAAGGCCAGGCGTTGCTGCAACTCTTTGTTCTGCTGCAGAAGCTTCGCAGCCTTCTTCTACAATGACTCTCTTGACATCTTCTTGAACGGGTTGTCCGGAGGTATCGCCAGGCCTGTCAAGTCGTATGGCAGCTTTTCGGTCTATAGAGTCTCCATATGTTCCTGCTCTGGCTCCATCAGCAACTATTAAGTTAATTTAAAGCCAAAAAACAAGTAGGATCTCAGTCTCACTCTCTCCTGTAGTTTGCGTCGTACTGGGATAGGATATCTCCGGTAGACCTGCCATACGAATTCCTCGCTGAACCTTTGGACGACTGGTGGATATTTTCATTGGCCGAAACCGCCTCTTTGTCAAGCTTTTTGACATGCGCAGCATAGATAACCTTGTTCTGGAGGTTCGATAGTTCTAGTTGGTGACTAGCTTCCAGCTGAATTAAATCCCGTTCCAGCTTCTTAACCTTCTACTGGGCAGTCTACCAACGACCGCGATACTCGATCACCTTCATCTTCAGATCATCGGATTGTTTCAGAGCGTCTTCCCTCTATCGGTAGGTTGCTGCGTTTTCGTTGTTTGCCTGTTCCTGCAGCAGCTTGTTGGACTGCTAGAGATGATCAATTCGCTCTTACAGCTGTGCTCGGATGCTGTTGTCCATCTTTATATGGGTTTACAGCAACACCACTTTGCTAGCAATGCACTCGAAGCGGCCCATGAACTCATCCTCCTCCTCCAGCATATTCGCGATTTCCTTCAGCAGCTGTTCGATGCGCTCTCTAGACTCGATCACAGCCTCATAGTACTCCTCTTTGTCATACTCCACCTGCTGCAGCTTCGCAGCCAACTGTTCCGCTGTGCGTTGTGCCTGTTTGACGATATCATCCTTGTTCTCAGTCTTCAAAGTGAGATCCACTTTCTCTTTGTTGAGCTGTTCGATCCTCTTGCGAAGCTGTTCGGCATCACTACTAGCCTCCCCAAACTTTCTCTAAAGGTTTTTGAGGAAAAGTTCACGTTCGCTGGCCGACGCCTGAACTTCACGTAATTTCAGAGATATTTTCTAGTTAGCGGAACTCAGCTGCATTCTTAAGGCTGTCAGTTCATTTTCCTTGTTGAGGAGTTCCTGCTTCCACTGACCCCGCATGGACTCTAATTCTTGGTTGTGAGTTTGCTCCAGCTTCTTAACGGCTTCGCGATGATGCTGCTCAATTCCTGCTATTTCCTTAATATACTTGCAGGAAAGCTCCTCAGCAACCTTCGCAGTGCTCGACTCCGCATCCTTTGCCTTGAGATTGTTCGAGGTCTACTCATGGAGCAGGCGTTGCTTCAGACTACTCACCGAGATCTGCAACTAGGTGATGCTGCTCCGATCCTTTACGAGCTGCTGCTGCAGACTTTACAACTAGCGCTGTGCAGAATCCTTCTCAACTTGCAACACGGATAGCCTCCCATTAAGATCCAACCCCTTCGAGCGCTCCTGGTGCAATTCAGTTCGCAACTGAGTAAGTTCCTCATGATATTTTTTATCCCTTACTGCCAGTTTTTCGAACTAGCCCTCCAAGGTACGTTGTGCATTGACCAATTGCTGACTCAGCGATTCGTTGACTCGGATCAGATTCATCTCCGACCGTTTAAGGGTTTCCAGTTCCTAGTGGAGCGTAGTCCTCTCTTCTTCAAGGTTTCTGGTACGTTCCAGTAGAACTTTCTCGTGGGGGATGTGTTCAGGACTGAACATGTCGCTATTGCGCATCGATCCAGCAACCTACCGCTGCTTGTTCTCCTTGCAGAGTTCGCGTGTTACTGACAGCCGGTAGCTATGCATATTGTTTGGTTTTGTGTAGTTGGTGATGCAGCCAAGCTTTTCGAAGGTCTTGCAGTTTGTCCCAGTCAGCTTCTTGGCACTTTCGTTGAAGTCTCTCACCTTGATTGGGTCCTAATCGCGGGAGCTGGACTGTCCTCTACGGCTGCAGCTCTTGTTCACGGACTTTGAGTTATCGACAAGTTTCTTTTTGTGTTTCTTTGGCATTGCAGTGGTGGACTTCCCCGGACAGCACTGCCTCTTGCCCAGCGACTCAACGTTTATTGTCTTCTGCATGATATTTAATATTAAAATTATCCCGACAGCCAATTATTAAAGTCGAAGCACGGCTATCCATTGTCCGAGTGACCCTCTCACAGCTACCACCTGAACCAATCATACGCGAGCGGAATTAACTGCAACTCAACACCTCACTACATCCTAAGTTCAGGATTAAATAGGCATGATCACCCACGCGTTCAGGAGCTCTTGGACTTTTCGGTGAGTCGGTTGCTGAAGTTGTCCACGTCGATGTGCTGGACCAAGCTGTACCACTCGCTCTTCTTCTCGGCATCCTCGTCGTTACGCTTGCGGCTCACACGGACCCTAACCTTCTTGGGGAGGTTGCGAATGCCGTTGGACCAGATGAACTCATTGAGCTTGGAGTCGATACGCACATCGGGGGTTCTCATCAGTTTGGAGACCAGCTTGCGGATCTCACGGACAGCGCGGGTTGCTTTCTTCTTGAACTGGATGCTGTGGGTCAGTCGGTGGAGGTTCACCGTCGTGTCGATAGAGTTCTCGGTGAGAGGCTTCTTCTCTTTAGCTTCCTTGCCCATTTTCGATGTATGGTATTAATTAATATTGATTATTCCGATTTTTGATTTTAATATCCAAGAGTCCAGGGGCGCCGTCCCCGTCCCCACCGTCTGACCAAACCGTTGAGGTTGATACACCCACTCATTCACTACCCGTGGGCTGTTAATGTGGCAGCCTCATTGGGCTACCATAGTAACCTGCGCGCCGACCAACAAACAGGGTAGTGGACACGTGAAGGAACCTTTCGACGAAAAGAAAAACTTTAAATATTTCAGCGATGCACTAATAGTAAAGAACAATCCGCGTGGGGCACTACTACTTCGACAAGAACAGTCTCCTCGGCAAGGGATCCACTGGCTGCGTGTACCTGGGTACCACCACAAACGATTAAGGTAGGGATACTGAAAACGACCGGCAGGTAGCCTGCAAAGTAGTCGACATGAACAAAGTCACACACGAAGTGACGAAATTTCTGCTGGAAAACGAGAAGGCAGCATTACGCATGCTACACCACCCCAACATTCTAAAATGCTTCGATATCTATCAGCAGGAACGGTGGTGCTACATCTTTACGGAGTACTGCAACGAGGGTACTCTCGCTGACCTCATCAAAAGCAAAGGTAGTTGTAGATGCAACTTAGGTCGACTCAGTGAGGATGACGCACTCGATATCTTCGATAGCATCGTCGAGGGCTACAAGCTGTGCGTTGAAAAGAAGATTGCTCATAGGGATCTCAAACCTGCGAACATACTGATGCACGATGGACTCCCAAAGATAAGCGATTTCGGGTACTGTGAGGTAGCAGGCTACCCCAAACCCAACAGCTACTACAATGTCGGCTCGCCATGCTACATGTCACCATAGGCGTTAATTTCCAGCTGCTATGGAGAGAAGAGCGATGTATGGTCGCTTGGAGTAATACTTTACGAAATGCTCTGTGGAGAGCCGTTCGATAAGCCCGATTAACATATGGTAGTGACACTCAAGAATATCTTCGATAGCGGTGGATTACACTTCCCCAAGGGCATCTCACCGTACTGCAAGAAAGTTATCCGCGGGTGCTTGGAGTTCGATGTGCATAAGCGCTTTGACGTGCGAAAGCTGCTGAAGGTACTTGAGGATAGTTCCGACGCGGAGGACACTACTATCATCGAAAAATTTGAGGCTTCACCCGAGAAGGATGATATCATGCGAAACAATCCACTCGCTTCAATCGGCAACAGTCTAAGACAGTTCCAACCCAACAGCAACGGCGTCTATTCGATCAATAATGTTCCGGTTGCACTAAGGGCTATGCTAGAGAGGCAAATGCGCAACCAACCGCCAACAAGATTCGGTGTGCCAACTCATAACAACTACCATCAACATCGCCAACAGAACTACCCGGAGCCATCATATCAAGATAACAACAAAGTTAAGAGGCACTCCCGGGTGCGGAGTCTCGATGTAAGACTGAGGCAGATCAGCAGTGCGCCAACCTATAAACAGCTGTATCCAATAAAAAAAGTATAGTAGCAACCACAACCGGTGATGCCAGTCTATCCAGCCATCTCACAGCAAATCCGGCAGGTGCACAACCGCTACCGACCTGTTACGGCTAATCATGACCCACATATGATGAAAAGCTTGCAGCATCCCAATTCCCAACAATACGGAAAATTGCTATTTAAGGAAAGCGCTGACATGCAAATTCCAAATGTACGCTATATGAACCCAATCTTTCCGACGAACCCGCAGGAGGCAATGGACTGCCAAAGATTGCAAGCCACGAGAAGCCTATCTTCTCAGAGCATTTCTTATAGACCCATGGGTTGGAATGGAAATGAGAATCAACAACCCCCATCAACGCCCTTACCGATGCAGCAGTCGTATCAACAACAGCAACCTCAACCGCTTCAGCGCTTTCCAAGCAACGCAAGTATATAATCCCCTCAAATGGGTGGCTTCTCGCCAGTCCATGAAGTCTACGGTCTAAGATTAAATGAACCGCCGAAGACTCGCCAATTGTATCGGCAACAACCCACACGGCCCACCACAAACTACCAGCAACATCCATACCCAAAATACTCTCCACAGCAAGAGCTCATAGCCAGCTAGTACTTCCCCTCGATGCAATTTGAGCCCAGATCGGCACAGTATATCCGCCACAGCGGCCAGACAACGGAAGAGCAGCTTAAATGCTGAGCCAACCACCACACCACTCCCTGAATCGTGCATATCATTTGATCTCACCGTAGGTCTTGCTGCAGTGGTCGTTGAGTACCTCTGCCAGATGCATTGTTATTTCGTTGGTGTCTTATACCAAATGTGCTGACAGGGCTACGAACCTCCAGGGACGATACTTGTTCATTGGGTTGGTTTTGGGAGATACGCACACTTTTATGTACTTGCCGCGGAGCTCGCTTGGACTTCTACTTATTAGCATCGAAATACTTAAGGTTGCTCATGAACAGCAAGTTTTTCAGGACGTCCGATGGGAACTCGTTGCGGTAGATCGACACCATGAACATACCGGTATCATCCTTAATGCTTAGTTCGGTGATGTCAATGCCTTTCGGGCTTTTCGATTGGCTGAGGTACATCACCCTTCCTACCACCATTGCTCGAAAGATTTTGATGTGTCCAAGTGCCAGCTGGTCACCAAGAGTTTTGGCTGAATTCACTTGAAAGATGGTCAGGCTCAAACAGGTCTACTGCTCCTATTCCACCGCTTTTCGAAAGGGGGCACGCTCAGCACTTTTCCCAGTAAGCAAAGATAACATCATATTTTTCCTTGAGAAGAATTATATGGAGACTCCAATCTCTAACACATCGCGGAGCCGAACAAACGTTCGAACTGAAGAGGCCATTAGCAATCACAAAACTTAGCCTTTCCTGGATCGACTCGCAACCTTGATTGAGTAAGACAAAAGCAAAATCGTTGAGTTGCGCCAGAATCAAACTGTCGGCATTCAAACCAAAGCCACCGATCGCACGGTTTCAGCTGCGAGGCAGTTCCGCAGCCCCAACTATGACCATCTGAAAGACTACGAGCAGCACCGACTGAAGAAATCGAACAAGTCGCGCAGCAACCGTCAGGTATAACACAACTTTCTGTTGGTGGGAAAGAAGGCAGATTTGAAGTTGTGCCTTTTCGATACCCCGCTTCGCCATTGATTTTGACTTCATTCCCATCGATTCGAATTCCGCTTTGGAATGTGCTAAGCGCGACATCCTTCGCCTAGAATTAATCATATTAGCAATACAATATGCTAAGCAACTCCTACTACCTCGATAACGATCTGCAGCCCGCAGCCTAGGACGCCAAGTTCAAGGAAAGCATCAGTTGTATTCGGTGGGCATAACCCTGTGAAGGCCATGAACGGCTGTTCGCAGTCGGCACTTGGGATGGACAGCTTCGCATCTACAATATCGAGGATAACCCCAACAACAACCAACTTGCCCTCGTCCAGAAGTTCTTCAAGCAGGTGAAGTGGCCAGTCATCGATATCGCCTGGAGCAAGAACAACAAGAGCCTGTACTACACGATGATTGACAATACAGTCTGCGAGATTGACCTGCACAAGCCGACAATCAACAACAAGGTCTGCAGCCATTCGGACATTATCCGCAATATCTTCTACTTTGAAGGTGGCGATAGCTTGGTCACAGCATCCTTCGACAAAACCATTAAAACCTGGGATCTCAAGAAGCCCACCCCATCAAGCATTATTGAACTCGGTCATAAACCATATGCAACGGATATGTGTGACTCGCTAATAGGATGTGGGCTGTCCAACGAGACGGTCGTCACGATTCAGCTATCGCTGTACAACAAGAAATCAGTGCAGATGTCCCAACTCGGTAAGCATTCACAGATCCAGTGTCTGGCTATCGATCCAATCGGTTCGGCCATGGCTTACGGCTCGAACGATGGAAGGGTGAGTCTGATTAAGTTAACCAACAATTACATCATGGGTGTGGCTGAGCAAGTAACCTCCCTTTCTTACTTAGACTCCGATCTTTAGCTTTAAGGCTGAAAAGCAGGAAATACCGGGTTCCACCATTATGCACAATATTAACGCTATTGGTTTTAACAGCAGAAACCCCAAATGGTTCTTCACGGCCTCTTCTCAAGCTCTCAGTGCATGGAACTACCAGTCGAAGAATAGGGTGGATTCTACACCTACTCAACGACCTGTGACAAGCTGTGGGGTCAGCCACTCTGGACAGTTCATGGCATATGGGCTTGGCAACGACTATCACCTGGGGCCTGATGTCCCACTGAATCAGCCCACTGACCTTCGCGTCCACTACATCACTGACATTGAGGTAGAAAAGACGAAATGGGTCTGAACCTTACTGATAGATTTGATAAGGAATAGATCAGATATAGAGTTCTTACGCTTCCTTCGACTACCAGGGCCGAACACTGGCGTCAGTTGGCTGTGTGGAAGCTAGAGGCATACTTTGATTGCCAAATATGCTATACCCTCGCGAAGTGCCGGATAGATTAGTCTTGGAGTCCCTCTTTTTCAAGAGTTCGCTCTTTTTTAAGTAGAAGTTTCTCGATGTCAGGGGCTTCTGTCTGGGTGTCAGCTGTATACTGATGGCCTTGTAAGAGTCGATTCTATGTTATGTGTAGGGATACATGCCCAGACGTCGCTTTGGTCTGGAAAGGGCAGCAGTGGCAAAGTCAGTGGGTTGTCGAATAGCTTCAAAGGTCTGATTTAGACTAGTTTTTGGGTCCTGTCGTTGTTTTGGCTCATTGCTCTGGCACTTTCTCTTGATCATCACTGCAGGATGGACTCTGGTTATTGCTGGGAGATCAGTATCTAATCGTTTTGCTTCGTCAATTATTGCTGACACTTCTAGAAAGCTTCCGGCTTACAAGGGTGTGTGACTAACGATATGGAGTTTCTGAATGAGTTCTGCTGGTGTAAAGGAGTTTTTCATTAATCCTCGCTTAAGGCTCATAGAGGTGGGTTGTCTCAACCCTCCTTCTTCAAACTAATCGTCAAAGGGTCGATCAGCGAATGCTCTACAGATATCGATACGGCTGGTGCGTGTCTGCTTCCTTCCCTGAGATGTTGCTTTCATCAGCAACTCGTGTTTATTTTAGCTGAAGTAATATAGTAAAAGAGTCCTCTAAATCGGATGGTATCGGACCATTTGGTCGAGCCTTTGAGAACGCCTTAAATGGTTGGTTGGACGGCTATGACTTATAATAATTTCTCAGCGCATCAAAAAATCGGCACCGGCGGGCTTATGGGCGACTTCGAAGTGCAAGACTGGATGGAACTCGCAGTGAGCGACAATGAAGACCTCCCAAATGTCCGAATTCGCAAGTTAGACCAGTTCGAAGACGAGCTGGCTATTCTTGCTGGACGCCCAACCTAACCAGCTACTGCTTCGAGCACAGCCGCCCATTCCTCCGACGAAGAACCTACCCTCCAAGCTAAGAATCACCAACGAAAGCAGGACAGCTCCTTCACTGAAGAGGTGGATCCAGCTAAGGCCAGCGATTAGCTTCTGCTCGTGGAGCTGTTTCAAGGTACTCCCATCAACTATCTTAGGACTTCCAATGTTCGTGACCAACCGCCGACCAATGACCCAACCTCGCCAGTTCGAACTGGAAGCGGTGAGCTTAAGCTAGCGGCTGGTGTAAAGCCATCCCTCAGAAAGTACGTTGGAAGAATTCGCCGAGGAGCTACTTTTAAGCATGTATAGCAGCCTCACCTCCGACGGCATCCAATCGCTATGCTAGAAGTTCAAGGTGCTGCGCTACGATCGTAAACAGGAGTAGAAAAAGCAGAAGAAGAAGTCCAACCGGCAGCAGAAACCCAAACGAAAGGCACCCACGGCAGGCGAGTAGCAACCCTTCATGTGATGCTGTCTCAACAACAATTAGTTGATTGCAAGCGGATAATAGCCACGAAACCGATCACTGTCGTTGCTCCGTTTCGACGATCTTGAGGGAATCGCTTTCGAGAAGTCGCACGTACAGTGGCGAACCCTCGCTGACTTGCTAAAGAGTCACGCTGAGAATGCCGATGATGAACGGCGGAGTAATCACCAGATCCTTGTGTTCGGGTTGAATTATTAATGTACCGGGAATAAATTGGCGGTAGTTGATGTTGATGTTGTCCATCGCGTATATGTCCTTGTCCAAGAACGAACGGTATTCACGGATAGCCCAGTTTCCCTTGGTCACCATTTATGGAACCCACACATATTTCCAATTGGCAACATTGTGGCTTTTGACATTTTTGAGGAACACTCTAATGTACATGAATAGGTCGATGTTATTGGGGTCCTTGATTTCGTTGTACTAGGCTGCAGACATGAGGAACAGCTTGAATTTGGAATTTTCTGTCGGGATGACGTGCATTTCGGTGTTGTACAGCGATGATTTAATCGTGTACAGTTTGTTCGGTGGAATTGCTGCCATCCTGAAGTAGTTTATCTGATGCACAGCCTTGCCATCGTCGAGAGGCAGTGTCGTAGTTTGGAAGTTGAATGGCAAGCGGAATGCCTGTTGCAGCTCACAGTGGAAGATACGGTTGTGGGCAACACCGGAGTCCTTGACCATGCGAATGAGTTCCTTGCCTTGGCTCATCAAGCGCATGTTCAGTTCGGTCATGGTGGAAAATTCTGTGAGTTTGAGTTCATCCAACTTAATCTTCTTCTTTTCGAGCATAACAATGAGCACCAGCAGTTCCTTCAGTTTGAGGTATTCCTTGACCTTGTTTTTGAGAGTCTCAGCCTATTCCGGTGACAAACAGTTTCTGAAGATCTCTGATACCATGATAGCGTAAGACAGTTCCCGTTCAGGATTGGTGCTATGACTCAACACATTCTCCTCTTTCACCTGCACCAGCTCCATGTTACTGACGATCAGCGACGATGAGATGCTGAACAGGTTCACGAAGCTGTGCTTACTTTGAGTGCCCAGCTGCACCTCACTCTTCAAATTGAATGGTCTCTTCATTACGTACTTCCGCTCATATTTATCGTCGTCCAGTTTCTTCTGGAAAATAGCTCCGTAGCGATCGAACTTGGCATTAAAGTCGTTGCTCAAATCCAGCTGTTCCTGCACAGATTCATCGAAACGAAGGCTGAACTCTACCTCATCACAGGGATCCTTCCGTAGGATGTAGTGGCACATAGCTATCGAGAAATCGAATAGCTTGTCAGTAAGGTAGGTACCGAGATGGGTGATCACGAACTTCCGAGATTATTGTTTATTACGGTCGTGGTAGGCCACGCACATGCCCATCTGCTTGCTTTCCTCTAGGCCAATCATTATGCTGAAAGTGACTTCGTTCATCAGCTTCCGATACAGTTCCTGTCTTGTCATTGGCTGCAATGCCAGCTGATCCTGAGGTAACTTGAGGAAATGCGAACCCAAATATTCGTCCAGTTCACCCTACTCAACAGCCTCCACCTGAATGGTATATTTATCGCCTGTTTTCTCAATTGCAGCCGTTGGGTTGACCACTGGTACGTTCTCACGAATGCGAGTGATGCTCTGTCGACTGCCCGCTCGGCTATGATGCTTCTTCGGCTGCTATTCCTCCGACTATTTCTTGTAGTAGACAACCCTCTGATCATCAGAACTCTCAGGTTCTTCCTCCTCAGAGAGCTGTTTCTTCTTCTTCGTCTTGTTCTTCTTGTCAGGCTGGACCATCTAACTGTCAGATGTCTCGAATGACCTTTTTGAGATATTCGTCTTCTTGGTTGGAGATATGTTCTTCTTGATCTTGACGACCACGTTGTCATTCTTTTTTGATTTTTTGCGATCAACTTTTTCCTCTGGCTCGCTTTCTTCAGACTACTCCTTCGGTTTTACTTTCTTCTTCTTTTTCACTTCCACCTCCGAAGAGTCGCTGCTTGGTTATTTCTGTTTCTTGCCTTTCGTTTTATTTACTTTGGTTTCCTTCCATCCTTGTTCATCCGATTACTCCTTTTTGGCAACCTATTCCGAATCCGATGCTTTTTCCATCCTCTTCGTTGTTCGCTTCTTGTCTTTTCGTCTGTCCTCCTCTTCTTACTCGGAAGAGTCCTGTTTTCTTTTGGTTTTCTTCTTGTCTTTCTTCTTTTCGGCTGTCCGGTCTCTTTTATCCAAAGGCTGCTTCTTCTCCTCGCCTTTAATAACGATCCTTTGGAACTACCCTTGTTCGTCTTCAAGCTCTTCGATCGGGCGAATACCTCGGTTGGCATTGTCGTCTCTGAATGCATCCACAGCTTTCTTTTTCTTCATGTATATTTGGTACTGCTCTTCTGTCATTCCGAGTCTCGTCCGTTCATTCGTCAACTGTGAATCGTTCAGTTTGTAGAAGGATCTTTGGTTCTCACTGGTCAATGACTTTGGTTCCGTTGCGATTCTGAGCTGCTGTTGGATGCTCGGGCTTTGGTCTCCACCGTTGTTTAAAGTTACTCGACTTGGGGACTCATTTAACCGGGATTCAAGTTCGAGTCCTCTAGACATGCCGGTAGCTGCAGCCGCTGGCCTGGTGTCTGCTAGCTTCGTCCTATCCTCTTCAAGCCTTCCCTTGAGATAGTCGTTGTCCTTATACATCTCAATATCCTTGAAGACGAAGTCTGGCTTTTGACTATAAAGTTACGGTATGCCTGATCCAAGCAGTTCCTTTTCAAATTGGTTACGAAGCTATTCCTTAGCAATTTCCTTCTCCATCTTTTTATCGATGATTGCCTTCTCGATGATCTCTTTTCTTACTTCTGATTCGATCTGTGCCTTATCAATCGGTTTGTTAATTACTTGTTACTCCAGTTTGGCTTGTGCTCTTTCGAGCTGATCGCTAATAAGCTTTTTCTTGATCTCTCGCTGTTCCAGTTCTTCCTTAGTCTTCTTTATCACGTCCAAACGAAGTTCGCGTTCGAGCTTTTCTCTCATCTTTTCACGATACACCTGCTCCTCGATTGCTCTTTACTTCTCTCTTTTTTCCTTGTCGTATTGCATGTACCTCTCAGCTTTCATCTCTTCCAGAAGAGATTCTTTCGCACCCTATCTGGCCTGCCGTTAGATCTCCTGGCGTCTTTCGACAGCGTAAGTCTCGAGCTATTGCTTCTAGAACTGCATTTTCTCCTTCATTAATCCTTCCAATTATTGCTGCCTTCGGGCTTCTTCGTCGAGCTTTCCCCGAAGTATTTTGTCCCTCACCTCGTTCTCTTGGCGCAGTTTATCTAGCTCCATCGCCTCTTTGATTTTGATAAACTCCATTTACTTTTCCATTTCTACAGTACGCTCCTTAAAGAGTTTCTCAGCTTCCGCTTTGGCTTCGCTTTCGGCATCCCGTTTCATCTTTGCTCGCATCTCTTCTTTAAGCTCCTCTTCTATGGTATCCTTCAATGCCTTTTTGTTGAGTTGTTCCATCAGTAGCAGCTTTTACTTTTTTGCATTTCGTTAGAATTCTACTCTTTTTTCGTGTTCCTCTTTGAGCTTCTTCTTTAACATCGTCTCCTTAGCGACAGTCTCGTTCTTTATGCGTTCAACATCTCGCATCTGCTTTTCGTAGTTCATTTTTGCGATCAGTTCAAGCTACATTCGTTTCTGTTCCGCAATCTTTATGTCTTCTTACTTGAGCTGCTTTTCAAGCTCAACTCGCTCTGCTTGCCTCTTGGCTTTTTCTTCTGAGATTCTCTACTCGAACTCTTTTCTCAACTTATTCTTCATTTCATCCAGGATTTTCATTTCCTCTTCGCGTTGTGCTCGCTTAATCTTCTCTTTATCCTGTGCTTCTTTCTAGAGTTTTGCCATTATTTCTCCTTTCAGTTCTTGGATCAGTTCGGTATTTTGCTTGATCACCGAGACGCTAACTGGAGGTCTTCGTGGAGGTACCTCAAAGTTATTGTCTTATTCCTTGAGCTGTTGGATCTTCCCTTTAATCTCTGCATCTATCCCCTTCACGGTATTGATAAGCTTTCCTTCGGTATAGCTCCCGACAATCTTTCCGAGTTCTTTGACTCCGTCCTTATCCTCCATCGCCTTCTTCGAGGTGAGCCTATCCCGGAGTTTGACAGCTTGAGGAGCTCGAGCCTCTTTCAGCACATCAATCTCCTTTTTCCTCAGTAAAGTTTAGAATTCCGATTCCTCTTCCTTGCCAGACGTATTCTTCGGAAGCTTTTTTTGACTCTGAGCAAATGCAAATGATTTAGTCTTATTTCTGTCTGGTTTGTTGAGCTTTGGCATGCTTTTATTATGGAGGTTATTTGTTGTAAGCTTTTGGTTGGGGAGGACGACTTCATTGTCAGTTTCAGCAAGCTCTCGTTCCGATCCAGGCACGTATTCCTTTGGTTTCATCTTTGCTTCGTAGATGTTCTTGATAGCGTTGATGCGCACCTGATTGCGTTCAAGTCGTTCGTACCGTTCACGCTCCCTCTCCAGCTGTTTGAATGCCTCGACCTTTTCGATGTCTGTTTCGTAGTTGATATCCACTTTTATCTTGCTTTTACGCTCTTTCAGCATCTGTTCAGCTCGAGCCTTGGACTGCCGTTCAGCTTAGCTGGTGCGCTCGTGGGTTGATGGCTTCATCATGCTAGAAGGCAAAATTTTATTCCTGAGTTCTTATGCTTTGTCGGCTGCTAGGTACTCCAAAGCCTTTGTCATCCTATTTTTGAATTCTTGGTCACAATCCACGACTTCCATGAACCTTACGTTGGAGGTAGTACGCTCTTCTCTCAGTGGACGAAGTACAAATGGGTCATTTTTGCTGGCCATCTGCAGGCTTTCTGCAAGAATAGTGTTCCCTAAAAAGTTCGTGTCATTGAGCATCCGCATGAGATAGTTATCTTCGCTGTAGAGAAAAGTAAAGTTCTCGTGGCTTTGTGGGGGGTATTGAGAAAGGGCACTGCCGCCCATGGAACTCTCCGGTATGGAGATTAACCAATCCCTCCATTTCTTGATCTTGTCGATGATGAAAAGCGTGAGTTTGCGAAGATGACTGATTTCTTCCTGCAGGGTTTTCAGCTTCTTTTCGAATTCCTCAGCGTCTTTCTTGGCGAGGACCTTGAGGTTGGTCTGAATGAGTCAATCCGTTACCAAAACTTTTCGAATTTCAATGAGACAGGTTTCCCTGGCCTATATTGACTTAGTGATGTCCACGAAATGGCTTTCCTTGTTGCGAATCAACCGAATCTCTCTTGTGAGAAGGTCTTCCAAGCGGTCTGTGGTGACCCATTTGAGCTGCCCCATAAAGTAAAAGCTGTAAAAGTCAGGTATCTTCTCAGCCAGCCAGACTTTCTCTAAGTCCTTCACGAGCATATTAATGCGAACGTTGTTCCTAAATTAGTGGAGACGGGTTACTGCACATTATCTGCCTCCAGTCGCTCAGCTACAGCCTCGTGTTTGCGCCTTGACCAGGTCTTCTTGTCTTGCCGAGCTATTGAGTCCATGTTTCTTAGGAGAGATAGCTCGTCCGGTTCTTACTTCTTCTTCTGCTGTCCCTTTCGATAGCTGCGAACATGTTTGTCTTTGAGTGGCGAGTAGTCTGGAATGCCCTTGGCTACGGTAAAGCGTTAATCCCATCCTTTCTCCTTCTCCTTTATCTCCTATTGTTGTAGGTCGGGCTCCTCGAGTTTCTTGCTGTCCAACGTAGGAAACATCGCCTGCGGTTTTATATATTAATGGTGGACTGTAAGCTGCAAAAGTGTGCTGCAATAACATTGTGCAGTTCCCATACCCAACACCATTTTGAGTATTCGTCTCCTATCGATTGCAATAGTAATATTTGGTATGCATCCAGACGAAAGCGCTAATCCTTTGCCAAGACCTAGCGAAAATGTGAGCTACACAATGCTAGAACAGTTCATTCGTGGAATGGATAACCAACTGTTCCTTAGCTAGTACCAGCTGAACTGCTTCTACAATCTGCTGCTACTCAACCATCCAGCACCATGGGAAAATGTTGTGTAAGCCAAAAATTATTTAGCCATTCAGGGGTAGATATGCGTACGGAGGTTGATCTGCTCATCGACGAGCGGGTCAAGACTGTGTAGGCACTGCTGGCTGAAATATTCGAGTCCAAGGATGAAAAGCGAATTGAGAACAGTCTTCAAACTACCGAAAAGCTCACAGAGATTCTCAACGCTAAGCACAAGACAATTCACATAATGAGGATTCAACCTGGATCACGCTTCTTTTAACGCTAGAACCAAAACCTTTACGGTGAAGTCATGGAGGTGTTCACCGGAATCACAGCTATCGCTTCCATGGGTAGCAACAGTACATGTACCGCCAAGAGTAAGCATAGGGAAATACGTCGAGTACTGCCCAATAGAAAGATTCGTGACTTTCAAAATAGGGACACGCTATCTCATGAAAGCGCGCAACCACGATCCCATACAGTTTGACTAACGATCTGCTCTGAGCCGACTCCCGAGGGAACTGTTCATCAACGGCATCTTTCGTTTTCTGAATGCGGAGGAGGTGTTTCTGCTAAGAGGGGTGTGCCAAGAGTGGAAGAGGCATGTCAAGGATGGCTGGATGTTCTGCTTCAAAAGGTACATTTTCGAGTGAAGTAGATAGATGCGGTCTCAGATTCTCCTCAGAGAGTTCTGTTGTGACATCGAAGAGTTCTACAAGCTTATTCAACTGAGGAATCTGGTGTATCAAAAGATGACATTGCTGATGCACGCATTAGCAGAACTCATCGATTGGGAGCTCATTCGAACTATGGTTGAATCTGGAGAAATTTCGCAGCCTGTGAAGAGGGTTGTGATGGTGTTGCTCAAACTCATTGGGGAAAACGGAACAGTATAAATTGAGCATGTGAGCGATCTGACTTAGGCAAATTGGGCATTGCTTCGACCAAAAGCATTAGAGATTGGTACTTTAATGAAGAACTTCCTCTCCGACTTCCATAAGTGTGTTCTCTCGATTAGACAGCTCAAACTACTTCGGTTGAATATCCTCAGCAACCCGTTCATGCGTATGGAGGAAATAGGTTCAGAGGACAAGACACCACTACTGGCCTGTCTTATGACCAAACTGCTTACTCTGCAGTCAATTCTGAAGAGTCATATCATGCTCACCCAAGAGTATTTGACATGTGCGAGGAAAAGGCTCGACGGAGTCTACAAGGGCTTGAGCAGAAACAAGGGTTACCTCGAAGAAGCCAATAAGATAGTTCTCCAAATTGGCCAACACAAGGCCCCAGATTTTGCCGATCCAGATACTACTTCAAGACGATTCAGTATGGAAAACTTTCTAAGATCTTTGAATCGGACATCGGCTGACGAAGAAGAGACACCAGACTTCTGCATGAATGGCAAGCACTCTCGATTCGAGATCTTTATCGACGTACCGACCAAGATGGACATTATCGTGTGCATGCTCAAAAAGACGGGAGCACAACAACAGCGCTCAGCCGAGACTCAGCAGTGATCCTACCAATACGAACCGCAAGGCTGCTGCTTTCCGATGCAATTTGGGTGCATCGGTCTTCGCTTCGTATGATCTTGAAGTCAGAAAATAAATTCTTAGAATTCGATGCTGATTTGCAGCATTCAAAGGTTATTGGCCGGCGAGTTGTGTACCGAACCTAGTGTTGTGAATGGAAAGGTTGAAGGAAATATTGTCGATAGGATCAGTTCAAATATTGTTCATCTGAATGCTTGCTGTCCCTGGACGTATTGAGTATTTGGATGGGCATGTCCTGCATAGCCTACCCCAGGCACATAGTGTTGGTAGTCGTAGAAGTTTGGAGGCGCTTGATAGCCTGGGTAGGCTCCAGCTCCGATTGCGGGCCCAGAAAGACAGTTTCCCATTCGTAAATATTATAAGCCTCTCGGTTCCACCTGCCTCGATTATCGACTATCTCGTAGCTGCCTTACGGTTTTAAGCGAACATTATCCTTGGTATTCCTAGGCTTCAAACGATGTTTTAAGTGAGCATTGATGCATAATCATGGGCAGTGAAGGCACCACGAGGAGGCTTGAGTGCGTCACCCGAGGGAAAGGATTCCACGTGGCACCCCAACACCCAAGTAATTAGAGGTGGGGGGTAAGATTTTCTGAGGCAGGGGAACGAGCGCATCGAACTGAGACAGGAGGACTCTGCTTGACTGTGCTGTTGGATACTTGAACGACGCTGCGTTCAGGCAGCAATGACCACTACACAGTTACGGAGGGGCTTCAGAATGACTCCGGCACTACATAGTAAAGTTATTTTTATAATCGTAGGGTGATGGGCTATACGAGCGTAACCATTGAATGGCCGAAGCCAACCCTAGCCAAGGATTCCCTCCAAAAAATATTCAACTTGCGCTTTCAAGGAAATCAATTCAGTCTCCTCGTCTCGTTTGGGTTAAGTTAAATAATCGAAGTACTATTCTGCCAATAAAACGACCTTTCTTGCCATGAGTTTATTATCTTAATCCCATGACATTTATCAAACTGATAGTCTTCTGGTACCTTTTAGCG
>ERZ724508.367-NODE-367-length-32417-cov-5.153204_pt1 | contig 32417 bp, 51 predicted proteins | sample MGYA00376041_ERZ724508 | MGnify/ENA primary metagenome ERZ724508 (study PRJEB28724, sample SAMN07190887) | wastewater metagenome | isolation source: effluent of sewage treatment plant in Hong Hong | place: USA: Christiansburg, Virginia | collected 2016-03-01 ...
CTACACATAATACGGGGAGGCTGATAGGCGTGTCAACCCTCTTACTCCCGGAGCCTCAGCATCGAATGGTCCGTGAGTTGATATGATCGAAAAGAAAAAATACATTCGCCCTTCAGCTTGCAACATCATTCGGCAGAAGGCTCTAAAAAAGAACTACTAAAAGAGCCTCACAGACTCACGTGCCCATTCAGCGAACGTTGCACGTCACTGCTACGTCAATACCTTTCTCACTCTCTGTTGAATACATCTAATGTTGCTCAGTCACGGTCTTCCTCGATGACAGGCATGTCAGGATCGACTTATGCGGCTTGAGGCACGTTCATCCAAGGCAGCAGACTCTATATGAACAATCGGAAGGGACTATGGTTCATGTTCACTTGCTGGCCTTGTGGTGCCTGTTGTGCCATACCTTGGTTGTCCTGAATGTTTTGGAGGTCTATTCGTTCTACGTGATCACTGAAGTTTGCCTTCGCGACATTTTCGTACCTGCCCAATTTGAAAGGCAGGATGGGAACACCTTCGCATTGCTCCTTCAAGCAAAGTTTGCCTATATAGTCGGGATAATCAATCTTTTCCAGATTATCTACAAGGAAGCCAATTGCAGCCTTAACCCAGAGAATCACGTTATTTGCTTTCCACAATATCCTCGATCGAATTACGTAGGTCTCGAGTATCTTAAGAAGTCCTCGGCTGTCTGCCTCGGATTCAATGTTCAAGAAGGAGTGGAAGTAGTTGTCAGCAGCACGAACAAAGAATCCATTTTCCAGGAGGTCTTTCAGTGTGCTTTTTTGACTTCCTTTCAGCGAGGGATGACCAACATATTGTTTGCTGTAGTCATTCTTGGCCGCAAGCTCCCTCATCACTCGAGGGTACAGCAGTATGCAGCGTAGAATCAGAACCTGAGGCGTGTCTGTTTAACAGTTAGCTGACTTGAGATCCATGGCTTTGTCCAGATGCTCAGGGAGAAATAATAAGTGAGGTTCGATGGCGATTTCTTCAACCACTTTGACTTCCTTAGTTTCAAAGGCTGACAGGAACTTGGCAAGCGCAGTTGAGAACATCATGTTTGGCATCCAATATATTGTAGTGCGCTGCTTCAGCTTTCCCCCGTAAAACTCATCGCCGTAGTGGTTGGCAAACTGAAGCAGGTAGTCGTACTGTTTGGCAGAACACGCGTTGTAGTCAAGGCAGAAGAGACTTGCAGTGGGGTCATCCTTGTTCAGCTTTAACAACAGCTTGTTGTATTCTAGAGCAGCCTTGTAGCATCCCTTCTTGCCGAGGATGTCAATGAACTTGAAGATGGACATGAAAAGCGAAGAGGAGAATCGTTCGTAAGGGAAGTAGTTGATAGGCCGAGGTTCTTTGATCATGACTCCCATCTCGTACATGCATGACTGTTCGTAAATGTACAGGATACGCTGAATCAGCCCATCGGCTTATTTATAGTTGCCCTTCAGCCGCAAAAATTCGCCGATGTTGTAGATAGCATCGGTGTGAAACGGATTTCGATGTAGGAAGTCGTACATTTCTTGCACGTCGTTGGAGTTCTTAATAGTCTCGTATTCCTCCTGCAGCACCTCATACTTCTTCGAAGGCTCAAACCTGATCTGATGGTCCTTCACTTCTACGGCGAACTTTTAGTTGATAGGGAAATAGTCTTTGACTCCGGGGGCAAGCACAGATTTCTTCAGTTTTAGCCTAGCCATCATCTTCATGTACCGTTTCTCCCTCTTGTTCATGCCTTCCGGTTCCAGCTCAGCTTCCTCCTTAGCGTCCTTGAAGTATTTCGATAACTCCCGTTCGTACCTGAACTTGTTCTCGTTGATGTCTAGCAAATCGTAGTGCTCTCCGTCGTCTTTCTCTTCTTCCTCTGACGGTTTGCGGTCTCCAAATTCCTGCTTAAGCATTTCCTCGAGGTCCTCTTCCTCTTCAGCATGCTTTTCCTCCTTTTTCTTCTTAGGTTTCTTCTTCTTTTGTTTCTTTGGTTGACTGGCTCCCAACTGCATGTGGTTATCAGCTTATGCATCCTTATCTGTCTCTTTTTTATCAGTGGCAAGTTCTAACTTAGCAGTCTCTTGCTTCGGCTGCTTTTAATCATCTTCCGATTCACTGCTCTGTTGAAATGCACTAAACATGTTCTTCTTTTTGGGAAGCTCATCAGGCTACTCCACAGATGTTGGTTATTCCTGCTGATTGCTTTCCGTTGTGGCTTTCTTCTGGAGTGCGAGGATCTGCTTGGCTTTACGTAGACTCATCCTTGTCAAAGAGTATAAACTCAGTATTATAGATGATTCGTAACAAAACTAACTATCTCAACCACTTTCGAAAGCAGGGACGACTGGGCTGGATCGAGGAGCCCGACTTACCACCAATGTGGTTCGAAGAGTACCATAGCCACAAGGATTCATTAAAGTTTGTGTGTGTAAAAAGTACACGAACCAATAACCAAAGACGATGAGCTGGAAAGACTCGTTTCGAGGCTTTCTCATGAAAGAGGTGTTCATCTGAATCGGCAGATCAACTAGCATCTCGAAGTTGCCTGTCGGTAGCTGACGATTGTCGAGAACTGGGCTCAACGGTTACCACTCTCCGATTTGGAATGCTAGAGTCAAGTTCTCCATAACATTCGTAGCCATTTTCTATCGACTGTTGCAGCCGAACTGAGGAGAGTGTCAACACAGAAAATGCTCTATCTTGCAGCTGCCAACCAACAGGAAGTAAACATCTCGTTCGCATCATCGAAATCAGGAAGGCCTTTTCAGCAACAACAACTCAATGCATCAGGATAAGCCAACCAAGCTGCTGCTCGCGAGAAAGACCTTGAGTTCGTTTCGGAGAAGATAGAATAGATCAATCTCGTGCTCAGAAGGATGAATAACCTGGTCTATGAGCAAGGGACGATGGTCGACCGCATTGATTTCAACATCCTGCAAGCACAGACAAACGTTGAGAAGGCAAACCGGTTGCTCGAGAAGAGAGTGGACTACGAAGAAGGCGGAGGATAATGGACATTCACGGGAAGAGCCAACAAATGCATAATGTGCCTTTACCTAACGAGTATGGCATTGATTTTAGTGTGGCTGTTGAAGCACCTAATCAAGTCAACCAGCTCGTGATTGGATTTGAATTCATGTGCTGCCGTTGTTTGCTTGCTATTGGATGAGGGCGTTGTGTAATGGTAGCATACTGGCTGTCCAATTCAGTGGCGCAAGTTCGAGTCTTGCCGTTCCTCATTTTTAGCAACCACACCTGGGTTCGTGACGAAGCTAAACAACCCTTCATGAATCCTCCTCGTAGTCGTTGTTCCAGTCCATGCTGTTCTCCTCCGATTATTATCTCTCTGAAACGGTTAAGCCAGGGAACTAGCAGCTTTCGATGGCTGTCCAGTCAATTGTTGCGAAGAACGGATGGTCTTTGGTATCTTTGATGGTCAATCGGTTCAATGGATTCCGGTCCATTAGCCCTCTCAATAAGGAATGAGCTTGACTTGATATAGGAGCATCGATTTTCAAGATGCCATCTTTGATTTTTTCGTATAGTTTTGCTAGGTTATCGCTCTCGAATGGAGGGTCTCCAACAAGCATTTCATAGAGTATACAGCCTATTCCATAGATGTCGCTTGCGGCTGTAAACGTATCCCCGGCAAGGAGCTCAGGACAGGTGTAGATCGGGCTTCCACAAAAAGTCTTGGCCTCCATAAAACGGTCTGTAAGCTTGCTCAACCCAAAGTCTGTGACTTTAAGATACCCATTCCAGCCTATCAGGATGTTCTATGGCTTGAGATCTCGATAAAGAATCTAATTGTCATGGAGGTATTGGATCGCAAGGATAATCTGCGCAATGAGCACTCGCGCTAACTCTTCCTTCACCTTTCCAACGTCGCAAAGGTACTCAGCAAGGTTGCCGTTAGGACAGTAGTCCAGAACCAGATACAGCATGTCCCTGGTCTCAAATGTCTATTTCATTTAGATTACAAAAGGGTGTTTGACTCTCTCCAGGATATCGATTTCTGAGTATGCGTATCTGAGCTGTCCATTGCTCAGGAGTTGCCTCTTATCAAGTACCTTGACAGCAAACAAATCTTGGGACTGCTTGTGTTTTGCCAATAATACGTTAGCGAATGCTCCTTCCCCAATTTGCTTGATAATGGAGTAGTTCAGGAAGGATCGGTCTTTCCTGGTGCTTCGTAGCTTCATCCGAGTTGGCTGTGGCTGTGTGATGGTCAGTTTCCGAACAAGTATCTTGTTGGTGATTGAGTTGAGAAACAGTTACGAGTTATAACTGAAGTGTTCGCGACAGTCTTTGTCGGTATTATTGGCATACCAACAAGCACTCTGGATGCAATTAACCCACTTCACTGCGATACTTGTGTAGCGTGTGCAGAAGTACCGGCTGCTTGTGGTCACTAACGCTATATAAACAAGATCTTTCCGCATCCACCACAGTTGATCCTGAACAACCGACACTTCACGGACTCCCACCAGGGAAATCTATTACTTCAGCGACTTAGTTGCGCCAGTAGGGTCTCGGTAGATTGATATTTTGCTGGCTGCTGGATCCAATACCACGAATCTTGGCTTAACGGTATGGAAAACTCGCTTAACAAGTCCAAGTTGCCCACTGACCTTGACTGGCTAGTCATTTTTGTCAGGACTCTTGTTTAATGATCTCCAGAATGTTATCAGCTCTATGCATTGTTGGTCTGGGCATACTTCATCTGGAGTTTTCCCTTCCTCGTTTTGCACGATCTAGCTAGCCTCGTGCTCAAGCAGCAACTGAACAAGTAATCTCGCACAGTTAAACGAAGCAATGTGTAACGCAGACCCTTTCGATGTGACCTGGTTTACATCTATCTCTGAATGATTCAGAATGAGCTCGCAAACAGGTTGATTCCCACTCTCTACAGCAAGCATCAAGGGAGTCCAGTCATCAGTTGTCCGAGCATTCACATCCACTGGCAATTTAAGCAGCAATGCAACAACTTCGATTCGTTGTTTGGTTACCGCACAATGTAGGGCAGCTTTGCCTTTGGAATTTAACTCATGCAGGACGAAGTTGTTTCGTTAGCGCGTAGCCCTTTCACTGTTGATGCTCAAAAAGGAAGGTGGAGCTTGTAGGAAAGCATTGATCTCTTCTGAACTCCCCTCTTCGACCAGACTGATAAATCTATTGAGTTACAGTTCGAGACCTGCTTGCTCTTCTTCTTAGAAAGAAGTGCAGTAGTCTTTCTTGATCTGTGTAAGTGAAGGGCCTCGTGGCACACCTTTTTCAATCTACTGCGAAAGTTTCCCATTCATCTGGACATTGATCATTTTGCCATCGCGTATCTTGTAGTGGTCAAGCGACCAACCACCGATGAGTCGAACCTGAGGTGAGATGCAGTCATACCAGGACTTGGCTGAGCCGAGTGGTGATATACATGCTTGATATGGGAGTTCCGAGTTTTGTGCTGATTAGTTGAAGCAGCTGATCGGTGTTCTCACAGCCTTCGCAGTACAACCTCATGGTTTGGCGTTGACCACCTCCTTTGATACTTAGAATCAATTTCATCAGAGATGGATGGTTTTGGAGAAAAAAATAAAGTGGATGTTATAGGGCATCCAGGAACATTCTGGAAGGGTTTCAGTATCAGCCGAGTAATGGTGGTTTCGAATTAAATGACGGTTTAAGGGCGGCCACGATTATAGGGTTTATAATCAAAGGACATCGATTATCGGTCATGGCGAGCTTAAGCAGTGACGACGTCAACCAGTCACCCGTATGCCCAAGAACTCCGCGCTTCAGGTACCGATCTGACTTATTTAGACCGTATGCCTGTCCGCTTCAGGAGAAACTCTAAATGCTGGATGATTCCAGCAGCCTGAGCAAGAGCAGCAACTCTTCTTTCGAGGAGTTGGAAGGCTCAGAGGTTCGAGCGAACCATTCACCCAGGGAACTCTTGCGTGGCAACCGCAGGACAGTTCAGCCTATCCTGAATTTCTTGAGCCGCAGAGAGCGTCACAAAAAATCGCTGTGAAGGCTGGGGGAACTGAACATGAGAGTGATTTAACTACTACTGTAATTGTGCATCAGTGCTCGTGGATCTGGATAAATTGGACTTCTGATACCGATCTAATGAGGGTTGGAAGGTGACCTAGGGCGTCGAACTAGCTGTCGGCAATTGCTTCGGTTCAAGGAGAGCCGAGCATGAGGTCATAAACCCAGATTTATTATTTCCGTTTGGTGTTTTCGCATTAAATTGTTCGCCCTCTCTGAAGAACGAATACTTCTACGGTGTGTTATAATACTGTGGAAAGTCCATGCCCTTCGATTAGCCATAGACCGTATCCGCTCAGTCCCAAATCTAAATTGCTGTTGGTCTTTTTCAAACTGAGCGCTTTGAAAAACTTCGGGGCCCGTTTGCGATACACCTGGCGGTCCATTGGTATTTATTCCATACAAAAAAGTGATCGACGCACGGAAGTGTCTAAACGCCATCAAGATTTTCGAATTCGCTTCAAAGGCTCTCAGCTTTCAAGCCTCCTTCGGACTCTAACATCACCGGAGCTATATTGCATGAGAATTGTCCAACTGACAACGACATCCACCTGCTTCTTATTTCAACAGATTGTCAATACAATGTTGCTTTCTGTCGTCGCAGCAGGCCCGATACCCAACACCGAGAGCACGGTATCTACAAGAAACATCAAATTCATCTGTACTGCGAAAGAAGAGACGTACTCATTGATTGTTAATTAACAGGACTCCTCGGAAAATGTATTGCGAGAAGAGGGCTTCAGTTTCCTTTGAGTCAATATCACCCGTGAACTGTCAATGGAGGTATACATCTGTCTCGGGCTGAAGGCCGACAAGGAAAATACCAGGTTTGCAGATAATGTGGGTGAGCAAATAAATATCATCAAAGGTCATGCTCCTCTCCAAAATAGTTTAGATAAGCGTTGCGATTCCTTCCGGACCACAGCTCCCCTTCCTCGTTCAGAAGAAACCCTCCTCGATTCTGGAATTCAATGTGCTCACTATCGTATTCCTTGAGAATTCCGTAGATGGGGGACCGGAGAAGCAAGGCATGGTCATCATATTCGTCTGGTTGTTCAGGCTGCTTTTTAGGGGACTTTAAAGTATTTTGGACAGCTGCATCAGTCTCAGGCTCTTAGATCTTCATGGATTCCGCTGGTAAAATAGGGGCTTCAACTTTAACCTCACCAGTTAGCTTGCGCAGGACTAAATTGAGGATTGATTCCTCTGCAGGGTTCTCTTCCTACTTCATCAGTTTCGTCTGTTTGGTCATCAGAGACTTGAAACGGTTCTTCACCATATGTTAAGTGCGACGACCTTCTAAGGCTTTGGCAATTTGGGCCCATTTCTTCCCCTCTCTCGCCACGTAGCTAATCAGAACAAGGTCCTCCTGGGATGACCATACTCCTCTAAATAATCTTCGAAGAGTACCTAAACTTGCTCGGGTCCAAGTAGTTGTTCCAGCGTTCACGACATTGCTTGGCGGTTCGGAAGTAAAAGCGGTTCGAATTGTAGAAGAGAAGTTTGGCGATCTCATTCCAACGATTCTTCTAGACGTCGGAGCTAGGGTATGAATGGATGTACTTTAAAATGGAGGTGAGCAGTTGATCCTCTTCATAGGTCCATTTTTCGTTCTTGAGCGGCGTCTTTCGGATGTTCATGAACTGAAACTGGCAGAGCCAAGGGTTCTTTCCGCAGAACAGTCCGGACATGTAGTGCCATTCGGGATCGCTCTGAATTCGAATTTTCTCTTACGAAGTCTGTTAGAGGCTTCTTCAAAACGTAACTATAAGTCACCAACAGCCAGATAAACACCCTGAGCTCATTTTCGTGCCAGGCTTCGTTTTCATCTTCCGCCATTGAGAATCTTCTGTAACCCATCAATTACTTGTCGGCAAGGTGGAAGTAGAGATCGCGCACCTTCTTCGGTGACAGTTTGTCGATGTTGTAGAGTTTAATGTTGTACGAGCGAAGTCCTTGGGTCAAGGCTTTCTTCCATTATATCTGCATGATTCGTCCGATGAGCGAGTTGAACTCCTACAGATATGGAAACCGAGGCCTTCCTTCTCCGAGATCCTCCATTTTTAATTTAATAAGTATTATCCACTCGATCCGCGACCCTCCAGACCATCTGCTTCGGATTGCAGTTGAGAATAAATGGAGGATACTTTTCCAAAGAAGCTTATGGCATGGACTCTAAAATTCACGGCAAGAGTCTCAGCAAAGCTAATTATTAAATTTATTGCTGGGCCTTGCGAAGATTTATCGTCATGCAAACCCCTCAGCACTTCCTGGTGCAACCTATGTCCAGGCACTCCTCGACACCTTATCTTCTGGAACGTTCCGGATTATAATATAGCATAAAGCTCAACTGATTTTTAAAAATTTGAACCACCGTGCAGACACCCGGTCTCTCAAATTTTGCCATAGGTCGACCATCGTCTTGCCTACAATACTTGATGGGTTATAGCATCCGCCTTTCACAATGAATCCGCACTCGACGCCTATAGTTGCCACGATGTCTTGGAAATAAATCCAAAATGTTGTTGTGGTTTCTCGTTGGACGCTATATCCCATCACCCTCGTTTAATTTGAACACATAATTATTGTTAATATCCAAAAGGCACCCTGTTTCAAGGAAAATTAAATAGATGCTCTCGAAATCAGCCTGGCCAGTCTACCTGAGCGCAAACCATATCCGGATCCTGCTGGTTCAGCAACACGCGCATCTACGAGAGCTCTTCAATCAATTAAAAACACATATATACGTCCCTCCACCAGCAGCTCTTCCAGTTAGGAATCACAGTCTTCAGTGAAAAGCACTGATTTTGACGGTGCAAAATAACAGTTTTTAGCCACTTGAATTGACTAGCTCAAAGGCTAGGCGACGACCAAATTCAATTCACATATCGCGTCGGATGTTCATAGGAAGCCGAATGCGGCTCCAAGGCACTGTACCGTTCATCAACCGACTGGCCATGGGATCAGTCTAGATCATTTTCCAAATCGGCAACTACTTTTGGAGTACTAGTATCACAGGGCATGCATGCCATTCGGCTCTTCATAATCGTCGACAACAAGTCGGATCTCGACGTTATAAAGCGGACTGCGACATTGGGAACCACTTGTAAGCGATCGCCTTTACTGTCAGTTAACAAGTTTATGTATGAATCTGTCAGCAACAGTCAACTAATGCATTACCCGACTGGCACCAGCAATCAACTTGTGATTCTGAGCTCACGCCTTCCAATGAGCTTCAGCATCAGCCGATCACCAATAAGCAAATTTAGTATTCGGTGACGAGCTTGCCGAGGATCCCCTTCAAAGCAAGCTCCACCGAATGACAGTTCTCATCGAGCACCGCTATCTGAAGCGGTAGCGTAACACCTCCATTGTCTACTGTGCGGTAAACTCGTTGGTTGCTTGCTCTATATAACTTCAAATCAATTATTATACTGTGTTGGAATGCGAAGGTTCGTGACTGCTTGGACAGAGTTCATGAACACTGAACTTAACCACCTCACCCGAACCCAAGGCTCCAGCAAACAGCGTAAGTACGCTCACATCCAAATTCAATCAGAGTTCAAGCGCATGGAGCAATAGAGAAAGCGAGAACGATTTCGTCTCCTTACCTTCAGAAAGAAACTCCTCGACGACAAGCTTCGGCTCAAGCAGAAGCTATTGGAGCAGGCCAAACAATAAACCACCAAGTTAATCCCTGGCCAACAATCGGTAGCTCAGATGGAGCAGCAGGTCAAGGAGCTGTCAGCCAATCTCGGCGACATTGACAAGGAGATGAAGCAGTTCGATGGACAGCTGAGCGAAGTCGAAAAGAATCTCGAGTTCACGGAGTCTGAGTATGTTTTGTTGGAAGGAATTCGGAAGCAGATCGTCGATAACAGCTTGATGAATATCCGCTACATGACGATGCATGGGTTCACACTCCACCCGGAGACACAAAAGGCAGTGGAGAATGTTCACTACCTACTGGAGCACAACCTGCCGATCCCCAAATAGGTATCCCATCAGCAATACTTAGAGGCTGTACGAGTTATGCCCGAAATATTCCAGAGGGAAATCGGTGAGTTGGACGAGTCTGCCCGGAGGCTCCTCGAAGAGAAGAAGCTGGTCTTCCTATAAAAGTCGGACAGCTTAGTCCGATTCTATGAGCGAAAAAAGATTTAACCTCATGATAAGACAGCACTGATGATTGAGGAAATCGACAACCTGTGGATCAACATCAATCATAAGCTAACCCGGCTACTGTCAAAACACGAACAAGCCATCATGGATATATACGATGGGAAGACTCGCTTCAGATCGCCCCGTCATTTCTACTACGAGTGCATCGATATTGACGATGAGAAGCAGTTCACGCCGGAGCAGTGGGCACTCAAGCAGGATATCCTTCAGGTTGAGTAATGGAAGCGTGACTATGTGGAGTTTGAGAAGGTAACCAACCAAGCAATCGACAACGAGATGCACAAATTGAGAATCCCACTGTTTGTAGCCAACCACCCCAAGCTGCTGGAGTTCTGGAAGCAGCGCTACGAATAGATTGTTGCGTCGCGAATGAAGTTAAGTGACTCACCATTGCTGCCAAGGGTGGAAGCGAAGAAGGTGCTCGAAGAAAAGCTGCGGGAAGCACTTGCCAAAGAGCTCCCGTAGAACTTCAAACTCGAAGGGCACCTTCACAACCAAAGAAACAAAAACGAAGCTTATAACTTCGTGCTGAAGGTCTTTACGAAAGTCATCAACGAAATGCCGGAGGACCCTGAGGATTCACTCTTGGATATGCCCAAGCATGAAAGATAGAAGGTACGTACAGCCTTACTCAGTTCCGAAAATTGACACCGTAAATGAAGCGAGACCTGCTAGAAAGCAGTCCGATCAAGATAAGAAGCGAGCAGCGCATCTCCTTAGACCAGCTCACCAAGATGCTGGACCTGAATAACAAGGATCCCGCAACCTACACCTTGTAGTTCTTCAGCAAGTTCTTCGGAGTGGACCCGAAGCTGCTGCAGAACACATTGAACTACCTATCGTACCCCAAGTTAGACGATAAGGGGGTCATGTCCATTGTCCGGTTCATATCCCAAAGCACTTGATGTAATATTCGGTTGAAGGCACTAACACATCACAGCTTATGGATGAAGTGATCGAGGTTGATGAAGTCGTTGACGATGAGCATATCCACCTCTTCCGGGTCGGGCTCGACGCGTAGCTCGTTGATGTCTATCAGGTACTGGCAGAGCAGGATGGCCCGTACTCTCAACCCATTTTCGTCATCCACCTTATGCTATTTTATTATGAGCTTGCGCTTCAAGGGTTTGGAAGTGGTCTGAATCTCGCAATGCTTGGGGATGTAGTCGATGCTATTGGCTGGGAAGTAGTTGCTCAGGTAGGGCTTGTATAGGAAGGGCGATGGACCCGAGGCACCTTTCTCTACTTCTAGAATTCCCTTGACTAGGTTAAATAACGTTGGTACGTTCAGGTCTCTCGCTGAGGTATTCGATGAGTTCAATGTTGTTGTCACCCACCTTCATCTGCACTCCGAAGTAGTCATGGATAAAGATCCATTGGTTGTTGGAGAATTGGATCAGCTTGGTGATTGACATCATTTCGATGAGCTTCAGAGCAGCCAGGAGAAGATTCGGGTTCTTGGAGATTTCATTCGACATGACCACCTTGACGAGCTTTCGGCTGAACAGCTGAATCAGCAAAGTCATGATCATTGGCCAGATGTCTGTGAACAGCTCACTGAGGTTTTTCTCGGATAGTCGCATGATCAGGATGCGAATCGAGAACAGAATCAGAATCAACAGGGCAGGGTGGGCGGTTTCGCTGCTCTTGAGAATGCCCGAGATCTTTGGAAGGAGGGTCTTGAGTTCTCTTGCGTACATATCCTTTGAGCCTGAATAGAGTAGGAAGCAGATTCTCTCAAAGCTCTTGACTCGCTTTTTGTTGTCTGCGTCCTGGTTGCTGAAGTAGCTGGTGCTGAGATCCACCAGCTTGAGATACTATCGGAAAGTTTCGTAGGTCTTGTCAGCTGTGGATACCCAATCAATAATGCGCATCCAATACTTGAGGGTATTCACGTTGCAGATGAAGAAGTCGTCCTTGTTGAATATCTTGAGGAGGTCTGGCTTGAGTGACTTAAGGAAGAACGACCTTGCCTTATCGAACAGGTCGTGTAGAACCTCTGAAGCACTTTCAGCAAAGACCATGTTCTCTGGATCTTTGTTCTCGATGACTGGCAGGATGATATCTATCCACTCCTTGGTACGCTTGATAATCCATTGATTCTTCTCCGGCAGGTAAGTATTCTGGATCAGTTCCAAACCCAGCCGCTTTAGGGTTTTAAAGGAGTAGAACCTGTTCCTTCGTTCGATCTAAGTTGTAACATGGCTTACCTGCTCATTGGCGCCCGGGCGGATAGGAGTGAATAACTCCAAATTGATAGTGCTCTACTTGAATTCTTTCTTTTTGCGGTCGAGGTAGAGCTAGTAGATGGATGGTGTAAACGGTAGGATAATTCTGTAGGACATACTATCCAGAGGGTTTCCGCCAGCATCACCTCCCCTCATCTCGAGCCTGGGTTCTTCGTAGAAAAAGTTAAACTGTTTGCTTGCGATGCCCGAGACAAACTTGAGCTTCTCGTTTATCATCAAATGCAGCTCGCTCTTGAACTTCTCATCCGAAAGAATTTCTTTCGGCGAGTACTTTTTGCTGCACAGTGCAAGGAACTCCAGGATCCAGAGATTTGTGTTCGGATTCTTGGAAGGGTAGAAAGGTTTAATTACTTTCAGGATGAGTCCCCAAAGGGTACGCAGATTGTCGTGCTGGATGTTCGACTCATTCAGGTGCACGTAGTGGAAGTAGACGTGAACGAAGTAAATGAGCTTGGACTCGAGGATAGCCTTTTCGTATTCAAGTACGTTGCCTTTCCTTTCATCCTTTTTTTTTGCTTAGTAGTGGAGTTTCAGGTTTTCCACTACTTGTGTTTCGAGAAAGGCCGACACGAGGATGTTGAGAGGGAAGTCATTCACAATCAGAGTTTCCACAATCTTCATCAGGAATTCTGTTTTGGCAGTGTCCTTGGAGTCGTAGGACCCTGCCGAATCCAGGTTGGGACACTCTCGAATCCACAACTCCACGTAGATACTGACGATCTCTTTTGGGAACTTGTAGAACATCGGCCTCATGATAGATATAATCTTGCCCCAGATCGAGTCCTTTTCCTGTGCGACATACGTAATGAGGGAAGCCAGCACTTTATTATACTTGCCGAAACGCTCGAAGTCGAATGACTTTACTCCGATTTCAGAAAATTCGTATGTCGCGATTCTGATGTACTACTCTGACAGTGGCCAAGACCTGAGAATGGTCTCAAAGACTGGCTGAATATCTTTGAGGATTGACTCGCTTGTCTCGAGGTTGTGTAGGAACACTGTCTTGGAGATTAACTTCTCCTCCTTTACTGAGTTGGCGAGGGAGAGAGTAACCACGTACTTAATCTTGTCGAAGATAGTGTAGGGGTTGCTGAAGGTGAACTCAATCTTTTTATAATCAATCTTGTCGAGCTAGAAGAAGTAGTTGAGAACCGCAGAGACTCCGTGCAGAATAGCGAGAATTTCATTGGTCTTGGCTACTTCAGTAAGGTTGTCGGTAAAGCGAATGATGCGATCTTATCGGATGGTACGTTCCTTCATCTCAAAGATCCTCTTGAGCGATATTGGGACGTCCTCAAGGTTGGGGGACTCTTCTTGGGTGGACCTTACTGACCTCATATTGACAGACTTGATGATCTCGTAGTAGCTGAACAGAATATTCTTGACGCAATGAGTGCATTGTTCTGGTTCCAAGAAATCAGCGATGAGTGGCACACAAATGGAGATGAAACTGATGAACTGAGCTCTGACATAACTGAAGGGCGTGTTCAGTCCGCGCAATAGGCTCGGCATGAAGGTCGGTGAAGTAAATACCTTGGCGAACATTTGCCGAATAGCTGTAACTTCTCCTTTGAGCCGGAACGACGAGTTAAAGAAGATAGTCTTAAACAGGTTGAGCAGCTGAATCTGGATGATGTACTCGCGGTTGGCAATACCTTGTTCGAGCACTTTGAAGAGATCCTCCATGATGAAGTTGATGAAGCGCTCACAAAGGTCGGGAGTATCAATGTACGATAGGAAGCTCTCCAGGAATTCTACTGAGCTAGCATTGACGGCTGAATTGCCGACATGGAACTCAATACCCATGGACTCAATGGCCTGCCCCTTGATGTACTTGACCGAAATGATGATGAGAAGGTCCATGTATGTGAGTTTGTCGATTGTAGTGGGAGGTTTAGTTGCTTCCTATTCCTCGCGAGCTGCCTTGGACAATACTGGTTCCTTGACTGGAGCAACATCAATCTCCTTTGGCTGAGAAGTTTGCGGAGGTTTGGTGATTACTGGATACTCAATGTTGGTGTAATGAGACCTGCTATCCTCCACGGAGTCAGATATGGAAGTTTGATAGATGTATCGGAGGAAGCTCAACCCTCCGTTCGTGAGTATAGACCGGATTCTGCGGAAAATACTGAACACTTTCTTGGTATCATACCGTTTGTTGATAATCTGTTGCCCTTTGGGTGTCTCGTATATGTTATCCCCAACCTCCAATAGCTCAAGGAACAATGGATCGAGCACTCGATAGAAGAGTGACATGCTCTCTAGAAGCCAGTTCTTCGCCGCATGTCTTACTAGAGGATTATCGTCTTCCAGAAAGTCAAGCATTACAAAGAGACCCACCTTATTGAGCTCAGACAACTAGCGGTTGGTTTGCAGAAGATCCTTGTACTTGAAGCCGGTCAGTCTCCAAAAGTGCGAAAACCGTTGAATTGAAGCTTCCTTATCAGGCACGTTATGGGTCACGAATGACTTTGAAACAACCTCGGTGAACTAGTAAGGGAAGTACCGGCTAAAGTTGACTATTAAGTCGATGATCTTGCGGTGCATGTGCGGATAGTCGAGTAGCGACCAAAGCTTCTCCAGAGCGTGCTTTTGATAATCGTTTCCGACCTTTCGATTGCGCTCCGCAACAATCAGTTGCCTGTAGCTGCTGTACACAGGGTGCACATTCTCGGCAGTCAGGCAATAGATCATCGCTTCGATTGCAGAAAGTGATATCACTGGGTTCATTATTTTAATGCCGCTCTCGATGGACTCAAACCAGCTAGGGAGGGTAGTCACTCCCACTTTTGGTAAGTGTCTCTGGATCTTGGTGATGGCGAGAGATGTCATTTTAAAAGTCTCTTCATATGGGTGCAGTGTTGTGGTCCCCCGAATCACCTTCCCCAGTTTAATGTAGAATTTCTCGATGTTACTGGCCACCACTGTGAACTCCCTTTGTCTTTGCATCTCCTTGTTGTCCATCTGCTGTTCATACTCCACCATTTCCCGAGGAAGATAGCTCGTTTCAATGGGCTCTAGTAGACCAAGAGATAAGGAAGAGCTCAGCTTAGCATTTTCAGTTCGGTACTGCTCATGCCGTTTCTTCCGTTCCTCTTCCAAGTGAATCATGAGACGGTCCTTCCTATCGATGAGATTGACACACAGCAGCACAATTCCCTTGACATATGAGTACTTGGTAAGATCGCGTCCAGGCTCAGACAGCATCAGCAGAGCTTGGCCAAGCTTTTCCAACACAACGGTCAGATACTCCAATTCTTCGTAACCGAACTCGTGTTTCATCAGCCTGATGTAGCAGAAATCAATGTATTTGACCACTTCGAAGCATTTTAGATCGTCGTTCTAATCGATACCTTCAATGAGCTCGTCCCCGAGGCTCTCGAAGATCAGGACGTAGTGGCTTGGAATGTTTTCGAAGAAGCGTTGACCTCCCTTCATGATATCTTGAGAGTACTCCTTTCCAGTACCAAAGTTGAAGATATACCGGATGATGCAGATGGCAATGGGACTGAGAGTTGCTCTCACCATATGATCGTGCTACATGTAGAAGTTTTGGAGGATCTTCAGAGGCAGAATACAGTCGGTTTCGTTGGTTGGTTCCCTCGCTAAGATACGCTGGAAGCCATTGATGATGTACCCTACCACGAACTCATTCTTTTCCGTAATGACATACTTGTTCTCATCGTCTGGTTTCCCGAACAGCCAGCCATTGACTCTTTTTGTGATCGTGAGTTCTTTCTTCACGTAAAGATTTAAAACAACTTCCACCAACACCTTTTTGTCCGGCTCGCTAAACACCCTGTTTTTCAATCGCAAGTGAGTGTACATGAAATCCAGAGCAGAACGCTTAACGATCGGGCTGGAATCCTCCAAACAACTGATCAGAGCGTTCAGCACCAGAGTGTTCTCGTTTGGATAGTTGTTCTCTTGCTTGTCGTCGTTGATGCCGTCTTTGATCTGCTCCAACTCAGGAGTCATTACGTAGGGAACACGGTCTAAAGCAATCGGTTTTTTACGGCGAACTTCTAGCTCGACGGATGAACTCTTTTTGTTTTCAACTGTACCTGCTTTTATAGGCTCTGCGCTATTGGTCGCTCCTGGCTTGAGATTCTCACCTGTAGCTGTAGGCTTTATCAAATTATTTGACCTGTCGCTCTCTGGCTTAGCCAATCCACTCGATACAGGTTGAGTCGGTTGAAGTGGAGGCTTTAGCTTTGGGTCAGCTTGAAAGGAAGGGAATTTATCTAACCCAGGCGGTGGTGGAAAGGTAGTTGTCGGTTGGGGCTTAGTTGGTGGGTTCGGGGAGAAACTCTTTGGCATTGGAGTAAATGGAGAAGGTGAATTAGGAGGTGGTTGAGGAAAGGTAGTTGGTACCTTGCTTAGAGGTGGTGGTTGAGTTGGGCTCGTCAGACTAGTTGAGCCAGAAACACTGGGAGGAACCACTAACATATTCGGATTCAGTGGAGCTACAGGAGGTGTCTTCCAGTCGGTCGGCGGTTTCCAATCGGCTGGTGGTTTCCATCCAGGAGGTGGTGGCTGAAAGCCAGGTGGAAGCTTCCCTGGTAATGGTAGACCAACTGGTGGTTTCCATCCTGGGGGCATTGGAGGCATTGTTCCTAATTTAGGTGGTTGCCAGTTGGCTGGAGGCTTCCAACCAGGAGGAGGAGCACTGAAGTTGGCTGGAGGCTTTGGCATATGGGTAGGTAATGAAGGATTTACTTGGGTTTCAGAAGGAGGCATAACTGGTACTTCGGCAAAGTTCGGTGTTTGTATCTATTCATGCTCATTATTGAAAGCTGCTTCTGGCTTTCGAATCTCTTCCGGGGGAGTTGGAGTTGTTCCGAAATTCGGTCCAGCTCTGAAATGATTCTCCTCTATGACGCTGGCAGGAATTGAGCCACTTTTGTCGGACTGAAGAGGTGCAGAATCCAAAGGACCAGATTTTTGAATCTTTGCTGGTGTTTCATAGTTGCTGTTGATCTAGACTTGCAAAGCCATCTTTCCTTGATAGCTGGGTTTAGATTTTAGTTATTGCTCATCAGTTTCATGGAAGGGGTGAGGAGGCTCGACAGGGGGTACTTCCTTATCGTGTGAAGCCAGTTTTATTGGGTCATAGCTCTGAGCAGAGCTTGAGTCAAACACTTCTAAAGGGAGATTGATCTTTCGAATTGGAGATTGGTCGTGCGTGCCTGTCGGCTTGATCAACAAATCTATTTCATCCTCATCCTCGAGCTGGCTCTCCTCGACGATCTTTTGATTGCTAACTTGCTTTGGTTGAGTCTTCGGTTCCGATTCAAATATCTCTTTTGGTTGTTCGTGAAGCTCCTTCTCCTTTTCTTTACCAGTTGAGAAACGTGAGCTTTTTTTCTTTCCCATGCCTCCGAATGACCTTCTGACGCTGACCTTTCGACCTGTCAAAGCCTCATCCTCCAGCCGTTTAAGTTCCTCTTCCTCGTCTGAAAATCCATGCGATGACTCCAGTTCCTCCTCTTCAGCCATAAACTTCATAAATGGAAGTATCCTCTGAAGAAGTTTAATTCCTGGTGCACGGCATCTATCGAACCTCAGAATGCACATCCAAACAGATCCAACAAAGTATCTCCTTCCAGTAGCTGCCAGTAGGTTGCTTAGCGTTTCCTCGATCAGCTTGCGCAGCTGCTAATCAAGAGTTTCCTGGTGCACTGGTAGGATACTAATGAGCATTCCCGGGAGCAACGGGATCAGCTCCTTGCCTAAATCCATGTAGTAGCTGTTGAAGATATCCAGCAGTGTAGTCCTGTGTTCGGTTGAACCGGTCTGCTCAAAGAACGGAATGAGGCCAACGCTGTAGAGCCCAAGGTCTTCAGCGAACATCTTAATGTAGTCGTTGATGTTGCCTTAAACTGCGTTGCGCATGTTGGAAAACATTTGCTCGTGGATGCGCAAGGCAAGCTCATGCACCTTTGTTGGAACAACTGGGTTGAGACATTGACTGAGTCGCTTGGATAGAGTAATTTTGTCCCCGATGAAGGGCGAGGGGTTTTCCCGGATCTGAACTTCGACACCCTGGAGCCAGTTGTTTAAGCCAATCCAATCTACTTCGTTGGAGAAACTGTTCATCGCCTTCTGCAGTTGCTTGTTGAGGTTGTCGGTGACGGCGGCAAACTTACGGCCTTTGTCCATCACAGCCTAATTCAAACTATAAGATTATGGCAGCAGCCCAACAAGCAGTAATCAGCTTCAGTGCTGGTGCACCTTCGAGAGTATGTCCTACAGATCCTCTACGATCTGCTCCTTCGGCAAAAATGTTTGATTCTCAATTTGAAGGGTGCTACGCAGCTATTCGAGCTCAGCCCTACAGACGTCCAGCAGTATCTTGCAGTTGTTGTACTCGTACTCCAGACGTTCGAACTCGATCTCCAAGTTGTGGTGGCCTTGGACCTCCTGCTCAAGATCATTGATTCTCTGTTGGAGCTTCTCAGTTTCTTTGGTTAACTACTAGATGTCCAAAGAGTCTCGCTCCCTCTCAAACTTGAATTATTACTCCCTTATCTGCAGTCGTTCCTGCAAATCTGCGATTTATTCGGCCAGCTGGTAAAGCTTCCTTTCATAGTCGTCCCGTTGATGCCGGAACTCCTCTTGCATATTCAGCCGCTGCTGATGCGATTCGATCAGGTAAGTGATGCCTTCTTCGAGGCGTAGATTAACTGCTGCTAGCACAGTATTTGACATGGTTTCCCACCTTGCTTGGAGGCCCTCTCTGACATCCTATAATGTAAACTATTCTTTCATAATGTTGGAATTCAGCCGGAAGATCTCCTCGCTGTATCTGATGTTCTATTCATTAAGCTCAGCCATATGCTGGGTCTGGAAAGAGAGTTTTCTGCTTGCTTCATCACGTTCGAACTACACTTTCTTCAGCTTTTCGAGAAGCCCTGAATTCCTCTCCTTGAGCATATCCATCTCTCGGTTGAGAATGGCTTCACGTTTGTTGAGCTACTCCCGATACTGGTTAAGTGACTAGCGAATTCTCGCAGCGGTCTCACCATCCTCTTTCTGCTCATGTTTCTTTGGAATGAGATCCCGTGTCATCTTCTCGCTAGTAAGCTGGCCTACCTTTTGCTGGAGGTCCTTCACGACTTCCTACAGTTCCTGTTTTTCCTTTTCGACGATATCCCGCTGGATCTAGCAGTTAATGTGCCCTTCAGCATTCACTGCTCGCAGTTCCTGGTTGATTCGTTCATATTGGATCTTCAGCTATTTGTAGGAGCTCTCATAGCCTCGCAAAAAGGTGACTTCAGAGGATGAAGATTCCAATTGTAAGGTTATCGAATCGATCTTCTCTTGGAGGTCTTGCTCAGCCTTTTTCGAGCGCATCATTTCCTTTTTGTAGTTGCCAGAAGCCTCAGTTAGGGAAGCCACTTCCATCTCGAGCTTGTGCACCACTGAAGAATCTCTGGCTGAGCTTGTGAGCTCTCTCAGCTCATCTCTAAGCTTGTCGTTTTCTGTGCGTAAACTCGCAACCAAGCTCGAGCTGTCGGGAACTCTGTTCAGCTGATCCTGCTCACTCTTAAATAGCTTTTACTCGAGTGTGAGGATCTGTTCCTTCAGTTATTCAATTGTTTTTTCCTTGAGTTTGAGCTTTTACTCGATCTTTCTGGCTTGCTTGTCTTACGGATCGTTAATCCGAAGCTTGCTATACGTTAATTCGCGCTCCACTCGTGAAGACGTCTGCACAAGTTGATTGGTCACCCTCGACAGTTCGTCTTCAAGCCTCTTCACTTTCAGTCCCCACTGGTCGTCGTTTTCCTTCATGCGACTGCCAATTTTGAAGAGTTCTAGCGAATAGACCTATTTCTCCTCGTTGATCTTCACTTTGGTTCGTTTGAGCTCATCAGTCGTCTTATTAAGCTCGGCCTCTAGGTATTCGATCTCATCACGACGATAGTTGATTTCATTGTTTTTGTCTTCTATCACATATTTGAGGTCTTCGACCATGCCCTTAAGTCTTTCGGTTTCAGATTCGTACCTGTGGAGACTTTCAGCATAGCCCATTTCGATTACCTTGATTTTTTACTCTTCTCGACGCTGAATGTCTCCAAGTCTCTTCTCGTAAGCACCCTGTAAGGCAATCTCGTTCTCCCTCAGCCGGGCATTTTCAAACTCTATCTGCATCAACTTGTTTCTCATGTCTTCATTGAGTTTTTGCAAAACTTCCATCCCCTTCTCTTCAGTGCGCTTTAGACTTTCTGCTTGATCCTCTTGTGACTTTCTTCCCCTGAGAAGCTCCTTCTCGATCTCTGCTCGCTCAACCTTGGCAATATGGAGTTCCTTCTCAAGAGTCACCATTGTTACATTAACATCCTTTAGCGATTTTTCGTAGTTTGCCCGATGCTATACAGCCTGCTTTTCCCGTTATTTTAGAAGTAACTCGAGCTCAGTCACCTTTTTGCCTAGTTCATTCGATTGTCTTTCGAATTCGATCATCCGAGTGTTCTATGCGAGAATGGCGGCATTGTGTTCCTTCGCTCGCTCCAAGTCAGTCTTCAGTCTGCTTGATTCGTTCATCTGCTCAACCAGCTCGATTTCAAGCTTCCGACTTTGCTGTTCCACATCCTCGCGGTATTAGTGTAGTACTTACTCAATTTCTAGTTCCTTCTCTTTGACGATCGAGGCTTTGAGTTGTTCCTGGAACCTTTCAAAATCAACCTGGGAGTATATCAATTCGTTCTTGTGCTTAATATCCTCAATCAGATCCTCTCGTTCTATCTCTAGCTTCTTGACCATTGATTCAAACTCTCGGCAGCGATCGGGATATGGTCTGAGTTGTCCTACCTCGTATTATAATTTCTGTTGGGCGTTCTTGAGCACTCTGATCTACATCTCCAGCTTCTGGTTCTCGTCTGTTTGAGCTCTGTTGAGTTCGGACATCTTCGCAAGCTTTTCAACAAGCTTTCTGCCGTCCTCCGTGAGGATATTGATCTCAGTGGAGAGTTTGCCATGAATGAGTTCAAGCTAATATTTTTCCTGTTTCACCCGATCACTCTCCTCTCGCTTGAAATTTAGCTCAGCTATTCTACTGTCCAGTGACTCCGAGCAGATCTTCAGTTCAGTTTCCAGATGGTTCATACGAAGATGTGCCTTCTCAAGTTCCTATCCCAAATCGCGATTCTGAACCTTCAAATAGGCGATTTCCTCTTCATACTCCCGAATAGTCTTCTTGATGCTATCGATTTGATTGACGTAGAGGCTGAGTTTATCAGTATAGAGCTAGTTTAGAGAATCCACTTCGTCCTTCTTATCCTCCTCCGATTTATGCAGACGATGCACCATCGCAGCTATCTCTCTATCTTTCTCCTCCAAAGTCTTCTCCAGCTTCCTTCGTAGCTCCTCCTGCTTCTACATTTGCAACTTAACGCTCTTCGTGGTAGAGAACTGATCCTCTTCAGTTTCAGCCACTTTGCTCCTCACCTTGTCCATCTCTCGCGTGAGCCTCTTGACTTCCAACTCTTGAGCAGCCACCAGCTTATCCAGTTTTTGAATTTGCTGCTATGCTTCTCTTTTTTCTCGTTAGACGTCTTCCTTGAGCCCAACTTGACGGCGTATTTCATCAGCGTTCTTCCGGCTTTCTTGCTGGCTTCTCGTCAAGTGCTATTGTTTTTCATCGAGTTCCTTATGCAGCTTCTAGTTCACTCGCTTCAGCTCATCTGACTGCCTCAACTGCAAGTTTAGCCTATCCTCAATATCGGTATGGATCTTTGAGACTTCAGAATGTCTTTTTTTCCAGCCCTTCACTTCATCACTGAGTATCTCGTTTTGCTCCTTCGTTAATAGTGCCTCTCGAAGTTGCTGCATAATCTTCTTGTTGAGTTCATCGAGCACCTTCTCATGCTCACTGTTCAGGAGTTTCTGTCGCTCTTGAAGCTGGCTCACTTTCGACTCGTATTATTCCTGTTGACGCTCAAGGCTCGACAGTTTCTTCTTCATGGTACGCACGTCTACGTCCTTGTCCTCAATCGAAGACTTATGCTAGTCATGCAGCTTAATCGCTCGCCTCTTGGCCTCTTCAATCTCAGCCTATAAAGTTCGGATGGTGTATTATGCCTTTGTCCTATACTGGTTCGCCTCTGTGAGTTGTCTCTGTAACGACTCACATTCAACGCTTCTGTCCTTGAGCTGGCGATCTAACTCAGACTTCAGTTCTTTGTGCTCCGATAGCTTCACATACTTTTCCTTTCGCTCATCGTTCGCTCTTTCCAGTTGGTTCTTCAGTTCGTATTCTGTTTATCGGAGCTTGGTGAGCTATTTGGAAAGTTCTCTTAGTCGAACCTCTGCGGGTTACTAGTATTGCTTCTTCAACTCACGCTTTTAGTTGTCCTTGTACTCCTTGAATTCACGAGCGGTATCCTATCTTGCTTTTCGAGCTTCGCTGAGCTCCCGTTCTTTAGATTCGATTGCGATCCGGAATTTTTCAACCTCTCGAACGTGATTGGAGTACTCTGCATTGAAACTTCTCACCTGTTCCTCAAGCTTTTCAATCTGACGATTGCGGCTCGTTATCTCCTCCGTGATCTTTGCTTATAACTCCTTTCTTTTTTCCTTTTCTGATTGAATTGCCTCGTCTTTCATCTTCATCTCACGTTCGACAAAGCGACTCTCAATCTCCTTCTCTTTGTAGCTCGTTATCTGGATTTGAATTTCCTTAATGGTTGCGTCTCTTTCCGATAACTGACGATTTAATCTCATGATTTCTTAATCATGAGTCGCACGCATCCGACCCAACTGATTCTGCAAGTCAGCCAACTCCAGGGCATCCTTTTGGCGGAAGATTCTTTATGATTCAACTGTGTTTAGGTGCATGGGCGGCGTCGCTGATTTCGGAGATTTTCCTGGTACCATTTTCCTCCTTCGCCCGTCATCCCCTTTCTCGCCTTTCAGCATCATTTGGATTGAATCTTCAGAATGCTCCTGCTCGTTGGTGTTCTCACGAATGATCGAAACATGCTTTTCCATATCTTCGACCATGCTCATCAATCGGTTTTTCTCTGCCTCTGCGGCCATCAGTTTCCGTTCAAGCTCCTTGATTCGATCTCTTTGCTCTAGATCGTTGCCTGCCTTTGGCGATCCAAGCTTTCCTTCAGGCATAAACGAAAAATTGTCCTTTGCTGACCCGTGTGACGACCTTGGCTTCACTGGAGTTCCGGTTGAAGACCTTCTCATTTCCTCAATAGTAGCTTCCAGATTACTGATTTCTTTCAGCAGGTCTTGCCTTTCTGCTTCGTGGTCTTTGTTGAGCTGCTTTATCACTTCCTTCAGTTTGAGATTCGAGGGTTCAGCAGGCGCACTTTAGTTGGAAAGCTTATCAACCTCAGCATTCGGAGCATTTCCAAGCTTCTTATTCAAGACTCGGATCTTTGCGTCCTTTTCATCGATTTCCAGCATGTACTTTTGCACCTGAGTTTCGAGCTCGTCGATTCGTTCTTATGCTTCCATTTTGAGAGCTGCCAGTTCCTTCTCCTTTTTAGCCACCTGCTTCTCCTTTTCAACCAGAGTCTGCTTCATCTGTTCGAGTCCCTCTGACCTCATAGCCTCCAGAGACTGCTTCATTTCCTCAACTTTGAACATAGATTCCTGCATTTCGCCGTGGGTCTCCTTGTACTGCTTGATGAGTTTGTCCTTGCCATCCACATCCCTCTTCAAGAAGTGGTTCTATTTCCTGAGCGAGAGTATCTCCTTCTTGAGAGTCTCAATCAGCTCACTGGAAAATTCTTCTTGATCGCTTTGATCTCGGCTGGTAATGTGAGCAATCTCCGCCATGATTTCTCTATCAATCGAAGTGTTCAGCTCCTTTAAATTAAGAATGTTGACGGCTTCGCTGAGTTCCTTTACTTTTTTGTTTAACTTTAGTATATCTGCCTCCTTTGTCTTGATCTGTTCGTAGAGGGCTTCGATAGTTGCATCGCGTTGATCGCGCTTCGCGCCTTCTTCTAAACCTCTCAACTCTGACTGAAGCATCTCTATCTTCCTTTAGTAAAGTTATTCAGCATGCTTCATGGCTTTCTTTATCTTTTCAACCTCGTTCAGTGCATCCTCCTTGTTCATCTCCATCAGATGCAGATCGTTGCGCAATCCTGCCATGTCGTCTTAGTTTCTTTCGAACTCGGCTTGTCGTGCCTCCATCTCCTCTTCTTTGAGATCGAACTGCCGACGCAGCTCCACATTTTCTAGCTCAACCCTATTAATGCGATCTGCGTCTAGCTTGCGTAGTTCGTTTGCATTCCTCAGATCAAGCTATAGACTTTCTTTTTCGCCTTCAAGTGTACGCTATCTCTACTTGATCTCATAAATTTAGTGATGCTTCTCCTCGAGTGCCTGCCTGAGCTGGTCAATATCTGTGTGCAGTTCTGACTCCCTCTGCTCAGCAGAGTCGATTTGTTTGTGAAGCTCTTCCTTTAGACTGAATATGTTGCTCTCGGCCTCCTCCAACTGACTCTTTGTCTACCGATGGGAAGCCTTGAATCTCAGCAGTTCCTCCTCCACTGATTTGAGATTCTCTTCGAGCTCGCGCTTGTCCGTCATCAAAAGCTGCACCTTGCTCGTGGTGTCCTCCATACTCATCTCTACTTTTGTCAACTGTAGTTTGTTCGAGTTGAATACGCTCTCGATGCTTCTAATAGTCTCATTGAGCTTGGATATGGTTGAGTCTTTATCAGCGTTGCTTTTGGTAAGTTCCACCAACTTCCTGTCCTTCTCTGCGATATCCTTCAGTTTCTTCTCGATCTCGGAGGTTAGGTTATGACTCAACTCCTGTAATTTGCTCCCGAACTCCTGCTTGACTGTCTCCTTTTCAGAGGTAAGGTGACCAACCATTGATCTCAGCTCACCCTGACACTTCGCAATTTCGTTTTACATATTTTCGATGACCTAGTTGACACGTTTCTCTTACTGCGCCTTCTCTATAGCCGCCATTTTCAGCTGTTGTACTCTTTCTTATAATTCATATTTGAGTTTGCTTCCTTCTTCCCTTGATTCCAGCAGATCAGTCTGGGTCTTGGAAAGTCTGGCTCGTATCTCCCTGATTTCCTCGCGAAGCTGCTCCTGAACTCTCGCAAATGTCGCTTGTTCCTAGTTGGCCTCACTTACGAGCTTTTAGATTTCTTCCTCGTACACATTTTCGCGAATTTTTATCTTCTTTTCGAAGTATGTCTTTGCGTGTCGAATTTCCCTGAGCACAAGTTTCTCCTTCTCCTTGAACTCAAACTCCACTTCTCTGATCCTGAGCAGCAACTTCTCCCGATCATTCTTTAGTTTGCCATTCATGTAGTTCAAATCTTCGATTTCTTTCCGCAGCGTTATGACTTCTTCCTCTCCAAAACCCTACCCTGCTGCTTACTCACTCGGTTCCCGCTCTTCGTTTTGCTCACCTCCCGATTCCTAGAGTTACTGAGTGTTAAAACGAAACTGGTTGAGTTCCATAATCTGCTGATGACGAGCCCGGAAGACTAACCTTCCCGGAATCTCACCGTGCGCGAATACAAGGGTAAATTCTTTGCTGGGAGCCGCTAACATTTACAGTAGGTTAAACTTAGCTTACATGATAACCCTTCGTCGTTGGTTTTCATGTTCCACAACTGAGAAGGTGCTCTGCGGTTAGGAAGTAACGTACGAATTTCGGCTGGTATTAGTGGCTGTTAGGCTCCTTGTACAGTTTAAGGCTGAGGTTTAGAGACTCTTGAATGACCATAACTCCGCGTGCATATCCGCTATACTGTTCTGTTTCGACAGCTTTCTTGCCTGCATGTCAGTCAGCAGTACCTTTTCGCCAAACCACTGATAGCTGCTTGGGCTTGCGAAGGTTGAGCTCCAAACGTTCGATGAAGGCCTCAAACTTGAAAAGGTAAGTGAGGTACTCCATCTTGCTAAGAGAGTTAAATATTATAAATCACTGCGGATATGCAGCTAAATCAGATCGATCCACTGTTTGCCTCCAGCATCTGACTAAAGCAGAAGTGGCAGTGCTTTTTGCCATCAGACCAATTCACTTCGAAGGCTGTTTGTCCCAATGGATGGATCGATGATGGGAAGACTTGAGGGTCAATGGATCTGGGATCACCAGCCAGCTCTTCTGAGGAGTATCTCAATTCAAGAGGTCTTAGTTTTTTGACAACTTTGCCATTGAGAATAATCTCTAATCGCTGTGTTGTTGTGTTATAATGAGCGATGTAGCGTGGCGGTGGGGATTTTAGAGCCAACAGACAGTTGTCTGCGAATGCCTTTAACTATTGGCGAGACTTGGCTGGCTATGCTACTTCTGAAAGCTCGATGGTGTTCTGTGTAGATTCATAGGTTTACTTGTATGCCCAAGGTCTTCGAAAGGGTCAAAACTGTTGAGGTAGTTTATGCAGTTTGTACGTAAAAATTCTTCGAGGAAGCATCGCTTGCTACTCCTAGCAAAGGGATCTGCCTTGTGGTCAGTAGTAGTAGTGTATTCATAATTTGGTTGGTTTAGATTGGCTTGTTGACAATAATCCCTCCCTGAAATGGCAGGTCCATTAAGGTCGCTGACTTCATATTCTCTTCTGAGGTGTCTATCAAGAGAAAATCGAGAGCCCCCCACGAAGTATTTAGGAGCAATTTGGTTAGCATGAGTGGCGAGGAATCAGTACAGCCAAGGAGTTCAAGGGACATGCACTTGATAGAATCCACAGAAATTGGTTCTATCGTAGCGTCGGGTGTTAACATTTTACTTTATTCTAACCGGGGTGCTTCCAGACGATATTTCAGCATCCCAGTTTTGAATCCTTGCTGTGCTAGTACCTGCGCCAGTCCCAACGCGATGGCTGCACTTCCGTTGTTGCTAATGATTGCCAACACATTCTTCACATTTCTAAGGTTGGCGTGCTTCTCAAACAGTTGACTCCGATCTGGACTCAACTGAACCTCGACTTCTTGGTAGCCTCTTCTTCCCAGGCATTCGATGATCATGGCTTTAATTCTCCGGTAATCTCTGGATGTCCTAATGGTGATCTTCACCCTACTGTTTTCATCGACTTCGCACTTCTAAAGCACACCAGAGTCCACAATACTGTTGCCGTTGGGAATTGTGACTACCTCCATCAGCATTTGTTTGATATGTTGCACAGTGGAAAAGTACTTCCGCAAGCCCCCCAACCTCAAAATCATAATATGTTGTGCCACTAATTGCAATCACGCTTTCTGGATAATGGTACTGTCCTCCAACCCCATCTCAGTAACGGTTCTTTCCATCTTAAGCGGGGTCGGTGGGAAACCCGAGACTAAATCGAACTTAGCGAGGCCTGAGACCTTCCTCACATAATCGAAGATGGCTTGAACTCGTGTGTCTAAGTTCACTTCAATTGTCTGTTTGTCACCGTTATGGAAACGAATCTGAATGCTCGTCTTCTTCTTGCTCTCGTCGACAGGGAACTTTACGTTTGCCTTCGGTTTTTCAGTTGTCACAACGGGTTTAGCGCCGCCGAAGGAAACAGCTTGCCCAGAGAAGGCAGTATATGGAGGTGGGGGTGGTGGAGGTGGCGGAGTATAAACCTCACTCGTGTGATCAGAAAGACTCACAGTGATACCTCCCTTGGGATACTTGGCTCGCAATTCCTTCGGAATGACTCTGCATAAACTTGAGCTGTACCCTTTGTTGAGCTCAGCCATAAATGCCTTGCTACTCTCATCACTATAGGGTCGGAACTAATCGTCATTGACGCGAAAACCGTTCTGGTAGAGAGTAATCTTGCAGACATCCTTCCCATCCGTTTTCTTATCCTTTTAGAACTCTTCTTCCGTTCTACGTTGAGGATGATCAATACTTGCTGTTGAGTGATGCCTTTTCCATGAGTTTAACGACCTCCTGATCCTCCACAGCTAGCCCACTCTTCTCCCCGCCGGTATAGGAAGTGACGCCCTTCTTCCCTTTCTCCTCTGAATTGCAGCATTGACGTACCTTTCTTCATGTCACCCAGAGTTCGAAGCTGCATCGTTCAAATTAATATACTCGTATTACGACGAGCTCAGTTATATAACCTGCTCGAGTATTCGAAGAAACTATTCTCAAGCAGAAGTTGCAACGGACTCGAATTAGCGTGAACCGGTCGCATAAAGAATATTAATACGACAGTTTAAACTCATGATTCTGCAGGGACACCAGATGGCAGTTCCATCGTATACCACCTTTCGCACTCAACCCACGATAATCCCTGGAGCATCCATCGCAGCACCATCCATGATTTCAGTGTTGAACCCGTACAGCAACCCACCACTTCCGCCACATACCGTCATCAACGGGTATAACTTTCCAGAACCGGGCAACCTAATGAACAGTACTGTCTGCCACTACATAGTCCTCAACGTAACCGAAGCGGACGAAAGGAAGTTGCTGCCCCAACAGGCAAACTTCGCAAATGAGCCAACCAAAATCGTATGTCCTCGCTGCGAGAAGATAACAATGACGAACGTGCTGCTGAGCAGTGGCTGCGCAACATGGACCTGGTGCATAGCGCTCTTTCCGTTCGGTGGTGCCGGGCTGTGCTGCTTGTGTTTAGATAGCTGCAAAGATCGAAACCACTACTGCCCATGCGGTCAGCACGTTGGCGTAAGGAAATCAACAGTCTGTTGCTGACACGTCACTTAAGCTTAGATGTTAACAAAGTGCCATCATATGAGACTGCGAAGTCGCTGAAAATTAATCGAAGGAGAGGGTTCCACCTTCATCTTCTTCTCGAGCATGCGATCGACAGTGCCTTTATTGTCGTTTTTGGAACTGCTGAAGATGCTGTCGAACTTCTTCAGTTCCTTACTCATGGCTGTGTAGTCCTGCCCAGACTCCAGCAGCTTCGGAAGTGCTTTTTTGCTGCTTGTTAGTGAGACCTTCGAAGATTTCGTGTTTCCCTTCCGAATGCTATTGCACGGTGATTTACTAACTGGCTCGGTTGATTTGGTGTATTAGCTCGACCGGTACTGCCTGAGATTTTGGGTTGATTTCGAGGCTTTTCTGTTTGGATCCGCTGCAGCTCTGGATTTCTTGTGGGAAGACAGAAGTGGGTTGAATTGTTCAGTTCTATCGGTGGTACCCATCGATACACTCCTTAGTTTAACCCCGTAGATCTTTTGAATAGACTTGTCCCTGCGGGTACGTTTGGTCTTGTTGTTAGCAACGAAGTCCAGTCCGTTCATGAGATCGAGGTTCTTAAGCGTTGGCTTGACTGTAGACTTCACAGACTCGAATATCTCTTTGGAGTTCATGGAGAAGCGCTTAAAGATATCGGCGTTCTGGTTGGAGGAATGTGAAGGTAATCGACCCGACAGAGGTTGATGACTTTTGAGCGTATCAGTGAGCTGTATCGATTTAGTTGGAAGCAACCCAATAGAGTTGTAGGAGGACTTTCTCGCTTGATTTTCGTCCTGCCTTCGCGTGGGAACTAAGACTTTCTCTTCAGCTTTGTCTTGCTTCTTCTTCCGAAAGTCTAACTTCACATTGGGGCTTTTTATTAATGAAGGAGGCACTGCTTTCCTATTGGGGTCTAGTTTTAACTTCGGTATCGGCTTCGCTTCGGCTTTCTTCAGGAAGTTCTCAAACCTGTTTCGCTCTATGCTGGCTTCGTCTATGCTGCTACGCAGAAGTCTTAACCGAGCTGCCGGTAGCTTACTCGCTGATTTTTTCACAATTGCATCAAGTTTCTCGAGGGTCTCCATCAAAGCATTACTCTCATCGTGCTTGGCGTTGCGACTCTGCTCAAATTATTGCTGCAGTGCTGCCAGCATGGTACTATACCGTGACTTCTTTATGTAGCTGCTGTGGTTCACTAAACTGTCCGACATCTCGCTTGGATCGGGATCGTCGAACTCCATCTTCTGCTGCTACTTGAGCATCTTGCGTATGCGCTTATAGTCGAAATCTCTCTTGTTATCGTGGTACTTGCCCATTGCCAACTCCACCGGCAGCCCATAGAACCGCGGAAAATCTTTATGGAACTTGTAGTATTCCGATAGCATGTGGATCTTCCTCTCGTACTCGTGTTGGCCATACTCTCGCTTTAAATACTCCTCGTCGTCGTCGATCATCAGATGCTCGCGGTAGCTGCATCAATAACTGAGTACCGTGCACATTGTAGGGTCTCACCATCCTCCACGATTTCGTTTAGCTACTTCGTGTAGAAGTAGTTTTGGCTGCTGGCGTACTTACTAAACAGAGCTTCTGGGATGAGAGCAGTGAGGTCGCCTGCAACTCCCTCACCATCCATACAGAAGAAGCATGGTTCCGAGTCTTGGCTACCGGCTAGCAACTAACGCGATGACTGCTCGTCTTGGACCCCATGCTCGAAAGACGTGGTCGGTTCGCTGATCGGTTAGTGCATTTATAATAATATATCGGCACAGAAGCATCCTTTCCAGTGTTACGTTGCTGGTGGCAGGGACCACTGGTTTACTGCGCTACTTCGTCTAAGAGCCATGCCTATGCTGAGGTCGAAAGCATCTATCCTTCTTCGCATTTATATAGATCAATGACATTAGCATATTCTCCAAGCCCTTCCGCTGTTGGCTCGTGCAATGTTCAGGTACACCAGCAACCCAATAAAATATATCGGATTAATAAAAGCAACATGAGCGAGGCTTACCGACTGCTAGAGATCGAAGCAGCCAAGAGCAGGGTGAGCCAGAACATGCCAAGCGAAGTGATTGATCAGCTCACATCGAAGCTAACAATAGAGCAGCAGCAGTCGCTCACCCGTCATGTGATTCGGTTAAAGAATATCAACCACCGCACGACTCAGGACTGCTACGTCATAATGAAGTGCTGCACGAGCTTCCAATACTTCCAGGACATCCTGCGCAGCAAAGGAGATAAAGCACTGCAGGAGGTGTGCAAACATCTCTATTATAGCGAGTTTGATTCGGAACAAACGATTTACTCGATCGGCGATGTGGCAGATAAGTTCTATGTAATTTCGCTCGGCGAAGTCGCTGTCGTGGTGCCCCAGAAGAGACTGGAGAAACAGCCGAACGGGGAAGAGAAGTTGGTGGAGGTGAAAGTGGAAGCCGCTCGTCTGCATATGGGAGATGTGTTTGGAGAGACCTCCGCAAAGGAGAAATCGAGAAGAGCTGTCAACACTCTGACAATGACGAAATGCGAGCTCTTTGAAATTAAGAAGAAAGATTTCGATTCAATCGTAAAGTTTCTGATCGTCAGTGAATTTCGTGCGAGATACATGTTCCTCGAAGACATCGAATTGTTCAGCAGTCTGGACAAGACTAGCTTCGAGAGCATCCTGTACAACATCCGTGAGAAAGATGTGAATATCGGCAACGTACTGTTTCGCGAGGGCGACGAGGTGGACAACATCTACATCGTCAAGAGCGGCGAGTTTCGGTTGGAAAAGTCGTTAGTTAAGGAGGACAGTTGCAGTTCGCTGCAACGCCTTCGTTTTGTACAACCCAACCGGCAGCGGTGCAATATCTATGTAGTAGGCTGCCGGGAGGTGCTGGGAGATGTTGAGATTTGTAACAACGCTACCCGCCAACACACATGTACCTGCATTACTGAGCACGCTAAGCTATTTGTCTTGGACCGTGGTGATTTCCAGGCGAAGGTGATGGACGACGTCAACAATAATCACATGCGAATCTCAGAGTACATATTCTCAAAGAGTTTGCATCTAAACCGTCGTATTAGTGACTTTCGCAGACTGAGCAACCTCATGGAACGCAAACAGATTACTCTCGATATTCCTCAGAAGACCTTCGTATTTGCTCGTTCAGAGAAAATGGAGGAGGCAAACTTCGACCACAACATCCTTCAACGGATTGTGAACAGGTAGTATGATGGCGATATCGACAGCTTCCATACTCGCAGTCCGCTCAGAAAGCGAAGCATCCGCTCCTAGAAGCTTATTGTTGAAGGAAGGACGAACAGCACCCACCCAAAAAGAAACCATATGAGAAGAT
>ERZ724508.371-NODE-371-length-32130-cov-5.244552_pt1 | contig 32130 bp, 37 predicted proteins | sample MGYA00376041_ERZ724508 | MGnify/ENA primary metagenome ERZ724508 (study PRJEB28724, sample SAMN07190887) | wastewater metagenome | isolation source: effluent of sewage treatment plant in Hong Hong | place: USA: Christiansburg, Virginia | collected 2016-03-01 ...
TAAATTTAATCCAAATTCTAGCTATAAATCCGCTTAACTAAACGACATTGACATATATACTGTTAATATACTTGATTCTGTTTAAACGACGATTATTTCAATCCACCAAAGTTCTTTAATTTGATTTGGGTTAATTTTTTCTTCGTGTCTTGAGGGAAATCACCTTTCATAATCCAATCATAATACATCGGATCTTTTAGTAAGGTGTCCTTTACTTTTAATCCTTTATATTTTCCAAAATTGAATAATTCATCGCCTTTGTCGCTCATAATCATGCGACCAGCAAGATCTACCATATTGCCTACAGAAAAATCGTGTAGTACTTGCATGTCATTTTTGATAGGCGTGCTTATTTTCCCTTCCGCATCTTTTACTTGCTTATCTGCATATCTTGCTATTTGGGCTTTTAAGATATGGTACGTCGCCAAGGTATCTGCTTCCGCACTGTGCGCATTTTCTAATTCCTTATTGCAATAGAATTTATATGCAGCTCCAAGCGTACGCGGCTCCATTAAATGGAAGATACGTTGAGAATCAATTAATTTTCTTTTTGAAATATCAAATTCAATTCCTGCTCTAAAAAATTCTTCAATTAAAAGAGGAATATCAAATCGTATACTGTTAAAGCCACCCAAATCACAGTCTTTCATGAATTGCGCTACTTGTTGTGCTATTTCAGCAAACGGAGGTTTGTCTGCTACATCTTTATCGTAAATGCCATGTATCGCGCTAGATTGATCTGGTATAGGCATGCCAGGATTTACACGGAATGTTTTTACTTCTACTTTTTCATCTGGTGGTGAAACGCGAACAATGCTAATTTCAACAATTCGATCTGTAGAAACGTTAACACCCGTTGTTTCTAAATCAAAGAATGCAATCGGTTTATTAATTTTCATTTTAAATGCATTTCCAGCATTGAACAAAGGTAATTGATCCATCATTATGCGTGTTGATTCAGTACGTGAGAAGTTAATTGTTTTAAATCTATGCCACCAAAGTTTCCAGAACTCATCAATAATAAGTTGCTATTCTTCCAATTCTGTTCGAATAGAAATTCTTCAAGTTTTTTACTATCTGTGAATACGTTCAATTTAGGATTTGCAAATGCTTCCATAATATCGGCTTCCGTAATTTCTTCCAAACGCTTGTGTTTAACTGTTTCTGGACTAAAATATACTACAGGGGTATCTGGTAATTTATAGGTGTCTCTATATTGAGATAAAAACTCTTTGTTTAAACTGCTAAATGTATGCAATTCCAATACTGCAACTAAGTTGCGATCGGGGAATTGTTTTTTTACGGCTTTAGAAGTTGCTTTTAACTTTGAAGGTGCGTGTGCAAAATCTTTAAACACAACATTTGTATCTGTTCTACCTAAAATTTCTAATCTATTCGCCGCACCTTTAAATGTTTTTATTGCATCATAAAACATTTTTTCAGTAATGCCTATTTTGATACAAACATTTTTTGCAGCACTGATATTTTTTAAATTATGTTTGCCAAAAACTTCTAATGGAACTTTACCTTTATCGGTTAATAAATACGTAATGCCCTTGATGATTTCGTTTTTTTCAGCAGAATAGGGGATTGCTTGAACGTCCGTTCTAGGCTTTCCTGCAATGAGTGTTGCAATGTCATCTGATTCGCTGTAAATTAATATTCCTCCCTTTGGGGTTGAATCGGCAAACGCATCAAACTGATGTACATACTCTTCAAATGTTGGATACACATTAATGTGATCCCAAGCTACACCGCTTATCAATCCTATATGGTGGTGATAATGTAAAAATTTAGGTGTTAAATCTAATGGAGATGTTAAATATTCATCTCCTTCAATAATTATAATTGGGGCATCTTCCGTGATTTGAACCATCGTATCAAAGCCTTCTAATTTTGCACCCACTAAATAATCAAACTTGCGATTGTATGTTTTTAATACATGCATTATCATAGCTGTGATGGTTGTTTTACCATGACTGCCACCAATAACGATGCGTTGCTTGTTCTTCGATTGTTCGTATATGTATTCTGGAAAGGAATATATTTTTATGCCGAGCTCTTTCGCTTTTAACAATTCAGGATTGTCGTTTCGCGCATGCATGCCCAAAATCACAGCTTCCAAATCTGTCGTTATTTTTTCTGGGAACCATCCCATTTCCTTCGGAAGGAGATTGTATGCTGAAAGCCTTGTTTTAGAAGGTTCAAAAATTTCATCGTCCGATCCTGTAACTTGATATCCTTTATGATGAAGTGCTAAGGCTAAATTATGCATTACAGCACCACCAATAGCTATGAAATGAACTCTAGTATTTCCCATTTTATTTTCTTGTATAAAACAAAAATAAAATAATTCATGATTAAATTATCATAGTGAATAAAGGAAAACGCATACTGTTGATAAGTATGTAGTTTATTCGTGTATTTTGGGTAAAGACGTATAAATGATTGGCTTTGTATATGTGGGTAAGGTGTTAATCGTTTGTTTGTACAATGTTAAGTGCCCACAACAAATGGACGCATAATAATGGGTACATTTGAGGTATGGAGTTTGGAAAATCGAGAACAAAAGCAACAGGATTTGTACCTAAAAATACGATTGCAAATGATTTGTTAACAGGGATGGGTAAATTGCCGCCTCAAGCTGTTGAAGTAGAAGAAGCTGTTTTGGGGGCATTATTACTTGAAAAGGATGCCTTAACTTCGGTTATAGATATTTTAAAGCCTGAAAGTTTTTATAAAGAAGCGCATCAAAAAATTTATTTAGCTGTTTTAGAATTATTTGATCGTTCTGAACCTGTTGATTTGATAACGGTTGTAAATCAGCTTCGTTCTAAAGCTGAATTGGAATTTGTTGGTGGCGCCTATTACATCACGGAATTAACCACAAAAGTAAGTTCTGCTGCAAACATTGAATTTCACGCACGTATTGTATCGGAACAATCCATTAAACGGAGTTTAATTACGATTGCTTCTAAAATACATAAAGATGCGTACGAAGACACAACAGACGTCTTTGAGTTATTAGATAAAACAGAAAAAGATTTATACGAAGTTTCTGAAGCAAATATTCGAAAGAATTATTCTGAAATGCGCAGTTTGATTGGTCAAGCTTTAAAGGAATTAGCTGAAAAGAAAGATCAAGCAGATGGATTAACAGGTGTGCCTAGTGGAATGGCAGACTTGGATAGAGTAACATCTGGTTTTCAAAAAAGTGATTTAATTATTATTGCTGCTCGACCAGGTATGGGTAAAACTGCATTTGTACTTTCGGCACTACGAAATGCAGCAGTAGACTTTAAAAAGCCTGTAGCTTTATTTTCATTGGAGATGTCGGCTGTTCAGTTAGTAAATCGATTGATTGCTTCTGAAGCAGAATTGGATAGTTATAAAATCAAAACAGGTAAGTTAGAAGATTACGAATGGCAACAATTGCACAGTAAGATTTCGCCATTAACTTCAGCCCCCATTTATATTGATGATACGCCGGGTTTATCCATTCGTGAATTACGTACGAAAGCGCGTCGTTTGAAATCTAGAAATGATATTCAAATGATCATAATTGATTATTTGCAATTGATGACGGCAGACTCAAATAATAAAGGTGGAGTTGGAAACCGTGAACAAGAAATTTCAGCCATCTCTCGAGCCTTAAAAGGCTTAGCGAAAGAATTGGAAGTGCCCGTTATTGCACTTTCTCAATTGAGTCGTGCAGTGGAATCCAGAGGTGGAGATAAACGTCCGCAGCTATCTGATTTACGTGAATCTGGTGCGATTGAACAAGATGCGGATATTGTTATGTTCTTATACAGACCTGAATATTATAAAATTGATGTGGATGAAGAAGGTAATCCAACAGCAGGTACAGGTGAAGTAATTATTGCAAAACATCGTAACGGTTCACTTGAAACTGTTAAACTAAAATACATTGGAAAGTATACGAAGTTTATGGATTTGGGTGGAGATTTTATTGATACAGACAGCAACTGGAGTGGAGATCAAAATAAATTTTTTAATGGACAATCGTTAGGAAGTAAAGTGAATGACTTTGGTGGAGATGACGATGGACCGGCACCTTTTTAAATTATAAGTGATGAGTTATGAATTATAAATGCAAAGAGTCCCGGAAATTAGCGAGACTCTTTGCATTTATGCATATCTTATACGACTAATTTTTATATTAAATCTCGATAAACCTTTCATAAAGGAATTCTGCCCAACTCTCAAACTTAACCTCATTTTATACATAATTCATTAATAAACTTTATATTTAATTTTAAATTAATAGAACACTACAATGAAACGAATTCTAATTGTCATTTGTATATTTTTTTTAAATGAGTATGCAAACGGCCAAATATACCTAGGTGCATCATCAGGAGTTTCAATAACAAAATTTAGAACTCATGATGTTTCCAACAAGAACAAAATCAACAATGCTAAATGTAAAAATTTAATTGGTTTTAATATTGATATTCCAATTTTATTTAAATTGAATAAAAATATAGCTATAGAATCAGGTCTTTCATATTTAAATATGGGTACTAAAATTGACGGAAGTCAATCTTTATATCGTATCATTGATCAAACCGATCCCATTTATCAATCACTAATACATGATGGTGATGCGAAGTATCGGTTGGATTATTTATCTCTTCCTTTAACTATCCATTTAACCATCCCCTTTAATAAGTATTCTGTTTATGTAAAAGCAGGCGGCTATATTTCATCTCTAATACATGGGGCGAATAAGTCAACAGGAACTAAATCTAAAAGAAATCTGAACTTTGGTGATGAAAAATTAAATACATTTGATTGGGGCGGCATTGTAGGGATAGGAGCGACGAGGAATGTTGGGAAGGGTTACTTGTTTTTTGATGCAAAATATATGATTGGGGCTTCTAATTTGAATAAATCAAACTTTCTATATTCCCTTCCTTTTGGAATGAATGAAATTAATAATAGAGGTGCTTTTTTAAATATAGGTTATATGATTAATTTAGGAAAAGTAAAGTAGTTTAACTTTATTTTAATCAATTGCATAACATTATTTTTAAATGAATTAGGACAATCCATCGTCAATCCGAGATATATTTATTTTGCTTATATTTTAAGTGGACTAAAAATTGAAACCATTTTTAATACAGCCAATAATAGATTTTTTTAGAACGTTTTTTAACGTTTAATTTCTACAAAAGAATGCAAATGTGAAATTTTGAACTGTTTCGAATGGAGTTATATGGTCTTCATTCATATATTCGACCAGATTAAAATTCTTTATTACAAGTTCTTCTAAGTCTTGCCCAGTGTATTGTTTTATATCTAAACCACTACACTTTAATGGGCCATTCTTTGAAAATGTTCCGATGATAAAGAACGAAGATACATAAGAATTAATAAGAGTAATGTACCTTTCAATATCTTTGGGCTGAGTTAAAAAGTGGAATGCCGCACGATCATGCCAGATGTCATATGTTCGGGTTGGAGAAAAAGTGTTTATATCACATACAATCCATTTTATTTTTGACGCATTTTTACCTAAACGCATTTTTGCTCGATTAATGGCTTCTTCAGAAATATCTAAAACGGTAATGTCTGTGTAATTTTCTTTTAAAAGATAATCGACCAGACAACTATCACCACCTCCAATATCTATAATAGCAGTTGCTTTAGATAGATTTGTATTATGAATAAAATATAATGATCTCTCGGGTGTCTCTTGTGTTCAACTTACTTCACTCGGACTTTTAGTTGAATAAATAGTATTCCAATGTTCCTTCGAATGGTTATTTAGTTCATTCATGCTGCTATAAATGTTAAGGTGCTTTTTTCTTGAATCTCTGAAGCTCGTTTTCTGAACAAGCCTAAAACTAAACTATTGTCCGACGATTGACTTGAGCGAAGCATGTTTCTGTCTTTTTAGTCTTGACTATATCGTAAATAATAATCATAGATTGTAAAATGAAACGCGTCAGTCAAAGAATGGCGTGAGGTTAGAGCTAAGGATAGCGAGTGAAGTCGATCAGTATTTAATCCAAAATTCATAACTCATAATTATCTAAACAAAAGCCTGTAAAGTCTTACTTAGTTTGCCTTCATCCATATAACCTGAACCACGCCAAACAACCTTACCTTGTTTAAATAAAATCATGGTTGGCACACCTTTTACTTGATAGGCTTGTGCAGCAGATGCGTTTTTATCGACATCTACTTTTATTACTTTCAATCGATTTGAAAACTTCGATGCTACTTTTTCAATTACAGGGGCAAGCTGTTTACAAGGCCCACACCAAGTCGCATGAAAATCTACCAATACAGGTGTTTCAGATTGAATTAATTCTTTAAATGAAGACATAAGCTTATTTTTTTTTGCTGGAAAATGAATTTACTAATAATCCGCCCATTACAGCACCATAAGCGGTTGAATTATACCAAACAGATTGTATCAAGCAATGACCACTACTACAACCTACAAAATTCCAATATAGAAACCCCGCAAGTGCACCCAATCCTATTCCCAATAGGGTATTTCGTAGTGTTTTTGAAATACGCATCATAGAAGTTCTACCTTTTAATTTAGTTCTTTTTGTTTTCTAAGGCCGTTTTTATTGCACCATATCCTCCTTCAACATCAATGATGTTCGTAAAGTTTCTGGACTTTAATATTGATTCTGTTATAACGGATCTATAACCACCAGCGCAATGAATATAATATGTTTTAGATTTATCTAAGTTAGAAGTCCAATCATTTATGTAATCTAAAGGAAGATTTTTAGCCGCTTCTAAATGCTCTACTTCAAATTCACTTTCTCTTCTTACGTCAATGATATTAGTCTCAGAGGATAACGTCTTTACAAATTCATCTGCAGAAATTGTTTTAATGATATCTTTCGGTTTTTTAGCTGCAGCCCAAGCATTATAACCTCCCTTCAAATATCCAATCACAAGATCCACACCCACGCGCGATAATCGAATAATGGTTTCTTCTTCCTTACCTTCGTCTGTAATTAATAAGATCGGTTGATCTGTAGTACCAATAAGTACACCAGACCATGGCGCAAATTGTCCATCAAGACCTATGTTTATGGCTCCGGGTACAAATCCTTTTTTAAAGTCTTCCGGTTTTCGAGTATCTAATAATAACGCATGTGTTTGTTGTTGCATGTTCTCAAATGCTTGTACATCTAAGGCTATGCTTCCTTGTCTAATAACATCCGTAACATTTGCATAACCTTCTTTATTCATCAATGCATTCATGCTGAAATAGGAGGGCGCAGGTTGTAAATCATCGAGAACCTCTTGGATAAATGTGTTCTTGTCTGTTGCTTTTAAAGCATAATTTATTGCTTTTTGATTGCCGAGTGTATCAAAAGTATCTTTACTCATGTTTTTACCACAAGCAGATCCTGCACCGTGAGCAGGGTAAATAAGAATTGAATCAGGTAATGTTTTGATTTTTGTGCGCAATGATTCAAAGAGCATTCCTGCTAAATCTTCTTTCGTTACATTGCTTTTAATGGCAAGGTCTGGTCTCCCTACATCCCCAATAAATAATGTATCCCCAGTAAATAGCGCATGTTTATTCCCTTGTTCATCGTATAATAAATAACAACTAGATTCTAGGGTATGTCCTGGAGTATGTAGTACTTCAATAATTAATTTTCCAAGCTTTATTTTTTCACCATCGTGTGCAATATGACTTTTAAATGTAGTCTCCGCATTTGGCCCATAAACGATAGTTGCACCAGTTGCTTCTGCTAAATCAATATGGCCAGAAACAAAATCAGCGTGAAAATGTGTTTCTAAAATATATTTTAACGATGCTTTATTATGCTCTAGTTTTTTTAAATACGGTTGAATATCTCTCAAGGGATCAATAATGATTGCTTCTCCTTCTGATTCGATATAGTAAGCAGCTTCTGCTAAACATCCGGTGTATAATTGTTCGATTTTCATATTCAATGTATTGCTTGATGTGTAATAACTTCTTTATATATAATTGCGATTCCCATAAGTAAGATGAACCAGCTAAAAATAATTTTTAGCTTTTGAGCTTCAATTAAGTGATTAAATCTGCTGCCTATTGTTACACCTATAATAGAGAAAAAGGAATAACTTACTATTTGTATCCAATCAACATGTATGCTATTTAAATCACTTGCAAACCCCACAAGTGAATTTATGGTAATAATTATTAATGATGTCCCAACGGCAGTTTTTATAGGTGTTTTATTAACGACAACCAAAGATGGTATAATTAGAAAACCACCTCCAGCACCCGTTATTCCTGTAATAAATCCGACGAGCGCTCCTTCAAATGGAATAAATCCTAATTTCTTTTCTGCAATTGAGCTGTTTTTATTTTGAATGGAACTTGTAATCATACTATAAAATGCCGCTACCATAAATACACCAAATAAGAGCATGATTAAATTGTTTTTTTCGATATGTATATGAGTTCCCCAATCAATAGAGTTGGGTAGCATAGGGATCAAATAATTTCTAGTTATTAATACAATTATAATGGATGGAATAACGAATAATAATGCAATTTTTAAATCATATTCTTTCTTTCTTATATATGTGAACGCACCAAAGCTACTTGTTAATCCAACTATGATGAGGGAGTAGGTTGTTGCTAATAATGGAGGCATATCCAATGCATAAACTAGGAGTGGTAATGTAATAATTGAACCGCCGCTGCCTAGTAGACCAATAACAATCCCCATAAATAATATACCAATAAATGCTACTATTTCCATTTTGTTACATGTTGCAGTTGCATTTTTCTACACAACGTATGATTTCACTTAAGCCTTTTTCTTTTAAAGAATAGTAAACGGAAACACCTTCTTTTCGGGCTTGGAGTAATCCTTTCAATTTCATGTTTTGTAAATGATGTGATACAAGAGATTGTTCTGCATCTAATCGTTCACACAATTGATTCACCGATAATTCTTCTTTTTGTGTTAAATGCTCTACAATGCTCAAGCGTAATGGATGAGCAATGGTTTTTAGTATATAGGCTGCTTTTTCAAGCTTTTCCGGAGATATTTTAAGTGGTTTTGACATATACTGAAATTATATTCTAATATATGAACATATTATCATATATAAAAGGTTCATATATTAAAAAGAAAAATTATTCATCTTAAATTCTATAAATATTGAAATAAGTAATAAATACGATTGGGTCTTGCATAATAATAAAGACGAACGATTTGTTCAATAGCTAAAAATGAATAAAGCTGTATGTAAATTTATTTTCGTATTCTTTTCCCTAAAAAAATGAATAGGCATGATATCATAATAAAGAATAGTATTAATAATGCAGCATTTATACCCGCCAATTGAATTCCTATTTGATTGACGTTAATAAATGGGTAGGGATAATATACTGAAAAGTGACCACGAATAAGAATGAATAATAAATAGCATACAGGGTATATCAACCATTTGGGAATATTTTTATACGAGTCATACTTTTTGGATTCATCTAGATACCAATAAATAATTATTGCTAATGGAATAAGGGTATGTAACAATTCGTCTACTATTCTGTCTAAACCTTGTGGATTCCAAATATGCCTTAGTGCTACTTGATAGACGAATCCAACGATGGTTATGTAAACGGTTAATTGTGTTAAATACGTTATTGGAAGTGCCGAGTTTTTTGTTTTGGATACAAACCCAATAAAAAGTTGTGTCATATACACAGCAACGAGTATATTGGTAAGTATTGTAAAGAAACTAAAAAAGCGAATGGTTGTTTCAGGTATGGACGCAATTCGATGTTCCATCATTAAGATATATTGCGTGATAACTGCAAACCATCCCAAAAGGGCAATTGTAAGACTAAAATATTTTTTCATGAACAGGCTTTAAAAGATGATTGAAAAAGTAGAAATGAATTTCTTTTACTAAAATAAACGTTGCGCTATTCACAGAACTATTAACCTTTCCTTAAAGTATATAACTTAATAAATAATCCTTATTCCATTAAATCAATCTCTAAATTTTGCTTGGCATTTTTTAATTCAGCAAGTGTCTTCATTTCATTTAATGAACTTGCCAATTCTATACCTTTATCGTAAATGGTTAATGCCGTGTCCATTTTATTGTTTTCAGTAAAATATTCCGCTGCTTGATAGTAAGTAGGAAGATAATCGGGGAAAGAGTTTAATAGTTTCTCAAAGTATATTAGCCCCTCGGTACTATTCGTCTTTTTATGTTCCAAAGCAATACCGTAAATAATAAACGGGTCATTTGGTTGTTCTTGATGCAGTTGTAGTAAATAGTCTAATCTATTCATGAATTAATTGTCATTATTACATAAAAAATGTAACTTTTATCTATATAATCAAGTTAAATATAATATATTGAATGGCAATGTATCCGTCAATTTATTAAATAAATTCAGTTTGAATGAACGACGGTAGTTCAGACGTTACTTATTAACTATACAACCGATGAAGATTTTAGTTTGCATCACACACGTTCCCGATACTACTTCCAAGATTTCTTTTACAGATAATGCTTTTAATACTTCTGGTGTACAATTCATCATCGGCCCGTATGACGAATATGCATTATCAAAAGCCGTAGATTTAAAAGAACAACACGGAGGAACCATTACAGTTTTAAATGTGGGCGATGCCGAAACAGAACCCACCATTCGTAAAGCACTTGCAATTGGAGCAGATGATGCGATTAGAATTAATGCTATTCCTAAAGATGCCGGATTTGTTGCTGCTCAAATTGCATCAGTAGCTAAATCAGAATCATACGATTTGATTTTGATGGGAAGAGAATCAATTGATTATAATGGAGGCCTAGTGCATGGATTAGTGGCGGATTTATTAAGTATGCCTTGCATTACACCTATAATGAAATTGGATATTGATGGGACTCTTGCCAAAATGAGTCGTGAAATAGAAGGTGGTAAAGAATCCGTAGAATGTAACTTACCATTTGTTGCTGGTTGTCAGGAGCCTATCGCTGAATGGAAAATTCCAAATATGCGTGGAATTATGTCTGCAAGAACCAAAGCATTAAAAGTTGTAGAACCCATATCCGTAGTTGATGATGTCGTATATGGTAGTTATTCTTTACCTGCACCTAAAGGCGCTTGTAAAATGATTGATGCTGCTAATCCTGGTGAGTTGTTAACTTTATTAAGAAACGAAGCTAAAGTACTTTAAAATTGATTTGTGTTTCACTCTAGATAGAAAAAATATGTCGGTATTAATATATGTTGAGTCTAATGGCTCAGAAATTAAAAAATCTTCTCATGATGCCGTTTCTTACGGTGTTCAGGTTGCATCTAAATTAGGTGGGACAGCTACCGTTATTGCAGTTGGTGATATTCCACAAGAGCAATTAATTGCTTTGGGTAATTTTGGTGCAACTTCGGTATTGAATGTTACAGGTGGTGCTTTTAACCAAAGCAATCCTTCAGCTACAGCTGCTGCAGTTATTGAAGCAGCCAAAAAAGTAGGTGCAAAAGTAGTGGTTTTGCCAAAATCAACCTTGGTTGATTCCATTGCATCAAAAGTGGCTTCACAGTTAAAGGCAGGGGTGGTGACTAATGTTACTGAATTGCCAGAAACAAGTTCTGGGTTTCAAGTAAAACGTTCTATCTTCACAGGTAAAGCTTTTGCTACGGTAACGATTAACTCAGACATTAAAGTAATTACCTTAGCAAAAAATGCGTATCAAGGCACTGAAACGGGAGGGAAGGCAACAGTTGAGGTTTTAGCTCTTTCCTTAACTGATTCAGATACTAAGGTTAAAACCACGAATGTGGAAAAAATGACTGGTGAGTTATTATTAACGGAAGCAGAAATTGTGGTTTCAGGTGGAAGAGGCTTTAAAGGCCCTGAAAACTGGGGACTCTTACTAGATTTAGCAAAAGCATTGGGTGCTGCAACAGGATGTTCTAAGCCTGTTTCGGATATGGATTGGAGACCGCACCATGAACACGTTGGACAAACAGGTGTAAAAGTAGCCCCAAATTTATATATTGCAATAGGAATTTCAGGAGCGATACAACATTTGGCTGGTGTGAACTCATCCAAGTGTATAGTTGTAATCAATAAAGACCCTGAAGCACCGTTCTTTAAAGCTGCAGATTATGGCATTGTAGGTGATTTATTTGAAGTGTTACCGAAATTGACTGAAGCTGCCAAATTGCTTAAATAAGCGTATCATTAGAGTGGAGAAAATTAGATTAGAAATTATAGGATTATCCTCGAGTCAATCCCAAACGGGTTCGTTTGCATTGGTTTTAGGCGAGGTGAATGGTAATAGACGATTGCCAATTATTATTGGAATGTTTGAGGCGCAAGCAATTGCAATCGAAATTGAAAAAGTGATTCCAAACCGACCAATGACACATGATTTATTTAAATCATTTGCATTGTCGTTCCATTTTGTTGTGGAAGAAATTGTGATTTCAGATTTGAAAGAAGGTGTATTCTTTGCTAAAATCATTTGTTCGGATGGAATTAAAACAATTGAAATTGATGCCAGACCATCCGATGCTATTGCCATTGGTTTACGGTTTGATGTGCCCATTTTCTCCTATGAAACGATTATGTCCGAAGCTGGTATTGTCTTAAATGATGACATGGAAGACGAAATAGGGGATGATGATGAAGAATTGGAGGAAGCTGCAGTTGGTTCATTAAAACCAGATTTATCCTCCTCAGGTAAAGAAGATCAAATGAAAAACATGTCATTAGATCAATTACAATCGATGCTAGATGAAGCTATAGATAATGAAGATTATGAGAAGGCTGCACGTGTGCGAGATGAAATAAATAAACGCAATTAATATTCAAATCTACTATAAATAAAAAGCAAACTTAAGTTCTTGAGTTTGCTTTTTATTTATAGTAGAAAAAAAAACCTGTAACACAGTTACAGGTTTTTTTTATTTTATTTGAATTCGATTTTAGAAAATAGAATTGTCATTTGGTGAGAATAAATCACCCATTGGTTTTTCATCCTCTTCAACCTTTGGAGTTTCTACAGGTGCAGTATAGGTAAGTATTTCTACTTCTTCAACTTTTGGTGCTACAGGTGTAGAAGCTTTTTTAGGTGCAGACTTTTTAGGTGCAGCTGCTTTCGCAGGTGTGCTAGCCTTCTTAGGTGCAGCGCCTTTCTTAGCTATTGCTTTTTTAGGTGCAACAACTTTTTTAACAGCTTTTTTAGCTACTTTGGTTACTGCTTTTTTAACAACAGTTCCTTTTTTAGCAGCAGCCTTAACTACTTTTTTAACAGCTTTTTTTGCAGGTGCTGCTTTCTTAACAGCTTTTTTAGCTACTTTTTTAACAGCCTTTTTTACTGGCGCTGCTTTCTTAGTAACTTTTTTTACTGCTTTTTTAACAGCCTTTTTTGCAGGTGCTACTTTTTTAACAGCCTTTTTAACTACTTTTTTTGCAGCTTTTTTAGGTGCAACTTTTTTTGCAGGTGCTGCTTTTTTTGTTACTTTATTAGCAACTTTTTTTACTTGTTTCGCAACTTTCGCAGCTACTTTTTTAACAGCTTTTTCAGCCTTTTTTAGAGTTTTCTTCATTGAAGATTTCTCTACTTTCTTTACTTTTTTTGCCATGGTTCGTCAGTGATATAAAAATATTCTCTTGTACTAAAGTTATTTAATACTCTAAAATAAAAAAAATGTTTTATATTAAAATTTTGTTTGACATAAATATTTAAAAATAAATGAAAGTATTGTCTTTTATTGATCACGAATTTGAAGATTTAGAGTTTTGGTATCCTATTTTAAGGCTACGCGAGGCAGGTTGTGACGTTATTATAGCAGGGCCAACCAAAGGTGAAAAGTATATTGGAAAGTACGGTGTGCCTGCTTTAAGTGACATTACATACGAAGATGTGGATGCTTCTGAATACGATGCTTTACTAGTGCCAGGTGGTTGGGCACCAGATAAAATTAGAAGATCTCCTAAAGTACTAGAGATTGTTCGTGAAATGCATGCCGACCAAAAAGTAATTGGGCATATTTGTCATGCGGGTTGGGTATTGGCATCGGCTAAAATATTATCGGGGATTAAGGTTACCAGTACACCTGGAATTAAAGATGATATGGAGAATGCAGGTGCTATCTGGTTTGATGTGCCTGCAATGGTTGATAAAAATATTGTTTCTGCTCAACGGCCACCAGATCTTCCTGAATACATGAAATTGTTTATTCAAGCGTTACAGTTATAATCAAGAATTTGATTTAAGTATTATGGTACATATGAAGTTTAAGCGCATTTTTATGCTGTTTAGCCTGTGGAGTTGGTCAGTTACATTAATTGCTCAGGTATCTATTAAAGATCGTTTAAATACTATTTTAAACGACAGTTTACTCATTCATTCATTTGTTGGTGTATCTGTCAGGGATGTTGCTACAAACAAGCTTGTATATGAGCGGAACGGAACACTTTCTTTTACTCCTGCATCAAACTTAAAACTCATTACAACTGCCGCAGCCTTAGATTTGTTGGGTGCAGATTATCGCTTCATAACAAGGGTATATTATTCTGATACCATAAGTAATCATTCTTTAAAAGGTGATCTAGTCATTAATGGTGGGGGAGATCCTACACTCGGTTCTGATAAAATGAATGGTAGCTTATCCTATCAATTGCTCATGAGGAATATTGTGAGCGAATTGAAATTGAAAGGCATCACACAAATCGAGGGTAGAATTGTGATTGATCCGACACATTTTGAATATAATCCCATACCAATGGATTATACATGGGCTGATATTGGGAATTACTATGGTGCTGGAAGTTTTGGTCTGAATTTAAATGAAAATCAAACAGTCATAACGCTTAAGCCTTCTAGTAAGGTAGGAGGAATAACTTCTTTACAATCAATTCTTCCATGGGATTCAAGTTGGTCTTTTATAAATCATATTAAAACAGGAGTGTCTAATTCTGGAGATAAATCTATTATCTATTCTTCACCATATAATCCGTTGTTCTTTGGCGAAGGTACAATACCTATGGGTACTGCATACGCTGTAAAGGCTAGTATATCTGATCCTTCTACCTTGTTTGCCAACCTTTTAATTGCAGAAATGAATAAGCAGGGTGTTGTGTTTAAAGGAACTATTAAAATTGTACAATCGGATGATATTAAAATGAATACATCTAAAATGAATATTGTTTTTGAGCATAAATCGCCTACGATTAAAGAAATTTGTACATATGCGAACTTAGTAAGCAATAATTTATATGCAGAGTGTCTGCTAAAAGAAATTTCATTTAAAATGAATGGAGTTGGATCTGCTCAAAATGGGATTAATCATATTAAAAAATACTTATCTAGTAAAAATGTAGATACTATTGGCATGGTATTGCGGGACGGTTCTGGAATGTCGCCATTTAACAGTATTTCACCAAATCAATTTACTCAATTTTTAGTTTCAAAGAGTTTAAATACCATATATGTTACGAGTATACCAATAGCTGGATTACAAGGGACTGTAGCTCATATTTGTAAAGGCTCAGAGGGTAAAATAAGAGTTAAGAGTGGTACTATGAACGGTACAACCTGCTATTCGGGCTATGTTCAAACGAATTCTGGAAATAGGTATGCAGTTTCATTTATGGTAAATAAACATGAAGCGAAAAATCGGATGGTGCAACACGTCTTGTCTACTGCTTTAATGGAAATTATGAGGAGTAATTAGTAGTTGTAAAATAAAAATAGCAACTGTTTATTTTGCTATTTTTATTTTATAAGAGTTTTTTTTAGAAATCTAATTCTTCATTATTTCTTTTAGGGAAAAGCCACGAAGCCAATACCGAAATTGCTAGGACAGAAACTACAAATAATAAAGCAAACTGATGGTTAATAACATACCACTCATGGATAAGTAACTTTACACCTACGAATGATAATATGACAGCCAATCCGTAATTGATGTAATGGAACAACTTCATTACGCTGGACAATGCGAAATACAAAGAGCGAAGACCCAATAAGGCAAAGACATTCGATGTATAGACAATAAAGGTGTCTGTTGTAATTCCTAATATGGTTGGAATGGAATCGACAGCAAAAACAACATCCGTACTTTCTACAATTAATACAACAATAAATAATGGTGTAGCATATAACAAGCCATCTTTACGTACAAAGAAATTATCTCCTTCGTATGTTTTTGTGACACGCATAAACTTGTTGGTTAATTTCAAAATGATATTGTTTTCAGGATCCATTTCGTCATCATTACTGGAAAATAACATCTTAATACCTGTATACATAAGGAATAAACCCAATATGTATAATAGCCAATCGAATCGCTCTATTAATTCAATCCCTACAATAATGAAGAAGCCTCTAAGTACTAATGCACCAATTATTCCCCAGAACAATACTTTTCGTTGATACTCTACAGGAACTCTGAAATAATTAAAGATCAACATGAAAACAAATAAATTATCTACACTTAATGATTCTTCGATTACATAGCCTGTGAAAAACAATTCAGCTGCTTCACGACCCTTCCAAAAATACACGAATACATTAAATGCAATTGCTAATCCAACCCAGAATGCACTCCATATTAAAGCTGACTTTGTAGTTACAACTTTTGTTCCTCTGTGGAATACGAATAAATCGAGTACTAAAAGTGTTAAAATGCTAATGTTGAATATAATCCAAAATAGTGCTTCGTTCTCCATGTTCTGTTATAAGTACATTTTAGTATAATGCGAAATGTAAAATTACTCCAATATTCTTTATTGGCAAAAGTTATTTAAGTATAAAATATCTAAAAAGATGAAAGAATAAAAATTAATCGATTTGATCGTCTTTTTTTGATTTAATTTTATTACGCTCTTTAATATATGTTAAAATTACTGGAATCCATGTAACGATAACAATACCAATTATAATGTATTCTAAGTAGTCTTTAGATTGAGGAAATATTTGCCCAAGTAAATATCCGCCATAAACCAGACTTACGACCCATAAAGTACCACCAATGATGTTGTATAAAAAGAATTTGCCGTACGGGTATTTAATTATACCTGAAAAGATGGGAGCAAAGGTCCGAATGATTGGTAGGAATCGCGCCATTATTAAAGCCACCGCACCATATCGAATAAAGAATGCTTCAGCCGCGAACATGTATTTCTTTTTAAAGAATATCGAATCATCTTTTGTGAAAAGCTTGCTTCCCGCTTTTTCTCCAAAGAAATACCCGAAGAAGCTTCCTAAATAAGCAGCCAAAGATATTGTAACTAATAGAGTAAGTATAGGGACATCAAATTTACCTGTAGAAGATAATAAACCAGTTGTAAATAATAACGTATCTCCAGGCAAAAAAAAGCCAAAGAAGACTCCATTTTCAGCGAAAATAATCAGGAGGATCAATGCGAGTCCTCCTGATGCGATAATAACTTCTGGGTTTGTAATTAAATGATAAAATTCAGCAATTGATCCCATTATAACTCTACTCCAATTTGCAAAAGAAGGTCAGGGAATAAGCCTATCAATATGACAAGTATTGACATAACAACTAAAACTACTTTAGCTATCCCAAGTTCAATTTTAACAGTGTTTGAATCTGAACTATTATACATGACAATAATGGTTTTGAAGTAATAGTAAACACTGATTATTGATCCAACAATAGCTATTAATACTAAATACACATTACCTGCCTTGATTACTTCATTGAATAGGTAAAATTTACCAAAGAAGCCTGCTGCTGGTGGAATACCTGCCAAAGAAAATAATGAAAGTGTAAATACAAAGGCCAATAGTGGATTTGATTTAGCTAAGCCAGCAAAGCTTACAATATCTGAATCACCTTTGGTTTTTTCAATTGCATTCACAATATAGAAGCAAACGAGATTTGCTATACCATAACCAACTAGATAAACAAATAAAGATGATTTAGAGCCAGCGGACAAATAGGGGAAAACCATAAGCATATAACCAGCTTGTGATACACCAGAGAATGCTAATAAACGTTTAACATTTGTTTGGAATGTTGCAGCAATATTCCCTGCAAGTATTGTAATTGCTGATAAACCTATAAATGTACCTCCTAAGTAACTTGGGACTACTGTAAATGTACTTGCGATTAAATGGTAGAATGCTCCAAATGCAGCCACTTTAACAAAGGTTGACATGAATGCAGTAATGAAAGTTGGGGAGCCAGTGTATACATCTGGAACCCAGAAATGGAACGGTACAGCTGAAATTTTAAATGCAAATGAAATACATAATAATGTAATTCCTATCATGAACATAGGCATTGTAGAAGCGGCTGCTTTAATAGTTGCCAAATCGAATGATCCTGTAGCTCCATAAATCAATGCAATTCCTAATAACATAATACCCGTAGCAAAAGAACCTAGGATGAAATATTTAATAGATGCCTCAACCGAACGAATGTCCTTTTTTCTACTCCCAGCTAAAATGTAAAGAGGGATAGAAAGTATTTCAACACCTAAGAATAATGTTGACATATTGGTGAATGAAACCAATAACAAACCTCCAACGGTAGAAAATAAGATCAAAGCATAATGATCTCCTTGATTAAATTCTTCCTTACTATACGATTCTCTTGACAGTAAAAACCAAAATAGAGTAATTGTTAGTAGTAACGAACCAAATGCGATAGAGAAATTGTCATGTAATAACATACCATAATGTGATTCTGGATGATTCCAGAAAGTACAGATGTTATATCCTATTATTCCTGCAAGTGAAATAAGAATAATAGGGTAGATAAACTTTTTCAGTCCGATAAAGTCAGACATCATGGATATAATACCAAGAATGGATATAAGAATTATTGCGTTCATATTGCTTTGAATGTTCTCTTAGTTTGCAACTGGGATTGAATGATTTACTGCGTGTAAAATTCCATTTATTGCGGGTTCTGTTACATCTAAAATAATATCAGGAAACAAACCAAATGCAAATATTGCAATCACAATGGGAATCAATATGCTTTTTTCTAGCAAACTTAAATCCATTACTACGTTGAATTCTGCCTTAGCCTCGCCCAACATAACTTTTTGATACGTACTAAGTAAATAAACAGCTCCTAAAATGATTGTTAATCCTCCAAGTGCAGCTAAATAAGGGTTATAATTAAATACGCCTATAAATAAAAGAAATTCACCTACAAACCCATTAGTTGATGGCAAGGCAATATTCGCCATTATTAAAATGAGAAAGTATACAGCTAATTGAGGCATTTGATTTCTCAAGCCACCCATTGAGTTTATTTGTAGTGTTCCTGTTCTGTTAAATAATATTTGTATTACAAATAGAATACCTATCACATTAACACCGTGCGCAAACATTTGCACCATAACGCCTTGTAATCCTTCAACAGAATTAGTAAATAACCCTGCACCAATTAAACCAACGTGGGCAATAGAAACATAAGCGATTAATGTTTTAAAATTAGATTGCTTAATTGCAATAATAGAAGCGTAAACAATACCAATGATTGACAATAAAAGAGCCAACCAACCCCATTCCATTAATGCGTTAGGAAGAACTGGTAAAATCCAACGTATTACTCCGTATACCCCCATTTTTAACATGATACCACTTAATAACATGGTTCCGGCCATTGGTGCACTTGTGTATGTTTCTGGTTGCCAAGTATGGAAAGGAAAGATGGGCATCTTAATGCCGAATGCTAAAAACAAACCTCCAAATATCCAAACTTGTTCTTGACTTGTAAGTTTTGTTAAGTAAATATTTTCTAGCGCAAATGATTTTTCAGGAGCAACAGAATATAAATAAATAATAGCCGCAAGCATAATCAAACTACCAAATAGTGTATAAATGAAAAATTTGAATGTTACAAATTTTCTGTTTTCATCTCCCCACATCAAACAAATAAAGTAGATCGGTATTAATGCTAATTCCCAGAATATATAGAATAAGAATAAATCTTTAGCAACAAACACTCCAATTAATGCAGATTGCATTACGAGTGCTAGTGCATAAAAAGAAGGTTTGTCTTTTACTGAACTTGTTAAAGTTGATAAAAGAATTAAAGGGAATAAAAAGCTTGTTAGTATAACCAAAATTAAACTAATTCCGTCCATACCTACATTATAGCTAATACCTAATGAAGGGATCCAGTCTTTTACTAAAACATAATTCCAACCAGCTAATACTTCAAAATTGAAGTATGCATATAAAGCTATCGCAAACTCCAATAGGGTAGATGCAATGGCAATAGTCGGAGCCAAACGTTGACCTGCAAAATATACAAGTATTGCTGCAACTAGAGGTAAGATTATTAAAATCGTTGTAATCATTGTCTAAGGATGTATTACAGAATAAAGTTAAGAAATAAGATTACTACAATACCGATTACCATGAATATAGTATACGTATTTACATCTCCAGATTGGACAAATCGAATTGTCTTGCCACTCCATTGGATGGATTTTCCAGAGAAATTAACGATGCGGTCTATGAAATTCTTTTCAATGATGTTATGGAAAATATCTGAAAAGAATGCAATTGGTTTCAATATAATTGTGTCATACAATTCATCTACATAAAACTTATTATAAGAAAGTTTATCCAATGCAGACAAGTCACTTTCAGATGACGCAGGTAGTGTTTTTTTGCTTACATATATAATGTATGTACTAAGTATTACTAATAAAACTAGGGTTAAAGCTGAGCCCATTAGTACAAATTCAGTTGAAGCAGAAATGCTGGATGCTTCAAGAAGTGGAACGTGCGCAGCTGCTAAGTAATGACTAAACCAATTACTTCCTTCGTGAACAAAAACGTGAGGGATTTCAATAAATCCAGCAAGTAGTGTTAATGCGGCTAAAATCATTAATGGAATTGTCATCAACAAAGGCGACTCATGTAAATGTTCTTTTTGATGTTGCGTACCTCTAAATTCTCCGAAGAATGTTAAGAACAACATTCTAAACATGTAAAACGTAGTTAGTAATGCGGCAAAAACTCCCAAACCCCATTTTAGTGGACTTGCTTCAAATGCTAATGCTAGAATAGCATCTTTAGAAAAGAAACCAGCAAGTGGCGGTATACCTGCAATTGCTAAGGTTGCGATAATAAATGTGATAGAGGTTATTGGTAATTTTTTCATTAAACCACCCATTTTTCGAATATCCTGCTCACCACCCATTGCGTGAATAACGCTACCTGCACCTAAGAATAACAATGCTTTAAAGAATGCATGTGTTGTTACATGAAATACACCTGCACTATAGCCACCTAAACCAATAGCCATAAACATAAAGCCTAATTGACTTACAGTTGAGTATGCCAATACTTTTTTAATATCTGTTTGTGTTAATCCAATCAATGCAGCTAATATTGCTGTACTTGTTCCTATTACAAAAATGATATCCAATGTCATTGGAGCCATGCTGTATAAGACATTAGAGCGTGCAATCATATATATACCTGCTGTTACCATTGTTGCAGCATGTATTAATGCTGAAACAGGAGTAGGGCCTGCCATTGCATCTGGCAACCATGTGTATAAAGGAATTTGAGCACTTTTACCCATAGCACCAACAAATAATAATAAGGTGATCGCTAACAGTACGCCTGAAATTTCATTCGGGTTAATTATTTTCGAAACCTGTTCAAAAACTGCAGTGTACTCTAATGTGCCGAATTGATGGTAGATTAGTAACATACCTAATAAGAAACCTAAATCACCGATACGGTTCATGATAAAAGCTTTCTTTGCAGCATCGTTATAGTTTTGATTTTTAAACCAAAATCCAATTAACAAATATGAACAAAGACCAACGCCTTCCCAGCCCATAAACATCACTGCAAAATTAGAGCCCATAACAAGCAATAACATGGAGAATATGAATAGGTTTAAGTAGGAAAAATATCGCGTTACACCTTCATCATCGTGCATGTAGCTAATTGAATACATATGTATCAAGAAGCCGACACCCGTAATGATAGACATAAACCAAATAGAAAGATTATCTATTTGAAACGATAACGACAAATTTAAATTCCCTGCTTGAATCCAATTGAACAATACGAATGGTTCTTTTGCAACCAAGGTACCTGAAACAGCAGGAATTAAAAGCGATAAAACAACTAAGAACGAACCCAGTAACATTGCACTAGCTATGTAGCCCGATGCAGATTTAGGGATATACTTATTAAATAAACTTAATATCAGAAAGCCAAGTAAGGGTAGTCCTGGTATTAGCCAAACAAATTCCATCATGATTCGATTGTATTTTTAATTACCACTTGAGATTCTTTAAACTATCAATTTTAATAGAGCCAATGTGTCTAAAGATCATAACTAAGATTGCTAAACCAATTGTGATTTCAGCAGCAGCTACAGCCATAATAAAGAACACAAATACTTGACCCGATTGGTCGTTGTGTAATGCTGAGAAGTAAACCATAAGTAAGTTTACAGAATTCAACATTAATTCAATAGACATGAATATTATTAATATATTTCTTCTGTAGAGTACGCCAAATGCACCCATTGAAAATAATATTAAACAGAGTATGATATAATGCATAAGTCTTATTTATTATCTTTTAAATCTTTTTTACCTAACATTACAGCTCCAATCATTGCAGAAAGAAACAGAACAGAAGTAATTTCAAAAGGAAGAACAAATTCGTTGAAAAGAATTTTCCCTAATTCTTGAGCGCTTCCAAAATTCGGATCTAATTTAGACAAATCTACACCACCTGTATCTTGTCCTTTTAATAGATATACAAGTGCAATTAATAATAATCCTCCCGATACAAATGCTGCAAGCTTACTTATAAATGGTTTCGACGCTTGTGTAACCGCTTCATTTAAATTTAACATCATAATTACAAATAAGAACAAAACCATGATGGCGCCTGCGTAGACAATAATGTTAACGACAGCTAAGAAGTCTGCTGATAGCAATAGCATATGTGCTGTTATGCAACAAAAGGTTATTACTAAGGATAGAATACTGTAAACAGGATTTTTTGAAATTATTACGAAAAATGCACTGCATAACGTAATACCTGATAAGATGTAAAATATTATATTCCCCATTGTTATTTTTTGTAAGGCTTGTATGTCTTAGGGTGCGCACTTGTACCAAGAGGCTGAACCAATTTGTCTTTTCCGTAAATGAAGTCTTTGCGATTAAACGCTGCAGGAACCAATTCTTCTGTTAAATAAACTGCGTCTTTAGGGCACGCTTCTTCGCACAAACCACAGAATATGCATCTCAACATATTGATTTCATATAAAGAAGCATATTTTTCTTCTTTATATAAATGCTCTTCACCTTTTTTACGCTCTGCTGCAACAATAGTAATTGCTTCTGCAGGACATGATACTGCACATAGGCCACAAGCTGTGCAGTTTTCTCTTCCTTGTTCGTCTCTTTTTAGTATATGTTTACCTCTATACACAAAAGAAAACTCACGTTGTTGTTCTGGATACTGAATCGTTGCTTTCTTTTTGAAAAGGTGAGACAGTGTGATTAACATGCCACTTACTATGGAAGGAATATAAATTCGCTCCATAAAAGTCATTTTTTTATCAACGACTACTTTTGATCTGTTTGTTAATTGCATGGCTCTTTTACTTAAATAATAATATACATGAACCAGTAATAATAATATTTATGATTGCCAATGGTATCATGATTTTCCAACCAAGATTCATTAATTGATCATAACGGAAACGCGGCAATGTCCATCTTACCCACATGAATAAGAATATAAACATGACAATCTTAAAGAAGAAGAAGACAGTACCTAGAATGGTAACTAGGTTGTGGTCTAAATTTAAGTATTCGATGTAAGGGATGTCGTATCCTCCAAAGAAGAATGCACTCATTACAGCAGAAGATATAAACATGTTTATATATTCTGAGAACAGATACAACCCTAATTTCATAGAAGAATACTCGGTGTGGTATCCACCAATTAACTCTGCTTCACATTCAGGCAAATCAAATGGTGTTCTGTTACATTCAGCAAAAGCGCAAATCATGAAGATAAAGAATCCCAATGGTTGATATACGATATTCCAATGCCCAGTTGTTTGTTGTTGTACAATCTCACCAACACTTAACGTCCCTGTCGTCATGATTAACGCAATGATGGATAATCCCATTGCAATTTCATAACTAATCATTTGAGAAGATGCACGAATAGCCCCCATTAAAGAGAACTTGTTATTTGAAGCCCATCCACCAATCATTACACCATATACACCTATAGAAACAACAGCAAATATGTATAACACACCGATGTTAATGTCTGTTACCTGTAATTTAACGATTGAATCAGCCATCTCTAATGTACCTCCCCAAGGGATAACAGCTCCTGTCATACATGCAGTTAGCATCGCTAATGACGGTCCAAGAATAAATAAGAACTTATTTGCAGAGCTTGGTATAATTTCTTCTTTCATAAAGAACTTAACTCCATCTGCTAATGGTTGTAATAATCCAAACGGGCCAGCTCTATTGGGCCCTATACGATCTTGTAGTACAGCTGAAACCTTACGTTCTGCATATGTACTATACATTGCTATAACTAACGATATTGTAAATACCGCAACAACAATGATTGTCTTTTCAAGTAAAAACTCAACGGGTATTTCCATATCCTAAATTCTTCGGTGCTTCAACTTTAATTCCTTTTTGATATTTATTCAATGATATCACAGAGTGACGTTCAATTGCTCTTGGGCCATCAATAACCCAATCTGTAATTTTTTTGTTTTCAAAACGACAATCGTTACAAATCCAATCTTCTACTTCGCCGTATTTATCTTTTCTACCTGTTACACGGAATACTTCGCTATCACTTAACCAAACGGTAGCTTTTCCAGCGCACTTTTTACAGTCTCTGTGTGCTTCCATTGGTTTTACAAACCATACACGAGATTTGAAGCGGAATGTTTTATCTGTCAATGCTCCCACAGGACAAACGTCAATTACGTTACCTGAGAAATCATTATCAATCACATTTTCTATGTAGGTTGATATTTCAGCTCTGTCTCCACGGAACATGATCCCATGAACACGTTTATCCGTAATTTGATCTGCAACATAAATACAACGATAACATAAAATGCAACGCGTCATGTGCAATTGAATTTTATCTCCAATATCTATACGATCAAATGTTCTACGTGCTTCTTCATATCGAGAACGTGCAGCACCATGCTCATAGGATAAATCTTGTAAATGACATTCACCTGCTTGATCACAAATTGGGCAATCGAGTGGGTGATTAATCAACAAGAATTCAACTACGCCTTTACGCGCTTCTAAGACTTTTGGTGATGTTAAGTTTTTAACTTCCATTCCGTCCATGATAGGAGTAGAGCAAGAAGCCACAAGCTTAGGCATCGGGCGCGGATCTTTTTCAGAACCTTTAGATACTTCAACCAAACATGTTCTGCATTTACCACCGCTTCCTTTTAATTTGGAATAGTAGCACATTGCAGGAGGAACTAATGAACCGCCTATTTGTCTAGCGGCATTCAATATTGTTGTTCCAGCTTCAACTTCAGTTGTTTCGCCGTCTATTGTTATTTTGAACAGTTGTGACATAATTTGAGCCTGAATTTAAACTGTTGCTGTTTTATAATTAGGAAGGTGAGCCTTACGACTACCTTTTACTTTGTCCGCATGTTTAACATGGTATTCAAATTCGTCACGGAAGTGTCGAATTGCTGCAGCTACTGGCCATGCTGCTGCATCACCAAGTGGACAAATTGTATTGCCTTCTATTTTTGAAGCGATCTCTACTAATAAATCAATATCGTGCATGTGTCCGTGACCGAACTCTAATCTGTGTAGTACTTTTTCCATCCACCCTGTTCCTTCACGGCATGGGCTGCATTGTCCACAAGATTCATGATGATAGAAACGTGCCAGTGTCCATGTATTATGAACAATACATGTTGTTTCATCCATGGCAATGAAGCCGCCAGAACCAAGCATTGTACCTGTTGCAAACCCACCTTCAGAAAGTGATTCGTAACTCATTAAACGCGGTTCGCCAGCTGCATTTTTTAAGAATAATTCTCCAGGTAAAATAGGCACAGAAGAACCTCCAGCAATAACCGCTTTCAATTCATGACCGGCTCTAATTCCACCACAATATTCATCTGAATTTAAAAATTCATCTACGGGTAAACCTAAATCGATTTCATATACACCTGGTCTATTGATATGACCACATGCTGATATTAATTTAGTTCCTGTACTTTTTCCTATACCAAGTTTTGCATATTCATCTCCACCCATATTTAGAATAGGGACTACCGTTGCTAATGTTTCAACATTATTCACTACAGTAGGACAGTTGTAAAGTCCAGAGATAGCAGGGAAGGGAGGTTTAATACGCGGATTGCCACGTTTACCTTCTAACGATTCTAGCAATGCTGTTTCTTCACCACAGATGTAGGCGCCAGCACCATTATTCACATAGATTTCAAGATCGAATCCTGAACCTAAAATATTCTTACCTAAGAATCCTGCATTCTTTGCTTCAGCAATTGCTTTTTCAAGAATACCAACGATCCATTTGTATTCTCCACGAATGTATATGTAGGTACTGTTTGATCCTAAAGAGTAACTTGATACAATTAAACCTTCAATTAAAATATGAGGATTCTTTTCCATCAAATAACGATCCTTGAATGTTCCAGGTTCGCTTTCATCTGCATTGCAAACAAGATATCGTGGGTTGTTTGATTTTCTGTCTAAGAAACTCCATTTCATTCCCGTAGGGAAACCTGCACCACCACGACCGCGAAGACCAGACTTCTTAACTTCCTCCATAACTTCGTCTGGAGACATTGTTTTCAAAGCCTTTTCAACTGCACGATAGCCGCCTTTTGAACGGTATACGTCGTATGTTTCAATGCCGGGAACATGAATATGTTCAAGTAGTAATTTTGTCGCCATTAGATTGCGTATTTTTTAAATGGATCAAAATCGGGCTGACCAAATACTTCGATTATTTTATCAATCTTTTCTTTCGTCAAATTTTCATAATAATACGTGCCAATTTGTGCCATTGGTGCACTACCACATGAACCCATGCATTCAACTGCTTTAATGGTGTATTTACCATCTGCGGTTGTTTGATTCACTTTTATGCCTAATTTACTTTCAGTATATTCAATTAATTCTTCAATACCATTTAAGCAACATGGACCTGTTTGACAAAATTCAAACATACATTTGCCCACTGGCTTTAGGTTGTACATGGAGTAGAAGGATGCTACTTCATAAACTTCAATAGGAGCAATATTTAATAATGTTGCTACATAATCCATTAGAGGAGCAGGCAACCATCCACCTAATTCATCTTGCGCCATATGCAAAATAGGTAGTAAAGCCGATTTCTGCTTGCCTTCCGGATAACGAGCTTTCATCTCCTGAATTTTTTTCAGACTGGATTCTGAAAACTGGAATTGCTGTTGTGTTTGTTCCATCCGTTTATATAATTAAGCGTCCATTTCACCTGCAATCAGGTTCAGACTACTCATTGTAACTACTGCATCAGAAATAAATTGACCTTTAACTAATTCTGGGAATGCTTGATAATAAATGAAACAAGGTCTACGGAAATGTAATCTATATGGAGTTCTTCCGCCATCACTAACAAGGTAGAAACCTAATTCTCCATTACCACCTTCAATAGAATGGTACACTTCGCCTTTAGGGATTTCTGTTTCACCCATTACAATTTTAAAGTGATAAATCAATGCTTCCATTTGAGAAAACACGTCTTCTTTTGGAGGAAGATAGAAGTCTGGCACTTCTGCATGATAAACACCTTTTGGTAAAGCTTTGATTTTTTCCATCGCTTGACGGATAATACTTAAGCTTTCCCACATTTCTTTATTACGAACCATAAAACGGTCGTATGTATCACCATTTATTCCAATAGGAATAGAGAAATCAAAGTCTTGATATGAACTGTAAGGAGACGTTACACGAACATCATAATCAACACCTGCTGCTCTTAAGTTAGGGCCCGTAAAGCCATAGTTTAATGCACGTTCAGCTGTAATAGCACCTGTGCCAATTGTTCTGTCCATGAAAATTCTATTTCTATTAAATAGGTTTTCAAATTCAGTTAATACAGCAGGATAGTCATCTAAAAACTTATCAATTTTGCGTATCGCTATGTCATTGAAATCTCTTTCAAAGCCACCAATTCTGCCCATGTTTGTTGTTAATCTAGCTCCACAAATTTCTTCGTAGATTTCATAAATTTGCTCACGTGATTGCATGATGTATAAGAAGCCAGTAAAAGCTCCTGCATCTACACCGAGAATCGAATTACAAATTAAGTGATCGGAGATGCGTGCTAATTCCATCACAACTACGCGCATATACTCTACACGCTTGGGTAATTCAATACCTACCAATTTTTCAACTGTCATATGCCATCCCATATTGTTCAACGGGGATGAACAATAGTTCATACGATCGGTTAGTGTTGTGATTTGATAATAGGCTCTACGTTCTGCTATCTTTTCAAATGCTCTATGTATATAACCAACAGTTGGCACCGCATTCATGATGCGTTCACCATCCATTGTTAAAATATTCTGAAATACACCGTGTGTTGCTGGATGCGTAGGACCTAAATTTAACGTAGTAAAATGGTCTGTGTCGGTGTGGTCGAGTTCGTGCTTATTTCCGCTTGTAGTGATCATGTATCTATAAGATTATCTACCAAAGAAAGAGTCATCTTTATCATGTCTTGTTGGATCTTCCAACGCATATTCTTTTCTCATTGGGAAGTATCCCAAATCATCCACATTTAAAATGCGAATTAAGTTCGGATGTCCTGTGAAAATGATTCCATAGAAATCGTATGTTTCTCTTTCCATCCAATTGGCAGATTGAAATAAACTCGTAGCAGAATCTATTACTGGGTCGGCTTTTGGAAAGAATGCTTTAATTCGAATTCGAACATTTTCAGGTAAGTTGTGTAAGTGATATACAACGCCTAATAAATCTTCCCCTTTGTTGTAATGTATGCCTGTAAGATCCGTTAAAAAAGTAAAGCCTAAAGATGCTTCATTGTATAGAAAATTCAACACATCCATATTGATTAATTTTTCTACAGTTATGGTTAGCATACCATATGATTCCTCAACGCTTTCAATTTTGTCACCAAAACGAGTTTGTAAGGATTCTGTTATAAATTGATTTGTTAATGTAGCCATAAACGCGTTCGAATTATTCTCCAATCTTGTAGTTAGCAAGTAATGCTTTGTATTCAGGCGAGTCACGTCTGCGAACAGATTCTGTCGCAGCTAAGTCTTGAACACGCATTAATCCTTGTATGATTTGTTCTGGTCTTGGAGGGCATCCTGGAACATATACATCAACAGGAATGATTCTGTCAATGCCTTGTAATACACTATATGTATCAAATATACCACCACTAGAAGCGCATGCTCCAACAGCAACAACCCATTTAGGTTCGGCCATTTGTTCGTATACGTGTCTTAATACAGGACCCATTTTTTTAGCAATGGTACCCATTACTAAAAGCACGTCTGCTTGTCTAGGAGAGAAGCTTGGGCGTTCAGCACCAAAACGAGCTATGTCGTAAGTAGAAGCCATTGTTGCCATGAATTCTATTCCACAACATGAAGTTGCAAAAGGTAGTGGCCATAATGAGTTCTTTCTTGCTAACCCTACTATTGCATCGATCGATGATGCAAAGAAACCTGGGCCTTCAAAGCCATCAGGTTGTTCTTCCATTTTAATATCACTCATATGAATGCTACGTGTTAAGGCTATTTTTTCTTAGATTATATAACAAAATATATCCTAAGATTATTCCCAATCTAATGCTTTTTTCTTAATAATATAGATGAACCCAATTAAGAACGATGTCATAAATAATAACATTTTCATGAATCCGTCCCATTTGTTTGCTGCTTCTGCAAAGTGATTAAAATTCACCGCCCATGGGTAAAAGAAAATTACTTCAACATCAAACAACACAAATAAGGTTGCAACCAAAAAATATTTAATAGAGAATTGAACACGCGCATTTCCAACCGGAGTTAATCCAGATTCAAATGGGTCTAATTTGTGTTTGGTTTTTACTTTTGGACCTAAGATCCAACTTGATAAGATTGTGATAGTTACAAATCCTAGTGCAACTAATAATTGTAGGATTATCGGAATGTATTCGTAAAATGTATCGCTCATAATAAGTTTGCCTTATCTTTCCTCCTGTTAATAGTTCAAAAATATGCAAAATCAGTTAAATAAAAAGGTTTTTGGCTTATTTATAATGTTTCTAAACGCTCTATTTTTCAACACCTAATTTAAAATCATTATGCATATTATTACATATAGGTGTTTAGACGTATAATTTCTGAAAATATATGTATTCTATTATTCCATTAAAGTGTATATTTGCGCTCTAACATACTGAATAGAATGAAAACAAACCATTCTGTTTTACTAAAAAATGATATTCGCATATATATTTATTACCCTTTTTCTTGTTGCTCTTAACGGGTTCTTTGTTGCAGCTGAATTTGCAATTGTAAAAGTTCGGTCTTCCCAATTAGAAATTAAAGCATCATTAGGTAGTTCCCGAGCGCAGGTTTCTTTAGTTATATTAAAACAACTAGATGCATACCTCTCTGCTACTCAATTTGGTATAACTTTGGCTAGTTTGGGTTTAGGTTGGGCAGGTGAACGTGTAGTTATGCCATTAGTAATGGATTTTTTAACATTTTTCAATATTACTATTTCAGAGTTATACATCCATGAAATATCTTTTGGTATTTCCTTTACACTTATTACAATTATGCATATTGTTTTTGGAGAGTTAGCTCCCAAATCAATTGCAATTCAACGTGCAGAAAGTGTTACGTTGGCTATTGCTTATCCCTTACGTGTTTTCTATATCATTTTTAGCCCATTTATATATGTCTTAAATGGCTTCGCAACGCTTATTTTAAAAATGTCTGGATTTTCTAATGTTGGTGAAAAGGAATTGTATTCTGCTGCTGAACTTGAACTGTTGATTGATCAAGGAAAACTCAGTGGTGCATTGAATCCAAATGAGCATCAATTAATTAAAAATGTTTTTGGGTTTATTGATGTTACTGTTCGACAAATAATGACACCTAGAACAAATATTAATGCAATAGATATTGATTTGCCTTTGGAATATATATTAAATAAGGTTGTTCAAGAAGGGTATTCTAGATTACCCGTTTATAAAGATACGATTGATAATATTATTGGTGTTTTATACACGAAAGATTTATTAAAGATCATGAATAAGGGAGGGGATATTAATTTAGAAGCTGCTATGCGGGCGCCTTATTTCGTACCTGAAACTAAAAAAATCAATGAACTATTAAAAACACTACAAGCAAAACACATTCACATGGCTATCATTGTGGATGAATTTGGTGGTGTTTCTGGTATTGCAACCATAGAAGATGTAATTGAAGAATTAGTTGGTGAAATTCAAGATGAGCACGACGATGAAGCACCCGTTGTTGAACAAGTTTCAAATAATGAGTTTATTGTTAACGCACAAGCAAATATTCAAGATGTAAACGAGCATTTACCCATCGCTTTGCCTGAAGGTGTAGAATACGATACAGTAGCAGGATTGATTATTAAAGTGTTCTCTAGAATACCAGATATTAGCGAAAAAATGACTTTTGAAGGGTATCAAGTTACTATATTGAAAAAGACTAAACAGTCTATTTTACTTGTTCGTTTGTATAAATTAGATCAAACGGAGTAGGTTATCTTATAAATATGCTATATAAATACTTTATGAGATAGTTTTTAACTATCTCATTTTTATTTAGTTGAAAATTATTGCATTATTTTACTAAAAAATAGTACTGTTATTTTAGTTATAATTAAACTTCTTTTTATTATATTCGTTAAGTAAAAAGAGTTTGGGATTCTAAATAACAAATAAATGGTAAAGAGTTTAGCAACAATCGGAATACTATTTTGTGTATTTTTAACATCTAGTTCATTTATTTCAGAAGTTCCAACAGTTAATAAAAAAGGCACATTTACCTATTTTATTAATGGTAAACCATTCGTT